>Ga0302135_10001032_pt1 | contig 16713 bp, 12 predicted proteins | sample CBN3_surface_MG_FD_203119 | JGI IMG/M metagenome (GOLD analysis project Ga0302135, IMG submission 203119) | Marine microbial communities from Western Arctic Ocean, Canada - CBN3_32.1 | ecosystem: Environmental > Aquatic > Marine > Oceanic | place: Canada: Western Arctic Ocean | collected...
CTTGAAGCGGCGCTCGGCAGCGGCATCCCCGGGGTTCACGTCGGGGTGGTATTTGCGGGCGAGGCGGCGGAAGGCGGACTTGATGTCCTTTTCGGAAGCGTTCCCGGGAACGCCGAGCACTTTGTAGAAGTCAGTTGCCATAGAAGCAGTATAGCAATGGGCTGCTTTGTTATGTATAGAATCTAAGTTAGAGCGACTAATATAAATTGATATCTATAATAGGCGATCGTGGTCTCGATTCAGCGATTGATGCCACTCGATGGATTCGAGGAATTCAGCAGGAATTGCTGAAAAGGGGATTCAGGTGGTGAACGACATTGTCCGACACGATCAATTTATGAATCTGCGACAGACGATGGGCCGACTGTTCGACGAGGGAACGCTGCCTGTGGATATCTCCGAGCAGGAAGGTGAGCTGCTGGTGAAGGCATCGCTTACCTGGTTCGAGGCGGAGGACATCGTCGTACAGGTGGATGAAAGTGTGCTGTCGATCAAGGCGAAACACTCGGAGGAGCACAAGGAGCACGGCGAGCGGTTCTGCCGGCGCGAGCGTTCGTTCGGTTCGGTGTGCCGTCGGATTGCGCTGTCTGGGATCGTGCATGACGCAGAGGTGGAGACGGAGCTGAAGAATGGGGTGCCGGCGCTGCACATTCCGCTGCCAGAGAAGCCGAAGCAGATTGAGATTAAGAACGGCGACTAACCGAAGCGACTGAGTGGAGTTAAACGGAGCAGTCCCGGAGCTTGTTCCGGGGCTGCTCCGTTTGTGTGGCATTCTCGGAAGACCGCTATCGCCGATAGCGGATATCCTTCGGGCATCGGGCGACGGCCTCACAGCGGGAGTGCCATGACGGATCTGCTGACGACGTTGGACCAGGGGCGCGATCTCACGTCGCTGAGCAGCGACGAGATGATGGAGCTTGCTGCCGAGCTGCGCGAGCTGCTGGTGGAAGTGGTGCACGCAAACGGCGATGCAGGGCATCTGGCGTCGAACCTGGGCGCGGTGGAGTTGTCGCTGGCGTTGCATCGAGTGTTCGACACTCCGTACGACCGGATCATCTGGGATGTGGGGCATCAGGCGTACGTCCACAAGATTTTGACGGGGCGACGCGGACAGATGGGGACGCTGCGCCGGCAAGATGGCATCTCGGGATTCCCTGACCGACGAGAAAGCGAGCACGACTCGTTCGGAGTGGGGCACGCGGGGACGGCACTGTCGGCGGTGGCGGGGTACGCGATTGCTCGAGACCTGCGCCACGAGAAGCACGAAATTGTCGCAGTGGTGGGCGACGGGGCGCTGACGGCGGGGATGAGTTTCGAGGCGCTGAACCACCTGGGCCACATGGGCAGCGATGTGATCGTGGTGTTGAACGATAACGAGATGTCGATTTCGCCGAACGTGGGCGCGATCAATCGGAGCATCAACCGGATCCGTGTTGGTACGGCGTACCGCGATTTCAAGGTGGAGCTGAAGAACTTTGTGACGCACCTGCCCGCAGGCGATCGTTTGTGGGACGAGTGGCGGCGTCTGAAGCGGGTACCGCGCGAGTTCGTGGTGCAGTCCGGGTTCTGGGACCAGCTTGGGTTCGACTACTACGGGCCGATCGATGGGCACGACATCGATGTAATGGAATCCACACTGAAGTCGGTACGGCACTTCACGGGGAAACCGGCACTGGTGCATGTGTTGACGCAGAAGGGCCACGGTGTGCCGGAGGCCGAGGCGGATCCGGTGCGGAGCCATTCTGGGACGTTCTGGATGAAAAAGCCCTCGAACGGTTCGGGTGGAGGGCGTACGTACAGTCAGGTGTTCGGCGATGCCGCTCGGGAGCTGTGCCTAACGGATGAGCGGGTGGTGGTAATTACACCGGCGATGCTGGAGGGTTCTGGCCTGACGGCGCTGCAGGAGGAATTCCCGGACCGGGTGTTCGATGTGGGAATCGCGGAACAGCATGCGGTGACTGCGGCGGCCGGCGTGGCGGCGGCGGGCATGCGGCCGATTGTCGCGATCTATTCGACGTTCTTGCAACGCGGGTTTGATTCGGTAGTGCACGACGTGGTGGTACAGGGCTTGCCGGTGGTGTTTGCGATCGATCGCGCGGGCGTGGTGGGCGAGGATGGGCGGACGCATCAGGGGTTCGCAGACATCAGCTTCCTGCGCTGTCTGCCGGGGATGGTGGTGGCGGCACCGGCGGACGATGCAGAGCTGGAGGCGCTCCTGCGGACGGCAATCGCGCATGACGGTCCGTTCGCGATCCGCTATCCGCGGGGCCGGGCGCCGAGCGAGATATCGGTGGGCCTTGGCGGCGGTGTGCTGATCGGGACGGGGACGACGCTGCGCGAGGGCAGCGACATTGCACTGATCGGACTGGGGTCGGTGCTGCCGGACTGCCTGGCGGTTGCCGAGGTGTTGGAGGGAGAGGGCACGAGTGTAGCGGTGGTCAACGCGCGGTTCGCGAAGCCGTTGGACGAGGAATTGATCCTGGGCGCGGCACAGCGGACCGGTGGGGTGGTGACGGTGGAGGACAACGTGCGCGCCGGTGGATTCGGCGAGGCGGTGTTATCGCTGCTGGCGGAGCACGGGCTGGCCGAACGATTCCTAGGATCGATTGGGTTGCCGGACGAGATTGTGGAGCATGCGACGCAGGTGCAGCAGCGCGCGGCCTGCGGGATCGATGCGGACGGAATTGTGCGGCGCGTGCGGGAGTTATTGCCCGAGGCATCGCCGGCCGAGGCGCGGGTTTAGGGCGCGTGTTCAGCGTGACTCCACGCGCGCGGCCTGCCGCTGATCGCGGGTATTCGTTGGTCCGTCAGTCTGCACCGGGGTGAGCGGGGAGATTTCGGGACGCGCGTGTGCGTTTTGCCCCGGTTGAACGATTGCGTGGTTTCGGCTGATCGAGGTCGACGGTGCGGTGTTCGAGGCGACCGAGGCGAACGCGGCCGGGTTCCATTCGGGACATGAGTGCGAGGGCTTTGCGGGTGTCGGAGGCGACACGGGCGGGTTCGCTATTGCGCAGCCGGAATTTGGAGAGCCAGTAGATGAAGGTCTGGAACTCTGATTGTCGCATGCGGGTGTTGATTACCGTGCCGCTGTCCGTGGAGTGGAGGAGCTGGAGTTCCTCGAATGGTTTTCCATAGACGCGATCGTAGGCGAGGATGTCTGGCGCCGGCTGACCGGCGCCAGAGAGACGGCCGACTTTCTGGAGTTCGAGTTCGGCGGTGAGGAGGAGCAGTTCTTCGATGGTGACGCCGTACTGGAAGTTGAGGTGAGCGCGGTGCTTGGGGCCGCCGATCGCTCGCGCGAACTCCTCTTCGCTGCTGTCCTCGGGTGCGAGGCCAAAAAGGAGGAGCCGTTCGACTTCCTCCTGCGGGGCGAGTTCGTCGACTTCGGCGAGTAGGCGCTGGGCGAGGAGCAGCCAATCGAAGGCTTCGCCGCCGATCAGGTAGCGGAAGGTGACGCCTTCGATCTGCTCGTCCGCGGCTGACCAGCGGCCGACGACTTCCAGGAGCGCGGGGTACCAGGGCTGTCCAGCCTCAATCGCCCGGCGGAGTGCTTCTATTGCTTGGTCAGGGTTGAGAGGGCCTTCTTTGGGGACGCGGATGCGGCGCTTCGCGATCGGAGCGTCAGTGGTGGTTGTGGTGTCAGTTGGAGATGCCGACATAGCATTTCGAGTGTACCGCTCTGCGAGAGTTGATCAGTCGATGACGGCGGCGGCGGAGTCGACTGCGGACCGGGCGCCCGTGGCGGGGTTGGGGTCGTCAATCCAGTGGCCGATGCCGGTAAGTTCGTCGCGGAGGAGCTGACTGCGGAGTGTTGCCTGTCCCTCCGGATTCGGGACCACGGCGAGGCGGAGCTGGGCGCCGGCGAGGTAGTGACGGTAAGCGTCCAGGTGGCTGCGAGTGAGAACGGCGTACTCGATGACGGGGATGAAGCCGGCTTCGGAGAAGGAGCGCGCGAGCACACAGTGGTTGCGGATGGCGAGCTCGAGCTGCCGCTCCGATTCGTCCTCGGGGTCGGCACCGGGGAGAACGAGTCCACGAACGATGGCGATGGCGATCGCATCGCCATCGATGTGTGCGGCTTGAGTGAATGTGTCGGCGATGGCGCGAGCGACCGCGGTGCGACGGACTGAGGGCAGGCCGCTGACGATCCAGAGGGTGGGTGGGCGCATGTTGAGTCGAGCGATGGCGCTGGCGGCGATGCGTTGGGCGGGCGGGACGACGCCGGCAGGTCTGCTGGGCGGTTCGTTGGGCGGGGAGGGCAGATCAGTCATCAGCCGGCGGCTGGTTTTGCGAGAGCTTCTTCCTTGACTTCTTCTGCTGGCGCTCCGCACGGCGCCGCTCAGCGCGGGACGCATTCTCGTCCAGCTCGATCGGTGCGTCAGTGGCGCCATTCGCGGAGGCTGGTGCCTCGGTGCCCGGGGCACCAGCCTCCGCGCTCTGTTCGCTGCCTGGCTCGCTGGGGCCGCTGGTGCGCATCTGTTCTGGGGTATGTTCGCCGAGGGCGTGCTTCGCCTGAGCGGCGGCGACGCGGGTGTGAAAGATGTTGCGGGCGACGGTCTGTCTAATGTTTTCGCTGAGCTGGCCCCACATGTCGTGGGCCTCGTGCTTGTAGGCGACGAGCGGGTCGGTCTGCCCATAGGCACGGAGGCCGATGCCCTGGCGCATCTCGTCCATGGCGGTGAGGTGATTCACCCAGAGGCTGTCGATGGTGCGAAGCAGGACGAGGCGCTCGACGAGGCGCTGGAGCTCTTCACCGACGGAGGCTTCCAGTTCGTCGTAGCGCTTTTCGACGATGTTGAGCGCCTGCTCGATGACCTGTTCGGCGGGACTGACTTCGACATCGGTGAGTGTGAGTTCGCCCCGGAGCGGGACGGCGGCTTCGAGCTGGGAGAAAAAGGCTTCGGGATCCACTGGCACGGAGCTGAGGAAGGAGCCGGCCATGGCCTCGACTTCGTCCTTGACCATGGTGAGTACAGTCTCGCGGAGGTCTTCGCCCAGGAGCACTTTGTTGCGTTCGGCGTAGATCACGTCGCGGTGAGTGTTCATGACGTCGTCGTATTCAACGACATGCTTGCGGGTATCGAAATTGTAGCCCTCGACGCGTTGCTGTGCCTGCTCGATGGCGCGGGTGACCATCTTCGATTCGAGGGGGGTGTCTTCGGCCATGCCGAGTTTGGCCATCATACCGGGGAGCCATTCGGGGGCGAATCGCTTCATTAAATCGTCCTCGAATGAGACGAAGAAGCGCGTGGTGCCGGGGTCACCCTGGCGGCCGGAGCGGCCGCGGAGCTGGTTGTCGATGCGGCGTGATTCGTGTCGCTCGGTGCCGATTACGTGGAGTCCGCCGCGGTTAGCGACGCCGTCGCCGAGCTTGATGTCGGTACCGCGGCCGGCCATGTTGGTGGCGATGGTGATGGCGGCCTGCTGGCCAGCCTTGGCGATGATGGAAGCCTCGCGCTGGTGCTGCTTGGCGTTGAGCACTTCGTGTGTGATACCACGGCGTGTGAGCAGATCCGAGAGCATTTCGGAGGTCTCGATGGCGACGGTGCCGACGAGGACAGGTCGGCCCTGATCGTACTTTTCGGTGATGTCTTCGACGACGGACTTCCACTTGGCGGGGACGGAACGGAAGACGAGGTCGGCCATGTCCTCGCGGGCGATGTCGCGGTGGGTGGGGACGATGATGACTTCAAGATCGTAGATCTCGGCGAGTTCTTCGGCCTCCGTGACGGCAGTACCGGTCATGCCGGAGAGCTTGTCGTAGAGCCGGAAGAAGTTCTGGATGGTGATGGTCGCGTAGGTGACGGACTCCTGCTGGATCTGGACTCCTTCTTTGGCCTCGACGGCCTGGTGGAGGCCGTCTGACCAGCGGCGCCCTTCCATTAGGCGGCCGGTGAAGGCATCGACGATGACGATCTCGTTGTCCTTGACGACGTAGTCGCGATCGCGCTGATAGATGACTTGAGCCTTGAGGGCGGCCTCCATGTAGCGGGTGAGGCCGTAGTTTTCGAGTGAGTAGATGTTGTTGATGCCGAGAGCGCGTTCGAGCGTTTCGACCCCTGCTTCGGTGAGGCCGACGCTGCGGGTGCGCTCGTCGACGGTGTAGTCCAGCTCACGTTGGAGCTGGGGGACGATGCGGGCGAAGCGGGGATAGAGGCGGACATCGGTCTGGCCGACGCCGGAGATGATCAGCGGGGTGCGGGCTTCATCGATCAATACGCTGTCGGCTTCGTCGACGATGGCGAAGTGGCGCTGCTTCTGGACGCGTCCTTCCTGGCTGGTGGCCATGTTGTCGCGCAGATAGTCGAAGCCGAACTCGTTGTTGGTGCCGTAGACAACGTCAGAGGCGTAGGCCTTGCGTCGGTTGGTCATTTCCAGGAATTCGAAGGAGGGCTGGTCCGAGACGTTTTCGTCGTGGACGACGTAGGCGTTCTGGTTCTGGAGGATGCCGATGGACATACCGAGGCGCATGAGCGCGGGGCCGTACCACTGGGCGTCACGGCGGGCGAGGTAGTCGTTGACTGTGACGAGGTGTGCGCCTTGCCCCTCGAGCGCGTTGACGTAGAGGGCGAGGGTGGCGACGAGGGTCTTGCCTTCGCCGGTGCGCATCTCGGCGATGGCGCCGCGGTGGAGGGCGATGGCGCCGAGAATCTGGACGTCGTAGGCACGCTCGCCGGTGGTGCGAGCGACGGCTTCGCGAGCGACGGCGAGACCCTCGGTGAGGATGTCGTCGACGGTTTCGCCGGCCTCGAGGCGGGCGCGGAACTCGGCGGTCTTCGCATGGAGGGCGTCGTCTGAGAGCGCCTCGATTGCGGCGGTGAAGGTGTTTACGTCGTCGACGATGGGATGCAACTCGTTCAGGGCTCGCTCGTTGGAGTCGCCACCGAAGATTTTGCGCCGGACAGCACCTAGCACGGGCTGCGCCTCCTTGCGGGATACGAATCCAGTGTAAGACGAGTTGGGCGAGGGGGCTGTTCGGTGGGTGTGGGGCCTAGTCCGGAGGCGAGTTCTTAGCGGAAGAGAGCGCCAACGGAGCCGCCGGTGTGGATGCGATGGATGGCGTCTCCGATGAGGGGGGCGACGGATATTTCGCCGACGGGAACCTTGCTGAACTCGCCGTGGATGAGGGGGAGAGAGTCCGTGAAGACGATCTGGTTGAGTTCGGGGATGTCCAGGGTTTCGAAGGCTTTGGGGGAGAGAACGGGGTGGACGCAGGCGACGTGGACGGAGGTGGCGCCGCGTTCGCGCATGAGGCGGACGGCGGAGGCGACGGTGCCCCCGGTGAGAATTTCGTCGTCGACGATGATGCAATCGTGGCCATCGACTTCACCGATCAGGGTCATCGCCTCGGCCTGCTCGTCGTTGCCGGTGCGGCGTTTGTCAACGATAGCGAGTTCGCAACCGAGGCGCTTGGCGACGTCGCGGGCGCGCTTGGCCCCGCCGACATCGGTGGCGACGACGACGGGGGAGGGAAGGTTTTCGGCTCGGAAATAGTCGGCGAGCATGGGAAAGGCGGTGAGTTCATCGACGGGGATGTTGAAGAAGCCTTGGATCTGGCCGGCGTGGAGATCGAGGGTGAGGACGCGGTCTGCACCGGCGACCTCGAGGAAATTGGCGACGAGGCGGGCGGTGACGGGGACGCGGGGCTGGTCCTTCTTATCGGAGCGGCCGTAGGCGTAGTAGGGAACGACGGCAGTGATGCGGCCGGCGGAGGCGCGCTTGGCGGCATCGATCATGATTAGCAGTTCCATGAGGTTGTTGTTGACGGGGGAGACGCCGGGCTGGATGAGGAAGACGTCCTTTTCTCGAATGTTATCGAGGAAGCGAACGAAGATTTCCTCGTTGGAGAAGGCGAAGACCTCGCAGTCGCCGAGAGGGATTTCGAGGTGCTTGCAGACAGATTCGGCGAGGGCGCGGTGTGCGTTGCCGCTGAAGACGGCGAGGTCGCGAAACGGCTGCATCGATGGGGCCTCCCGCGCCGGCGATCCTGCCAGATTGGTGGCGTTGGGCTACCGTGAACCGGCGGATTCCGATGGTAGCATCCAGCCGCTGGAGGTTCGTCGGATTTTCTAGGCGCCGCAACTCGAATGACTGTCAGACGTCGCATAGCTGATGGCGAGGCGCTAAGCTGAGTTTTCGCTGCGACCGTGCGTGAACCTGAGGAGGTTTGACCGTGGACTTCACATTTAGCGATGCGGAGCAGCAGTTTCGCGACGAGATCCGCAAATTGCTGGCCGATCAGCTTCCGGCAGACTACGCCGACCGGGCGTTCATGGAAGAAATCCCCGAGGAAGAGCGCGCGGCGCTGGCGACGAAGATGACCAAAGCTCTGGCCGACCGGAAGTGGCTGGCGATGGCGTGGCCAGGCGAGCACGGCGGCATTGATGCGGGCCACGTGCAGCAGATGCTCTACAAGGAAGAGACGGCCTACGCCTCGATACCGGGCGGCAGCACGATGGGTGTGGACTGGGTGGGCCCGGCGATCATGCTGTTTGGGACCGACGAGCAGAAGGCGAAATATCTGCCGAACATCGTGGGCGGCATCGATCAGTGGTGCACTCTGTACTCGGAGCCGGGCGCGGGTTCGGACCTGGCGTCACTGCAGACGCGCGCAGTGCGGGACGGCGACGACTGGATCATTAACGGCAGCAAAATCTGGACTAGCGGCGGTCATTTATCGAACATGGGCTGGCTGGCGGCACGGACCGACCAGGACGCGCCGAAGCATCGTGGAATTTCGACGTTCGTGCTGGAGATGGACAGCCCAGGCATTGAAGTGCGCCCGCTAGTGAACATGGCGGGCGAGCACAATTTCAACGAGGTGTTCTTCGAGGATGTGCGGATCGCGGGTGAAAACCTGGTGGGAGTGGAGAATCGCGGCTGGTACCAGGTGGCGACGGCGCTGGATTACGAGCGGTCAGGCGTGGCGGCGTACGCCGGCGGCAAGCGGAACTTGGAGCGGCTGGTTGGGGTCGCGAAGGAAGATGACTCGCTGCTGAACAACAATCCGGCAGCGCGCTTCGAATTGGCAGATCGCTGGGTGGAGCTGCAGGTGGGCTACAACGTGGCGTACCGGATTCCGTTCCTGCAGGCACAGGGCCAGATTCCGAACCACGAGGCGTCAGTCTCGAAGCTGTATGGCTCGGAGCTGACACAGCGAATCGCACGGACGGGCCTGCACCTGCTTGGGATGGGTGGTCAGGTGATGCCGGGTTCGCCGCACGCGAAGCTGGGTGGCGCGATTGCGAAGACGTACCTGTCGAGTGTGAGTTCGACGGTGGCCGCAGGCACCTCGGAAGTGCAGCGCAACATTATCGCGCAGCGTGGGTTGGGGTTGCCGCGTGGATAAGCTGCGCTCCTCTGTTTTCTTAAGCTGGCACCCGGGGCGGTTAGCGAGCTCGATTCGACCTGAATGCGAAGGCGCTGGATAGGACCCTGGCCATCTGCTTGTGTGAGGCTGCTATTCGCGGCTGAGAGGCATCGGACCGCATGGATGCAGCCGGGATCTGGATTCAACTGGCGATCGCCGCAGGGGTAATTCTGTGGGCTGCGTCGTACATGGCGGGTGCGGCGGATGTGATCGCGATTAGAACGGGCCTCGGGCGGACGTTTGTCGGGGTGGTGATGCTGGCGACCGCGACCTCGCTGCCGGAGCTGGGGATAGGGGTGACATCGATCGCTGCGCTGGGTGAGCCAGACCTCGCGGTGGGTGACGCGTTCGGTAGCAACCTCTTCAATCTGCTGATCATTGGGCTGCTCGACTTCTTCTGGCGTGACGGGCCGTTGTTGAACCGGGTGAGCTCCTCAGCAGTGCTGGTTGGGGCGCTGGGAATTCTGGTGATCGGGATCGCGGCGACGACGATCTTTGCGCATCAGGGATCGACGTTCGCAAATGACTTCGTGCTAAGTCCGTTATCGGTCGTGCTGCTGCTGACGTTCGCTGCGGCGATGTACATCCTGTATCGCTCTGAGCAGAACGGTGAGAACAGCGAAGAGGAGGACGAACCCACGCAGTCACTGGGGCGGGCATTCGGAATTTATGGAATCTCGGCTGCGGTGGTGGTAGTTGCGGCGGTGTGGCTGGCGTTCGTGGGGGATTCGCTGGCCGCGGAGTTGGGATTGCAGCGTAGCTTCATCGGCACGCAGTTCCTGGCGCTAAGTACGAGCCTGCCGGAGCTGGCGGCCTCGATTGCGGCGATCCGCCTGGGGGCTCCCGAGCTGGCGATCAGCAACTTGCTAGGCAGCAACCTGTTCAACATGGGCTTCATCCTGTTCATCGATGATGCGGTCTATGTCGACGGACCGATCTGGGAAGTCGTGGCGAGCGTTCACGTGTTTACGGCGTTGGCGGGGATCCTGATGACGGCGGTGGTGATCATTGCGCTGATGACGCAGGAGCGTGGGCGGCCTGGGCGGTTCTTCACATTCGAGGCGGTGATGCTTGTGGCGCTGTACCTGGGCGCGAGCGCGCTGGTGTACCAGCTCGCGTGACCTTGGAATTTGGAGGGACACGAGGTTGTCGCCCGTGTTGGGGCCGAGGGAACTAGCGGAGTTCGGCGATGCCGGTGGGGCAGCTCAAGCCGGTGCCGCCGATGCCGCAATAACCGTTCTTGTTCCACTCCAAGTATTGCTGGTGGTAGTGCTCGGCGTAGTAGAACGTCGGTGCCTCATCCAGTTCCGTGGTGATGGGGCCGTAGCCGGCGTCATTGAGGACGATCTGGAAGGCGTAGTGGGTGCGTTCGAGAGCTGCGCGCTGCTCTTCGGAGTTCCAATAGGCAATGGAACGGTATTGGGTGCCGATGTCGCCACCCTGTCGCATGCCCTGAGTCGGGTCGTGGCCTTCCCAGAAGACGCGGAGGAGTTCTTCGTAGCTGGTCTGGCTGGGATCGAAGACGACGAAGACGGCTTCGGTGTGGCCGGTGCGGCCGGTGCAGACTTCTTCGTAGGTAGGGTTGGGAGTCGCGCCCCCGGCGTAGCCGACCGCAGTGGTCCAGACGCCGGCCGTCTGCCAGTACATGCGCTCGGCACCCCAGAAGCAGCCCATGCCGAAGACGGCGGTTTCGGAGCCATCAGGGAATGGGGCTTCGAGCGGGTTGCCGAGGACGAGGTGGCTGGCGGGGACGGGCAGCGGTTCGTCGCGACCGGGGAGCGCGTCCGCGGGGTCGACCATTTGGCTCTTGGCACCGGCCATGGCATCGAAGGATCTCATCATCGGTGGTTCGCCTCTGCTGGGCCGGGAATTGGCCCGCTCACCTTAAGTGGTGCTCTCATTCTAGCGAGGGGGTCAAGTATCGGGGTGAGAACCTGCGAGAGTGTGACGCGGATCGGGGGAATCCCTGACGCGCGGTGGGCGAACCCGCGCATGCGTTGAGCGTTACCTAACGATTTTCCTGTGCTTCCTGAGGCGACCGTTTTGCGTTCACCGCAGCTTTCTGGCGAAGAAGCAGGCGAGCCGGATATGCAGTACCTAGGACGTGGCTTCGATCTCCGCGATCGCGCGGCGGACGTGTGCCTCTTCGATGAAGACCGCGCCAGCCTCGTCGCGGAACTGGGCGGCGCGGGCAAGGATGCGTGCGCGGCTGATGCCGGCTGGCGGCTCTACGGTCCAGGCGACGAGCAACAGTAGGACGCCGTTTGGGTCTTCGAGGAAGATGAGACGCTCGTAGCCGCGGCGAATTTCCTCGGAACCCTGGATACCGGCGTTCGAGAGTTCGAAGAAGGCCTGGTCCATGAACTGGGTGGTGACGTTGAGGGTGATGTATTGCATGGAGCCGGTGCCGAGGCTGGCTTCGGCGATTTTGAATCCTGGGTCGCGTGGTCCGATGAGCATGAGGCAGTTGTCTTCGCCGAGGCTGATCAGCACCTGGACGGACTCGTGGTCATCTCGGTTGGGCTCGCCGTAGAGCACGGTGGCGCCGAGCTTCCGATAGAAATCGACCGACTCGTCGACGCTCTTGACGATGATCGCGGGGTAGCCGATGCCGCTGAGTTCCATCGTGCCTCCTCGTGTACCGGGACACCCTATCGAGAGTCGGTCGCAGGCGCTGCTTGGGGTGCCTGCGTTGACCGGTCTGGCGTGGCGCTCCTACCATCGAGAAAGATGACGCTGCACGAACACGTAGTAGTAACCATCGGCAGATGAACGACGGTCGGAAGACCGCCGCAAGCCTGCCGTGACTGCCCCGCCAACGCGGGGCAGTTTCGTTTCTGGAGCTGTTCGCGGGTGCGGGCATGCTCCCCGATGACCGGAGCTATGCGATGACCACACCTGAGACGAATGCTGCGAGCGAGATGGCGACGGCTTATGAGCCGGGCACGGTAGAGCAGCGGATTTACGAACGCTGGGAGTCCAGCGGGGCGTTCCGACCAACCCGACCGGGGGCACAGCCGTTCACGGTGATCATGCCGCCGCCGAATTTGACGGGTGAGCTGCATGTGGGGCACGCGCTGACGACTGCGGTCGAGGACGCGCTTATTCGCTGGCATCGAATGTTGGGCGACGACACGCTGTGGTTGCCTGGCGTGGACCACGCGGCGATTGCGGTGAACGCGATCATCGAGCGGCAATTACGCGAAGAGGGGCTGTCGCGGCACGACATTGGTCGCGAGGCGTTCCTGGAGCGGGTGTGGACGTTCGTCAACACTTCGCGGGCGCGGATCATGGAGCAGCACAAGCGTCTGGGCGCATCGGCGGACTGGGAGCGCGAGGCATTCACGATCGACGAGGCGCGCGGTCGGGCGGTGCGGGATACGTTCAAGCGGCTGTACGACGACGGGCTGATCTACCGGGGCGAGCGGATCATCAACTGGGACCCGGTCAGTCAGACGGCGGTCTCGGACCTCGAAGTTGAGTACGAGGAAGTGCAGAGCGCGTTCTGGCACGTGCGTTACCCGGTGCTGGACGACGCTGGAGAGCCGACGAATCGCTACCTGGTGATTGCGACGACGCGGCCAGAGACGATTCCGGCGGACACGGCGGTGGCGGTAAATCCGGATGACGAGCGGTTCAAAAGCCTCGTTGGACGACAGGTGCTGGTGCCGATGGTGAATCGGCCGGTGACGGTGATTGCCGATGAGGCCGTGGATATGGAGGGTGGCTCGGGCGCGTTGAAAGTGACGCCGGGACATGATCCGGTCGACTTCGAAATTGGCGAGCGGCACGACCTTGAGATGATCAACATCCTGAACCTTGATGGAACATTGAACGAAACGGCCGGTCCGTACTCGGGGATGGATCGGGACACGGCGCGACAGCGGATTGTGGCGGACCTCGAAGCTGCGGGGCTGATGGAAAAGATCGAGCCGTACACGCACGCGGTCGGCCATTCGGAGCGGTCGGGCGCGATCATTGAGCCGCTGGTGTCGTTGCAATGGTGGGTGAATATTCAACCGCTGGCGGAACCGGCGATTGCGGCGGTGACGGACGGGCGGATCAAGTTCGTGCCGGAGCGGTTTGAGCGGACGTATCTGCACTGGATGGAGAACATCCGCGACTGGTGCATCAGCCGGCAGATCTGGTGGGGACATCGCATCCCGGTCTGGTACTGCGATGACTGTGAGGCGCTGACGGTCGCGGTGACCGACCCTTCGGTCTGTTCGAGCTGCGAGGGCAGTAGCCTCCAACAGGACGAGGACACGCTGGACACGTGGTTCTCCAGCGGCCTGTGGCCACACTCGACGCTGGGCTGGCCGGACGATGACGCGGAGGATCTGAAACGCTTCTACCCGACTCAGGTGATGGAGACGGGTTACGACATCATTTTTTTCTGGGTGGCGCGAATGATCATGATGTCCCTCTACAACATGGATGGCGTGGTGCCGTTCGAGCATGTGTACCTGCACGGCCTGGTGCGCGCGCCCGACGGTTCGAAGATGTCGAAGTCCAGCGGAAACGTGGTGGACCCATTGGGTTCGATCGAGCAATACGGAACGGACGCGCTGCGGTTCGCGCTGCTGTCAGGCACCTCGCCAGGCAACGACCAGCGGATCAGCGATGAGCGAATGGAGGCGGGCCGCAACTTCGCGAACAAGCTATGGAACGCGTCGCGCTTTGCCCTCGGGATGGTGGAGGATGGTGAAGTTGTTCCAGCCCTTGATGAGGGGGGGCTCGCGAATCTTCCGGCGGCGGATCAGTGGATCGTGACGAGGTCGAACTCCACGGTGCGGAACGTCGAGCGGCTGCTCGGGCAGTTCGAGCTGGCGGAGGCGCTACGGCAGACGCGCGATTTCTTCTGGGACGACTTCTCTGATTGGTACATCGAGTTCGCAAAGATCAGGATTAGGGATGGTGACCGGCGACCGGTGACGATCCTAATCCACGTGGTGGACCGCGTGCTGCGGCTGCTGCATCCGTTCATGCCGTTTGTGACCGAGGAAATATGGCAGCGTGTTCGGGCAGTCCGTCCGGATCTGGCCGATGAAGCGCAGTTGATTACCGCTGAGTACCCAGCGTACGTGGAGCTGCTGGACCAGGGGGCATCGGAGCAGTTGATCGAGGCGGTTCGTGAGGTCGTTCGCGCCGTGCGGAATATCCGTGCGGAAAAGCGAGTCGACGCCGGGCATTGGATCGAGGTCTATGTATCGACCGATGGCCGGCCCGACCTGACCAAGGTGCTGGAGGAGATGCGTGCGGAGGTGGAATTGCTTGCTCGAGTCCGCCCGCTGCACATCGTGGAGTCGGTGAGCGACGCGCCGAGCGATCAGGTTGTTCGAGAGGTGCTCAATAGAGGGCAGGTGATTGTTCCGATGGCGGGGCTTTTCGACGAGGATGCGGAGCGGGAGCGACTCGGGAAGCAGATCGCCGAGGCGGAGCGAGATGTGGCAGGGCTCGAAGGGAAGCTGGGCAACGAGCAGTTCACCAGCCGAGCACCGGTGGAGGTGGTGCAGCGGGAGCGCGATCGACTGAAGACGGCGCGGTCGCGGCTTGAGGTGATGCGTCGGAGCCTCGCGGAGCTGGGGTAACCACTGGCGATCGAACAGCACAGGCAGCGATGTCGAGGTGACCTCGACGGGCATTGGCGGCCGGCCGCTCGGTCGTGCGAGTGAGCGGTGAGGCTCCGCGGATCATCGCGACCGCGTGGGCCGGCGGTGTTCGCTACTTCGAACTCGGCGCCGCTGTATGGCCTCGGAGTAAGTGAGCACCGTTCAAGCGCAGTGCTAGGCGCTCACCCTCGTGAGGAATTCGTCAATTCGGCGAAAATTGGCTGGCTGCTGGAGTCGAGTTCGGCTGACGGATAGCAGCTGGAAGTGCGGTACGACTACAGCTACGACGGGGTTCGCCGCTCGTGGGAGTTCAGCTTCCAGCGGCTGGGGCTGGACCTGGGGGACATTTTGCCCTGCCATGGCATCGATGTGTGACCGCATGGTGATGTGCAGCCGGCCATCTACTAAGCGGTACGAACCCGCGCGTTGCGTGCGCTGACGGATCTGCGGACCGAGTGTGCAATTCGTGCGCTCAGCCTGAGGGCAAGGCGTGGCGGGTCTGCAGCGAGATGATGAACGAGTTCGACGTCGACTGCTTTCCTGCTCGCGGGACGGTCCGCGTTGCTGGAACAGGAGCCGCTAGACGAGTTCTTGCCGAAGCGGGTGGCGCAGAGCGATCGTGAGCAGGCGACCTACGACTACAAGCCTGTCGATGACGCGCGCTAGGACCCGGCGCAGGCGATCCGGCGGGTGTGGAACTCGCATGGGGCGACATTCGTGCGGCGGCGCCGCAGTACCCACAGCGCCATTCGGCGGTGGCGGCAGTGATCTCGGGCGCGGTATCGGTTGAGGAGGTCCGGGCGAATCTCAACTTCGTCGCGGTCGAGATCACTGAAGATCTGTAGGGCGATCTGGCTGCCGAGAGGCTCTCCCGTTGGATTTGACAGAGCTGAGCAGCTGAACCGGTTCGCGGCAACTTCGTCGAAGTCCCCGGACGGTTAGGCCTCTCCCAGGGCATCTGCCCTGGGAGAGGCCTAACCGTCTCGCCAGGTCACGCACCAGCGGCGATGATCGGTGTGCTCACGGTGGCCGGATTCGATTGACACTGTCTAGGGGCGTTGATAGCGTCGCGAACGGCACTGCGGGTAGAGCCCGCTGGTGCTTTATTGCGGCAGGGATCGGACCAAGAGTGCTCCCGATCGACCAGCTGTTTTCAAACTATGTGGCAGTTCTGATTGCCAGCATCGGCGGGTTCATCCTCGTCTTCACGGCGTTGATCGCCTCTAGGCTGCTGGCTCCGTTCTCCGAGGAGCGTGAGAAGAGCACGACGTACGAGTGCGGCATGTTGCCGTTGCGTCGCGCGTCGACGAACGTTGGCAATCGGTTCTACCTGTACGCGATTCTATTCATCATTTTTGACGTTGAAGCGGTGTTCATCTTTCCCTGGGCGCTGTCATTTGTCGACGTTGGGCCAATGGCGTACTGGACGATGGTTACATTCATCATGATTTTGACGCTGGGCTTGGCGTACGCGTGGAAGAAGGGTGCGTTGCAATGGCGGTAATACCTACCACGGCTCCAGCCGAGACTCCCACGCCGGAGGTTGCTCCGGCGGTTCCCGCACCGATCGCTCCCGCGCGAATCATGCCGACCGAGCACCCACTAGAGGCGCCGCGGCTGACACCGGTGACTCCTCAGCCGGGGAAGGCGCTGTATCGACAGGTGCTGCCGGGGATCATGCAGGTGCCGGCGGATCTGCTGCTGGCGGCGTCTCGGAAATCTTCGCTGTGG
>Ga0302135_10001033_pt1 | contig 16712 bp, 12 predicted proteins | sample CBN3_surface_MG_FD_203119 | JGI IMG/M metagenome (GOLD analysis project Ga0302135, IMG submission 203119) | Marine microbial communities from Western Arctic Ocean, Canada - CBN3_32.1 | ecosystem: Environmental > Aquatic > Marine > Oceanic | place: Canada: Western Arctic Ocean | collected...
CTCCGGCAGGAATTTGCCCAACAAATCCAGCTCGTGCATCCGGCGCAAAATCCGCCCGACCGCGCCGGGGTGATTGAGGATTTCCAGAAACGTCTCGTGCACGTGCGGATCCTCGCGAAAGGCACGATCCACCAGCCAAACTTGTTGGCGAATGATTTGGGCGAGGTTCGGATGCAAGCGCAAGCTGTGGCGTTGCATCAGCAAAAACACGCGCATGAGCTTGCGCGGTTGATCGCGAAACACGCGGCGGTTGGCGGTATTGATCGCGCCATCCTCGATCGTAAACCCATCAATCACCTGTTCCTTGCGGCCACTCACCCAACGCCCGAGCGCCAGTTGCCACGCCGGCCGCGGCACGAGCGCGAGGCGTTGTTCGATCGCCCGCACGGTGAGATCGATGTGGCGCGCGTGCTTATAATAATCGCCCATAAACGCCTCCAAGCGCTTGGCGGGCGAGCGGTTTGTGTAGCCCAGCCGCCACGCCACCTTCGGCTGCACGGCTTTGGTGAGCACCTCCACCGGACGTTCCATCTGATAATGCAGCTCGTTGCGCGCGCGCAGCAGGAAAGAATACGCCGCCTCCAGCCGTTCCGCCTCGGCCTTGGTCACCACCTTGCGCGCCTCCAAATCCTCCATCATTCGGAACCCCTCGCGGAAGTGCATCATCCAATGCAGATTTTGATAATCGCGCAGGCCGCCGCAGCCGTTTTTGATATTCGGCTCCTGCATCGTCACCGCGTTGCCGTGTTTGGCGCGCCGCGCCGCTTGATCCTCCAGCCGCGCCGCGATGTAATCTTCCACGTGCGGTTTCACGCACTTGACTTGCACGGCGCGTTCCATTTTTTCAAACAACGATTCATCACCGGCCACGCGGCGCGATTCGATCAGCGCCGTTTTGCTTTGCATATCCTTGTTCGCCTCGTCCACGCAATCGCGCACCCGCCGCACCGAGTGGCCAATCTTCAAACCCACATCCCACAAAGTATACAGCACGGTGTTCGTGATGCTTTGCAAAAATTCCTCCGGCTGCGCCTTGGCCAGCAACCGATCGTCGCACAGAAAAAGAATATCGATGTCGCTCTGCGGATTCAGCTCCGCGCGGCCATAACCGCCGATGGCCACCACCGCGATGGCCGGTGGCGATTTGAATTTCCCCAACGGCGCCAGCCCGATCGCCGTGTCGAGCAAATGCCGGATGAGCGCGTCGATCACCGTCGCCCGCGCGCGGCACACCTCGCGCCCGAGACCACCGCCGCGATGCAGTTTCTTGAGCCGCGCCGCCTCGTCCTTGAGGAAACGCTTGTAACGCGCCAGCTCCGCCGCAGGTGTTTGGCCCTCCGCCAACACCAACCGCTCCGCCGCGTGCGCCTCCACTTCCTCAATCAACGTCAACACCGCGCGTGGTTACCCCAAAACCGGCCAAGCATACAGCCAAATAAGCCAAGCTTGCTCCGGACTAGCGCGCGGATTAACGTGCCGCGTGCATCCGGTTGCATTTACGATTGGCGGGTTGACGGTTCATTGGTACGGCATTTTGCTGGCCTCGGGCTTTATGCTGGGGCTGTGGACGGCTGGGCGGCGCGGGATGAAGATTGGCCTCAACGCGGAAGATCTCTCCAACCTCGTGCTCTGGATTTTCATCTGCGGCATCGCCGGCGCCAAGCTGCTGTACGTTATCAACGAAGGCGACACCGGCAAGCCGCTCAAAGAATTGCTCTTTCAACGCTCCGGCTTGGTGTTTCACGGCGCGCTCATTGGCGCGAGCCTTGCCATCATCATTTTCACGCGCGTGAAAAAAATGCCGGTGTGGGCCACCTTCGATGCCCTCGCGCCGAGCATCGCATTGGGGCACGCCTTCGGCCGGTTGGGCTGTTTTATGACCGGCTGTTGTTATGGCAAAACCTGCGCCTTGCCGTGGGCGGTGACGTTTCCCGATGGCCACCCCACCCATCCCGGTCACGTTCATCCCACGCAGATTTATGAATCGCTTTTGAACTTCGCACTCTTCGCGGGGCTGGCGTTGCTGTTTCGCAAACGCAAATTCGACGGGCAAATCTTTGCCGCATATTTACTCGCTTACGCAGTCATCCGATTTGGAATGGAATTTTTAAGGGACGACCCGCGCGGCAGCACGCTGGGCGGCTTGGCCCCGGGCCAAATCATCAGCATCGGCTTACTCGTCGCCGGCGGCATTTTGTGGGCCAAGCTGAAAGATCGTCCATTGAAAGAGGTATGAGCCGACGCGAGACACTGCGCGTCGAAGAATCGCAGCCCAAGGCGCGGCTGGACAAGTTTTTGCAGGAGCACTTCCCCGAAACCTCGCGCGGCACCTTCCAGCGCCTCATCGAAAACGGCGACGTGCGCGTGGACGACCAACCCACCAAGGCCACCCACCACCCGCGAGCGGGCGAAGCCATCACCATCGAATGGCCCGAACCAATCCCAGCCGATGCCTTGCCGGAGGACATCTCGCTGGAAATACTTTTTGAAGACGACCATTTGCTGGTGCTCAACAAATGCGCGGGCATCGTCGTGCATCCCGCCGCCGGTCACGCCAGCGGCACATTGGTGAATGCGTTGCTGCATCATTGCGGCGACCAACTCAGCAGCATCGGCGGCATCGGCGGCGTAGCGCGCCCGGGCATCGTCCATCGGCTGGACAAAGACACGAGCGGCTGCATCGTCGTGGCCAAGAACGATCCCGCACACCTCGCGCTCTCCGCGCAGTTCGCCGTCCGCACCACCACCAAAATTTACCACGCCCTCGTGTGCGGCCAACCTTCCAAACCAAAGTACACCGTGAAAGAACCGCTCGCGCGCCATCCAGTGCATCGCAAAAAAATCGCCATCACCCCCAACGGCCGCGAAGCGCACACGGATTTTCGTGTGCTCGAAACATTAAAAAAATCCACGCTGATTGAAGCCATCCTGCACACCGGCCGCACCCACCAAATCCGTGTGCACCTACAGCACCTCGGCTGCCCCGTGGTGGGCGATGCCGTCTATGGCGGCCGCCCCGCCCGCGCCTTCACCCAAGCCACCGGCTACACCGCCCCGCGCCAAATGCTCCACGCCTTCACGCTCGGCTTCGATCACCCCGCCAGCGGTGAGCGCCTCACGCTCGAAGCGCCATTACCGGAAGATTTCCAAAAAGCCCTAGACTTGCTGCGCTAATATAACGCAACGATTGGGAGGGCGAAGCTCCCGCTGAGCCGTGGTGTACGGAACGTGCACCACGGTTTTTAGGTCGGCTACGCCACCCTTCAGCTCGACAGGAACTTCGCCCTCCCAGTTTCGCCTCACCGTGAACTTCGCAAAAATGCGCAAAAATCCCTGTTTTTCTGCTTTTATTGGCCAACCGGCTGCGCTATCCTCCGTGCCCACTTATGGCGAAATTAACGGTTAACGACTTAGATTTGCAGGGAAAACGTGTGTTTACGCGAGTGGATTATAATGTGCCGATGGAGGAATCCGCCGGCACGATGATCATCAATGATGACACACGCATCCGCGCCACGCTGCCCACGCTGCGTCTGCTCATCGAAAAAGGCGCGCGCATCATTCTCGCCGCTCATCTCGGCCGACCGAAAGGTGAACGCGTGGCATCGATGAGCCTTCGACCGGTGGCTGATAAACTGGCCGAACTGATTGCCCAACCCGTGGCTTTCGCCGACGATTGCGTAGGCGATGCCGCCACTTCTGCGGTGAACAATTTGCCGGACGGCGAAATTCTGTTGCTGGAAAATGTCCGGTATCACACCTGCGAAGAAGCGAACAACTCGGACTTCGCCGAACAGCTTGCGGCCAATGCCGATGTATTTGTGAACGATGCCTTCGGCGCAGCGCATCGCGCACACGCGAGCACGGCGGGCATCGCGGAAATCATCGCTGCCCGCGGCGGTCAATGCGCGGCGGGGTTGTTGATGGAACGGGAATTGAAATTTCTGGGTGAGGAATTGGATTCACCGGACAAGCCGTTCGTGGTCATTCTCGGCGGCGCAAAGGTGTCGGACAAAATCAAGGTCATCGATCGCTTGATTGAAAAAGCAGACACCATTTTGATTGGCGGCGCGATGGCCTACACCTTCAAGCTCGCGCTCGGCAAGTCCGTAGGCGATTCGCTGGTGGAACCGGACAAGGTGGACATCGCCCAAGCCGCGCTGGACAAAGCCGCCGAACGCGACGTGGAATTTCTGTTGCCGTCTGATAATTTGATTTCGCAAATGAATGAAGGCAAGTGGGCCGATCCCGAGGTGAACCGCGCCGAAGACATTCCCGATGGCCGCGAAGGCGTGGACATCGGCCCCGCCACTGCCGCGCGCTACGCGGAGGCCATCACCGGCGCAAAGACAATTTTGTGGAATGGCCCGATGGGTATTTTTGAGGACGCGCGGTTTGCCAAAGGCACGATGGCTGTGGCTGTCGCCGTGGCGGGCGCCACGGGCGCGGGTGCTGTCAGCATCATCGGCGGGGGCGACAGCGTGAAGGCGTTGAACCAAAATGGGTTGGCCGGACAAGTCACTTTTATGAGCACCGGCGGCGGCGCGAGTCTTGAATTTCTCGAGGGCAACGAATTGCCCGGCGTGGCTGCACTCTCTGAAAAATAATTTTATCGAATGAACAAAGAACGCAAATTAATCGTTGCCGGAAACTGGAAGATGAACAAAACCGTGGCCGAAGCCACGGAACTGGTGGAGGGCCTCAAGCTCGAACTCGCCAATCAAACGGAAGTGGACGTGGTGCTGTGCCCGCCCTTCACCGCGTTGGACAGAGTCTCTGAGTCCATCCGCGAAACCCGAATCCGCCTCGGCGCGCAAAATATGAGCGAGCAAAATTACGGCGCGTTCACCGGCGAAATTGCCGCCGGGATGCTGCGCGAGTTGCTGGTGCACTTTGTGATTCTCGGCCATTCCGAGCGGCGCGCGATCCAAAAGGAAAGCGATGCGCTCGTAAACGCCAAAGCTAAAGCCGCGCTCGCGGCCGGCCTTAAGCCGATTGTTTGCGTGGGTGAAACGCTCGCCCAACGTGAGAGCAATCAAACAGAGGAAGTGGTCGGCGAACAAATTCGCGGCAGTCTTGCGGGATTGACGGATGACCAATTGCGCGACACCATCATCGCTTACGAGCCCGTGTGGGCGATCGGCACCGGCAAAACGGCCACCACCGAACAAGCCCAAGCCGCGCACGCGTTCATTCGCGGCCGGTTGCCCGCGAGCGTATCTGCCGAAGTGCGGATCCAATACGGCGGCAGCGTGAAACCCGACAACGCGCGCGAGCTAATGAGCCAACCCGACGTGGACGGCGCGCTCGTAGGTGGCGCATCATTGGAAGCAAAAAATTTTATTGAAATCATTACCAACACACTTAATTAAGGAAACCCAATGGAAATTCTAAACCTCGCCCTCACGATCATTTTATTTTTGATCAGCCTGTTTCTCATCCTGCTGGTGCTCGTGCAACTGCCCAAAAAAGATGCCGGCCTCGGCACTGCCTTTGGTGGCGGCACCACCGACGCCCTCTTCGGCGCCGGCGCGGGCAACGTACTCACCCAGCTTACCAAATATTGCACCATCCTGTTTCTCGTACTCTGCCTCGTGCTATCCATGATGAATAAACGCAAGGACGAAACAACCAGCACCGCGGAAACAGGCAACAACAAGGCCAACACAGAACAACCCAGCCAGCCGGGCAACGGATTAGGCGGTGCTCCATCCATCCCGCCGACACCGCCGGTCGGCCCAAACTTGCCCTCGACTTCCACCAACGAGCCTGCGCCTTCCACCCCCGAAACCACGCCAAAACCGGTGGAGGGTGAAGAAGACAAAAACTAGCGCATCAGATGCAGTTCAAAGTGCTGAGACTTGTTTGAAGCGGTAATCCCCTCAGCCGGCATCATGCCGACGAAATATTTATGCCACCCGCTGCTTGATGAATTCCACGCTGTCACGAGGAATAGCATCAATGAGGCGCTGGGTATAATCCTCGGCGGGATTAGCGTAGATGGATTCGGCGCGGCCTTGCTCCATAATTTTTCCGGCGCGCATCACGGCCATTGTATCAGCCATAAATTTGACGACGCTGAGATCGTGGCTGATGAAAATGTACGTGAGGTTCCGGCGGCTTTGGAGTTCCTTCAATAAATTCAAAACCTGCGCCTGCACGGAGACATCCATCGCGCTGACAGCTTCGTCGCACACGATGAATTCCGGCTCGAGCGACAGCGCACGCGCCACGCAAATGCGCTGGCGTTGGCCACCAGAAAATTCGTGCGGATAGCGACGCAAAAAGTGCGATTCCAAATTGACCTCTTCGAGTAAGGCAGCCGCTCGATCGCGGCGGTCACTGTGATTGCTGCCAATGCCGTGCACCGCCATCGGCTCGGTGAGGGCTTGTTCGATAGTGAGGCGCGGGTTGAGCGAGGAATACGGATCTTGAAAAACAATTTGCATTCGCTTGCGCAGTGGCAACATCGCGGCGGCATTGCGCCCGGCGATTTCCACGCCCATAAATTTTACACTGCCGCTGGTGGGCTCCACGAGATTGAGAATAGCGCGGCCGGTGGTGGTTTTGCCGCAACCGGATTCGCCCACGAGACCGAGCGTGCTGCCGCGCGGGACGGTGAAGCTGATGCCGTCCACCGCTTTCACGACGCCCTTTGGCCCGGAGAAAAACCCACTACGCTCTGGGAAATGCATTTGGAGATCGTTCACTTCGAGCAGCAAATCGGTTTCGTCGATTTCCGGCTCGTTGATTTTTTGCATCGCATCAATACGGGTAGCGGCATCGGGTTTTTCGCTCAGATCGATTTGGCCGGCCACTTCTGATTCATCGAGATAATCCGAAACAGTCGGCAAGATTTTGAAGGTCGATTCCAATCGCGGGCGGCAGGCGAGCAGGCCTTTGGTGTACGGATGTTGCGGGTTTTCAAAAATAGGCAGTACGTCGCCCTGCTCCACGATGTGGCCGTGGTACATTACCACCACGCGATCGGCCAGCTCAGCAATGACCCCGAGGTCGTGCGTAATGAAAATCACCGACACGCCGAGGTCGGTTTGCAATTCCTTGAGCAACCGCAGAATCTGAGCCTGCACAGTGACGTCCAGAGCGGTAGTCGGTTCATCGGCGATGAGCACTTCGGGATCAGTGATGAGCGCCATCGCGATCATCACGCGCTGGCGCATCCCGCCGGAAAACTCGTGCGGGTACGAATGCACGCGCTCGGCGGCGTCACTCATGCCGACTTTCTCGAGCATGTTGATGGCGCGTTTGAGCGCCTCCTTGCGATTGGCCTGCCCGTGAATCAGCAGCGGCTCGATGAGTTGCTCGGAAATCCGCAAGTACGGATTAAGTGAAGTCATCGGATCCTGAAAAATCATTGAGATGCGTTTGCCACGCAGCGACCGAAGCACCGCTTCATCAGCGGTGAGTAAATTGCTGTCATCAAACTTTGCCGTGCCACCCTCGATACGTCCGGGCGGTTGTGGCACCAGCCCCATTAACGTATGCACCGTCACCGATTTACCCGAGCCCGATTCGCCAACGATGCCGAGAATCTCGCCCTTCTCCAACGTGAACGAAATATCATCCACAGCCTTCACCACGCCATTGCGCGTGTGAAAGTAGGTTTTCAGATTTTCAACTTCAAGCAGTGCCATATCAGTCCTTCGATGATTTGGGATCGAGCGCATCGCGCAGTCCATCTCCAATAAAGTTCAGGCTAAAAAGTGTGAGCGAGAAAAATGCCGCCGGAAAAAGCAGCAACCACGGGTAATCCTCCATGCCCTCGGCGCCCTGTTTGATGAGCACGCCCCAGGAGGTGTCCGGCGCCTGCACGCCAAGCCCGAGGAAGCTGAGCACCGACTCGAGCAGCATCACCGCCGGCACGGTGAGAGTGGTATAAATAATCACCGGCCCGAGCAGGTTGGGCAGCAGATGGCGGAAAATGATCCGCGACCGGCCATAGCCGAGCGCCACGGCGGCCTCGACGAATTCCTGGTTTTTCAACGCCATCACCTGCGCGCGGACAATGCGCGACATGGTCAGCCATTCCACAAAGCCAATGGCGAAAAAGAGCAGCAGGAAGTTGCGACCGAACATGACCATCAGCAGCACCACGAAAATGAGAAAGGGCAACGCATACAGGACATCCACGATGCGCATCAAAAGCTGGTCCACGCGACCGCCAAAATAACCGGCCACCGCGCCCCAGATGACGCCGATGACCAACGACACCGCCGTGGCCATGAAGCCGACGGCCAGCGACACGCGGCCCCCGCGCAGCACGGCGGCGCAGAGGTCGCGGCCCAGCTTGTCAGTGCCCATCAGGTGGCGGGCGGGCTGTGTGGCGGCCGGTTCCAATGGAGTGTTGCAGACATAACAGTTTTCATCTGCGGAATAAAGATGCACGTAATCATGATTTGGGCAAACGAAGGGGTGCTTTTCCGATAAGGGCGGCCGCGCTTGAAAGGGCAAATCGATGCTCTCGTGATCGTATGGCAGCAGCGAGGGGCCCACGAAACTGAGCAGTGTAATCAACGAAAAAACGCACAAGCCAAACACGGCCATCTTGTTTTGAAACAAACGGCGCCGGGCGTCCTTCCAAAGGGAGGTGCCTTCGTCAAACTTAACATCAGCTAGGTGGTCGCGTTTCATTGGGTTCGGATGCGGGGGTTGAGCCAGGCTTGGAGAATGTCGACGATGAGGTTGAGCATCAGAATAAGCGTGGCGTAAAACAGCACGGTTCCGAGCACGAGGGTGTAATCGCGGTTAGTAGCCGCCTCGATGAAATGTCGGCCAAGGCCCGGGATTTGGAAGATGGTCTCAATGACAAACGAGCCGCTGATGATGCCGGCAAATGCGGGGCCGAGAAAGCTGACGGTGGGCAGCAACCCACCACGCAAGGCGTGCTTTACCACCACGCGCGTCTCGGAGAGGCCCTTGGCGCGGGCGGTCTTAATGAAATCCTGACTGAGCGTCTCGAGCATACCGCCGCGGGTGAGCCGAGCCACCATGGCGGCGTAGAAAAACCCCAACGTGCAGGACGGCAATACGCGGTCGCCGGGCCAGCCCTCGGGGAAAAAGCCTTCGGCGCCCCAAGCCGACCAGCCGGCCACGGGGAACCATTCCAGCCAGAGGCCAAAAACCAGTACCAGCAGCGGGCCCATCACGAAAGTGGGCAGGCAAATGCCTGCCATCGCGAACGACATGGGGGCGTAATCGAGAATGGTGTTTCGTTTCAATGCTGCGATGGCACCGGCAGTGATGCCCAACAATAGCGCGATCGCCATCGAGTAAAGGCCCAGCTCCAGGCTCTTGGGAAATGATTCGCGGATGATGTCGTTCACACTCTTGCCCTTGTGTTTGAAGGATGGGCCGAGATCGCCCTGCAACAAACCGGAGCGTTCCCGGCGAAACACCTCCACCTCGCGCACGCCGGAAGTGGCGTTTTGATCCAAGGGTCGGGTCAGCCATTGGCTGTCGCCCTGCACGGTCTTGACCACGCCGGTGGCCGTGACGCGGAGGGTGGCGTTCACGTCCTCGCGCCGGTATTCCTTTGTGTCTTCACCGGACGCGAAGGTCACCCGATGCTTGCCCACCTCCTTGGCCATTACGCCAAGATAAATGAGGTATTGTTTTCCAAGCGGCTGATCCAACCCGTAGTAGGCCTTGATGCGATCGCGCACTTCCTCGGTCATTTCCTTTTCATCGCTGAACGGATCGCCCGGCGCCATTCGCACCATATAAAATGTAATGGTGGCGATGACCCAGAGAACTGGGATAAAAAAAATCAGCCGCTTGAAAATATACCGGAACATTGCGGGCGGCTACTCGAGGTGAATGTATTTATAGGGATGATGATCAAGGATGTTCGGATACCAGCCGCGCACGTTGGTTTTCACGAGGGACAGGCTCACGTAAAAATAAATGGGGATGACCGGCATCTCGTCGAGCAGGATGGCCTCTGCCATCTGAAATTTCTCGAAGCGCGCCGTGGAATCGCTGCCCTGACCGGCTTCATTGATAAGCCGGTCGTAGCGGGCATTGGACCAGCCAGTTTGGTTGTTGCCGCCGCCAGTGAGCCACATATCGAGGAAGGTGTTGGGGTCATTGTAATCTCCAATCCATCCGGCGCGGGCCACGTCGTACTTAATCTTGCTGACGGTGTCCAAGTACACTTTCCATTCCTGATTAAATAACCCGATGTCAATGTTGAGGATTTCCTTCCACATTTGCTGGAGCGCCTCGGCAACTTGTTTGTGGGCCTCGCTGGTGTTGTAGTAAATATCGATCTTGGGGAAGCCCCGGCCATCGGGATAGCCCGCCTCGGCCAGCAACTGGCGCGCGCGAGCGGGGTCGAAGGCAAACTTGGCCTTCGACGTGTAGCCGGCAGTGTCAGGCGGGGTCATATAATAAGCGGGGATCTGACCGGCCTTCATCACGAAGCGGGTGATCTCATAGCGATTGATGGACATCGCCAGCGCCTGTCGCACGCGCTTGTCCTTCAGCGCCTTGTGTTTCACATTCACGCGATAAAAATAAGTGCCGAGATACGGATCCACGCGCAGCACCTCCGGTTCCTTTTTCTGGTAATGCTCGATACGAGTAAGTGGGATGGTCTGGGTGACGTGCAACTGACCGTCACGAAACATTTTCTCCTCCGTCTCGGCGCTGGTGATGGGCAGGAAATATATTTTCTCCAGCTGCACCATAGCCGCGTCCCAGTAGGTGGGGCTTTTCTCCACGAGAATGTGCTCGTTGAGCTTCCATTCCTTGAGGCGGAAGCTGCCGTTGCCCACGAAATTTTTTGGCTGGGTCCATTGGGAATCGCGCTGGGTCATGCCGCCAAACTTCTCGATGGTGGGCGGATGTACCGGATACCACGAGTAATGATTGATGAGCTGGAGAAAGTACGGCGTGGGCTCTTCCAGCGTGAGCACGAGCGTGCGGTCATTCACAGCCTTCACTCCCACCTTGGAAAAATCTTTTATTGTGCCCTCGTTGAACCCCTTGGCATTTTTCAGCACGTGCAGCATATAGCCGTACTTGGTGGCCATTTCGGGGGTGAGCATGCGCTCATACGAGTAGGCAAAGTCGCCCGCCTTCACCGCGTCGCCATTGGTCCATTTGGCGTTGGCACGAAAGTGGAAGGTGTACTCGCGGCCATCTTCGGAAACTTCCCAGCGCTCGGCCACGCCCGGCTCCGGAGCGAGGGTCTTGGGGTTTTCGCCCAGCAACCCTTCCAACAATGCGGCTAGAATGAAATGCTCCGGCACACCGGTGACGATTTGCGGATCTAGCCCTTCCGGCTCCGACCCATTGCCGAGCCGAAGCACCTGCTTGCCCTTTTCAATCGACTGACCTCCCCCCGAGCCGTTGTTGGTTTTATCCGCCTTGCCGCATCCCGCGCAAAGGACGGACAAGAAGAGCATTAGTTGAACAATCCGCATAGGGGAAAGGGTGCGTCACGGTTTAGGGCGGGGCAAGCCAGGATTATTACTGGCCGGGGCCGGGTTGGGGGCCCGGCGATGGCGGAGGTTTGGGCACCTCGGGAAGTTCGCCCTCGGCTAATCCAACGGCGGTACGCAGCATGGCTGCGCGCACTTCATTTTCTTCCAACAGAAAGGCGCGCATCCGTAGAATCCGAATGACTTCAAACGGAGGCAAGGAGACTCGTCCGCCTTTGGCATTGGCAAATCGCAGATTATAGCGGTCCACCACTTCTTTGGCCATTCCCAAGGCCTCGTCTGCCTCTTCCGCATCGCCTTCACCCAGCAAGGTAAAGTGGCGTATCAGTAAGCCGGTGAAGAGGGCCTGAGTTTTGTCAAAGTTGCCACGCTTCACGTCTTCCTTTAGCTTGTAACGAATAAACTCATCCAGATTTATCGTATCATTTTTAAAATCATAGCCGGGATAGATTCGGACTTTGTCCGGATATAATTTGGCGCAAACCGTAAGCCAATAGCGGGCTTCTTCCTCGCGATTGTAGTAATAGAACCAGTTGGCTGCGCGGCGCAAAAAATTGAAATGTGCCATTCCGAAAGTGCTGGAAATATTTTCACCGCGCGACTCCTGCGCCTGTGTTATCATTTCCTGATAAGCCTCGTGAGCTTTTGCGGTGATGTCTAAATTGGGAATGGTGCTCCAACTGGCGCTGATGTTCATCATGTTCCGTGTGGTGCCTCCGGAGCCGGTGACATTTTGAAATTCGTACTGATTGTCGACCGCATTCCAGTTCAACTTGCCGCGCTCAAAGGCGTACATCATGGATTGATAAATGATGCGCTCGAGCTTTCGCAACGCCTTCTCGCGGGATGGATTATGCGAGCAGCGTTTGAGGCCGAGGTGAGCCCAGTAAATGGAATGTGTTTCAGGAATCCGCCAGTCCAATGCATCCACGGTCTTGCCGTTGGGGAGCTTGGATCGGCCGTATTTTATGGCCACCGCTTTAATTTCGCGTGGATCCAGCCGATATTTTTTGCGCAACACTTTCACGCGCGCAACTACTTCCTCGTTGGGCGGGTCGATTAGCTCATCGAAGTTGGGGACGCCATTGGATCTGCGAGCGTCCTCGGGTGAGGCCCACAGTACCGCCGTCATGTTGTTCATCCATTGCCGTTTATATAAACGATGGTGATCATCCATGTTGTGCCCGACCTTGTGTTGGAAAATCCAGGCTAACTCATGGTAGATGATCGGCTCCTGGGGACAGTAACGGATGCCTTCATCACGTAATAACCGGATGCCCTCCTGCACATATAACCACCGGGTTTCGCCTTCGGGGTATTTCACCGAGATATTGTAAGCCATGTTCCAGGAACGGTTGGCCCACACGGTGGGGACATTGGGCTGAAGTTGGGAGACCCATTGGGAAAGCTGCATTTGTTCCTGATACCGTTTTTCCAGCTGGGCTTCATTTGCGCGCAGCCAAAGGTAGGAGGAGATGATTCCGCGAAACCCGCTCAACGCCTGAGTGGCAAGCACCAGCATGGGCGGGGCATTCTGCAACGGTTCGAGATAGTTATGACTCAGCTCGGCCCGTTGCTCATTCAGCCGGCTCTGAACAACAAACGTCAACGCCAGCAATACCACGATGAGCCCCGCCAAGGCGGGCTTGGGCAGGCTATCAACAGTATTGGCGCGGCGTGCGGTCATTCGGTGCTATCGGTTATTGCCAGTTGGCGGCGGGTTAAGATTAGCATCCCGAGCCCTGAAATCAAGAGGCCTGTTACGCCCCAAATATAACTGTAGGCACGGCCCAGTTGCCCCCAAGTGATGGCCCGGCCTTCGGTGAGATCTCCAATCGGTGAATAATCCTTCACTGGCGAGATCACTGCCACCATCACTTTAAATGAATTGATTGCAAAAATATCCACCACAGAAGTGTCGTGTACCCCATCGGTATAGGTTTGCATAATGGTTTTATCTTTCACCACGTCTTTCAGCAATCCCGTGCAAAATGAAATGAGGAGGATTCCCGTGCAGGCAAACACCGCCATGGAGAGGGACATAAAGCTTGCGGCCATGAGCCCCAGTGCGGCCAACGCGCCCAGCCAGGCAAACACCACGGCCAATGCGCGCAGGTAATTTTTGAAAAACCCGCCCTCATAATACATCACCTCCACGCCGCGCGGATTCAGCTCGCCGGTGGTTTCATCCAAAAAAGGCAATTTCAGCGCGGCCATATATTCCTGTCCCGGCTGTGGAGTTTCCGCATTCATCACATTCACATACAACTTACCATCCTCTCCAAAAACGCTGACCTCTTCGCGTTCTCCATCTTCGTTTAGGCGAAACCCATTGGCCACCATCGCCTCCTCGATTTGGGTGCGCGCAATATAGTTTCCTAGAATTTCGATGCCGGATTGCTCGAGAGAAGGCCCATACGACACCACGGTACGATATTGACGATCCCCCTTGAAATTCATGCGAGTATCCAACAGTTGAAACCTCAGAACCAACCCGCTGTCTTCGTTAAACCCTCCCCGTGGTTTTTGGAAGATAAACTGCCTCGCGGTTTCCGGCCGCATCACTTGGGAGCTGATCAGGTATCCCATTCGCACCTCATTTTGAATTTGCCGCTGAATATCAAACGGCAGCGATTGAGGGATCTCCACATTCTCAAATGCGCCTCCTTTATTTGCCCGGCGATCCTGCTCGGCCCGAGCCATCGCCTGAACCTCCATTAGGGCTTTGCCTATTTCCATTCGCTCATCATTTTCACGCTGCAGTTTCCTCCAATCTTTATACGAGCTGGAATTCATGCCATTCCCGCTCCGCTCCATTATTTTTACATCCACTAACTCCAGCGGGGCCCGAGCCACCAGCACTTGCGTTCGCAGTTCGCGCTCCGGCAAGCCCGCCAACAATTGCTTAAGCGCATCCATCGGCTGGAAAATTGGGTTTTGATTGTCGTCCAACTTTAATTGGCGTTTCTCTTCTTGAACCACAAACACCTCTCCAACTCGAACCCGGTTTTCCCTCAGTGCCTTGGTGACATCCTGTTTAATTTCACCATCAGTTCGATCTTTGAGCCGTTCATATTGGGAACTAGTTAGCACGCGCGCGCGGTATTCCACCATCGCGTACACCACCGTTCCAGCCAAGCCCAGCAGGAGGAGGTTCAGCCCCATAATGCCCAGCCATTTGCCCAGCCAGATTTGCCAGCGGGCGATGGGTTTGGTGGCCACCATCTGCATTTGGCAGCCGCCAATATCCGACGCCATACTGCCCACCGCCAGCCACAACGTGGAGAGCCCCAAAATGCCGGTGGTCATGCTCAAGGTGTAGGTGAGGATGATTTGCGCCATGCCCTTGGCCGAGCCGTCATCACGCAAGAGGGCCGGCAGACCGCCCACTGCGAGCAACAGCAGAATGCCCATCACCCAAATGAAACGAAGGCGAACGGCCGTTTTCCATGTAAGCATGGCGATGTGCCGAACGCGACAATCGAAAATGCCCCACGTGATGCCGCCGAAGATGACAAGCAGCAACAGGCCACTCAACGCAAAGCTGGTCCAGCTCATCAGAAAATTGTTTTCAATGGGGTTGAAGTCCATCGTGCAAAGCCGGCGGGGTTGAATCAATCGCCGCCGAGCAGACCGGAGAGTTTGTCATCGGCCTCGTCGAGGGATTGTGATTGTTTAGATTTTCCCGAATCCGGCTTGGCGGGCTCTTTCTTGGCCTCGTCACCGGCGAGGGAATCAAGTTTGGCGGTGTCCACTTTCGGCTTCTCCGGCACGGGCTCAGCCGGAGGGGTGGCGGATTTGGCGGTCTCCTTTTCGGCAAGCCGCTCAAGCATCTTGTCTGCCTGCGTGGGTAACGGTTCATCAGCTCGCAAAAATTCAGCCACCTCATTACCCGCCGTGGAGCCGGAGGTATCCTCGTCCTTCGCGATGGCATTTTCCACCACTTTCAGGAAAAAGCTTTCAAGGTTTTGAGTCGGGTTTTCCACGCGCACCTTTTCTTTAGCCACGTGTTTACCAATGACGTTCATAACTTCCTGCTGGGCATCCTCGGACAATGCAGGAAGCGTGAAGCGGATGGTGTCGCGTTCGGTCAGCAATTCCTCCAGAGTTCCGTACTGTTGAATTTTGCCGCCATAATAAATCACTGCGCGGTCGCACACATCCTCCACATCCGCGAGCAAATGGCTGGAAAGAATAACCGTCTTCCCCCGCGCCTTGAGATTGAGGATGAGATCCTTAATTTCCCGGCAACCCACGGGATCCAAACCACTGGTGGGCTCATCAAGAATCACGAGGTCGGGGTCATTGATCAACGCCTGGGCCAAGCCGATCCGGCGCTGCATGCCTTTGGAAAACTCACCCACCGTTCGCGTTTGCGTGGCGGTGAGCCCCACCATATCCAGCAATTGTTTTGATCGAATTTTTTTCTCTTTGGAATCCAGCGCAAACAAGCCGCCAAAAAAATCCAGCGTCTCAGTCGAATTCAAATACTTGTAAAGATACGATTCCTCCGGCAGATACCCAATCCGTTCTTTCGTTTTCACATCACGCGGACTTTGGCCAAAAATATCGATGAATCCTTTGGTGGGATTGAGCAGGCCGAGCATCATTTTGATGGTGGTGGATTTGCCCGAGCCATTCGGGCCAAGCAAGCCAAAAACCTCGCCGGTGCGCACCTCGAAGCTTACCCCATTCACCGCGCGCGCTTTGGGCCGCCCCCAGAAATCGCGGAACACTTTGACCAGATTGTCAACCCGCACGATCGCCTCACCTTCGGTCTCGCGCGATTCATCTTGTGTTTGTGTTTCAACCATAAGCCGGAATTTTATTAATCCGTCTCCACCGCCAATTTTGGCTCGGCCCCGATTTCGATCTCGGCCAGTTCTGAATCCTGAGCCTCGGGCCCGGATTCGGATTCGCGCCCTTCTTCAAACGGATCAAATTCTTCACCTTCACGAACCAGACGGGCACTATTGAACACCACGATCAATGAGCCGGCCACATTCAACATCGCCGCCTTCACCGGAGTGATGAAACTCAAGGTAGCCAGGACCAACCCGATGATGACAAACAGGATTCCAAAAATAAAATTCTGGTTAATCACGCTGCGCGTCATGCGGGAGAGATGCACTAAAAAGGGAAGACGCCGCAGATCATTATTCATCAGCGCGATGGTGGCACTTTGGATAGCAACATCGCTGCCGGCCGCGCCCATGGCGATACCGATATCGCCTGCCTTAAGCGCGG
>Ga0302135_10001034_pt1 | contig 16705 bp, 12 predicted proteins | sample CBN3_surface_MG_FD_203119 | JGI IMG/M metagenome (GOLD analysis project Ga0302135, IMG submission 203119) | Marine microbial communities from Western Arctic Ocean, Canada - CBN3_32.1 | ecosystem: Environmental > Aquatic > Marine > Oceanic | place: Canada: Western Arctic Ocean | collected...
ATGTGTAGGCCGTGAAGGGGCTACGCGCCATTTGGGCGATTCCGTCTAGGCAACCGAGCTGCCTCACCAAGCGGTGCGCCTCAGCGAGGACGTCGAGCTCCAGCACACCGGGTCGCATCTCTGCTTCGAGCGCGCGAAACACCCGCTTGAGGATTTCGGAGGTCTGATACAGATTGGCGATTTCCTCCTCGCTCTTAATGGCTCGTACATCGTCGAAGAGGTCCGTCGCGTCAACGAACTCGATATCCGGTCCCGCGTCTTGCATCTCCTGAAAGTGCGCGGCAGTCGTAATATCAGCAAGTCCGGCAACTCCCACCGTGGCGTTGACGATTCCAAGATCGTGAACGATCGAGTTGATTTCATGACCCGGCGTCTGGGTGGATACCAGATTCTGAATCCAGTTCACGAGCGGAGGTCTCGCTAATCCCCACAGCGGATCTGAGATGAAAGTGGGCTCGCCCTTGATCGGCAAGACGACCATCCCCCAGCCGGCCCACTGGAAGATGTCACTCACGTACTGGACGCGGCCTCGCATGAATTCATCCCCGCGACTGCAGACTACGAGGACATCGATGCCCTGGGCATCCATTGCTTCTCGAAGAGCGCGGTAGCGACGATCACGCTCGTCGCCGCTTGAGATATGGCTAAGGACTCCGGCGGTCACAGGCTCAGGCCCTCGACCTCGGCGACAACGTCCTTGGCGCTCCGCATCGCTATAAAGCCACCATCGCTCATTCTCTGAATGGCATCGATGTGAGCCTCGGGTGTGGAGGCTGTGCAGGCGTCCTCCACCATGGTTACCCTGAATCCTCGATCCGTCGCGTCTCTGGCAGACAGCTCGACACAACCATCCGTCACAAGGCCAGTGATGACGAGATGGTCGATTTTCATGCGATGGAGCAAACTCTCAATGTCCGTCGTGCTAAAGACGCTTGCTGAAGTCTTAGATAAGATCATCTCGTCGCCTTGGGCAGCGACCTCGGGAAGGAGGTCGTCATCGAGTGCGTTTCGCTCGGCTGACTCCAAATCGGAGGTCGGCATATGTGCGATACCGGCGTCTCGTCCATCATCCGTGCGATATGCCACCTTCACGTGGATAAGTTCTTGGCCCGCTTCGCGGAAGGCGTCTTGGACCATCCGAATATTGGGAAGTGATGCATCGATTGCTTCCCACCGCGGTTCGAGATCCTCTGCTTTTCCTGCTGCTTTGGCGACCCGTCCGACCCAACCATCACGGTGAGCGTCGAGGTATTGCATATCGATGGTCAGAAGCGCCGTCTTTCCAGCGAGGATCGGTGGATTTTCCCGCTTCGGGAAGAGGTCGTAAAAGGGATCGTGCATGAGAATCAAGCCTTCCTTGGTCGGTGCGTCTGTCGACTAACGACAATCGCGGAGCGCACAGAACGATTGGTTACGCTGTATCCAAGCACATCAAGACCGGTCTGTCATCTGTTGACAGGAGGAGAGCGCGGCGAGTATTATCCCGAAGGAGTGGGCGTCGCTCAACAAACGGCGCTGGTCGGCGTTCGACGCGCCCGCCCGTAAAAGCTGTTGATCCACATCGAAAGGTTGCGACATGAGAGTGCTTATCACGGGGGCAGGTGGCTTTTTCGGACGAGCCCTTGTACGTCAGTTCGCGTTGCGCGGCGACGAGGTCGTGGCCGCCGACATAATGGATCCAGACGACTTTGCTCCCAGGCCCGGCGCACCGCCCGTCACATACGTCCAGCTTGATGTCGCAGACGAGAGCCAATGGTCAACTGACAACACAGGGCCAGTCCAGGGCATCGTCCACGCCGCCGCCTTAACACCGACGCTCGACGAGATGAAGAAAGAGCCGCGGAAGCTCGTGAACGTCAACCTGAATGGGACACTGCACGCCCTCGACTTTGCCAGGGAGAACGAGATTGAGAAGTTCCTTTTCATCTCTTCTGGAGGAGTGTACGACCAGTTCACAGACACCACCCTCCATGAGGCTGACGCCGACGGTGGGTTCTCGCTATACGGCTCGGCCAAGCTCGCCGCCGAGGTCATGCTTTGGCGATACGCCGAGATCTACGGATTCGACGCTGGAGCAGTCAGGCCCACCTCCATGTACGGGCCGGCCGAAGAATTCCGGGGCACCCGACCCTTTGTGACCGAGATCAAAACTCTGGTCGATGCGGCTATGAGCGGGACAGCGGTGCGCATCGAAGGTCAGGACGCTAACTGTGACTGGATCTTCGTTGACGACGTCGCCGAAGCCGCGTACGACTTCTTTGCCGCCGGTATGGGCAGTCGGGCGTTCAATCTGTCGTCGGGCAATCCCCGCCCGTTCAGCGAGGTAGTAGCAGCCGTCCAAGGTGCCTTCGGGCTAAAGGTGGATGCAAGCTCAGACACTGTGATTGACGGCAACCCGAACCGACCAACCGTGATTTCTCCGGACGCCTACAAGAAGGCGTTCGGATGGCAGCCACCATCGCTGGAGGACGGCTTAAAGCGATACTCGGAGGCGCTGCAGCAATGACCAACTTGAGAAGACGATTGGAGATATCAACATGACGGTGAACCAGACGAGTCCACTCCTGGATGCGCTCGCATCCCAGGTCGTCAAGATACGGGCTGGCGACGAAAGCGATTTCATGAAGCTGCTCAAAATGGCAGAGGGACATGATGACGTTATCCGGCTCGGACGGGGAGAGCCCGACATCCCTGTCCCCGCCCACATTGCTGCCGCTGTGAAAAAGGCGATCGATGACGGGCACACGACTTATACGAATCCGGCAGGCTTGCCCGAGCTCCGCGAAGCACTCGCCGCCAAGTTTAAGAATGACAACGGCCTCGATTACGACCCCGCTTCGGAGATCATCGTGACCGCTGGAGCCCAGGAAGCGATGGTAGTAACCCTCCAAACCCTTCTCGATCCCGGCGACGAGGTCATCCTGGCCTCTCCGTTCTACATGGCATATGAGTCCAACATCCACATGGCGGGTGGCGTGCCAGTGTTCGTGCCGACGTACGAAAAGGACGGGTTCGAGCTGCTCCCTGAAGCGGTGGAAGCAGCGATCACCGACCGGACCAAGCTTGTCATCCTGGTCACGCCGAGCAACCCCACAGGCGGCATCCTCACACGAGAAACCCTCGAGGGGCTCGCCAAAGTGATCGAAAAGCACGACCTGGTTGCCATCTCTGATGAGCTATACGAGAAAGTGGTCTATGACGGTTTCAAGCCGGTTAGTTTTGCCACGCTCCCGGGGATGCGCGAACGGACAGTAACAATCAACGGCTTCTCCAAGTCATACTCGATGACGGGGTTCCGGGTTGGCTATATGGCGGGGCCTGCCGACTACATCCGGGCCGCGACCGAGCCGAGGCATTCTCTGTCGATATGTGCTTCCACTCCGTCGCAATATGGGGCGCTCGCCGCACTAACCGGACCGCAGGACTTCTTTGCAGAGATGATGGCCGAATACGCGAAGCGTAGGGCAGTGATGGGCCGGCAATTCGACGAACTCGGGGTCACTTACGGTCCGCCGCAGGGTGCCTTCTACTACTTTGCGAACATCACTGCATCCGGCCTGAGCGCTTTTGATTTCTGTGTCAAAGGTCTCGAAGACCATGGGATCCTCTTCTTCCCGGGGTCTATGTTCGGACAGGAGGGTGCGGAGTACATCCGGATCTCATACCTGACTGATATCCCCGAGCTCGAAGAGGCCATGTCCCGGTTCGGCGACCTGTGGCGTTCCTGTCTGGCGGCGGGCTAGCGGATGTCACCAATCATTGCACTTTTGGGTGACTTCAACTCCGAGCAAGTTTCTGCCCTGCGGCAGGCGCTACCCACTGGCGTGCGGGTAATCGAACACGGTTCCGAGCTCGAAAAGGCTGATGTTGCAGTGACATGGGACGTCAACGTCGATGAAGCGCTACTGGAGAGCGCCCCGAATTTGTCGTCCGTGGTGAAGTTGGACTCGGGCCCAGCCACCATTGACGAGAGCCAGTGCGCTGACCGCGGCATCACCGTTCAGATCGTGGAATCGCCCGGCCTGATAAGTGTTGCCGAGCACGCCGTAATGCTGATACTGGCTGTGATCAAACGGCTGGGCATAGCCAGCGACCGCTTCCGAGCCGGACAGATGGTGGATGGTGCAACTCCAGAGTTGACGACTCAAGAGTCATACGCATATAACTGGGTCGGGCTTGATCGCTTCGAAGCTCTCTACGGCAAAACGGTCGGGCTAGTCGGACTCGGCAAGATTGGCAGCGAGGCCGCTATCCGCTTGAAGGCCTTCGAGACCGATGTCGTCTACACAAAACGAAACCGACTGGATGCCGACGAAGAAGCTCGGCTCGGAGTCCGCTATCTACCATTTGACGAGCTACTAGCAGCCTCCCATTGCGTCTCACTCCACGCCAGGTTCTCCCCGGAGACTGAAAAGATGATGGGAGCGCGTGAGTTCGCGCTCATGCGGGAGGGATCGTTCTTCATCAACACAGCCCGCGGGAGGCTCGTTGACGAAGAGGCGCTAGCCGCGGCCCTTGCCTCGAGCCATCTGGCAGGCGCTGCCCTGGACGTGTTCGAATACGAGCCACTTCAGCTAGATAGCCCGCTACTCGATGTGCCCAACGTGATCCTCACGCCACACACCGCAGGCATCCCGATCGATATCAGCATCGCTCAGGAGCTCGAAATAGCCGCTAAACGGATATCGGCTGCTCTTGCGGGATGACAGACAACAAGCCAACTAGTAGAAGACGATAGGAGCACAAGATGAGGACAGTCCTGACCGGTGGAAGCATTGTGGATCTCGAGGGTGGGCCTAGCGCGATTCAGTCCATTGCCATCGAGAACGAGAAAATTACCGAAATTGGCGACATCACCACTGGTCCCGGCGACACCGTGGTGGACGTAACCGGCAAATTCCTAGTTCCAGGTTTCACCAACTGTCATGCCCACCTCGGGTGGGACGGCATCCACGATTTGCAGGATCAAGCCAATGAACCGGCCCCGGTTTCCGCCCTCAAAGCTTCGATGAACATCCGCAAGTCCCTGTCGGCGGGCGTCACCACCATCCGCGACCTGGGAATGAACGAAGCTAACCAATACGCCAAGAGGGGAATAGATGAGGGAATTATTCCGTGGGCCCGCCTCCTCATTAATGGCCGGGCGATTGCCACCACGGGAGGCCATACCTGGTGGTGCTGCCGCGAAGCCGACGGACCAACCGACTGCCGGCGAGCGATTCGCGAGCAGTTCAAGCTCGGTGCCACATGGATCAAAATCATGGGTTCCCACGAGCTCGTGCAATTCACGGTGGAGGAGCTCGAGGCAATGGTCGACGAGGCTCACATGAACGGACTGAAGGTAACGGCCCACGCAACATTCGACGAGGCGATCAATCGCGTTGTCAAGGCAGGCGTTGACTGTGTAGAGCACGGTGGATCGATATCAGATGACACCATCAAGGAGATGCTCGATCGAGGCACCTGGATGGTGACCACGTTCTCGCCACTCGTTCTGCAGTCCCAACGCGGGCTCGAGTATGGAATGCCGCCTCATGAGGTCGAACGGCGCCAACAACAGATGGCAGATAAGTCGCGATTCGAAGGCAACGTCAAGGCAGCAGAGGCCGGGATTCCAATCGCTTTTGGGACCGACGCTGGCAGCCCCGTGGTGCCGCACAACGAGATCGTCGAGGAGCTCAAGTTCATGGTCTCAATCGGCGTCTGTAAAGACAACCATGCAGCGCTCAGGTCGATCACGATCCGCGCCGCGGAGTTGCTGGGCCTCGACAACGACCTCGGAACCCTGGAGGTAGGCAAGACGGCCGACATAGTCGTGCTCAACGGTGACCCCGGCGCCGACCTTGACTCCGTCCGTGGGCCAGATCAAGTCTATGTCCGAGGCTATCTCGCTCACTCGGCGAACGGCGGCTACGCCCAAGGCATCGATGTGGGTCCGCCGGCGGTTGCTGAAGTGCGAAGATCGTAATGCTCTCCGCCGGCGGTTGCTGAAGTGCGAAGATCGTAATGCTCTCCGCCGGCGTTTACACGGTTGCACCAACCCCGTTCCACGACGATGGATCGATCGATCTCGACTCCGTCGGCCGCCTCGCATCATTCCTTGTCGAATTGGGCGTGGAAGGGCTTTTGGTGCTGGGCGTGATGGGTGAAGCCCACAAGCTGCTCGACCATGAACGGCATGCCGTCTTAGGTCGTTTCGTAGAGGCGGTCGAAGGGAAGGTGGCGATTGTGACCGGGACGTCCTTTCCCAGTGCCGAGGGGGCAGCGCAGCTCACACACATAGCCGGTGATCTGGGTGCTGATGCAGCTCTGGTATCGGCTCCACGCTTCATCAAACCCAACCTGGGCGCGGTCAGGGACTATTACGAAACCGTTGCAGAGGCTTCGTCAATAGAAATCGTGATCCAGGACCATCCAGCTTTGAGTGGCACGTACATGCCAGCCGAGTTCATTGCCAGCCTGGGCGACGACATCGACCTGGCCCGGTCGGTCAAGCTGGAGGATCCGCCGACCGCCCCCAAATTTGCTGAGGTGCTGTCTCATGCAACGAGGGAATTGAAGACTTACGGCGGGTTGGGCGGAGCAGAATTCATCGGCGAGCTCGAACGCGGCGCAGTCGGGACGATGACGGGATTTGCCTTTCCCGAGGTGTTGCTCGAGGTCTACCGGCTATTCCAGAGCGGCGAAACCAAACAGGCCCGAGAAATTTTCTACTCCCACCTACCATTGATCCAACTCGAGGCGCAGCAGCCAATGTCGCTCGCCATCAGGAAGAATCTCTATAAACGTCGGGGTGCGATCGCGAGCGATCGCGTCCGCAAACCGCACGGAGAGCCTGATGCGGGAACCCTTACTGCACTCGATACTTTGATACGCGACCTCGGACTGAAGCTCAAACTAACCACCTAAAGGAGAACCCCTCGTGTATGACCTCGCAATCGTCAATGCCACCGTGGTCAGCGACGGCAAAACACAACACGTGGACGTGGGGATCTCCGGAGGCTTGGTCGCGGGGGTAGCGCCCCACGGAAAGCTAGACCCAGCTAAAGAAGTTATCGACGCAACCGGTCTCCACGCGTTCCCGGGGACGGTGGACGCGCATTTCCACTGCCGGGCACCGAGCCACCCTGAGCGCGGGACATTCAACAGTGAGACGCGGGCGGCCGCAGCTGGCGGCGTAACCACGGTTCTCGAAATGCCGATCTCCGATCCGCCCTGTTCGACGCCCGAGGTCTTGCTTGCCCGAAAAGAGCTTGGTGAGGCCGAATGCCAAGTCGACTTCGGGCTATTTGCCGGCGGAGGCCTTGACAGCGTGGCCCACGCTGAAGCGATGGTTGAGGCGGGCGCAATCGGCTTCAAGATTTTCACACACAGCCCACCCCCGGCTCGACTAGCTGAATTCGAAGGACTGTGGACCCGGAACGAAGCCGAGCTCTATGAAGCTCTCAAGGCGATCTCCACCACGGGTCACGTCACAACGGTCCACGCCGAGAACCAAAGCCTCATCGAGCTGTTCACCCGGATGACAGAGGAAGGCGACACTCCATCGCGTCCCCCCATCGTGGAAGCCGCCGAGATTGCTTTGGTCGGCGCCATTGCTTCGGCGACCGGAGCCAGGGTCCACATGGCGCACATGACATCGGCGGCCGCCGTCCAAGCACTCAATGGAGCACGCGCTTCAGGCGCAGACATCACGGGAGAGACCTGCCCGCACTATCTGATATTTGACCAAAGCGAAATCGGTCGCCACGGGTCCTACGTCAAAGTCGCACCCCCACTCCGCCCGCCAGCCGACCTCAAGGCCTTGTGGGAGGGCTTGCGGGCGGACGAGGTCCAAATGGTGGCCAGCGACCATGCCCCATTTACACCTAGTGAGAAACGCGACGCTCCATATGCCACCGCCCCGCAAGGCCTCCCGGGGGTGGAGATGATGATGCCGGTGATGCTGGACGCAGCCGAGAGAGGCAACCTGTCGCTGGAGCGAGCAGTCGCAGTCCTTTCCGAAGCGCCAGCCCGCCGCTTTGGCCTTTACCCTCGCAAAGGCACCATTCAGGAGGGTGCTGACGCCGATATTGTTCTTTGGGATGCTCACGAGCCGACCACGTTGCAGGTCGAGTCTTTCGTCAGCAAAGCGGGAGGTGCGGGCCTGCCATACGACGGCCTAGAGCTCAAAGGCCGAATACGCCGAACGCTACTGAGAGGACACACAATCTTCCTCGACGGTAACGTGGTCGGCGATCCGCTAGGCCGCTTCGTCACATCGGCATCGGGAGCAAGAGATGACTGATCAGCCGTCTGACACTTACAGTCACCTGCAAATGCCAGAAATAACTGCTCCGACGCTTGCCGAAACCACTGCCGACAGACTTAGACAATCGATTTTCGATGGGAATTTTGCACCGGGAGAACGGCTCTACGAGGCCGCATTGGCGCGTAAATTCGCCATCAGCCGAGGGCCGATTCGCGAAGCGCTTGCGTTGCTCGAGGGAGATGGATTGGTCGAGAATATCCCGCGACGTGGCAAGTTTATCCAGCAGCTCAACACGCGGACCGTCGACGAGATCTACAGCCTGAGAAGGATCCTCGAACCGTACGCAGCCGAGTTGTTGATGGAGAGCCCGTCCCCAGAGACCGAAAAGGCCATCCGTAGTTCACTCACCGAGCTCTACGAGGCCATAGCTAGTGGTGACGCCTCGCAGGTCGCGGCGCGCGATATCGCCTTCCACGGCCTGATGTACAAACTCACCGATCACAGATCGCTGATTCGAGCCTGGGACGACATCATCTTCAACAAGCTCACAATGCTGGTCCGCATCACTACTAAGACCCACGACACAATTTCGGATGCGGGCAAGAACCACGAAGAGATCGTCGACGCCATCGTCTCTCGCGACGTTGACAAGTGCCGCCTGCTACTCGTCGAGCATATCGACGATGCGTGGAACCGGGCCAAGGGCTCGCTCGGCGATGTTGACCGAGCGACGGCGTCGTCCGACGACTGAACCAATGGAGGGTGTGACCTGAATGAGTGTCGTACTGATCACCGGCGCTGCTAGTGGAATGGGACAGGCCTGTGCTTTGCGCCTGGCAAACTCAAGCAACCGTCTCGTGCTCTGGGATCGAGATGCCGACGGGGTCGACTCTGCAGCGGAGCAGGTTCGTGCAGCGGGTGGATCTGCCGAAACTCTTGTCATCGATCTGGCCGAGGTCGACGCGATGACGGACGCCGTGCTCGAGTTGCCGTCCCGATTCGGCCAGCTCGATGGTCTCGTCCACGCCGCCGGGATTGATGCACAGATGCCTTTCCAGGACGTCACCGAGCAGGAGTACGACCGGGTCATGGCGATAGACCTGCGAGCCGCATTCTTTCTTGTGCAGGCGGCCGGCAAAGCGATGGCAGACAACGGTGGCTCGATGGTGCTCTTTTCCTCCGTCGTTGCTCGCTCGGCCGCGCCAGTCTGGGCGGTTTATGCGATGGCTAAGTCGGGAATCATCAGCTTGACTTGGTCGGCGGCAGCCGCTCTGGGCCCCAAGATCCGGGTCAATGCCGTCTGCCCAGGGCTGATTGAGACCCCGATGATGTCCCGAGTTATCGCCCAGAAAGTGGAGCTGGGCCAAATCTCCCAAGACCGAACCCAACCAGACCAGGTCTTCGAAAAGGAGTTGGAGCGCACAGCGCTGAAACGGATTGCGTCAGCCGACGACGTCGCCGAGGTGGTGTGTTACCTACTCGAGGGTGCTGGATATGTCACCGGGCAAACTCTCAACGTCGACGGCGGTCTGTGGAACCATTAAGTGGCAGTCCGACATTTGTCGCTCGATCGATGGAGTCGACGACGTGACCGATCTCATCCCGTTTATCGACAGGCACCATTACTTGTGGGATCTGGACAGGTTCTCCCCCTAGGGCCTCGCCAGCACGGTTAGGTCACCAGTTCGCCCAGAAGCGGTTGATTGTCGGCTTTTGCTGTTCTGCAGGCGACGATGTTTCACCGGCGGCAAGTGTGAGGGTGAAGTCAGGTGACACTTGGCCCCGCGGCGTTTCTGGTGAACTAGCCGTGGACTTCTCTGCCAGAGGTGACACACCGGCTCCCCCTCTGGCTCTCTTCGCTCGCCTGTCTCCACCCGCATGCGGGGGAAAAACGCAAACGGGCCGGGTTATAACCCCGCTTTTCATCAATTCCGTCTTGCACTCTGCTGCTACCGCTCTAAGGTAATAGCCACGGAGGGTGGTATTTATGGCAAGCGTTTCGACACAACGTGAGAAAATCCGACAGAAGCGGCTGAAATGGTTGGCGCTAGGGCTGTCGATTCCGGCCAGCTGGATGTGGTCGCGCCTCCTAGATGGAAAGTCAATGTTCCCCGCCATCGACCTCGGCGACGATGTCGCTATCTGGGCTCCTGGCATCATCCTCATCCTTCTTCTTGGAGCTGTCATCGTCCTCCCCATGCTGGCCAACGGCCGATCTCCGCACATCATCATCCAACCTGAACAAATCGATATTGGCTTCGACGACGTCCGAGGCCTCGGTAAGGTCCTCGGTGAGGTGAAACACACACTTGCCGTGCTCACCGACCACGACCTGTACCGCAACCAGATGGGTGGTCGACCGCGTAGAGGTGTCTTGTTTGAGGGCCCTCCTGGCACCGGCAAAACACACATGGCAAAAGCGATGGCCAAAGAAGCCAACGTGCCGTTCCTCTTCATCTCAGCAACCTCATTCCAATCAATGTTCTACGGGATGACAGCTCGCAGAATCCGAGCCTTCTTCAAAGCTCTCCGCAAGACAGCGCGGCTTGAGGGTGGCGTCATTGGGTTCATCGAAGAGATCGACGCCATCGGCCTTGCGCGAGACGGGGTAGCTGGCTTCAGTGCATCGAACCTTGATCAATCGCTCGATGTGAACGCCATCAACCAAGGCAGCGGCGGAGTCGTAAACGAGCTCCTCGTCCAGATGCAAAGCTTCGACAACCCTTCCGGGAATGAGAAGTTCCGGGCGTATTTTCGCCGCAAGGTCAACTATTTCCTAGCCCCTGACCGGCAGCTCAAGGGTGCTGCCCCTGAGTACACCAATCTCCTTCTCATTGCAGCCACGAACCGGGCATCATCTCTCGACAAGGCACTACTGCGACCTGGTCGGTTCGATCGGATACTCCACTTCCCTCACCCCGGGCACTCAGGTCGACGGGAACTTATCGACCTGTTCCTAGAGCGCAAGGCTCACACTTCCGAGTTAGACGAACCCAACGCTCGCGAGGATATCGCGTCGGCCACGCTGGGCTACACGCCCGCTTCCCTCGAACGGCTCTTTGACGAGGCACTGCTCCTAGCCTTGCGCGAGAACCGTCACAAACTGTGCCCCCAAGACGTGACTCAAGCCCGGTTCGAGATGGAGTTAGGTCTTCCAGAGGAAGTGGAATCTCCAGAGCATGAGCTCGAAACCATCGCAACGCACGAAGCGGGTCATGCCGTCATCGCCTACCTAGTCGGCAAGGGACGCCGCCTTGAGGTACTTTCCATAGTGAAGCGAGGCGAGGCCCTTGGCTTCCTCGCCCATCGAATGACAGAAGAGCGTCACACGCAGAAGCAGAGCGAGCTACGAGCCATGATCCAGATATCGCTCGGCGGCATGGTCGCCGAGGAGGTCTTCTTCGGCGAATCCGGTTCCGGGCCAGCTGGGGACCTCATTTCAGCTACCACCGTTGCCGCGGAGATGGTGGGATCCATGGGACTCGGCGGATCACTGATCTCCTATCGAGCGGCAGACACTGGGGCCTTCGGTGGCAACATGGTGTCCCAACTCCTCGCCGAACCGGGCGGCAGAGCGGCCATGGAGGACATACTCGACCAACAAAAAGTCAAAGTCACCCAGCTTGTTACCGAGCACCGATACTTAGTCGAAGCCTTACGAGACGCTTTGCTAGATCGTAGAGAACTCATCGACACCGACATCCTTGAGGTTCTCCATGAGGCAGAGACCAATCGACTGGCCGCCCTTGGGGACGCCGTTTTCGAGTAGACCCGGGGTTCGGAGACTCTGCAGCCGAACGCTGCGGCATCCGCATCAGCTAACCCCAACCCGTCACATCTCGAGGCTGGTGGGCCTCGCGGGCTGCCCCATCGGCCCCTACGGGGCACCTTCCCCGCAAACGAATAAGGAAGCGCAAACCCTATACCTTGACGCTACTGCGCGCTTGCTCCCCCGTTTACGGGGAGCTGTCGGCGGAGCCGACTGAGGGGGCACCCGTCTACGAACATTTGCCCAGGGTTCGCTGATGCTGAAGCTGATGCGACGGCACCTCGACCAACAAACGTCCCGTCCCCGAGGCCACTATTTCCCACCGCATAGGGCCGGGCTTAACTATTCTCCACGCGTGCGTATTTCTTGTAGCTTTTGTGGCAAAGACGAGTCTTCAGTTCCCCATCTCGTCCGAGGTCCCAAGCGCATCGCCATCTGCAACGAATGCATCGCAGTCTGCCATGACGTGAACCAGAACGACAGAGGTTTTAGAGGAGACGTGCTCCTCACGGACATCGGGACGCTCGTTACCTGCGATCGATTCGTGTCAGGCATTCTCGGTGAGATCACTGATGCGGCTGTCGCCATTAGCGGAGGGGTGGTGACTTGGGCCGGTCCCCAACGCACACTCCCCCACAAGTACCGCGACCTTCCCGTCCTCTCCTGTGAAGGCCGAGTCGCCGTGCCAGGCTTAGTAGATGCTCACGCTATTGGTGCCGGATCCGACCGAACACCGCCCACCAACCTCTGGGATCGCATGGCAGCCTCAGGGTCAACCACTCTTGCCGCCTCATGTGAGACCAATACTCCAAACCCACTCGGTCTCATTGACCAGACAGTCGCAGACATCGGATTCCTCCTACGACTCGAAGGCCTTGGAGCCCCCGATAGCCCGGTACGGACGATTGGCACCGGGGCCTACCTCACTGATTGGGTCGACTTGCTCGATATGGGCGATGCCGAATGTGTCGCCTTGTCGTCGCGCATGGATCCGCGAGGCTACGTTGCTGCCGGCTTGAGCGATGATCTCTCCGGGGCTCTAGTCGAGGCTCGTCGAGCAGTCACCCTGTTGCCCAGCCACCACAGAGCTCACGGGAACGCAAAGGAACTGTGGCACACGACCGTGACCGCCCTCGGCTCCGGCGGTATCGAGTCCTGTGCTATGAACACTGACCAATGGCTATCGATCTGGCTTGCCCAACTCACCTACGGAATGTCCCACGAAATGGCTCTGTGGTCGGCAACTCGCGGGTCCGCTCTGGCGATGGAGTGGAACGAACGCGGAACGCTGGTGCGCGGCGCCGTGGGCGACGTAGTGGTGCTCGACACCGACTCCCTAGAAGACCTCCGCGACGCCCCATCCAGCTACCACCACTGGCGAGTGTTCAAGTCGGGGTCACTCTTAGCCGCCGCGTAACCAGCGGCGCAGATGCGGATGCGCCCTTGACCTTGGTTCTAGTCCTAGCCCTAGCCCTAGTCTGCTCGGATGCTCCCGCTCCCTCCACGTCACGAACTTCCTGCGCGACTGTCTCGGCTGTTCTTTGGGTTGATACTCTTCGGTATCGGTGGAGGCATGAGTCTTGCCGCAGACCTCGGAGTCTCGCCATGGCACGTGTTCCATCAGGGGACTTCCCGCATTCTTGGTCTCTCAATCGGGACCATCGTCGTCCTTACCGGTCTCGCGACTCTCGTCCTTTGGATTCCGCTGAAGCAACGACCCGGACTCGGGACCCTCATGAACGCGCTTGTGATCGGCCCCGTGGTCGACATCACGCTCAACTTGCTTCCCGAATCGTTTGAAAGTTCCACGGTTCAATGGGTGATGATGCTCGGCGGAATCGTCGTTATCGGCCTTGGGTCCGGCTTCTATCTCGGCGCCGGTCTGGGACCCGGGCCCCGGGACGGCCTCATGACGGGACTCGCTCAAAAGGGGATCTCGATCCGCGTCGCCCGAACAATTGTCGAGGCCTTGGCGCTCATCGTCGGAATCCTCCTCGGAGGAACGGCCGGCATCGGCACACTGGCGTTCGTCGTGCTCATCGGGCCAATAATCCAGTTCTTCCTCCGATTCCTCGAAGTCCCTCAGGGCGACAAGTCTCAGGCCACCGTCAAATAGCGAAAGAGCCCGACAACTCTGCCGGGCCCTTTCGCAATCATCTTGTAGAAGCTATTAGGCCTCGTCTGTGGATTCCTCGCTGGCCCCCAAGGACGCAAGCCATTCGGCGGGATCTGCGGGGAGGGTGTCTTCGCTCAGCGTGACGTCCTCTCCGAAGATGCCAAGGGCAGTCATTGGATCCATGTCTGGGAAGCCGGGGGCAACATCCTGATACTTCTTGTATCCGGTACCCGCTGGGATCAGCTTTCCAATGATGACGTTCTCCTTGAGTCCGACCATCGAGTCCGAGCGGCCAGAGATGGCAGCTTCGGTCAACACCCGTGTGGTCTCCTGGAAGGAAGCGGCTGACAGCCATGAGTCCGTCGCAAGAGAAGCCTTCGTGATACCCATCAGTTCAGGACGTCCCTCTGCTGGCACCTTGCCCTCAGCAACCAATTCGCGGTTGGCAGCACGGAAGCGGCGATCTGGAACGAACTCGTTGGGAAGGAAGTTCGACTCGTTCGGCTTCACGATGCGCACTCGACGCAGCATTTGCATCACAATCATCTCGATATGCTTGTCGTGAATGTCCACGCCCTGCGATCGATACACTTCCTGAACCTGATCGACCAAGTACTGCTGGCATGCACGCACACCCTGAACCTCAAGCACTTCTTTGGGGTCAAACGGACCTTCAGAAAGCGCAGCACCCGGCTCAACGATGTCTCCATCAGTGATCAGCATGTGGGCACGACGAGATACCTTGAGGACGACTTCGTCCTCGCCAGTAGTTATGACAATGCGCTTGCCATCCTCGTCGTCAATAATCTTGGCAGCGCCACCGACGGGTGCCATGACGGCCTTACCCTTTGGCGTACGAGCTTCGAAGAGTTCAACTACACGTGGGAGACCGTGCGTGATATCAGCGCCAGCCACACCACCGGTATGGAACGTACGCATCGTCAGCTGGGTACCAGGCTCGCCAATGGACTGGGCGGCCATAATTCCCACAGCCTCACCAGTTTCCACTTCACGACCAGTAGCTAGGGACAAGCCGTAGCAATGCCGACAGACACCGACCTCAGCATCACAGGTGAGGACAGAACGAACCTTTACGGTCTCGACTGACTCGGCACCGGCAATGGCGATCAAGTCCTTGCGGTCTAATAGTTCGTTGGCCTTCAGCGTCTTGCCATCAGTGTTACGCAGGAGCCTTCCATCAACCTTGATATCGGTGGACAGATACCGTCCAAACAGGCGACTCCGGAGGCTACGGATAGAGGCCCCACGATCATCGCGAACGTCGAGCGTCAGACCACGATCGGTTCCACAGTCATCGATATGGACGACTGTCTCCTGAGAGACATCGACCAGGCGTCGTGTCAGATAACCCGAGTCAGCCGTACGCAGAGCAGTATCAGCCAGACCCTTGCGGGCACCGTGCGTGGAAATGAAGTACTCGAGCACCGACAATCCCTCACGGAAGTTGGAAGTGATGGGCCGAGGGATGATGTCACCCTTCGGGTTAGCAACCAACCCACGCATGCCAGCCAGCTGCTTAATCTGCATCATGTTTCCACGAGCACCCGAGCGAACCATCATCTCAAGCGGGTTGAAGGTTTGCGCCTTGAGGTGCGCCTCCATTACCACCTGGATCTCATCGGTAGCCGACTGCCAAATCTTCACCAGCTCCTGTTGACGTTCTGATGAAGTCATAACGCCACGCTGGAACAAGCCTCCGACCTTCTCAGCCAGCTTTTCGTACTTGGAGATTATTTCAGCCTTATTGCTGGGTGTCACCACATCCTCGAGCCCAATGCTGAGTCCTGATCGTGTGGAGTACTTGAATCCAAGTTCCTTGATTTTGTCGAGCATCTCAGACGTCGCGTTGCGGTCGTATGCTCCAATCACCTCTTCGATGACCTTGGCAATATCGCCCTTGTAGACAGGTGCATTGACAAACGGGAAGGTTGCAGGAAGTGCATCGTTGAGAATCGCACGACCGACCGTGGTTTCAAAAATGGTGCCAACTGGGATTGGCTCTGGCGTAACTAGCCCCTCGAGTACACCCTTCACCTCAGCATGCATCTCGGGAGTTCCCACCATGTCTTCCGACATGCGGAACTTGACGGGAGCGTGCAGCGAGACCTCAGCGAAGTCATACGCAAGCATGGCTTCGGTCAGCGACCCAAAGATCATGCCAGCGCCCTTGGCGTCCTCGACGAGCTCAGCGAGATAGAAGATCCCAATGACCATGTCCTGAGACGGAGCCACAACCGGATTACCAGAAGCAGGCGACAGCACGTTGTTGGAAGCGATCATCAGAATGCGAGCTTCGGCCTGAGCCTCTGCGCTCAACGGAAGATGCACCGCCATCTGGTCACCGTCGAAGTCAGCGTTGAACGCTGTACAAACGAGCGGGTGAATTTGGATGGCCTTTCCTTCAACTAGGACCGGCTCGAATGCCTGGATACCAAGACGGTGCAACGTAGGTGCACGGTTCAAGAGCACAGGGTGCTCTTTGATGACCTCACCTAGAACGTCCCACACCTGGCCACGACGGCGCTCGACCATACGCTTAGCTGCCTTG
>Ga0302135_10001035_pt1 | contig 16686 bp, 18 predicted proteins | sample CBN3_surface_MG_FD_203119 | JGI IMG/M metagenome (GOLD analysis project Ga0302135, IMG submission 203119) | Marine microbial communities from Western Arctic Ocean, Canada - CBN3_32.1 | ecosystem: Environmental > Aquatic > Marine > Oceanic | place: Canada: Western Arctic Ocean | collected...
GGCAGCAACGGATAGCTTGCCGGAGGAGGCGTAGATTCCCGAAATGGAAAGCACAACTGCGACGCCCGTCGCCTATTAGGACGCCAGTCCCGAGGTAAAGGCGATCTGCGACGATATCATGGCGATCAAGGGCATCGACTTCGTGCCCAATTTCTGGCGCACGGTCGCTTCCCATCCCCCGCTGCTGCGGGAGGTCTGGGAGAGCCTCAAGATCACCATGGAGCCCGGCAAGCTCGACGTTTTGGCCAAGGGAGCTGATTGCCCTGGCGGTCAGCGCCACGAACGGCTGCGACTACTGCATAAATTCCCACACCGTCGCCGCGCGCAAACTGGGCATGGACGACACGATGCTGGGGGAGGTCATGGCCGTGGTCGGCGTCTTCAACCGCACCAACAAGCTTTTCGACGCCTATCAGGTGCCGGCCGACGAACGGATTAAGAAGGCCGTGCGGGGCTAGGCGACCCGCCGCGCCGGGCTCAGGCCGGCGGCGCGGTGGCGGCCATCGACGGGCGGGCGGCGAAGCGCTCGTACCAGGCGGCCAGCTTCGGCCGATCGGCACGCCAACCTTCGTCCGGCGCGCGGAAGTCGAGATAGCCGAGCGCGCAGGCGACCGTGATCGGGCCGATCGTCGGCTCGCCTTTTAGACTGGCCACTTCCTGTTCCAGCAGGTCGAGGCTGAGCGCGATCTTGCCGGTCTGCTTCACGACCGCGCCGGGCGACCGTTCGCTCTCCGGGCGCCGGGACTCGCCCACGCGCGCGACCGCGGCGTCCATCACCCCATCGCCGATCGCCTGCTGGCGCAGGCTGGTCCAACGCGCGGCGCCGGAGGCCGGGAACAGCTTGCGGCCGTCATGCAGGCTGTCGAGATATTCGCAGAGCAGGGGCGAATCCATGAGGGTGGAGCCGTTGTCGAGGATCATCGCCGGGACCTTGCCCAGGGGATTAACCGCATCGAGCCCGGTGGCCGCCTCGGCCGAGGACATGTCCTGGGGATCGATACTGTCGGCAAGCCCCGTCTCATGCGCGGCGACCAGCACCTTGCGAACGAAGGGGGAGGTGGGCGAAAGGCTCAGTTTCACGGGCCGGCTCCTGTAACGGCGATGGGTTCGCGGGGACGCTAGCAGGGTGGCGCGCCCGGCGGCAATGGCGGTGCCGGGGCGGTGCCGGGCGTGGTAGGTTTCCGGCCATGTGGACGGATGTCGTCGATTTGCGGGATTTCTACGATTCTCCCATGGGTGCGGTCGCGCGCCGGGTGATCCGGCGGCGCATCCGCGCCATCTGGCCGGATCTGGCGGATCAGTGCGTGCTCGGCCTGGGTTTCGCGACGCCCTTTCTCGGCAGCTTCGCGGAGGAAGCGGAGCGGGTCATCTCCCTGATGCCGGCGGCCCAGGGGGTGATCCATTGGCCGCGCGGCGGACCCGGCCGGGTAGCCCTGGTCGAAGAGGGCGAATTGCCGCTGCCTGATCTGTCGATGGACCGCGTGCTGCTGATTCACGCGGTCGAACATACGGAACAGCTGCGCCCGATGATGCGCGAGGTCTGGCGGGTATTGAGCGACAGCGGCCGGCTGCTGGTCGTGGTTCCCAACCGGCGGGGCATCTGGGCGCGGCTGGAGCGCACGCCCTTCGGGCACGGCCATCCCTATTCGGCGGCGCAGCTCTCACGGCTGCTGCGCGACAGCATGTTCACGCCCATTCGCGCGGTCCATGCGCTCTACGTACCGCCCATGCGCTCGCGCATGATGATGGGCACGGCTAATGCCTGGGAGCGGATTGGCGATCGCTGGCTGCCCAATGTCGCGGGAACGATTCTGGTCGAGGCGGGAAAGCAGTTCTATGTCCCGCAGACGGCGACGCGCCGCCGTCTGCGCCGTCTCCAACTCGCCCTGCCGGAGCGGGCATCGCGTCCCGCGCGAAACTCCGCGCGCCGGGAAACGCCCATTTTGCCGCCGGAATCCTAGGCAGCCGAGTCCACCGGTTCGCGGCCCGCGCCGATATTCGCGATATCGAACGGCGTCTCCTGGTACATGGCGTTGATCCAATTGCCGAACAGCAAATGGCCGTGGCAGCGCCAGGTGTTGACTGGCGGCTTCGCCGAATCCTCATTGGGGTAGTAGTGCTGGGGGACCTTGATGTCGCGCCCGGCATCGATGTCGCGGCCGTATTCGTCGGCCAGGGTGCGGGTGTCGTATTCGAAATGATTGAAGACATGGACTTGGCCGAGCGCCGTGTCCTCGACAATGCACAGGCCGGACGATTCAGATTCGGCCAGCACCCGCAACTCGGGCACCTTTTCGACATCGGCTCGCAAGGTTTCGGTATAGCGCGAGACAGGGACGTTGAACTCGGCGTTGAAACCCCGCATCAGCGGCGATTTCGGTTCCGTCACCCGCTGGCGAAAGATGCCGGAGAGCTTGCCCGGCATGGCGTTCTTGGGAACGCCGTAATAGTGATAGAGGGCGGCCTGGGCGCCCCAGCAGATATTGTAGCTGCGGAACACGTTGGTCCGAGCCCAGTCCAGGATTTCCGTCAATTCGTTCCAATAGATGACATCTTCGAAGGGAATTTCCTCGACCGGCGCGCCGGTCACGATCAGACCGTCGAACTTGCGGTCGGCGACCTGGGACCAGGGCTCGTAGAAGGCCAGCATATGGTCCTGCGGCGTGTTGCGCGGCGTGTAGCTTTCGGTGCTCAGGAGAGTGAGTTCGACCTGAAGGGGCGTGCTGCCGATCAGCCGCGCAAGCTGGGTCTCGGTCTTGATCTTCTCGGGCATCAGGTTCAATAGCGCCAGGCTGATGGGCCGGATATCCTGGCGCAGGGCATCGTGTTCGCGGATGACCAGCACGCCCTCGTCCTCGAGGGTCTTCCGTGCCGGCAGATTGTCGGGGATTTTAATGGGCATTTTGCGAAATCTTGTCCCTGCGTCCGGAGCAATTGCGATGCGCCCGGTCAGCGAATTGCCGGGCGCTGGGCAGATTGTAAGGTGGCCTTGCAGGCGCGAATGTCAACGCCGCGACGCCGGGCCGTCGTGCCACTCCTCGGCTGCGGACGCCTATCGTCCATGGAGGGGCCTGGCAGTCGATCCTGACGCCGATCCTGGCAGTGGCCTCGAGGGCAATCGAAACTTGCCTTGGGCGCCGCTGTCAACATTTCGCCATGCATCGTTTTCTTTGAACTTTCGGGCCTGAGGGACTAGTACTATGCGGCCTTTTCCGCCCCGATCCGCTGGATCGGGCCAGACCGCTCCGGCAGGACCGACATGACCAGCGCACCGCCATCGCTTGACGAGCTGCGGCGTGAAATCGACGAAATCGACGACGCCGTTCACGACCTGCTTATGCGCCGTGCGGCCGTGGTCGAACGTGTCGGTGTCGCCAAGGCCGGCTCCGCCAGTCTCCGCCCGGCGCGCGAGGCTCTCATTCTTCGTCGGCTGCTGACCCGCCACAAAGGCCCTTTTCCGCGCGCTGTGCTCGTCCGCATCTGGCGCGAGATTCTATCGGCCTCGGTCCGTCTCCAGGGTTCCTTTTCGGTGGCCGTGCCCACCGACCCGGATCATGTCGGGCTCGATTACTGGACCGTGGCGCGCGACGCCTTCGGCAGTCAGACCCCGATCGCCGAGTACCGTTCCGCCGAACAGGTCGTTCTGGCCGTCAAGGAAGGGGCTGCCACGGTCGGCGTGCTGCCCTTGCCGTCCGAGGACGATCTGACTCCCTGGTGGCCCGGTCTCGTCGTGCAGGGCGATGGGATGCCACGGATCATCGCGCGACTGCCATTCGGGCCTCCCGGGATCCACAGGGGGCTTGCGTCCGAGGCCCTCGCGATCGCCCGGACCGAGCAAGCCGCGACGGGCGACGATCATTCCTTCGTCGCGGTCGAGACGGATGAGGCCTTGAGTCGCAGCAGGGTGGCGGATGTCTTGCGCAAGGCCGGACTCGCGGCCGAATTCGTCACCACCTGGCGCGGCCGGGAGCGTTCGGAAACCGCCGTGCATCTGGCGGAGATCAGCGGTTATGTCGGCGCGAACGATCAGCGTCTCGCCGATCTCTCGGCGGGCGGCGCGGTGCGCCAGGTCCTGCAAGTCGGCGGTTATGCGTCGCCGCTGAGCGGGGCATCCCTGGCCGATGCCGTTGCCACGCCCACCGCGGATTAGGCCATGACGGTGCCGCAACCGAAGCCCGGTATTCTCGGGATAGAGGCCTACGTGCCCGGTCGCGCCAAGCTTGTCGGGCGGGACCGCGTGATGCGTCTGGCCTCGAACGAGGGCGCCCTGGGCCCCAGTCCGCGGGCCGTGGAGGCCTACCAGGCGGCGGCCGGGGATATCTTCCGCTATCCCGACGGTGGATCGACCCATCTGCGCGAGGCGATCGGCGCCCATTTCGGCATCGATCCCGACCGTATCGTCTGCGGCTGCGGCTCGGGCGACCTGCTTCATCTGCTGGCCCATGCTTATGCGGGCGAAGGGGACGAGGTCGTCCATACCGAACACGGTTTTCTGCTCTATTCCATCGCGGCCCGCGCCGCCGGAGCGACCCCGGTCGTGGCGGCGGAACCCGATCTGGTGGCTTCGGTGGATGCCATCCTCGAACGGATATTGCCGCGCACGCGTATCGTCTTCGTCGCCAACCCGAGCAACCCGACCGGGACCTATCTGCCGGTCGCCGAACTCGCCCGCCTGCGCGCGGAACTGCCGGAGCAGGTGCTGCTCGTCGTCGATGCCGCCTATGCCGAATACGCGACGGCCGCGGATTACGGGGACGGGATGGCCCTGGTCGATCAGGGCGCCAATACGGTGATGGCCCGGACTTTCTCGAAGCTCCATGCCCTCGCCGGGTTGCGTCTCGGCTGGACCTATTGCCCGGCGCCGGTGGCCGATGTCCTGAATCGAATCCGCGGACCGTTCAACGTTTCCCTGCCGGCCCAGGCGGCGGCCGCTGCGGCCCTCGCGGATCGCGAATTCACGGAACGCTCGATCGCCCATAACACGCGCCTGCGCGAGACCGTCACCAGCGCCCTCCGTGCCCTTGGTCTGACGATCCCCGACAGCCAGGCGAATTTCGTTCTCGCACGGTTTCCCGGTCGGGATGGCCGGGACGCGGGGGCGGCCAACGCCTATCTCAATGTGTGCGGCATCATCGTTCGCCAGCTTGGCGCCTATGGCCTGGCCGACTGCTTGCGCATTTCGATCGGCACGGATGAGGAAATGGCGGCGGTGCTTGCCGCCCTCACGGTCTTCATGGAGGATCCGCATGACTGACGCGCCCCTGTTTCGGAAGATGGCGCTGATCGGCATCGGCCATATCGGATCGTCCCTCGCGCGGGCGGCCCGGCTTTACGGTTTAGTGGACGAGATCACGGCCTGCGCCCGTTCCGCCGCGACCCGCGATGCGGCCCTGTCGCTTGGCCTGGCCGAAGCCGTCTTCGAGGATCCGGCCGCGGCGGTCGACGGCGCCGATCTCGTGGTGATCTGCGCGCCGCTCGGCGCCTATAGAGATCTGGCCGCGCGCTTCGGTCCCGCGCTTGCGCCCGGCACCATCGTGTCGGATGTCGGCTCGGCCAAGCTTTGCACGATTCGCGACGTGGGGCCGCATCTGCCCGAGGGTGTGCATCTGGTGCCGGCCCATCCCGTGGCGGGGACCGAGCATTCCGGCCCCGAATCGGGGTTCGCCGAGCTGTTCGACGGGCGTTGGTGCATCCTGACGCCGACGCCCGAGGTTCCCGAAGCGGCGGTGGAGAAGATCGCGGATCTGTGGCGCGGCTGCCGCATGAAGGTCGAATGCATGGACGCTTCGCACCACGATCATGTCCTGGCCATCACCTCCCATGTGCCGCATGCCATCGCCTATACCATCGTGGGCACGGCTTTCGGCCTGGTCGACGAAACCCGGTCCGAGGTTTTCAAGTTCTCGGCCGGCGGGTTTCGCGACTTCACGAGGATCGCGGGCTCGAACCCGGTCATGTGGCGCGACATCTTTCTCAACAATCGCGAGCCGGTGCTCGAGATGCTCGGGCGGTTTTCCGAGGACCTTGCGGCACTCCAGCGCGCCATCCGTTGGGGCGAAGGGGATTATCTCGAGGATCTGTTCACACGGACCCGGGAAATTCGCCGCGGCGTCGTCGAAGCGCGTCAGGCGGGCAGCTTCATTCCGATGGAAGCGGCGACCAGCGCAGCGGGGGAAGACGAAAAAGACTGATTGGCCCGATGGAAAAGATTCCGTCCTGGGCGGTCAACGGCATGATCAGAACGGGCTTGCCGCCGTCATCCGGCCATTCCGCCATCATCCCGAGCAGGAATTTCGCAAGTTCGGCCGGGCGTCGTTCCATGGCGCCGACGGCGACGAGGGCATCGAGGGACTGGGTATAGCCCCGAATTTCGGCGGTCAGCGCGCCGAGCGGCCGCATCTCCGCGTCCAAGGCGAGGGTGCCGGAGCCGTTCACATGCAGATCGCCCCAGATGATCTGCTGATCGTAGACTTCGAGCGTGCCCCCGGAATTGCGCCAGGCGACCAGGGCCGCATCCGGGGCATCGTTCGAAATCGCCCCCCGCACACCGATGCGCAGCGCGATCAGACCGACCAAATTGCCCAACGGGCTGTCGGCCTCCTCGGGCAGGGAGAGGCCCGCAACCTCGATGCTCAGGGCGGCGCTGTCCTGGGCTTCGCCAGGCTCGGTGCGGGCGTTCTCGTCCGAGAGACCAGCTGCCGAGGGCAGGCGAATCTTCGCGTCCGCTTGCTCGAAATAGAGCATTTCAGGCCGCTCTTCGTTGCCGAGCCGAACCGCACGGAAATAGAGGTCGAGGACGGCGAGGCGGCCGTCCGGTGCGATCCGGCCCACGCCGCCCGCTTCGGCTGCGTCGATGACGATGGGCGTGGGCAGGTCCGGCTCGGCATGGGTGATGCTGTGGAGACCGGGAGCCTTGAAGGTAAAGCGGTCGAAATTCCAAGGTCGAAAGGTTACGGTCGTCGGCGGACCTTGCCAGACCAGAGGTTTTCCGTCCTTCCGGGTGCCGACGGTCGGGGCGGATAGGGCAAGGTCGTAACGCAAGGGAAAGCCGGTGACGGAAACTTCGCCCAAGGCCATGGCATCGCTGGCCCCTCGTCGCATTTCGGGCCAGGCGAGGACGCCGTCCCGCAATCGTCCGGCGCCATGGAACCAGTACCCTGTCCAGGCCAAGCCTGCGACCAGAACGAAAACGAAGGCGACAAGGGCAACGCGACGCATGGACAAGAGGACCCTTGAAGGCTGGGGGTGCCGCGTTGGAGCGGCCAAGCTGAGTCTGTCATGATGCTGTACTCTTGGCACGAGCTTTCAAGGCGAAACATGCGCGTTATACCGATTCTGCTTGCGGCTCTTCTGATGGCACTGCCCGTCGCGGCCACCGAGAAGAAACCGACGCCGGATCAACTCCTGCTGGAGGCGAGCTATCGCGGCAAGGCCGGGGCGGAGGCGGAATTGTTGAGCCAAGGCGTCGACCCAGATGCCCGCTACGAGAACGGCGTTACCGCCTTGATTACGGCGTCCTGGCGGGGCGACGCGACGTTCAGCGCCCTGTTGCTCGATGCCGGTGCGACGGTCGATACGGCGGGACGCAAAGGCTGCACCGCGCTCTCCTGGGCGGCACGCAACGGCTATGACGTATTGGTCGATCTGCTGTTGCGCTTCGGTGCGAATCCGAACCATGCCGATGCCGGCGGCTTCATGCCGCTGACCCGCGCGGCATGGAACGGACAGACGACGGTGGTGCGCAAACTGCTGGTCGCCAGGGCCAATCCCAACAGCCGAGACATCTTCAGCAACACGCCCATCGTCTACGCCCAGCATTACGGTTTCGACGATATTGTTGCTTTGCTCTCATCGGCGGGGGCGACCTGGTCGGGCAAGCTTGGGCAGAATTTCGATCCGACCTCGCCGCGTTCTATCCGTTGCGTCGATCCGCCGCCCGCCGAGATGAAATGACGGCGGGAGACGCGATAAAAGCAGGCTCCGACCTCTGGGTTTTCGGTTACGGCTCCCTCATGTGGGACCCGGGCTTCGACCACGAGGAAACGGCTTCGGCGCTGCTGCGCGGCTATCACCGCGATTTCTGCATCCGGTCCGTCATGTATCGGGGAACGCCGGAAAGGCCGGGACTTGTGCTCGGGCTGGCGCCCGGGGGAGCTTGCCGGGGCGTGGCCTTTCGCGTCGCTGCGCCGCGGGTCGAGGAAACCCTGGCCTATCTCCATCAGCGCGAGATGGTCCATTACGTCTATCGCCCGCGCATGGTCCGCCTGGATCTCGGCGGCTGGCAGATCGCGGCCCATACCTATGTCGCCGACAGGACCGATTCGAGCTTCTGCGGCCGCCTGTCGGTCGAGGAGGCGGCTTCGATCATCGCCGCCAGTGCGGGAATTCGCGGGCCGAACCGCGACTATCTCGAGAACACGATCGCCCATCTCGATGCGACCGGGGTTTACGACGCGCGCCTGCATCGCATCCTCGAAGCCATCGATCGAAGAGGTTAGACCGAGGGTGATCGGCCGGGCGCGACCCGAGGGCTCAAGCCCTTCGCCCTCAGGCGCATTTCGAATAGGTGCAGGCGGTGCAGATGTCGCAGCCTTCCTGGCGCAGCAGGGCCGGCTGGGCGCATTTCGGGCATTGGCGCAGCATGCCGTTGCCCGCCCCGCCGCCGTTCATCGCCGCGACCTTGCCATGGACCAGTTCGATTTCCCGTTCCACCTTGGGGTCGGACATGAAGCCGATGGCGATCATATGCTCCTCGATCACGTCGCCGATGGCGGCCAGGAGGGATGGGACATAACGCCCGCCCATCCATTGCCCGCCACGCGGATCGAACACGGCCTTCAATTCCTCGACCACGAAACTGACATCGCCGCCGCGGCGGAACACGGCGCTGATCATCCGCGTCAGGCCGACGGTCCAGGCATAATGTTCCATGTTCTTCGAATTGATGAAGACTTCGAAAGGCCGACGCCGCCCGTCCTGAATCACGTCGTTGATCGTGATGTAGATGGCGTGTTCCGAATCCGGCCAGCGGATCTTGTAGGTCTGGCCGGGCAGGACCTCGGGCCGGTCGAAGGGCTGGGTCATATAGACCACGCCGCCGGCCTCGAAGGGGTCGCGGTGCCGCGCTGTCGGCCGCTCGAAGGGCAGCTCGTCCTGGCGCCGGTCGACCGCCGCCTCCGGCTCCTTGCGGACCGAGAGGACGGAACCCGTCACGTCGTTGGGGCGATAGGTCGTGCAGCCTTTGCAGCCCGCCTCATAGGCTTGGATATAGACATTCTTGAAGGCTTCGAACTCGATTTCCTCGGGCACGTTGATGGTCTTGGAGATCGAGCTGTCGACGTATTTCTGGACCGCCGCCTGCATAACCACATGGTCGGCGGGAGAGAGACCCTGCGCATCGACGAAATGGTCGGGCAAGGGCGCGTCTTCGCCCATCATCCGGCGATAGAGGCGGTAGGCGTAGTCGGTGACCTCCTCCTCGCGCCGCGTGCCGTCGGGCATCAGGACGCTGCGGTTGAAGGTATAGCTGAAGACCGGCTCGATTCCGGAAGAGACGTTGTTGGCGAAAAGCGAGATGGTGCCGGTCGGCGCGATGGAGGTGAGCAGGGCGTTGCGGATGCCCTTCTCGCGGATCGCGGTCCGGACATCCTCGTCCAGGCCGGAGATATGTTCGCCCGCGAGGTATTTTTCCTCGTCATAGAGAGGGAAGGCGCCCTTTTCGGCGGCCAGTTCCGTCGAGGCGAGATAGGCCGTGCGCTCCAGCGCCGCCATCCATTCCTCGGCCAGGGCGATCGCCCGTTGCCCGCCATAGCGCGCACCGCACATCAGCAGCGCATCGGCCAGGCCCGTCACGCCCAGGCCCATGCGGCGCTTGGCCTTGGCTTCCTGGCGCTGGGCGTCGAGGGCGAAGCGGGAAATCTCGATGGCATTGTCGAGCATGCGCACGGCCAGCGGGACGACCCGGCGCAACTCGTCGAGGTCCAGCCGGGCCTCGTCGGTGAAGGGTTCGGTGACCAGGGCGGCCAGGTTGATCGAGCCCAGCAGACAGGCGCCATAGGGCGGCAGGGGCTGCTCGCCGCAGGGATTGGTGGCGGTGATGTCCTCGCAATAGTGCAGATTGTTCAATCGGTTGATGCGGTCGATGAAGATCACGCCGGGCTCGGCATAGGCATAGGTCGCCCGCATGATCTTGTCCCAGAGCTCGCGCGCCGGCAGGACCTTGGACACCGTGCCCTTGAAGCTGAGCTGCCAGGGCCCGTCTTCCTTTACGGCCTCCATGAAGGCGTCGGTCACGAGGATGGAGAGATTGAACATGCGCAGGCGGCCGGGCTCGCGCTTGGCTTCGATGAAGCCCTCGATATCCGGATGGTCGCAGCGCAGGGTCGCCATCATGGCGCCGCGCCGATGGCCCGCGCTCATGATCGTGCGGCACATGGCGTCCCAGACATCCATGAAGCTGAGCGGCCCGGATGCATCGGCGCCGACACCCTTCACCCGCGCGCCCTTGGGTCGCAGGGTCGAGAAGTCGTACCCGATGCCGCCACCCTGCTGCATGGTCAGGGCGGCTTCCTTCAGGTGGTCGAAGATGCCGGCCATGTCGTCCGGCACCGTGCCCATCACGAAGCAGTTGAACAGGGTGACATTGCGATCGGTGCCCGCGCCGGCGACGATCCGGCCGGCGGGCAGGAAGCGAAAATCCTCCAGCGCGGAATAGAATTGTTCTTCCCAGGCCTCGGCATCGGCCTCAGGCGCGGCGAGGGCGCTGGCGACCCGGCGCCAGGTATCCTCGATCGCGCCGTCGATGGCGGCGCCATCGGGGCCCTTCAGGCGGTATTTCATGTCCCAGATCTGCTGGGATATGCCCGAAACCTTGGCCATCCTTGCTCGCATTCCGATGCTGTCGATACGAACGGCCCGCCGTGCGGCCCGTCCCTTTTATTCTAGGTCCGGGGCCTGCATCGGTCAAACAAAGGTTCTCGTTATGTTTCCACAGGGGCGGCATCCCGGAGGGGGCTGATTACACGGAACAATCCGAGTTATCCCGGTTATCCCCGTTATTCCGCACGGGGTTTTCCCCCGGTGTTGCGGTCAGCGCCGCGCAGGCTTCTTCGATCCGACCTTCGAGCTCGGCGACGAAGGCACGCCGGTCGAGTCCGGGCGGAATCGGCGGCAGGAGGCGCAGGGTGATGGTGCCGGGGTGCTTCAGAAAGTCGCGCCGGGGCCAGAATTGGCCGGAATCCAGGGCCACGGGAACGACCGGCATAGCGCTCGCGATATAGAGCGCGGCGATCCCCGGATGATAGGACCGGCGCGTGCCCGGCGCGGTGCGGGTGCCTTCCGGAAAGATCACGATGCGCCGCCCTTGGGCCAGAATCGCGCGCGCTGCCGCCGTCATCCGCCGCAGCGCAGCCGCGCCGCCCTTGCGATCGACCGGAACCATGCCGATGCGGCGCAGATACCAGCCGAGGATCGGAATCCAGGTCAGCTCGCGCTTCAGGACATAGACCGGATCGGCATCGAGGATGCGATAGAAGATGATGGTGTCCCAAGCCGATTGGTGCTTCGAGGCGAGGATCGCCGGTCCTTCCGGCAGGTTCTCGAGACCCTCTATCCGGTGCCTCAGGCCGACCGTGCCCGCGAGCAGCGCAAAGACCCCGCGCGACCAGAGATCGGCGCAGCGCATCATGGCCCTCCGTCCCATCGGAATGGCCGGCCAGAGAAACAGGCAGACCGCCGCGGTCCAGGCGAAGAAGCCGAGATTGAACAGTCCGGCGCGGAGATAGGCCAGGGGGCCGGTGGGCATGACGTCTTCCCCGGTGCTCACGATGGGCCTGTCCCGGTTCGCTCCGCCCCGAAAAGACCATGACGCAGGAGGCCGAGCAGATATTTCGTGTATTCCGTCGCGACCAGGGTCGTGGTGCCGGGCCAGCGCCACCAATCGGCCTTCACGTGATCCGGAAAGACGGGATGGGCGACGATCAGCGCTTCCGGCATGGCCTGCGAGAATTCCATGAGGCTGCGCGGCATGTGATAGGCCCCGGTGACCAGGCGGATCGAGCGCGCATCGTTCTGGCGTGCCCAATCAGCGGTTTCCCGCGCGTTCCCCGCCGTGTTGTCGGCGCTATAGCCCAGGGCGACGCAGCAGGAGAAGCGATCCGGCTGGTCGGTCGCCAGACGCAGCAATTCGGTGACCTCCACGCCCTGATAGACGCCGGACACAAATACGCGCCCGGCCAGTCCCTGGGTCATGGCATCGAGACCAGCTTCCAGCCGTCCCGAGCCGCCGGTCAGCACGGCGATGACGTCGGTTTTGGTGGGGTCGGGCGGTCCCGGCGCCGGGATCAGGCCCGCAAACCAGACCAGCCCCGCGAACCAGGCCCCGAGAAGCGCGGCCCCGGCGAGGCACAGGCGGCGGATCGGCGGCTTGCGCCTTTGCGCGCGGATCGAGGGGTCCGCCCCGTTTTCCGTCCGCAACGGTTTCACGGCATTCGGTGGAGTGCCCGCAGCACCGTCATCCGGGCCGTCAGGGCCGCGATGGCGAGCGCGGCCAGGGGCACCGCCGCCAAGGCGAGCCAGCCGTTGAGGCCGAGGCGCATGGTCGGCAGGAGAGGCAGGTCTGCGGGCGCCCCGATCAGGGTCAGGCCGAGGATCGTGACCAGGGCGAGAACGGTGCCGGCAAGAGTGCCGCGCGCTGCCTGGTTCAAGGCATGGCGCTGGAACTGGCCGGCGATGTAGCGGTCTCTCGCGCCCACCAGATGCAGAACCTCGATGACGTCGTTATGAACGGCGAGACCGGTTTGGGTCACGAAGACCACCGCCAGAATGCTGGCCGCGCCGATCAGCAGCACCACGGCCATGGCGACGGCCTCGATCGAACGGATGAGGGCCAGCAGCCGGCCGACCCAGCGGCCGTGGTCGTCCACGCGCACGCCCGGCACCTCGCCTTCGAGCGCCGCGCGGATCGAATCCGCGTCGCTTGCCGAATCCGGATCGACCTGCAGATCGATCAGGCGGGGCAAGGGCAGGTCGATCGCGATATCGCCCGATCCGATCCAGGGCTCGAGCAGGCGCAGGCCCTCGGCCGCGGAGATCGCCTTGGCCGAGCGGGTCGCCGGCAGGGCGAGCAGGATCTCGACCGCCCGGGCGACCCGAGCATCAGTGGCCTGGGCCGCGTCCGGGGTGTGGAGGACGGGGGGAATCTCGACGGTCAGATTGCCGGAGAGATCGTTGCGCCAGTTCTCGGCGGCGGAGCCGAGAACCGCGGATATCCCCACGGCCAGCGCCGCGAGATAGACCATCAGCGCAATCAGCCAGGGCAGGAACCGGCTGGCCTGATCGCGGCGGAACGGCAGATCGATTCTTGTGCCCAGCATTCAGGCCGTAGTTCCGCGAGGACGGCCGGGAACGGTGAGGCGGCCATCCTGCAACATCAGGATGTCATGGCGAAAGCGCGATACTAGGGATTGGTTATGGGTGGCGATCACGACCGTCGTGCCGAGTTTGTTGAGTTCCTCGAACAGATACATCAGGCGGACGGCGATGCGGTCGTCGACATTGCCGGTCGGCTCGTCTGCCAGCAGCACATTGGGCCGGTTGATGACGGCGCGGGCGATCGCCACGCGCTGCTGTTCCCCGCCGGACAGGACTTCCGGCTTGGCGTCGAGATGATCAGCCAGACCGACCCATTCCAGCAGTTCCGCAGCATGGGCGCGCACCTGGCTCTCCGATACGCCGGCGACCCGAAGCGGCAGGGCGACATTGTCCAGAGTTGAGAGATGGTCGAGCAGCCGGAAATCCTGGAAAACGACACCGATCTTGCGGCGCAGAAGCGGCATATCGGCGCGCGGCAAGGTCGCCGTGTCGCGACCGAACAGGGTAATCAGGCCGCGCGACGGGCGCTGGGCCAGATACATGAGGCGAAGGAGCGAGGATTTGCCCGCGCCGCTGGGCCCGACCAGAAAGCGGAATGCGCCCGGTTCGAGATCGAAGCTGATATCGGACAGGACTTCGGTGCCCGCGCCGTACCGCATTCCGACATTCTCGAAGCGGACGACGGGTTCGGTGTTGTCCATTTCGTCGCCGTGCGGCGTCGTCATCACCTTCGCCCGGCCGGGATATGCAAGCCGGCGTTTTTGAATCCAATGTTTTTCGGGGCTGACACCCCGAGGTGCGTCCTTACCTTCCAGCATGACACAGCGCCGCGCGGGCCGTCCAGCGCAGGGAGTTGCTTGTTTTGATCGGGGGGAACGCCTATAAATCCTTGATCGAAAACCGCGATTGGGGGCGCGGAAAATATGGTCATAGCCTGCCCGAATTGTGCGACGAGCTTCCGGCTCGACCCGGCGCAACTGGGCACCGAAGGACGGATGGTTCGCTGTTCCGCCTGCCGGCATACCTGGTTCCAGCCCCCGCCGCGTCCCGAACCGCAGGATGCGCCGCCCGTGCTGCCTGATTTCCGCGCGATGAAGGACGAGGCGCCGCGCCGCCGCCAGCGCGCGCCGGCCCCGCGCGAAAGCAGGGGTGGCGGTGGAATAACGATTATTGCGATCATGATCATCGTCCTTCTGCTGATCGCCATCGGCGCGGCGGGGGTGATCATGCGCGATCGGGTTCTGGCGGAATTTCCACAACTCGCTCCGGTATACGAGGCCGTCGGCTTCGTGCCGGCGCCTCCTCCCCCCCCGCGCCCGGCCGCCACCGATTGAGGCGCGCCTGCGGCGGGAGGACCGATCCCGCATCCCGCAGGCATTGATTGCCGGTCGGCAGAATTTGCCGAGCGTGGAGCGGCCACGCCGCCGCCCAGAGCCTTTCCCAGATCAGAACCAGCCATGCGAGGGTGAGCCAGGGGGCGAGCCGTCGCCGCAGCCCTGCGGCTGCTCCGTCCGGGGTCTCTCGAGTGGCCCGGCCCAATGTCAGGTAGCGCCGCGCCGTTCCGGGGCCGACCGGTCGGCGAGCCAGTCGGGAATGCGGTCCTGGTCCAGAATCTCCTCGAAGCTCGGCCGCGGCTTGACGACGGCATAGTCGCCGCCTCGGACCAGCACCTCGGGCACGGGCAGGCGGCCGTTATAGCCGGAGGCCATGGCGGCGGCGTAGGCGCCGGCGGAATCGAGCACCATCAGGTCGCCGGGTTCGACAGGGGCCAGCGGGCGGGCCACGGCGAAGGTATCGGCCGTCTCGCAGACCGGGCCGACCACATCGGCCGGGCTCTCTGCCCCCGCGCGCGGGGCGACTGGGCGGATGCCGTGATGGGCCTCGTAAAGGGCCGGGCGGATAAGGTCGTTCATGGCGGCGTCGACAATCACGATGCGGCGGCTTCCTGCCTGTTTGACATAGAGCACGCGGGTCAGAAGCACACCCGCATTGCCGACCAGCGAACGCCCGGGCTCGATCGCCAATTCGCAGTCCAACCCGCCGACGGTTTCCTCGACGATTGCCGCATAGGCCGCGAGGGGCGGTTCGGCCTCGTCGCGATAGACGATGCCCAGCCCGCCGCCCAGGTCGAGACGGGTGACGGAGAGGCCCTGCCCGCGTAGTTCCGTTACCAGTTCGGCCAGGCGGGTGAAGGCGCGGCGGAAGGGTTCGACATCGGTGAGCTGCGAGCCGATATGGACCGCCAGGCCCAGGGGTTCGATGCCGGGCAGGGCGGCGGCCCGGGCATAGATCTCGACTGCCTGGTCGTGGTCGATGCCGAATTTGTTCTCGCGCCGGCCCGTGGTGATCTTGGCATGGGTGCCCGCATCGACATCGGGATTGATGCGCAGGGCGACCGGGGCGGTCAGGCCATGGGCCGAGGCGATCTCCGAGAGGGTTTGGAGTTCGGGCACCGATTCGATATTGATCTGATGAATGCCCTGGCCGAGCGCGAAGGCCATTTCCGTCGGCGCCTTGCCGACGCCGGAAAAGACGATCCGCGACGCGGGCACGCTGGCCGCCAGGGCGCGCCGCATCTCGCCCTCTGAGACCACATCCGCGCCGGCGCCCAGATTGGCCAGGGTGCGCACCACGGCCAGGTTGCCATTGGCCTTGAGGGCGTAGCAGATGCGCATCGGCCGGCCCGCGAAGGCGGCTTCATAGGCCCGGTAGGCGCTTTCGATGGCCGCGCTGGAATAGCAATAGACAGGCGTGCCGACCGCATCGGCTATCGCGGCGAGCGGCACCCCTTCGGCCTGCAGGACTCCGCCCGCGTAGCGAAACTCGTTCATACCGGTCACGCGTCCTTCATTCGCTCGGATAGGTTCGTGGAAAACTGCTTTCCTTGCCCGCCGGCGGTTGGGGTGGACCCTTCTTGCCGCAGGCGGCGAGGGGGGCGGCCAGGGCTAGGGCGAGAAGAATGGCGAGGGCGACGCGTGTCATGGCGGCCTCCTATAGATATCTGTCGCGGGCGGCGGCGGCGGCGGCGCGCACATTGTCTGGCGCGGTGCCGCCCAAGCTTGTCCGGCTGGCGACCGAGTTCTCGACGCCAAGCACGTCATAGACGGCGGCGGTGATGCGCGCCTCGACCGCCTGCATCGCCTCAAGCGGCAGTTCGGCGAGGTCGCAGCCGGCTTCCTCCGCTGCCCGGACGATCCGGCCGGTGACGTGATGGGCCTCGCGGAAGGGCAGGTTGAGGCCGCGGACCAGCCAATCGGCCAGGTCCGTCGCGGTCGAAAAGCCCGATCCGGCGGCGGCGCGCATGGCATCCCGGTT
>Ga0302135_10001036_pt1 | contig 16668 bp, 12 predicted proteins | sample CBN3_surface_MG_FD_203119 | JGI IMG/M metagenome (GOLD analysis project Ga0302135, IMG submission 203119) | Marine microbial communities from Western Arctic Ocean, Canada - CBN3_32.1 | ecosystem: Environmental > Aquatic > Marine > Oceanic | place: Canada: Western Arctic Ocean | collected...
AAAAACTTTCAGATTGGAAAAAAGAAAAAGAGCTTTTTTATCTTGATGCTATGGCTGAATATAACGAGAAAAAAGCAGAATTTGATGATTGCTCATTCTTGTGTGGGGATGAGCCAAGGATACCCACCGAAGCATCCTATACTGAACCAAAACCAAAACAAACACAAAAATTGAAACCCGAACTTAAAAAGCCTCCGGCACCGGCTAAGCCTCGTTCCTTCAAGGAGATGAAGCCAAACATCAATAGGGATCCAGCATATCAAGCCGCGGCTTTGGCCTTGAGACTTTCGGTGAAGGGTTGCCCTTCAGAAAATTTTCGTTTGGAGACGAGTCCAGGTAAAATTCATTTTGTTAGCAGTCGTGCGGAAGACATCAGAGGGGCTTCTCCTTGGTCGGAGTCAGCTGGTTTGATTCGTTGCTCAGTAAGCAAAACAGGGCGAGTGATGATGAAGCTTAGTATTGATCAAAAACGACTGGTGGCTTTGTCATTGGATGCGCCCAAGGTGGATTTGCGTTTGAAAAGGGTTTCATCACCAGCGTTGCGGAATTTTGAAAAGGAATTTGCGAAACGGGACATGTATTTGAAAAAGCTGGATTTTCGCAAGGAACGTGTGGAAGCCAGTTATTGGAATGCTGCCACGCGTAATGCCATGGATGTCGTTTATGAAACGAAGAAAAATATCCAAAAAGTGAGTACGACGCTCCCGGTTTACTTGTATGATCCGCTGGAGAAAAATCTGGATCGCCTCGTCACGCGAGTCAACTTGTTTCAGGTGCGCAAGTTGGGAGATAAAAAAATGTTGCAACTCCGGCGGCTGTACAAGTACAAGGCGAAGGGCGATCCAAAAAAATGGATGGTGCTGGCTAAAATAACACACGCGAATGTTAAAGGGAACATCAATAATCTGATCAAATTGCAAACCCGCACCGGAGCTTCTAAGGAAAAACTTGAGATTGGTTCCGGTGGATTTGTCACGGATTTCTCTGCATTATTGTTTCTGGCCGCTTGGCACACCGCAAAAAAAACGCCGTCATTGCCGCTCACCTATTTCGATGATAGCCGTGTTTTTGTAATGGAACTCAATCGTTTGGAGCAAACCATTCATCATTTTCAAGGAAGGCAACTTGCCGCACTGGACTGGGAAGTGAGAAACTCAGATGGAGGTTCTTTTATGCGTTTGCGGGTTGGCCTGCAAGATCAAATTGTTTACAAGATAGAAATGCCGGAACGTAAACAGAGTTTTGATTTACGCAGCATAGGCACGCAGCGTATACGAAAAAATCAGGCGTGGGCCGAGAAATTTCAGAAGAAACATCAATTAGTTCCGGTTTCCGGATTTTGATATTTTTTCAAGAACAAACAAACACATTTTTAGAGCATATGATAAATGTTTCCTACTCAGAACGTGTAAACAGTAAAAAAATATTAACTCAATGCCTTTGTGCAGCTACGCCATAGTGCTGAAACAAAAAAAGGTCCCATGCTCAACTATTTACTAAAAATCAGCTTACTGCTCAGCTTTGCTTTTTTCCTGGCCGGTTGTACCAAACAAACTCCTGACTCACAAAGCGGATCCTGCGGGAACGAGGTGCCGTTTTGTGTCTGCAATCCATTGTCGCCGAAGTGTAAGTCCAAAACAGTCATTCCCAACCAGTTTCTTGATCGTCCGGATAAAGCAGGAATTCAGCTCAGTTTTGAGACAGCACAAACTGGAATTGAGGCAGCAAGTCTTGAGGAAATCGAAGAGCAACTGACTTCTTTGTTGAATCAAATCCGCATCAAATCTGAAAATCAAGAGGTTTCTATATTTGTACAATGTGAGGGCGAGGCTTGCCGGCGCATTAAAAACTTGCAGGAAACAACAGAAAACTTTTTGGGTAATTCCCGTGATTTTAAGCGCACAAGTGATGAGAGCTTGGCGGATCTTAATGTTAAGATTCGGTTGGATGGAGAGCAGTTGATCTTTGAAGCTTTAGACAAAGATGGAACGATTGGTGATGCAGGAGATATTTTAGCACATGTAAGTCTCAAACGGGATGTGGCAGAATCCGGATGGAGTCTAGTTTCAGTTCCTACGTTTGAAGACGGCGAACCCGGCTCTCCAATGATCTTCCGCATTATGAATAATTTAGTGACTCAATCGGAATATTCAGGAGTTGGTGTTTCACGCTTGCCGCAAGTGGGGTTGAGTTTTGAAGCTGCTGTTGCTTATTGTCAAAAACAGGGTCTTGATGCAGTGCCGCCAAATGTGCATGTTTTTGAATACGCTTTGCGTCAGGGGAAAATCGTCGGGCATCGTCGGGCACACCTAGAAATCGTTCGATTGACCGATGAGGAAGATGAAATAGAAGGTCCGATGATCAAATATGAAATTGACCTGTTTGACTTCGAGCGAGCACTGGACACCATGCTGATTTTCAGTTGGAGAACAGGAGACTATGAGTCTTCTAAACAAACTTATTTTCAAGATGACCTTGGTTTCCGTTGTGCCTATTGGGCCGAATAGAGTAAACGACCAGTGGCCAAGATTTTGCCGTATAATCTCTTGAAAAACACATAAAATTTTTTGGGACCTCCAGTGGTTTCTATTTAGATCTTGGTAAAAATAAGATATTAAAATAATATCATGAAAAAACGATTAAAAATTATTGGAATCATCACGATCATGGAATTACTTGTCTTTCCTGTAAATGCACAGAGTCTTTTCAAATCGACAAACTTGCTGGCAACGCATCCATTCAGCATTGAAAATCGTGGACAGTTCAGCCGCAAACCGGCATGTACAAAGTTACAAAAGCTCATCAAAAAACTGAATATCAAAATGAATCGCATGAAGGATGAATATATGGATACGCAAGATGAATCCTTGAAGAAAAAAATCATTGAAACTTCACACAAAAGCTTCAAGCTCAAAAAAAAACTTTACGAAAAGTGTCGTACCCGTACCGCAAAAGCTGTGCATGGAGGATTCAAGGATACTGTACGCAAGTTACAGATCGAACTTCGAAGCCGAGATGTTCCTGTTTATGTTTTTCAGTATCCCACACTGGAGGATCTGGAAGACAAAGGGCAAATTGAACTCAAAATCGAGGAGCGCACAGTGTTACTGAGTCAACTGCTTCAGGATGTAGAAAACACACAAGAACTGATTTTGTCGCTGTATAAAAAATCTTTTTCGCAAAAGCCCGCATCCAATAAACCTGCAGCATCGAAAACGGCAAGCTTGGATGATATGGACGATATGGATGATGATGAAGAATATGAAGTCATTGCCAATGTGGAAATGCGTAGTCTTTTCAAAAACATGTACGATCTGCATTTGACCGACGGCCAGCGTCACTTCGTTCCTGAACCACTTAAGGCTCCACAAGAAGTGGAGGATTTGGATTTGGTTTTTTCACATTATTACCACATCCGCAAAGAGTCTGCCGCCAGCAAAACTTTGCGGATTCATCTGTTTTTCATGGATACCACCGAGTTGGATGAAAACACAAAATTGTATCCGGTGTACAGCAAGAAAACCAACCCCATGCCCTGGAAGGGACGCAAAACTGATTATGTGGGGAACCTGAGCAAAGAATTGAATTATGTCGCAGAGAAATTTGCTGTAACGCAATAATAAAGAAATTGAAGATAGAGGCCACGAGCTGCAGGCAAAAATGGATAACAGAAATATGAAAACTCAAACAAGGCAATTTTTTGTGGGAATCCTGATTTTTTTAACTATGCTGGTAGCCAGCACGCATGCGGCAGAAGACCCTTTCAGTAAATTTGTCAAAGATGTGAAAAAACGAGACCAAGCCATGCTCAAAGCGGTTCAACAAATTGAGGAACGCTGGGATCGTTTTTATGAAAGTACGATTGAAGATTATTATGTCTATTCCAAAGACGGGCGGGTTCGAAGGCGAGCCAATTTCAGTGATGAATCTCCTGAGAAGGGTTTTCTGGAGGTTTCGGTGGTGGATGCTAAATCCGAAAAGGAAGGACAAAAACTTTTAACTAAGGCTGTTGAAAAAGCCTTGCGGGAGCGTGTGGGTAAACAGGAATTGTTGAAAGATCAAGTGCAGTTGAACCAAAAACCTTTGACAAAAAAGAATGTACTGCGGCGGGCAAAGGAATTGAAAAAGCAAATCCTGAAAACAACAGTTCTCACTAAAAAAGGCAAAAAAATTGTGTATTCCGTCAAACTGCAGTTTGCTCCGGATCATCTCAAAAAGCGGGCGCAAGTTTATGCGAAGCAGGTCAAGAAATACGCCCGCAAATATGAAGTCCCACCAGCATTAATTTTTGCGGTCATGCACACTGAATCATTTTTCAATCCAGTCGCCAAATCTTCCGTGGCTTATGGACTTATGCAGTTGGTGCCAAAATCCGGAGCACGGGATGCCTACAAAAAAGTTTTCGGGCGTGATAAAATCGTACGACCATCATACCTTTATGATCCGGAGAATAATATTCGTTTGGGAGTGGCATATCTTGGGATTTTGGAAAAAACGTTCCAGCGGGTAAAAAATCGGAAGTTCCGTACCTATCTGATGATCTGTGCATATAACACTGGACCAGGAAATGTGAGCCGTGCTTTTATCGGGAAAAAACGTTTGAGTAAAGCATTTTCGAAGATCAACAGTTTCAGTCCGAATGAGGGATTTAAGCATTTGGTTAGGAATCTGCCGTATGAGGAAACCCAGCATTACCTGGTGCGGGTTAACAAACGAATGCCGTTGTACAGGTAAGAAGAGTTGCAATTAGAAAGTTTCAAAGGGTAGAGATCTGGCTTGCCGTGTCCCTGCAGTATGTAGGTCCCTGTGAATTATCGGCAGGAGACTATTTTTTCAATCGTCCAATAAAAGAGGAACCATGAGAACCATTATCAAAGCATTTTTCAGTTTTACCGCAATCTCACTCCTGAGCTTGTCGGCATTCTACGAGACCTCTGCTGCTCGTGAAATCGAAATTCAGGAAGCCGTTGGTTCGGCACGTATGTACAGTGGAGAAGAAAAAAAGGCCAGAGATGAGGCGTTACGTGATGCCATGAAGAAAGCCGTCGAGCAGGGCGTGGGTACGGTGCTCGCCTCTGAAACTGAAGTAGAAAATTTCCAGGTGGTAAGTGACCGCATCCTCAAAAAAAGCAAGGGAACTATCAAAAGCTACCGGATTTTGCGGGAAGGAGCAGTTGATAACGGTATAAATTACGAAGTTGTCATTTCTGCAGTGGTCGATGATGATTTGCTGAATCAGAGTATGGAGTCCTTCCGCTTGATGCAACAAATGACCGGACGGAAAACTGTATTTATTGTTTACAACCCGAATGTACAGGGCGATTTGCCTTTGAACCCGAAAAATGGAGATCATTTTAACCTCATTGAAACCGCTGTGCTTGCGATCAATAAGAAATTTATTGAGCGGCGTTTTTCAATACTTGATTTCGAAAGGTACAAAAAAGTTATGCTAAACCGGGAGACCATGGCACTCGCCAACGAAGCTGATTTTGAAGATGCTGTTTCAGAGCTGGCAGCAGAAAATGGGGCACAGTATTACGTCGAATTTACACTGATGGTTTCTGATAAAGAAATTGGAAAAAACAAAGTGGCTCAAGCGAACATCAAAGCTAAATTGGTCAACTACGGCACTGGCGCTCTCATCGACACCATTGAAGGCAAGGGCAGAAAGAAATATAAAAAAACTACTTCTGGTATGATTGTCTTTGAAAACATGGGATCTGCGATTAAAAAGGCTGCTAATATAGCTGGGAGAGAATTAGTGGATAGTTTGCTTACAAGGCTCTATGAGTATGCGGAAGATGGTGCGCCCATATTTGTTAGTATTCATGTCGGAAAGAAAAGTCAAGTAAGACCTTTTTTAAAAATGATAAATAGCATGAAGAGCGTGACCAGTTCAAAAACTGTTTCTCGCATTGGCAAAGACATTACGATGTACGTTTACGGTATAGGAGATACTGATAGTTGGGTGGGGGAACTGGAAGATGCATTTTATGCCAACCGCAAATTTAAAGGTTATGCTGTGATACCAGCCCTAACAGGTGAGACGTTGGATTTGAATATGGAAGAGGATGAATAAAGATAAAAATTATAAAAGTGATAACTTTTTGCAGATTTTTCAGTAAATTCCTTTTGGGATAACCGTATTTCTTGGAACCGCTCCTGATGCAACTGTTTTGAGAGGGCCACAATGAATGTGATCCCGTACACACATGAAAGATTTATCAGACAAGTTTTGCATTCGATGGAGTCTTTTATTTTGTTTTTTTTGCTGGCTCCTGTTTTTGTCAGCAATCGTTTCAGCGTCGGAAAAATGTCCTGTAGAACAAATACTGCTCCAAGGTGGACTCTTTGAATTGGGAAGCAAAACCTCTCTTTTCCAGGATTCTCGGCCAGTGCATGAAGTGTTGATTGAGGACTTTCAGATAGCCAATTTTGAAACTTCGGTAGCAGACTTTGTTGTTTTTGCCAAGGCACAAAAAATCGATTTTCCGTTTTTGTCGGTTCTGGAAAGGGAAAGCCGAGAACAGCCTTGTCGTCCCGCGCGCGGAATGAACTGGTTTGGCGCACAGTCCTTTTGCGAAGCCAAGGGCGGACGCTTGCCAACAGAAGCAGAATGGGAATATGCAGCCACCATGGACGTTTCCAGACAGCAACAAAAATTCCGTTGGCCGTCCGGAAATAAGTTTCCACCAATTTTTGGAGAAAATGAAATTTCAGAAGAAATGGAATTCTCTGAAGAGGAGGAAGATGTGTTATTAGAGGAAGAAGATGAATCCGAAAAAGAATTCACGGAAGAAAATTTGGACAATGCTGAACTCGAAAAATTGATAGCAAGTGACGAAGGCGATTTGGATGACGACGCTCTTGAAAAATTGTTGGCAGAGGTCGATGAAGAAACCAGGACCAAGGAGGAAACTTCAGAATACTTACACCGGGAACTGGTGGATGTCCAAAAAACATTACGGGGATTGAATGGCCTGCACGGTATGCTCGGCAACGTCTGGGAATGGGTCGGAGATTGGTACAGTTTCTATCCGAAAGCTTCGCAAACTCATCCGGTAGGTCCGGAAAAAGGCTTCTGGAAAATTTTCCGTGGCGGCAGCTACCAAAACGTCGATTTGCAGTATGAAAACTCAGAAGCCGTTTTGCTTGATCCGACGTTGCGTAACCGTGCCAAACCTGAAGAGACTTTTGCGCATTTGGGCTTTCGCTGTGCCTGGAATGTCCCCCTTAAATTCACAAAGGCAGACTAACAGCTAGCCTGGCTGTGATCATATACTGCTTTTTTAAGTTATTGATCAAAATCAAAAAATGTACTCAGTCCTGTTCAAATTGTTTCATCGTACACCGATTTTTCAGGTCTTGTTGAGTGGAATTTCCTTTTTAGTGCTGATGGTCCTGATCGCCATTCGCTTGCTCTACTCTTATGGCATAAGCGCGTCTTTTTCCCATTCGACTCCGCATCTGACTGCAGAATGGATTGCCGGAGAAACTTCAGATTACTCAAAACAAAGGGCTCTCCAAAGCGTGTTTTCAAACTCTCAGGAAATCGAGTCATACTCTCTGTTTATACGAGGAACACGTCCATTACTCATTGAGGCCTTGGGTGTAGGGATGGTGGGAACGTACCGTTTTGAAGCTCCGGTAGAAATCACTGGAATTGACTTGAGCCGTCATCCATTTGCCATTCCACTCGATCAAGCAACTTCTCTGATCAACGAACATGAAAACGCAATGACTGAACGTGAATTGGCAGCACAATTGATGATTGGTAAAAATGAAGTGGTCGTAAATCGGGCCATGATTAACTTGTTTGCTCCGAGTCCCGGAAAAATTAATCGCTTTCTTGTGCAGGACATTGAAAGTGGAACATCGTTGAGTGAAATCAGGATTGTGGCGGTACTGAATGATATGATTGATAGACCCCGAATGTTTCTAAGTTTACCATTGGCACAAATAATTCTGGAAAAACAAGCAATCCAAGGGCTTCATGCACGGGTCAAAAATTTTGATCATTTGCAAATTGTTCGCGATAGCATCAGCAAACTGCTAGATCCCGGAGTCCGTGTCAGCAGCTGGGTGGATGGACAGAACCGCCAGCAAAAATTATTTCGAGTTTTCGATTCAATTTTCTGGATCATTGCAGTGGCAATTTTGACACTATCGGCGATTACAGGAATGCTGGGCATTTACCGCGCCTTTATGACCAAGCGCAACTCAATTGCCATTTTGCTCCTGCTCGGAGTTTCAAAACAAACATTTTACTGGATACTGGCTTCCATCACCGAAATTTCACTGCTTGGTGGGGCGGGTCTCGCGGCACTCCTCTTTATGTCTGGTTACGATACGCTCAACGAACAATTACTCCTTTCAGTGCAGGCCATGTCTCCGGTAGAATCTCCGGAGTTACCCTTGCTTCCTTTTTTCTATTGGAACGGTGGAATGTTTATCTTGTACAGTGTTCTGTCGTTGATTTTTTTGAAGGTAATTTTGAATACCAGGATTTCTTTGAAGTAGAAGTTATAGTCACGGAGCTTGATGCTGCGCTTTGAAACCTGAACACAAACCCAAAACCTTAATAATGCGCTCTTTTATTTTCAATCGTGTGCTCTTCAAACAAGTCGATCCCATCATTTTATTTGGTTTGGGCCTTGGACTGCTCGGCGGTCTTGGGTTGGCTATTGCCGGTAATTTGCTGATCGAAAATATCCTAACCAGTTACCAGTCCTTTTTACAGCGCTCCCTGATTGGATTACGCGGCAGTCTTGTATTGGAAACTCAGGAGTCTTCAGGCTATCTACGACGTTTCAGTGTACAGTGGGAAACCGAAAATTACGGCTTTTCCTCCTCACCCGTCTGGCAAAGCCGGGGTCCGATTCCGCTGGAACTGAAACAATCCGGAAAAATCTGGAAGCGCCAAGTGCAGGTGATCTTGCAAGACAAGGACTATTTGATGCAAAAAATGGTTGTCAATTCAAATGATTGTACGGTTGACAAAAATACACAGGCTTTTGGGAATGCCCTGCTTTTTTTGACATTGCTTGATTTCAATGCCGCTCAAAACACCACCCTTCAAGCCGATGTTTTTGGGGGGGACGCCATGCCCGTTCTCTTTTCGAAATGTCGAATTGAGACCGGAATGATGACGGATTATCCGCTTTTAATTCTCGATTGGAAAGCCGTTGGTTGGAATCCGGATGAAGTCGCGAAGAGCCTTGAGTTTTCCACATACACACGTCAGGAAACGGATTATCTTGAACAGAAACTTGATCAGGTGATGCTACAAGTTCCTCGTGAAACAGGAGAGCAATACCGCATTGAAAATCTTTACCGCAACAAAAAAATGAAACTGGCCACCAGTCTTTCGGAACAAGCCCGTTGGCTGGCCTTAGGGATTGCCGGAATTACGTTGATTTTGTCCGGAATTATTTTGTTTTTTAGCTTTTTGCTTTTATTGGAATTTAAACGCGTTGTGATCGAAACTTTCCGGTTAATGGGCCTATCCCGCCTCGAAGTTACTTTTGGGTTTTTGCTCGGTGGCGGGATTTTGGGGGTCGTCGTGGCTTCGGTGGGAATGCTCTTGGCCTGGAGTGGACGGCTCTTGATTCAAGTTCAAGGCTGGATTCCCTTTGAACATTTTTTCACTGAGTGGCCGCCCATGTTATTTGTTGCGGTTTTCGTATTGACTCCGATTTGTGTTGCCGTTTTCAGTGCCTTTGTGGTCCGTTTCCGTCTTCCCCGGCAACTCAATATGTCAGAGATGGGATAGTGTTTTTTCAGAATACAACTCAGAGTCAGAAATATGTAAAGATATTTTTGGAAGCAGTTGCAATGCTTGCAATCGGTTTTATTTTCACTCCTGCAGGCAGTTTTGCTAACGATTATACATGGCCGCCCCGTGAAAATGCCCCTGTACTGACCTTGCTGGGTCCGGTGTATGAAACGGGTCTTGAACTGGAATCTAAACTGACAAAAATACTTGCCGACTCCCTCAAAAAATTGGCCAATTCTCCGGAATGCTGTCTTCCAGAAAGCTACATTGATGCCTTGGGAGGCACTCAATATCTGCGTTTTGTGACCGGATACAGCCACGATGCGGAGTGGGGTTCCATCAAATCCATCGCCGTTCAAAAAGATGGAACTGCAGACTCGGAACGAGTTGCAGGAATTTTGGAAAATAATCAATTTCGTGAGCCGGGGCTGGAGCTGGCCGTGCGGCTGCGTTATAAAACCAGAGACTTCAGTAAGGCAACCTTGGAGGGTTACCGCTTAATTTTACAGCCCAACGGACAAGCCTTTGCCAAATGGTATGAGGAAGAAATTGACACCTCCATTGCTCCATCTGAGCAAATCATGAAAGCACTTGTCCGGTTGTTGCTAAAACCTTTGTGGCAGATGAGTGAGTTTACCGTGATTCAGAGAAGTTCTTCAGAATATCTGCCCGTTCAAACTGGTGCATAGGCAGACTGGACATTGCTGCAGCAGTGTGTTTTTTCAGGAGCATGTCTCGGGTGGAGCACTGCAGAAAATGATGTATTTTTCAAAGAGGATACTTTTCGTCTCTTTACGAGAAGTCGAAGATATGCAAAATTGCTTTGTGAACGCATAGGCCTTAAATTGATTACAGAAGATGTGGTAAAACTTGCTTCACAAATGAGAGGAGGCTACGGTTTTGATGATGTGATGCATGATATAGATATACACGGGGTATGGGTCCACGAAAAAAATACAAATTCCGTCACAATTGGTTTATATAATGGTGTCGAAAAAACTACCACACACAATCGAGCACGTGCGCTGGAACGATACAACAAGAGGGTTGAAGAGTATGAGAAAAATCATAATGAGATTAATTTAGTAACAAAATTAAGAAATCGTGAAGTTCTTCGCAAACAGGCATCTTTGATTTGGTGTCAAATGCATAAAGATCTCACTCCAAGAACAGCAATGGATATTTATGCGCCTGACAAAGTCGGGATTCGTTTTGGAGTGGCTCTGGCCTACGAACAAGGAGAAGCAGAACTCAAAGGTAAATCCGACAAAGGCATCAAGTTTGCGTATGCACTCAACGGTTTCAGGCTTATTCTAAGCACCTTTCCGGCAAAACGATATTTTTCCTTTGAACAGGTCAGTGGTCACGGTGAAATATTAAAGCCGGGTACGCCATTGTATCTTGTGGACGGGACTCAACTTTATACTGTGAGCGGTGTTTCCAGCACGATTACACGATTTTTGTATACTCCCCGGAGGGATCCGGATTGGTTTTATGCCGCGGGCTGGGAAAGCACGATTCACACTTTACAAGGCACTCCTGCCAACATCCTGGCACGGCGGAGTTCTCCAGTTCTGGAGGGAGGATACAATTTCGCGCGCTGGCTCCCGTGGTGGTTCCAGGAAAATTCGCTGTTTCTTGAAGCAAAAGCTGGAATTTCCGCTGCCAGTGGGAACCGAATCGGTTTTACGCTGGGCTATTACCGCAGACAAGCTTTTCGTCCGTTCTATGACCTCAACAATGCAATTACAGACTTAAAAAATAGGTTTTAAATAAAATAACGCAAATGAAGGTTTCTATCCATAATTCGCATCTTTCACGATGCAGAAACATCCTGTTGTTTGCGGTATTTTTACTGCTGTTGGTAGCCTGTGCCAATGATGATCCTATGTTGGAAAATTCTTTGAATCAGGGACATGTCACCACAGATTTGGATGAGGCGGACGGCTTCACTTCTCCAGAGGGAACTCTGCTCATCAACAACGACAATATTTCAACCAACCAAACGTCAATTCAAGTTACACTAAAGGCAAGTGACGCAGTAAGTGTAGCACATTACTATTTTTCTAACATTTCCACCACTCCATTATCTAACGCAGCCGGATGGCAAAATCTAGATGGTTCTAATAGCATGTCCGTCCAATTAACAGCTTCTATTTCCCCAGTGGAAGAGACCCATTCCTTTTATGTATGGTTTCTAGATAAAAAAGGCAACCTTTCCGATACGGGAAGCGACTCAATAATTTACGATGTGACGTCTCCTGCCAGTACTTCTTTGAGCATCGACACGGGAAACATTGCCACCAACTCACAAAATGCCACACTTAGTTTGACGGCATCTGATGCAGTTGGAGTGACAGGACATTATTCATCGGAAAGTGCAACTACTCCGGATTTATCTGATTCCGGATGGACAAGTGTGAGTTCCGCGACCGCATACAGTGGGACAGTGAATTTTACTATGAGTTCCGGAGAAGGCACAAAAACCGTTTATGCCTGGTTTCGGGATTTTGCGGGAAATATTTCTGATTCTGATAACAATACGATCATTCTCGACCAAACCGCTCCCACCGGTTCTGTTTCAATCAACGGTGGGGCATCATCTACTACTTCCAGAAGCGTGACACTCACACTGACAGCCACAGATGGAATAGTCGTAACGGGTTATTATGTTTCTAATAGCTCAAGTACTCCTACCATAAGTACCTCAGGCTGGACGAGCATTTCCTCAACAACGAGTTATTCGGGAAGTATTTCCCACACCTTGGGTTCTGGTTGTAATCCCTACGTTTATGTCTGGTTTCGAGATTCTGTTGGTAATGTAAGCAACAGATACAGTGATTCAATTAACAACACATCCGGATTTTCAGGCTCATCTTCTTCGGAGAGTGGATCGTGGAGTAATTCTGGAGGAAGATCCAGCACTTCTTCTGGAAATCCAAGATACACTTTGACTGTTTCAAGTGGCGTCTCCGTGACTATCAATTTAACATCTTCCTCTGTTGACACGTACTTGTATTTATTGTCAGGTTCAAGAGTTCTCGCAACAAACGATGACGGGGGAAATGGCAGTAATTCATCCATCTATAGGTACATGAGTGCCGGAACGTACACCATTGTTGCTGCAACTTTTTATTCAGGGAAATCAGGAAGTTTTTCCCTTTCGGTTTCAGGTTCAGGTAGTTCGTTATCAGACAATTGTCCTGATTCTACTGCTCCATCTGGCTCCGTTAGTATTAACAGCGGGGATAGCTATACCGACTCTTACTATGTCACCCTCTCGCTCTCTGCTACAGATGATGAAGGTGTCACGGGATACTATGCATCCACAAGCTCGAGTTCCCCTTCCGGCAGTGGTTACAGCTGGACAAGCATTACTTCAACGACGAGCTATTCTGGATCAAAGTCTTATTTTTATTTAGGCAGCTCACAGGGAACGAGAACTGTTTATGTGTGGTTCAAAGATACGGCTGGGAATGTGTCGAACCGCAACAGTGACAGCATCACCTACGATTCATCCAGTCCATCTGGTTCATTCACCATCAATAACGAATCAAGCTACACCCGTTATAATACCTCAATCAGCGTTACTATATCCGCAACAGACAGTGTTGGGGTTACGGGTTATTATGTTTCTACCAGTAGCAGTTCGCCCTCAGCTTATGCCTCTGGATGGACTGCGGTCAGTTCGACTACCAGCTATTCAATCACTGGGAATATGATCATCACCAGCGGTTATGGCTATCGATATGTCTATGCCTGGTTTAAGGATGCCGCAGGGAATGTGTCTTCACGCGATAGTGATTACATGTATTGCTCTTCTTCAGGAAGTAGTTGCTATTAGTAAACCATCTCAATTATTTTAAATCTAAACCAATGGAGATTATTATGAATCAAGGAAAACCCAAACAATGGTATCCCAATTTATCTGAAGAAGATTTACTTTTGATGGCACGCTGTAAGCCCCCGGAAAAAGTAATGCCTCCTGAAGAGGTTCCAGAGTTTGTCTGGATCCCTGAAGGGCCGTTTGTGATGGGTGATATATTTCGCAATACGAGCATCAAAGGAGAGGGGCAGAATGATGAGCTGCCGCTACGTCTTTTGAATTTGCCCGGCTTCTGGATTTCGGAAAATGTGGTGACCAATCAGGAATACCGGAAATTTATTGAAACGGCATATCCAGCCCAAACCACAAAGTTCCTCAAACAAATCGAAGGGCTTCAGGAAGATGCGCCAGTGCATTCCGTGACATGGGACGAAACTGATGTTTACTGCAATTGGCGAGAGGGCCAAACTCCCGGAAAATGTGTGAGTTTGCCCACTGAAGCTCAGTGGGAAAAAGCGACAGGTTGGCACTTGATCGGTAGCGATTTTGAGGTGGGCCGCAAATATAAATTTGCCACCGGAGACGATGTTAATTATGAGCACACCGCATTCAATCGCGTGACGCCTTTTCCTCGTGAAGTTTCCAAGTTGGCAAAAGGTGTGAACGGATTGAAGGGGGCTTCCGGAAATGTGTGGGAATGGTGCAGAGATTTTTACCACTATAAATTTTACGAAGAATATCCAGATCGGACTTACAACAAACGGGAGAGTAAGCGAAGAGTATTGCGCGGAGGATCATGGGCTAATGTGAAACGTCGACTCAGAACCTCTAACCGTTTGGGAAGTGCCGCTGATACTCGCAACGATAACTTCGGATTCCGTCTGGTTATGGAACCACTCACAACAGGAAAAACAGAATGAATTTAGAAATCAAATTGCACGGAAAAAATCTCAGTAAATCTTTCCGAAAGAAAAATGCGGAGCAATCCAGCTTAATTTTTGCTGATGTGGATTTGTCGATCAAGACCGGATCCTTCATGGGTTTAATGGGGGAATCAGGATGTGGAAAATCGACACTTCTCAAAATCATGGCTGGCCTGGAAACACCGGATAGCGGTTCGGTATTTGTGGATGAACAAGTGATTTATAAGGACGGTAAAATGCAGTTGAGTGAGGCTAAATTCGCGGCATTCCGTAGAGAAAATTTTGGTTTCATTTTTCAATCACATCAACTCATTCCGGAACTGACTGTGCTGGAAAATATCCTTTTGCCCTTGCAACTAAAAGGTTGGGGCAGAAAAAAAGCAAAAATACGAGCAGAGGGGATGTTATCCCAAGTGAGTTTACTGGATGAATTGCAAGACTCCTTTCCCCAAGAAATATCAGTTGGGCAACAGCAACGTGTCGGCATTGCCCGTGCGCTGATTCACCAACCGAGCCTGATTTTTGCAGATGAACCGACAGCAAGCCTAGATCCGGAAAATTCTGAAGGAGTGGTGGATTTGTTATTGGGATTGCAGGAGGAATACGATAGCACGATTCTAATGGTGACGCACAGACCGGAGTTGGTGAATGGTTTGGATGGAGTTCTTAAATTTGAAAAGGCAGAACAAAATGGAAAATATCGGCTAGTGATCCTTTAATTCACACGGAAGAAATCAGTATTGTTTTCGTTTCATGCGTCCAATGTATCCTTTTTGCCTTGTATTTAAAACGTTTCCGTGGATCTCTAGTAGGGTACATCCATAAAACCTACCTATCATCTCCTGTGAGTATTCCTAAAAAAATAAAAAAAAATTGACAAAGTGCAGCTTATTGTTTGGTATCCCGATCAGAGGGATTATTTAGTCAATTTCTTGTGAAGATTCGTTATTTAAACTTTTTCATCAGCAAAAATCAGGCAAAATAAAACTCAAACACATTAATTATATTATTATTTGTAATTGGAGCATTAGGTATTTATATCTATACACAGAATTATGGAGGTCCTCATGGAATTGTTTTATCCTTCGTCTGCTTCGACATGAATTGAGATTAAAATATCCGATTTCTCATTATCCATGCTCATATACAAAAAAGATGTGCTCAAAAACTGAGTTTAAAAAATGTTACTTAGATCTATTTCTAAGGTATATATTGATTTAAGTGAGTAAGTTTACTAATAGAGTAGTCTTTATATTAAGTTTTTTGTATGGTAATATATAATTGTCAGCAAATTAATTCTTAACCTTAAAGGAAAGGAGAGTGAATTAAAATGGCATCAAAATATTGTAATACTTGTAATAAAAATGTAACACCACCAAGTAGAGGCATCATATTTTTCTTATTTTGGCCCTGGACAATTTTGTTTATGAAAAAAAAGTGTCCCAGTTGTAATGGTAGCAACTTAGGGTAGAATGAAAGTGTGGAAATAGATTGATCTTAATATTTCCTTTATATAGTGGATTTACCTCCAGTCCAAATCTGTTTTGTCCCATATCAAAACGGATAACGGCGTATTCTATATTGGCAGTATATTTTACTCTTTGAATACTGATAAACTGTGGCTGGAGGCCCTCAATTAAGTTTGTCCTAATTGTAAATAAACCATGTAATTGCGGGTTGGGGGGCGAGATTGGTCAAAGTTGAAAAAGAATCCCAACCTTCATAAAAGACTACTGTGCTAGAAGATGAAGATGTGAAAGAAAAAAATAATTCTTCTGATGAAATTGTTTCTAGGATTGAGAAAATAAAAAAGCCGTATGAAGAGAAAATTTTAACTGAAGAAGAGTATCAATCTAAGAAAGATGAACTTGTTAGTAAAATATGAAGGGTAGTCATTTAATTGTCTGCAAGAAAAATCACTACACACACGTACGAGGCAAATGTTTAGGTGTCCATATAGTTGTGTATCAGCCCCAATCAATCACACCGTCCCATAAGTTCAGACCATAGCCCCCCAGTAATCAACTCCCAACACACCGATCATAAGTAGTTAGTCTCATTTATGCCCAGATACTCCATTAGATGTCACACACGCTTCTTGTAAAATACACCTTGACACCTACCCAGAACATCGTCGAATATTT
>Ga0302135_10001039_pt1 | contig 16656 bp, 14 predicted proteins | sample CBN3_surface_MG_FD_203119 | JGI IMG/M metagenome (GOLD analysis project Ga0302135, IMG submission 203119) | Marine microbial communities from Western Arctic Ocean, Canada - CBN3_32.1 | ecosystem: Environmental > Aquatic > Marine > Oceanic | place: Canada: Western Arctic Ocean | collected...
GCCCATAGGCGCCGATATCCCAGCCCGTTGTGGCCATGCCGTTGCTCCCTCATCGATTGGCTCCGGGCGAAGCTAGCTGTCCGGCCCCAGGGGCGGCAAGCGCGCCGAGGTCGTAGCCACCGGCCGAACTCCGTGCTATTTGAACGCCGCGTTTCCGTTCCGCGATTTCATGCGAGCCATGACCGAATCCTCCCTCGCCGATCCTGCGACCGCCGTCGACTGGCCGAGCGACATATTCCGCGTCCTCAAGGACTGGGATGTGCGCCAAGTCTGCCATGTGCCGGATGCCGGGCATCTCAAGCTGCTGACCCAGTGCGAAGACGATAACGATATTCGCACGGTCACCCTGACCACCGAGGAGGAGGGCGTGGCCCTGCTCCTGGGCGCCTGGCTGGGGGGCGAACGCGGCTGTCTGCTGATGCAGTCGAGCGGCGTGGGCAACACTATCAACATGCTGTCCCTGGCCAAGACCTGCCGCTATCCGCTGCTGATGCTCGTGACCATGCGGGGCGAGTATGGCGAGTTCAATCCCTGGCAGGTGCCGATGGGCCAGGCGACCCGGGCGACTATGGAGGCGATGGGCGTCATCGTCCTCGACGCCTGGGAGGGCGAGCGGGTCGGCGAGACGGTCGAGGCGGCCGCCAAGCTCGCCTTCAACGGCCAGGTGGCGGTCGCCGTCTGCCTGACCCAGCGTGTGATCGGGGCCAAGGATTTCCGGGCCCTGGCGGAGCCAAAAGCATGAATTCCAATGGATATAGCCTGAAGCGGCGCGCGGTCGTCGCGGGTCTCCTGGCCGATCGAGGCGACGACCTGCTCGTCGTCACGGGGCTCGGCGGGGCCAATTGGGATGCGACGGCGGCGGGCGATTCGCCGCTGACTTTCCCGCTCTGGGGCGCGATGGGCGGCGCCCTGCCCATGGGCCTCGGTCTGGCATTGGCCCAGCCAGCCAAGCGCGTCCTCGTCCTGACCGGCGATGGCGATCTCTTGATGAGCCTCGGCTGCCTTGCGACCATCGGGGTCGAGAGGCCGGCCAATCTGGCCGTCGTCGTTCTCGACAACGAACGCTACGGCGAAACCGGGCGCCAGCGTACGGCGACCGCCGCCGGCGTCGATCTCTGCGCCATCGCGCGCGGTGCCGGCTTCGTCGCCACGACCGAGGCGCGGGTAGAAAGCGGTCTGGCCGAGCTTCACCGCCTCGCGCGGGCGGCCGATGGGCCGACTCTCTCGGTCGTAAAAATCTCGATGGAGCCCTTGAAAATAGTCATGCCGCCCCGCGACGGCGCCTATCTCAAGGACCGCTTCCGCATCGCCTTGTTGGGCGAAGACGGTATTTTCTAGGCGCCTGCCGATGGGGCGGTTGTGACCAGCCTCTACGACGCGCCCAGCTTGGTATGAGCGCCGTTCTAGACATCGCCGCGCCGGTCTTCGGCCTGATCCTGGCAGGATTTCTTGCCGGGCGAACGGGGATTCTGGGGCCGGAAAGCTCCGTTGCGCTCAATCGCTTCGTCTATTATTTTGCCCTGCCGCCCGTGATGTTCCTGGGCACGGCGCGGGCGCCGCTGGGCGAGTTGTTCAACCTCCCTTATATAGGCTCGATCATGGGAGGATTGGCGATCACCCTCGTCCTCAGCCTGACGGTCGGGCGTTTCGTCTTCGGGGTGCGCCAGCCCGCGCTCGCGGTGCAGGCGGTCGGGGCGGTTTTTCCCAATGTCGGCTATATGGGCATTCCCCTGTTCCTGACAGCCTTTGGCCGGGACGGTGCGCTGCCGGCCGTGATCTACGTCATGGTCGGCTCCTTCGTTTGCATGGCGGGGGCGATCGGGGCGATCGAACTGCACCGCGCATCGGCGGACGGCGGACGCGCCTTGGCGAAAGTCGCCGGCACCCTGGTGCGTAATCCCCTGCTGGCCGCCACGGTGCTGGGGGCGGCCTGGTCCTGGGGCGGCTTGCCGGTGCCCGTGCCAATCGAAAACTTTCTCGCGCTTCTGGGCACCGAGTCCGGCCCCGTCGCCCTTTTTGCCCTGGGCCTCAGCCTGGTAGGCCAGCGCCTCGCGGGCGATATCGCAGAAATCGCCTGGGTGACTTTTCTGAAGCTGCTGATTCAGCCGGCAGCCACGGCCTGGCTGGCTTTCTTCGTTTTCGACCTGCCGCCCTTCTGGGCTTGGAGCGCGGTTCTCCTGGCGGCGCTGCCCACGGCGGCCCTGGTCTATGTCGTGGCCCAGCAATACGACGTCTATCTGCGCCGCGCCTCGGCCCTGATCATCGCGACCACGGTCCTCTCGGTGATCACCGTCTCCGCCATCCTGGCCGTGATGGAGGGCGGATGACGGGCGCTGTCCGGCGCGCCGATTCGGACTAGATTGTCGGTTATGGATGCGCATCTGGATATCCGACCCGAGATCGCCGAGGCCCAGGCCGAGGGAAGGGCGATTGTCGCCCTGGAGACGACCCTCATCGCCCATGGCCTGCCCCATCCCGAAAATCTCGAAACGGCCATGGCCCTGGACGGGATCGTCCGGCGCGAGGGCGCGGTGCCGGCCTTCATCGGCCTGCTCGACGGACGCATCCGGATTGGCCTGAGCCGGGAAGAACTGGCCCATTTCGCCGCGGGCGAGGAAGAGGTGCGCAAGGTCAGCCGCCGCGATCTCGCCTGGTGCCTGGCCACGGGCGAGGCTGGGGCGACGACCGTGGCGGGCACGATGATCTGCGCCGCCTTGGCGGGCATCCGGGTTTTCGCGACAGGCGGCATCGGCGGCGTCCATCCGGGCTGGCAGCAGGTCCTCGACGTCTCGGCCGATCTGGAGGAATTGGGCCGCACCCCGGTCGCCGTAGTCTGCGCCGGGGCGAAATCGATTCTCGATCTAGCCAATACCCTGGAATTTTTGGAGACCCGTGGCGTGCCGGTCGTCGGCTACGGCACCGGTGAATTCCCCGCCTTCTACTGCCGCGAAAGTGGGCTCGATTTGATGTTCCGAGTCGATTCCCCTGAGGAAGCCGCGCGCCTGATGGCGGCGCAATGGTCCCTGGGCCTTCAGGGCGGTTTGATTCTGGCCAACCCGATCCCAGCCGAGGCGGCCCTGGATCGCGCGGAGATGGCCGCCTGGGTCGGCCAGGCTACCGCCGATGCCGCACGCGAGGGCGTCGGCGGCAAGGACCTCACCCCCTATCTTCTGGCGCGCATCGCCGACCTCTCGGGCGGGCGCAGCATGGCCGCGAATATCGCTCTGTTGCGCCACAATGCCCTACTCGCCGCGCGGGTCGCCAAGGCCTACTTGGATCTCGATTGAGGCCGGGGGTAAAGCGGCGCGCTGAAGCGGGCGGCGACGTTATTCGGCGGGTGGCAGCAGCCGGTATTCGATGGTCGAGCCGTCGCTCGCCGTCATCCGCAAGGCGACCCAGATGCCCGATTCGTCATACCAGACGTCTTTTTCGGTATCGCCGTCGATCCGGTAATGGCTGGCGCGGACGGGCTGCCCCAAGGCGGAGACGGTCTCCACGCCGATCCGCGTCACGGCAATCTCTAGCAATACACCATCCTCGGAATTCAGCAGTTGCGTCCGCTCGACGGTGCGAATGTCCCAGAAGCCCGTGGGCATGATATCGGTCGGCGCTAGACCGTCGAATTCCCGTCCGTTGACCTGCAAGCCGTCGGGTGTGGCCCATGCGGTCAGCGCGAAACGATCGCCGTCGTCGTTGGTCTGGGTCTCCAGCGAGACCAGATTGCCGTCGCGCCAGAGTTCATTTCGATTTTGTTCGAATCGATAAAGAGTGATGAAGGCAAGGCGATAATCGACATCGACCCGGGTGACGACATGCAGGCTGCCGTCGCGGGTTTCGAAACGCAGGTCGTAGTTGCCGAGGGGCGAGCCGTTGCGCAGCAGGGAGAACTGCAATACGCCGGAATCCGGATAGGCCGGGGTCAGGGATTCCGACGCCTTGGCCTGTCCGGCCAGGACTGGAATTATGAGGGCGAGGAGGAAGGGGAGGGCAAAACGCATTCGGGTTATATCCACGATAGGGCGATCCGGGACTATTGGCTCTGGCCCGGCGGAATTCAATGCCGCGGGGCACCTGCAGCGCACAACACAAGCGTCATCGTGCTGATATTTCACCGTCACGGTCCCGCGCTAGCTTGGCTGCAATGGCGGCACTCCCCGCAGCCGAGCCTCATTCAGAATCTCGGAGACTATTCCCATGGACCGCTTTGACGTCCGCTATTCCTGCCGCAGAGAATGGTTGGAGGAAGCCTAAAACCGGCCGCTCAGCGATTCGGCGGCCCCGTCCTTCCATGCCGTTTGCGATGCTCGATTCGACCGTCGTTCCGTCCTGCGCGGCGCGCTCGGTGCGGCGGCCGCGGCGGCCATGGGCAGCAGCGCGCTGGCGCTCATGGCCCTTGCCCGCGAGGCCCGGGCGGCAGCCAGCCCTTTCGGCTTTGCCGAGATCGTCCATGGCGTTGACGAAACCCATCATGTCGCGCCCGGCCATCGCGCGGAGATCCTGATCCGCTGGGGTGATCCCGTTCTGCCGGGCGCGCCGGATTTCGACTCCATGAACCAGTCGGCCGCGGCCCAGGCCATGCAGTTCGGCTACAACAACGACTATATCGGCTTCCTTCCGCTGGCCCTGGGCGCGGACGGCGCCGAACGCGGCCTGCTCTGCATCAACCACGAATACACCAGTGAGGAGGAGATGTTTCCGAGTCTCGACGGCGGCTACGACAAGGCTTTCAGCCAGACGACTCCCGAATTGGTGGCGATCGAATTGGCCGCCCATGGTGGCACGATCCTGGAGATCGCGCGCGACGGTGGCGATGCCTGGCGCCCGGTCCCCTACAGCCGCCGCAATCGGCGGATCACGGCCGGCGAAACCGAGATGATCTTGACCGGCCCCACCGCCGGCCATGGCCTCCTCAAGACCAAGGCCGATCCTTCGGGCACAAGGGTCATCGGCACGATCAACAACTGCGCGGGCGGCACCACGCCCTGGGGCACCTATCTGATGGCCGAGGAGAATTTTCACTACTATTTCATGGGCACCCTCGAAGGCCATGCCGAGGCGCGCAACTACAAGCGCTACGGCGTGCCGGGCGACGGCTGCGCCTGGGGCCGCTTCCACGATCGCTTCGACATCGAGAAGGAGTCGAACGAGGCCAACCGCTTCGGCTGGTTGGTCGAGGTCGATCCGCCGGATCCGGCCGCGACCCCGCGCAAGTGCACGGCGCTGGGCCGGTTCAAGCATGAAGGTGCGGAAACCATCGTCAATAGCGACGGCCTAGTCGTCGCCTATATGGGCGACGATCAGCGCTTTGACTATCTCTACAAATTCGTCAGCGCGCGCCGGGTGAACCCCGACGACCGGGCGGCGAATATGGACCTGCTCGAGTCTGGCACACTCTCCGTCGCCAAGTTCCATGCCGATGGAAGTATGATCTGGCTGCCCCTGGTCTTCGAGGAGGGCCCGCTGACCCTCGAGAACGGTTTCGAGAGCCAGGCCGATGTGCCGATCGAAACGCGCCTCGCCGCCGATCTGCTCGCGGCCACGCCCATGGACCGACCCGAGGATGTGCAGCCCAATCCGGCGACCGGCAAGGTCTATGTCATGCTGAACAACAATTCCAGGCGCAAGGAAGGCGACCTCAATCCCTCCAACGACCGGCCCTACAATATCTGGGGCCAGATCGTCGAGATCGTGCCGCGGGGCGGCGATCACGCGGCCGCCACCGCCGATTGGTCGCTGCTCGTCCAATGTGGCGACCCGAAGGATGCGGCGACGGGCGCCGTCTGGAACGAGGCGACCAGCGCCAATAGCTGGTCGCCTGCCCCGACAATGCCGCCGCCGACGGCCTGGGCCGGCTCTGGGTCGCGACCGATCAGGGCGGCGGGTGGAAGAAGGCGTCGGGCTCTGCCGACGGGCTTTGGGGATTGGAAACTGAAGGCGCGGGCCGGGGCACTGGTCGCATGTTCTTCCGGGTGCCCGTCGGGGCCGAGCTCTGCAGCCCGCTGATGACGCCGGATTCCAAGACTCTCTTTCTCGCCGGCCAGCATCTGGCGACCGATGGGGTGAAGGACTATCCGGGCTTCGAGCGGTCCTCGACCTTCGCCCATCCCGGCGACCCGTTGGCCGGATTTCAAACCGCATATGCCCCTCCGTCGTGGTCGTAACCAAGGATGACGGCGGCATCATCGGCGGGGGTGGACGGCGGGTGCTCTGTCTCGCCTAGGTCCTTTGCCCGCGCAGCATCTGCCCGACGATGATCAGGCTGGTCAGCAGGAGCAGGGCACCGGCCTGGTGCAGGGCGGCGAGGGCGATGGGCACGACCAGCAGCAGGGTCGCGATGCCCAGCGCGATCTGGAGAGTTCCGGCGGCGAGCACGGCATGAACCGCCATTTGGGCCGGGCCGGCGGGCGCGCGGTAGCGCGCCCATTGCCAGAAGGCCAGCAGGCCCAGGAAGGTCGCGCCGGCCAGCCAGCGATGCTGGAACTGGACCATCGCGGCATTCTCGAAATAGTTCAACCAGGCCGGGACCAGGTCATAGGCGTCGCCGGGGATCAGCCGGCCGCCCATCAGGGGGAAGCTGTTATAGATGAATCCGGCATCCAGCCCCGCGACCAGCCCGCCGGCGAGGATGACGATGAAGACCAGCAGGGTCAGGCCATGGGCCAGCCGGCGCGGCCCCTCGACGAGCAGATCGGCCGTCGCCAGACGGCCGGGATTCAGCAGGTCGAGCGCGGTGCGCAGCAGCAGGGCATAGATCAGCACCGCCAGCCCCAGATGGGCGGCCAGGCGGTAATGGCTGACATCGGGGCGGTCGACCAGCCCGCTCTTCACCATGTACCAACCCAGCAGGCCCTGCAGCCCGCCCAGCACGAAAAGTCCGGTGAGGCGGGGCGTCAGCCCGGTGGGAATGCGCCGCAGGGCGAGCAGGACGAGGAAGGGCAGGAGAAAGGCGACACCGATCAGCCGGCCCCAGACCCGGTGCAGATATTCCCACCAGAAGATCTCCTGGAATTCGCGGGGGCTCATGCCCTTGTTAAGCTGCAGGTACTGGGGGAACTGCCGGTATTTGTCGAACAGCGCCTGCCAGGCTGCCGCGTCCATCGGCGGGATCCAGCCGAAGAGCGGATCCCATTCGACCATGGAGAGGCCGGAATGGGTCAGCCGGGTGATGCCGCCGATGACCACCATGGCGAAGACCAGAACGGCCACGCCCAACAGCCAAGCAGCGACCAGCCGTGCATCGCCGCGCAAGGCCCGCTGTGTGCCTACCGGGTCCGGCCCAGGAAAATCGGGGGCGAGGGGGTTCTGGTTGGTCATGATTCCATCGGCCTTGTCGGCGTGCGCGAAACCGCCCGTGCCACCTCCCGTGCCGGCTAGAGCGTCATATGCCGCGCGCGAGTCGAGCGTTCGATCGCGGCGGCGGACAGGCGGTCGACATCCAGCCGGTGGCGGATCATCACGAGGAGGCGAATTTCCTTCTGGCTCAGGCTGTCATCGGCTGCGGCGACGTCGCAGCCGAAAGCATAGGCCGTCTCGTGCAGCTTGCGCGGCAGTCCCGCTCTGATCTCGTCGAGAACCCTGCTCAAGGCATTGTCCGGCTGCAACCGTTCGGCGCACTCGCGCGCGACGGTGGTCAGGCGTTCGGTATCGAAGCCCTTGAAGACCGGCATGGAATTGACCAATTCGCCGATCGTGCGCAGTTCCGCATCCGACATCTCGCTATCGGCGGCGGAGACCAGGACCATCGTGTAGATCAAGGCTTCTTCGTGGGAGATTACGGCTTAGAACCTCGGGGTTTGGACGCGGGACGGACGATGCGAGAGTAATGATCGCCAAGTAGGGCAGGAGTATGACGAAGGCCCCGCAGAGCGGCAAGGCCGGGCCTATCGCCTTATTGCCCTGGGCCTATCGGTGTTCGGCCAGCAGCTCGCCCACGATATCGACCGCTTCCTTGAGCCCGGTGCGCTGCACCTCCACCCCCTCGGGAAAGGCGCCGGCGAGGCGCGAGGGCATCATCGGGTCGAGCATCACGAAGACCCCCCGGTCGTCGGCCCGGCGCACTAGCCGGCCGAAGGCCTGCTTCAGACGCAGGCGGGTCAGCATGTCGTCATAGGCGCGCCCGCCGAACTGCGCCTTGCGCGCCCGGTGCAGGATATCCGGGCGCGGCCAGGGCACCCTGTCGAAGACGATCAAGCGCAGCGAGCGACCGGGAACGTCGACCCCGTCGCGCACGGCATCCGTGCCCAGCAGGCAGTGGTTCCGCTCCGCTCGGAATATTTCTATTAAAGTCGAAACGTCTAACCCGTCGATATGCTGAGCCAGCAGGGTCAGGCCCGCGCGTTCCAGCGGCTCGGCGATTCTGTTATGGACCGCGCGCAACCGGGCGATTGCCGTGAATAGGCCCAGGGCTCCGCCGCCCGCCGCTTCGAACAGGGCGCGGTAGGCGCCCGCGACCTGGCCCAGATCGTCCTTGCGCACATCGCCGACCACCACGACTCTTGTATGGGCGGCATAGTCGAAAGGCGAGGCGACCGCCGCCCGGACCGGCGGATCAGGCAGGTGGATGGCGCCAGTGCGGGCTTCCGCCGCCAGCCAGTTCGCCTCGGGATCGTCGGTGCCGTCGCGCAGGGTGGCGCTGGTCGCCAATAGGCCCTGGGCGCGCGATCCGACCTCGTTGGCGAAGGGAATGGTCGGGTCGACCCAATGGCGGTGCATGCCGACATCGCGGTCCTGGCCCTGCATACGCTCGACCGTGAACCAGTCGACGAAGGCTTCGGGCGTCTCGGCGGCCAGGGCCGCCAGCATATCTCGCCAGGACCCAAGTTGCAGTTCGCCCCGGCGCAGCAGGCCGCGGCAGATCGCTTCGATGCGCTGGCGGGTCGCCGTGTCCAGGTCGGCGGCTTCCGTCTCCAGCCGCGCGGCCAACCGCTTGGCCAAGCGCAGCAGCGGCTTGGCCAGGTCGTCCAGCGCCCGGTTCAGGGCGGCGGCTTCCTCGATCAGCCCCTCGACCGGCTCGATTGCCTCGCATTCGATGCTGTAGGGATTGTTGACATGGGGTGCGCGGGCATAGACCTGCTGGCGCAACCGGGCGAGGAAGGCCTCTGCCGCGCCGTCGGCGCTTGCCGTTTCCAGGCGCTGGAGCCAGCCGACCCCGGGCAGCACCCGGGCGGCGCGCTCCGCCTCGCCGATCGCCTCCAGCGAAGCCTTGTCGTCCAGGGCGAGATCGCCGGCGCGCCGCCGCAAGCCCCTGGCCCGGCTGCCCTGCCGCCCCTCCGCGCCCATGACCCAGCGCCGTAGCTCGGCCATCTCCAGGCCCGAGAGATGGCTAGAGAAGGCGGAATCGGCCGCGTCGAAGATGTGATGCGCCTCGTCGAAGATATAGCGCTGGGGCACGTTGGAATCGTCGACCCCGCCCAGGGCTGCTTGGATCATAACCAGGGCGTGGTTGGCGACGACGATTTCGGCCCGCCGGGCGCGCCGCACGCTGCGCTCGATGAAGCATTTGTGGTAGTGCGAACAGGCCGAATAGATGCACTCGCCCCGGCTGTCCGCCAGGCCGAAGGTCTGCGCCCGGCCCAGGATCCCGGCCAGCCAGGTCGGGAAATCGCCGCCCACCATGTCGCCGTCGCGGGTCGCCCCGGCCCAGCGCGCCATCAGCCCGACGGCGACCGCGCTGCGCGCCCGCATCCGGGCCCCGCCCACGGCCTCTTCCAGGTTCAGTAGGCAGAGATAGTTCTCGCGCCCCTTGCGAATCACCACCTTGCGGGCCTTCTCCTCCCGCTTGGGGAACAGGCGGTCGAGTTCGCCGTCGATCTGGTGCTGCAGGTTGCGGGTATAGGTGCTGATCCAGACTGGACCCTGGTTCCGCTCGGCCCAGAGGCTGGCGGGTGCGATATAGCCCAGGGTCTTACCGACCCCGGTGCCCGCCTCGGCGATCACCATATTGGGCGCGCCGGGATGCGCCCGCGGCGCGAAGGCGGGGGTGACGGCAGCGGCGTAATCGGCCTGCTGCGGCCGCGCCTCGGCATCGGCGCCCAGCAATTCGGCCAGGCGGCGGCGCGCATCCGCCGGATCGACCGGACGGTCGCCCGGCGTGGGCTCCGGCGCGTATTCGCTCCATTCCGGCAGGCGGCGCCAGACCGCGAGGCCGGGGGCGTCGGGCCGGACCTCCCCCTGGGCCGCATGTTCCAGTGCGGCCATGACGAAGGCCCCCCAGGGCCAGCCGCTCTCGGCCATGGGCCGCGCGATCTCCGCCAGCGCCGCGGAATCCTCCTCGCCGTCCGGCTCGGCCAGTTCCGCGATCAGCGCCTCGGCGGCGCGCAGCAGGGCGACGGCCTCCTCGGCCGGTTCGGTCCCCGGCGGATCGAGGGCCAGCGTGGCGGCCAGGCCGCGCGGCGTCGGCACGCAGAACCGCGCCGGCCGGGCGAAGGCGAAAAGTTCCAGCAGGTCGAAGGCCCGGAAGGATTCCGCGCCCAACCGCCGGGCCGTCGCCGGCATATGGCAGACGATGGGTGCCGCGCCGTCGCGCAGCCGCCTGGCGGCCTCGTCATGGGCGAGGGCTTCCGCCGTGCCGCCTTGCGCCCAGCCGGCATGGCCGAGCCCGGCCGCCAGGGCCGGCGCGTCGGGCATGAATCGACTCGCCACGGATTTCGCGTTGGCCGCGGCCGTCACGCCGGCGCCATCTTTCGAGTCCTCCAGGAGGGGTGGGGATCGCTATGCTGGGCGAAACCTAACATGGGGCCCGGACGGGGGAGTAGGGCGATGGTGGACTTTTACGAATTGGGCCTGCGCGAGATCGGTGCGCGCCTGCGCGACGGGCGGTTGACGGCTTCGGCCCTCGCCGAACACGCGATTGGTCGGCACGCGCGTTTCGGCGCGGCGTTGGGCGCCTATATCCATTGGGATGCCGAGGCGCTGTGCGCCGGGGCCCGGTCGGCTGACGCCCTGTTCGCCGCCGGGGTCGATCTCGGGCTGCTCCAGGGCGTGCCGGTTTCGGTCAAGGACCTCTTTGGCGTGCGCGGCATGCCGACCCAGGCCGGCTCGCCCAAGCGCCTGCCCGCTCGCTTCGAGGAAGAAGGCTCGGTCGTCCGCGCCCTGCGCCGGGGCGGCGGCATCGTCACGGGCAAGACCCATTCGGTGGAATTCGCCTATGAGGGGTTGGGCGTGAATCCCCATCTCGGCTCGCCCCGCAATCCCTGGGACGCAAAGACCCATCGCTGTTCCGGCGGCTCGTCCAGCGGCGCGGGGGTCAGCCTGATCGAGGGCTCGGCGCTGGTCGCGCTGGGCAGCGATTCGGGCGGCTCGGTGCGCATGCCCGCCACGATCACCGGCACCGTCGGCCTCAAGCTGGGGCACGGGCGCTGGGGCATCGACGGCATTGTGCCCTTCTGTCCGACCCTGGATTCGCCCGGCCCGCTGACCCGCACCGTGGATGACGCGGCCGTCGTCTTCGCCGCCCTCGACCCGATCTGCGACCCTGCCGCTTTCGCTGCGCGGCTGGAGTCCGCGACGGTTTCCGGCACCCAGCTCGGCCTGGCGGAAACTCATTTCTGGGACGATTGCGATCCCGGTGTGGCCGAAGGCGTGCGCGCCGCCCTGGGCGAATTGGAGAGCGCGGGGGCGAGCCTGCGCCCTATCGACTTCCCTGAGGCGGTCGAAGGCTACGCGGAAGGCATGCGCGGCCATATCGTCGCCGCCGAATTCTACGCCCTGATGCGCGCCGAACTGCCCGACTGGCTGGAGACCCTGAATCCGATCCTCAAGGAACGGCTGAACGCCTTCGAGCGACCTTGGGAAATTCCGGCCGTCGACTACTACGACAACCTGCGCGCGGTGCAAGCGCTGCAGCGCCGGGCCGACGAGCGCCTGCGCCAGGTCGATGCCATCGTCTGCCCGACCGTGGTTATGACCCCGCCGCCCGTCGCCGAGATCGTGGATCTGGCCAGCCAGCGCGGGCCCAATCTGCGGGTCCACAACAACACCTATCTGGTGAACATCCTGGGCCTCTCCGCCCTGACCATGCCCGTGGCTCTCGATGCCGCGGGGATGCCGGTGGGCCTCCAGCTCATCGCGCGGTCGGGCGATGAGGAACGCCTGCTTGCCATGGGCTGCGCCTTCGAGCGGACCCTCGGCACCGGGCGGCAGCGCCTGGGGGTGGCGCCGATGTGCATCGCTCCATGACCCCGGCCAGTAACCCCAGGTTGACCCCATCCTTATGCGGGCCTAGCTTCCGCGCGCTTCAACCCCCCGGATTGCCGTGACCGCCATGACCGCAGAACGCGACCTCGCGATGAACGCCAAGGCTTGGCCCTTTCAGGAGGCGCGCAGGCTGCTCGACCGTCTGGACGGCAAGCCGCCCGAGAAGGGCTATGTCCTGTTCCAGACGGGCTACGGCCCCTCCGGCCTGCCCCATATCGGCACCTTCGGCGAGGTCGTGCGCACGACCATGGTGCGCCAGGCCTTCCATCGCCTGTCCGATATCCCGACCCGTCTCTTCGCCTTTTCCGACGATATGGACGGGCTGCGCCGGGTGCCCGACAACATCCCGAACAAGGAGATGGTGGCCAGGCATCTGGGCAAGCCCCTGACCGCGATCCCCGATCCCTTCGGCACCCATGACAGTTTCGGCGCCCATAACAATGCGCGCCTGCAGGGCTTCTTGGACGGTTTTGCCTTCGAATACGAATTAGTCAGCTCGACCGAATGCTACCGCACCGGGCGTTTCGACACGACCCTGCTGCGCGTTCTCGAATGCTACGACCAGGTGATGAAGGTCATGCTGCCCAGCCTGCGGGCGGAGCGCCAGAAGACCTACAGCCCCTTCCTGCCGGTCTGCCCGGAAACCGGCGTTGTCCTGCAGGTGCCGATCCTGGAACACGATGCTGCCGCCGGCACGGTCGTCTACGAGAACACGCGGGGCGGGAAGGTCGAGACCCCGGTCACCGGCGGGCGCTGCAAGCTGCAATGGAAGCCCGATTGGGCCATGCGCTGGTACGCCCTGGGCGTCGATTACGAGATGAGCGGCAAGGACCTGATCGATTCGGTCAAGCTGGCCAAGGCGATCTGCCGCATCCTGGGCGCCAAGCCGCCCGAGGATTTCACCTACGAGCTGTTCCTGGACGAGCAGGGCGAGAAGATTTCCAAGTCCCGGGGCAACGGCCTCTCGGTCGAGGAATGGCTCGCCTATGCCCTGCCGGAAAGCCTGGCCCTGTTCATGTACGGCTCGCCCAAGCGGGCCAAACGGCTCTATTTCGATATCATCCCGCGACAGGTCGACGACTATATCAAGCTGCTCGAATCCTATCCCGACCAGGAAGCGGCGGACCAGCTCGACAACCCGGTCTGGCATATCCACAACGGCGCGTTGCCCGCCTCCGATGCCCCAGTCGGCTTTGCCCTGCTGCTGAACCTGGCCAGCGTGGTCAATGCCGACGATCCTTCGATCCTCTGGGGTTTCGTCACGCGCTACGCGCCCGGCGTCTCGGCCGAGGGCAACCCGCTGCTCGCCCGCATGATCGACTATGCCCTGGCCTATTACCGGGATTTCGTGAAGCCGTCCAAGACCTACCGCGCGCCGGACGCGACCGAACGCGCCGCCCTGGCCGATCTCGCGACCCTGCTCGAGATGACCCCGGCCGACACCGATGCCGAGGCGATCCAGAACGAGATCTACGAGATAGGCAAGCGCCATTCCTTCGAGACTCTGCGCGACTGGTTCAAGGCGCTCTACCAGGTCCTGCTGGGCCAGGACCAGGGCCCGCGCTTCGGCTCCTTCGTCGCCCTCTACGGCGTCGAGGCCACCGCCCTCCTGATCCGCCGCGCCCTGGCCGGCGAGGATCTCGGCGTCGAATAGCGGGTTGCCCCGCGCCATTCGGGCGGGTTGCCGATCATCCTTCGAGACGACCGCTGCGCGGCCTCCTCAGGATGAGGAGAGATCGAACACAGTTGTTTCCGTAGGACCCTCACCCTGAGGAGCCAACCGGAGGCCGGCGTCTCGAAGGGCGGGGGGCCGCCTGGCTTTCGCCCTCAAACCTTCCGCGTCTGGGTCTCGGCCCAGTCGAAATAGATTTCGCGCGCCTTCTGATAGAGCGGGCCGGGCTGGTAGTCGCGGCCGTCCAGCCGGGTGACCGGGACCACCTTGTCCAGATTGCCGGTCGAGAAGACCTCATCGGCCTCCAGCACCTCGTCATAGACGATCGGGCGCTCCAGCACGTCCACCCCGGCCTCGCGCAGCAGGCGGATCACCCGCTGGCGCGTGATGCCGTTCAGGAAGGTGCCGTTGGGCACCGGCGTATGCACCATGCCGTCGCGGACATGGAAGATGTTGGAGGTGGCGAATTCCGCGACATGGCCCAGGCCGTCCATCATGACGGCGGTGCTGAATCCCGCCGCCTGGGCCTCGCGCATCGCGCGGATGGCGTTGGGGTAGAGGCAGGCGGCCTTGGCGTTGGTCGGCGCCATGTCCAAGGCCGGCCGGTGAAAGCGCGACAGCATGGCGGTGATCCCCGTCGGCTCCATCAGCGGCCGGTTCAGCAGGGCGAGGGCGAAGACGGTCGAGTCCGGCTCCGGCATCACGAAGCCGCGCTCGGGATAGAACATCGGGCGGATGAACAATTCGGCATCGGCCGGGAAGCGGTCCACCCCCTCCCAGATCAGGGCTTCGATCCCCTTGGCGTCGAGCGGCGGCTCCAGCCCCAGGGCGCGCGCGGAATTGACGCAGCGCTGGCAATGGCGGTCGACATCCGGGCCCATGCCCCGGATCACCCGCGTGCCGTCGAACACCGCCGTCGCCATCCAGACCGCCTGGGTCGCGGGCGTCATGACCTTCTGGGGCTCCTCGCTCCAGATTCCGCCGAAATAATGCAGTTCCTGCATCGCCCGTCCTCCGTCCGAGATATTCCCTGTCCGGGACAATAGCGGCTGGCGGCGCGCGCACCAATCGGGGTTCCGAGGCCGGGTTCGCCTTGACTCTCGCCGGCCAATCGCCGACAAGCTGCCCCGGTCGCTCGACCCTCTGCGCGAATGGCTTTGCGCAATCTGGACGCGGCTGGGGTTCCGGCGGTTTGACCGCTATAGATAGTTGGCGTTTTCGTCGCAACCCCTATATATTGATTACCGAGCGTCGAGGCAGCTCTCAGGCGGGGAACCGCGCGGGTTTCCTCGTGCCCATGCGAACGGCCGCGAAGCGGCCCCTGGCTAGAGAGCTGGGCGAACGGTCGAGGTGGAACGATGTCGAGCTACGCGCGTGTGCTTGCCCCATGTCTGCGCCTCCTGCCGCCGGAGGCGGCCAAGGATATCGTGGGATGGGGCTTGCGCCGGGGCTTGCTCCCTGCGGCGCCCGCCTTCCAGAATCCGGCCCTTCGAGCGACGCTCTGGGGCCTTTCTTTTGCCAATCCCATCGGCCTGGCCGCCGGTTTCGACAAGGACGCCGCCTTCATCGCGGGTGATCTCGGCATGGGCTTCGGCTTCGTCGAGGCGGGCACCGTCACGCCGCGCGCCCAGCCCGGCAATGCAAAGCCGCGTCTGTTCCGCCTGCCCGAGGACAAAGCGGTGATCAACCGCCTCGGCTTCAACAGCGCGGGCGGCGAGGTCTTCCGCCGCAATCTCGAGGCCTACCGCGCCGCCCATGGCCGTGCCCAAGGTGTCGTCGGCGTCAATGTAGGGCGCAACAAGGACACGGAAGACGCGGTGCGCGATTACGCGTATCTGGTCCGCATCCTCGCTCCCTTGGCCGATTATCTCTGCATCAACGTTTCCTCGCCCAACACGCCGGGTCTGCGCGACCTGCAGCGCGAGGACGCCTTGCGCCGGCTGATCGCGGCCTGCCGCGAGGCGCTCGACGGCACGGTGGGCGCGGCCAGGGTGCCGATGCTGGTCAAGGTTTCGCCCGATCTGAACGAGGCTGGGATCGACTGCATCGCCGATGCCGCGCTCAATTTCGGCGTCGACGGCGTCGTCCTCACCAACACCACCATCGCGCGGCCGTCGGACCTGCGCGGCGCGAAGCGGGACGAGGCCGGCGGCCTCAGTGGCCGGCCGGTCTTCGCCTGTTCCACCGAGGCGCTGCGCGGCCTGCGCGAGCGGGTCGGGGACCGCCTGCCCCTGGTCGGGGTCGGTGGCGTGTTCACGGCCGAGGACGCCTACGCCAAGATCCGCGCCGGCGCCTCCCTGGTCCAACTCTACACGGGCCTCTACTACAAGGGCCCATCGGTGGTGCGCGAGATCCAGCGCGGCCTGGTCGAACTGCTGCGGCGCGACGGCCATGCCTCCTATCTCGACGCCGTCGGTCTGGATACGGCCGCACCGCCCGCCCCACTCGCCGAACCGGCGGTCGCGGCCGCCATCGCCTGACCCTCGGCGCGGTTCCGCCGGCAAGCTCCTGTTAATCATATGGCCCCGCGTTCTCGACGCCGGCGGCCTGGATGGTCTGGTCTGGCGGCAAGCTCCCGTTAACCATATGGCAAGGCCTGGGTCGCCATGATGCGGCTCGGCTCCGGATGGATTCATGCCGTCCGGGGCCCGGATTGTTCAGACGGGATGCAGCCCGGGGCTTGGTCATGGCCGTGCCGGTCCATCTACTGATTTTTCTGTCCTACACGCTCGCCGCGGCGGCGACGCCGTTCGCCCTGCATTTAGGCATCGGCGGGATTGACCTCAATG
>Ga0302135_10001040_pt1 | contig 16642 bp, 15 predicted proteins | sample CBN3_surface_MG_FD_203119 | JGI IMG/M metagenome (GOLD analysis project Ga0302135, IMG submission 203119) | Marine microbial communities from Western Arctic Ocean, Canada - CBN3_32.1 | ecosystem: Environmental > Aquatic > Marine > Oceanic | place: Canada: Western Arctic Ocean | collected...
CAACAGCGAAGAGCAGATTGCCGAGAATCGACGGAAATGCGAGTTGCGCGATAGACGGTCGTTCAGTCTTCTCGACGGTTGGAGGGTCGTTAGAGTCCTCAGCGGGTAGAGAGTCCTCAGCGGGTAGAGAGCCCTCAGCGGGTAAAGAGCCTTCAGCGGATAAAGAGCCCTTCTTCGAAGGAGAAGGACTATCGGACGAGGAGGTGTTGTTGGAGCGTGAAGCGCCTGGCACGAGGGAGCATCGGGGCGGTGAGCGGGGCGGGACTTTACAGCGAAGGGGCGGAACCCGCAATCGGCTCGCGCTTCCAGATGGCACGCCTGACCCATTGCAGGCCTGGCCCGGTTGCAGGTGTTACATTTGCGTCTTTGCTGGCGTCACTTGGTGGTCGATGGGAACGGGCGTTCTGGTAACGCCATTGGCATTAACCGTAGTACTGACTGACCTTGGTTGGTTGCTTCGGTATTGGCCGTGCGGCTTGGCTGGTTGCGGCCACGCCTACTTTGGCAATGCGGCTTTAGTACTCAACTACTTAAAAAACACTCAACACCTTGATGACAGGAGCGACCAGTGATTGATTTGTATACCTGGGCTACGCCGAACGGACGCAAGGTCTCGATCATGCTTGAAGAGCTTGGGCTTGCCTACTATGTTCGCCCCATCAATATTGGCAAGGACGAACAGTTCGCCGCCGACTTCCTGAAAATCTCGCCCAACAATCGCATTCCCGCAATCGTTGATCAGGACACGGGGACGAGCCTGATGGAATCTGGCGCCATCCTCATGTATCTGGCGCACAAGGTCGGCTCGCTGATGCCGAGTGAGGGCGAGGCGCATTGGCGAACGCTTGAGTGGCTGATGTGGCAAATGGGCGGAGTCGGCCCGATGTTCGGTCAGGTTCATCATTTTGTTCGCTACAATGCCGGCACAAGTGAATACGCGGAGAACCGGTATCTCTCAGAGGCGAAGCGGCTCTATGGCGTGATGGACAAGCAGCTGGGGGCGAGTGAGTTCCTGGTGGGCGACTATTCGGTTGCCGACATCGCTACCTGGCCGTGGGTTTCGCGCTATGAATGGCAGACCGTGGACCTCGATGAGTTCCCCAACGTCAAGCGATGGTATTGTGCTATTGCGGAGCGACCGGCGGTTGCAAAGGGTTATCACGTGCCGATGTTCGTCAATGAGATTCCGATCCCTGGCTGATTTGTTGGCGTGCGGAGCGTGTCTCGCGGTCTATCTTTTCCGTGCTAAATGCGAAAGCGTCTGCTATTGTGCCCCCGATTTGACTCTGCCCACCCCGTTTTGGTTCATTCTGCAAGGGCTTTTTGCCCCTGATCGTTTAAGTCCCAGGTCGTTGGTTGTTCGCACGTTAAGTCTCCGTGCAGTGGCAATGCTGTCACCGTCGGATATTAAGGTAAAAGAAGAGGGATCACGTTAAGTGAACATATACGTAGGCAACTTGCCTTTCTCGGTTGATGATCAGGAACTTCAAGAGATGTTCGGTGAGCATGGTCGGGTAGACAGGGCAACGGTCGTTAGCGATCGTGAAACAGGTCGGTCCAGAGGGTTTGGATTCGTTGAGATGGCAGATGATGGTGAGGCCAACAATGCTATCGAAGCATTGAATGGTGCGCAGATGGGCGGACGCCCATTGACCGTTAACCAGGCGCGTCCTCGTGGAGGCGGTGGTGAAGGTGGCGGTGGCGGTGGCGGTGGCGGTGGCGGTGGCGGACCACGCGGTGGTTCTCGCTACTAGCAGCCAAAGCAATCGTGCTGCGGAGGAGGGTTACTGAATCCGCAGCATCGATATCCAATCGGTATCGTCACTCTGATACCGCGCGATCTTTCCCATGACGGCGTGAGCATGCTCAAGCAAGTTGTCAGGGGCACCGCGTGACTCAAAGTTTACCCTGATTAGCGGTTCAGTCTTTGAATTGCGCAGCGTAAACCGCCAGTCGTCCATGGTGAAGTTGGGTCCGTCGAAGGTGCCGAAAGCCTTTGCCGCCCCTGCATATTCCTGCCGCAAGTATTCAAACGCATCTTCTGCGTCTGTCAGCGCGATGCTGATCTCAGGCGTGCAGCAGATGGCCTGCCGTCGTTCATCAATCAGTTCTGAGAGTGTGTGGTCAGTCTCGCCCAGGAGCGCCACCATTTTTAACCACGCGAACATGCCTGAGTCGCAGTGGAAGAATTCGCTGAAATAATGGTGTGACGAGAGTTCCCCGCCGTATATCGCCTGCGTCTCGCGCATGTGCCTGTTCATGAACGTGTGGCCCGTCTCAGACGGGACCGGTGTCCCCCCAAGCCTCGTGATCACGTCGTACGTGTTGAAACACAATTTGGTGTCGAACACGACCGATCCCCTGCCGCGCGCCCTGAGGGCCTGGTCGGCCAACAGGCCAACAACATAATAGGTCGGTGCCATGACGCCGTCGCTGTCAAAAAAAACGCAGCGGTCGCAGTCGCCATCCCAGGCGACGCCAAGCGAGTAGGTTGCCGTACTCATGAAGTGACGCATCTGCTCGACCAGACGGGGTTGGCTGGGGTCGGCGCCTTCTGGCGGAAGCGGGCCAGGCTCCTGGCGAAACCAATTGATCGGCAGCGCGAACTCGCGCGCGAACTCCCCAGCGAGTGTTGCTGCTGAGCCGTTCAATCCGTTTAGCGCGATGCTGCCTGCGGGGGGCGCGTCGAATCGCAGTTGTTGATGGACAAATCGTGCGTAGTCTGCCGCGAGCTCTCGGGTCGACAGCGTACCCAGTCCGCGGGCGTTCTTGTGACCCTCGCGCATCAGACTCATCACATCTGCCAACCCATCATCAAAGGCAATGGCCTTGCCGTTGCGCAGGACGCACTTGAGGCCGTTATATTGTGGGGGGTTGTGGCTTGCGGTAACGACTATGGCCGCTTCGATATCGTCGGTGGTCGATGCGTAGTAACAGAGTTCGGTGGCGCACAAACCGAGATCGACGACATCGATGCCGGACTCGAGGAAGCCACTGTTTAGTGCGTCTTGCAGCGCCGGACTTGACCCGCGTACATCGCGTCCGGTTGCAACCGGGCCGCGAAGGTTGAAGTGGGTGGCAAACGCGTGGGCAAAGCGGCTGACAAAGCTTTCGTCAATCTCATCGGGATAGATGCCGCGCACATCGCCTAGGCGAAACGCGCCGAAGCGCTCATCCGCCGTCATGGGGCGGCACTAAGCCTTTGACCTTTGGTGGCAGCCCGGTGAGGAAACTGAGGCAGGAGTCGACCCAGGTCGCCAGGTCCTCGTCAGCGTCGATACCCTCGGGACTCACGTAAACCATGCCCTTCATGGCGCGTCCAGTGAAGTCCATCTCTCTGGCGTGGCTGGCCTCAAGACATTCGGCGTATTGATCGGGTCCTACCCTCGCCATCAGCGTGTCGCCGACGATGCCGCAACACATGTGTCCTCGGACCATGAAGCAAAGGCCGCCGAACATTCGTTTCGCAACGAGGTCGTTGGGGGGAGCCAGGCCGAGCTGTTCGAACTGGTCATGCAAGCGTTCAGACAAGCCCTCGTCAAATGCCATTTTCTGCAAGCCTCTTTTTCTGCAAGCGTCTTCTCTGTAGGAAGTGCGAGGTTTGTTTGCAAACCGACTCCCAAGAATTGTCAGGATGACAATTTTGGGACAAGAACTGACTAGTCAGACAGGACACTAGGTGGCCGACGCGTCGAAGATGCTCTGAATTGACGCCGATAGGGCGTTGTCGAAATCAGCGTCCGACTGTTGCTTTGACAGGCCCTCCGTGAGCGCGCGGGAGAAACTCGCGACCATGCCGTTCTGGCGAGCCAGCCGCTGGTTGGATTCATCGCGCGGGTAGCCCCCCGACAGCGCGACCACGCGAAGCGTGTTCTTGTGGGCGATGCAGTCGGCGTACAGGTTGTCGGTGTTTGGCAGGGTCAGTTTGAGCATGACCTCTCTACCTGGTGAGTCGAGTGCACTCATTAGTTCGCGTGCGAGCATCGCCTCTGCCGCGTCCTTGTCCGGACAGTTGATGTCGACCTCGGGCTCGATGATAGGCGTCAGCCCGGCCGCCAGAATCTGCTGGCCGACCGTGAACTGTTGCTCAACGATGGCGCGGATCCCGTCAGTTGACGCTTCCTTGATGACCGACCGCATCTTTGTTGCAAAGACTCCCTTGCCGATCGCGCGTGCGAGCAGTGCGTCAAGGTCCGGCATCGGCTTCATCAACTGCACGCCGTTTTCGGCATCCGCGAGGCCCTTGTCGACCTTCAGAATTGGCACGACGTTCTTCACGTCCCAGAGGTAATCCGGCGTTGTGCGGCCTGTAACCTCTCGGTCCATCGTGTCTTCGAACAGAATTGCGCCAAGAATGCGCTCGCCCGTGAAAACAGGGCTCGTCATGATGCGCGTTCTCATCTCGTGGATGATGTCGAACATTTGCGCGTCCGATGACCAGGCCGATTCGGCAACGCCGTAGAGGCCGAGTGCCTTGGGAGTACTGCCGCCGCTCTGATCGAGCGCGGCGATGAACCCGGGCGCACTGCCCATCTTGATTCGTTGCTGTTCGGTGTTGCTCACGCGATATCTCCTTCGACATATGACTTGGCCGAGTATAGGCGTCCTCGGTGCAAAAGGTTTAGTCGACAACGCCGTTGGACGGAGATGACATGATGGAGGAAAGGTGGTTTAGTCCGGATGAAATTCAACGTTGCGGAGTGATCTCGCGCCCGGCTCATTTTGCCTGCGGTCGCCGGCGTCACGAAGCGATGCGTGCGTGGCGGAGATCGCAATTGCCAGAGGATGCATCATGAATAGTGCGGAGAAGCTGCGGGCGCAACTCAGTCATCCCGTCATCGACGCCGACGGTCATTGGCTTGAATATGGGCCCGTCGTCGCTGACGCCATGCGCAAGATTGGCGGTGACGTCGCGATCAGAGCCATGGGAGCCAATGGCGGGCGCGTCGGTGGCAGTCTCAGCATGACGCCTGCCGAACGGCGCCGTGCAAATGTAGCCCAGGAAGCCTTCTGGGGCGCGCCGACCCGAAACACTCGAGACCGCGCGACCGCGATGTTGCCGCGACTCCTCTATGAGCGGCTGGACGAGTTCGGCATCGATTTTTCGATCATGTTCCCAACGATGGGCCTTGGCCTGCCAAGGGTCGCTGACGATGAGGCTCGCATTGCCGCGTGTCACGCGTTCAATCAGTACCAGATGGATCTGTTCGACCCGTTCGCGGACAGGATGACGCCGGCTGCGGTCATCCCGATGCATACGCCCGAAGAAGCGCTGGCGGAACTGGATCACGCGGTCGGTGATCTCGGCTTTAAGGTCGTGATGCTAAATAGCATGATGGAGCGACCGGTCGCGCAGATTGCGGAAGAACGGCCCGAGGCGGCTGACCTCGCCAGCTGGTTTGATACCCTGGGCATCGACAGCGCGTACGACTACGACCCCGTCTGGGCGAAGTGTCGGGAGCTGAAAGTGTCGCCCACCTTCCACCGCGGCTCCCGCGGTCGTGCATTCCGAATGTCGCCCACGAATTTTTGTTACAACCACATCGGCCACTTTGCGGCAGCGTCCGAGGCGGTATGCAAGTCGCTCTTCTTCGATGGTGTGACGCGGCGCTTTCCGGACATGAATTTCGGCTTCCTTGAGGGCGGTGTTGCCTTCGCGGCTCTCCTTTACGCCGACCTGATCGGCCACTGGGAGATAAGAAATGGGGAGGCCCTTGGCGACACGGATCCCGGAAACCTCGACACCGGCTTGCTGCTTGAACTCGCGGAGAAATACGGTGGCCCGGAGGTAGCCGAAGCCATGCGGGCGGGTCGCGGCATCAGTACCCGGAATGATGCTGCTACGACCGGCGGCATCGCGAACCTTGATGACTATCACCGGTGTGAGATCGTTGAGGCGTCTGATTTCAAGACCCTGTTCGCGGATCGATTTTACTTTGGCTGTGAGGCGGATGACGCGACCAATGCGTACGCTTTTGACACCAGGAACAACCCGTTTGGTGCTGAACTCAATGCCATGTTCGGATCGGACATTGGTCACTTTGACGTCAAAGACATGGCCGGTGTGCTGCCGGAGGCGTATGAACTGGTGGAAGACGAGCGCATTGAGCTGGCGGCATTCGAACGTTTTGTGTTCGCCAATCCGGCCCGATTCTGGGGCGAGGCCAATCCAGCTTTCTTTGCCGGGACCCCCGTTGCGGATGCCGTGAGCGAACTGTTGGCACCTGACCCTCGCCGCAGATGAAGCAGTCACAAGTGGCCTGACACAGATTACGATTATCAATTGCAACAAGACGACAAGGAGATACCAAGCGCATGATCATGCAAAACACGTTTCGGGAAAAACTCGACGCTGGCAAGGCGACCGTGGGAACCCATTTCCTCTTCGCAGATCCCGACATCCCCGAACTGATTGGTGACACCGGCGTATTTGACTATGCCGAGTTCGTCGCCGAGTACTCAACGTTCGACATGAGCCTGCTCTATCATCTCGCGCGGGCGGGTCAATGCGGCAACCTGCCGCTGATGATCAAGCTTGATCAGGAAAGCCAGGGCTTTTGGGCCCAGGCCGCGCTCGGGGCAGGGTTCAAATCAGTGCTCTTCACCGACATTCGAACGGCCGCAGACGTGGACATAGCGCATCGTCAGATAGCCCCCGACACGCCCGAGGGCGGTGGCCATATGGGCGTCAAGTTGCGACGTCCGGCGCTGACTAGCTATGACATCGCGGGTTATCGCACTGATCTCGAGTCGATCGTGTTCACGATCATGATCGAGAAGAACGTGACGCTTGAGAACATCGACTCGGTGCTTGAGCGGGCGCGCGAAAAAGGCGTGCACATGACCCAATGGGGACCGGCGGACTTCAGCTTCTCGCGCGGCGAACCCGGGCTTCAGGGTAGCAGCGAGATTCGCAAGTACGAGGAGGCGGTCATTGCCAAATCGATCGAATATGGCGTGCCGCCCCGCATCGAGATTAGTGCGGTGGAGCAGGCGAAGCGGTACATCGACCTCGGTGTGCGCCATTTCTGCATCGGCTGGGACCGCTTTGTGCTGCGCACGGAACTCGGCAAGCTTGGCGAGGGCATGGCCAAGCTGGTTGAAAATATCTAATCGCGGTTGCTGGCGAGCTAAGAAACGGGGGCAGATGCTCCCGTTTCTCGTTGTAGGCACCCTCTTTTCTGTTTAGGTACCCTAACCCCTGTCAGGGCGCGATTCTGGCGACGCCGTCCCCCGCCAGGGCGTCAATCTCGCCGTGGGTGAGCCCGGCTTCTGTGAGGATCTCGGCTGTGTGTCGGCCGAGCACCGGTGAAGCGGTGGTGATCGCGAGCGGTGAATCCGAGAACTTGACGGGCGGCGCCACCACCGTCATGCCCCCCAGTGTCTCGTGCTCAAGACGCACCAGGTACTCATTTTCCCAGGCTTGCGGGTGATCGAGAATCTCGTCTTTCAGATGTATCGTACCGGCGGGGACGCCAGCCTGCGCGAATAACCCAAGCCAGTGTTCGGTCGTTTTTTTGCGGAATGCGGCGGCGCTCTCCGCGCGCATGGCACGCGCGTGTGCAGCGATGTCCGCCGGTTGGTAGCTGTCATCCTCAAGCGCTGGGTCGCCCACACCAAGGGCCTTCGCGGCGCGCTGCTGTAACGCGCGACCACCGGCGGCGAGCGCGATCATGCCGTCCCGGGTTGGGAAAAAGCCGTAGTACGGCGGTTCAATCGCGGGTTTCAGCGTGTCCCGGTGGGCGATGACATCGCCGAGGGTCGCTCCGCGCGAAAAAGCGTCCTTGAGATAGCTGACAAAGTCGTCGCGCCAGCCGTCGGCAGCATCGACGTGATTGATCGAATTGTTCTGGATGACGAGGGCCGCTTGCAAGAGAGAGACGTCGAGTGACTGGCCCTTGCCGGTTCGTTCCCGGTGAAAGAGGGCGGTCGCGATGCCCCAGGCCATCAGCATGGCGGCGGTGTAGTCGATGATTGGGTCGCCAAACGGCACCGGTGAGCCGTCGTGAATGGGTGCGAGGCCCGTCAAACCCTGTAGAAGAAGATCCATGCCAGGCTGCCTGGAGAGTGGCCCGCGCGGGCCGAATGCACTGTTCTCCGCGTAGATGAGACGGGAATTCGTGGCGCGCAGGGTCTTGTCGTCGATGCCGAGTTCCGCAGCCTGGCCAGGCCTGAAGTTGCTGATGATGACGTCGGCTGACCCGGCCAGCTTCCGGATAATCGCCTGTACGCGCGGGTCCGAGATCTTTACCGCGGCGCTGCGTTTGCCGCGGTTCTTGTTGAGAAACTGGCGCGCCTCGGTGTCACCGAGACGCGTGCCGTTGCGCCGGGCATCATCGCCCGACAGGGGCTCAATCTTGATGACATCGGCGCCGCCGTCAGCGAGCAGTTGACCGCAGTAGGGCACCGCGATGAAGCGTCCGAGTTCGATGACTCGGATTCCGGCGTATGGCCCGGGCATAGGGTTCCTCAAGTAGCCGTCATGGGATCATTACAATACACTGCGAAGCCCCTACGGCATTTCAGAGCACAGTCCAACTCCCATGAGCGAACGACCCGACAACGCAGAAGAAGAAGCAGTAGACAGCGACATTCAAGACTTGCGTGAGCGGTTTCTGGACCTCGAGTTCGACCGTACCGGTTTCGTCATCGAGGCGGCACAGACCGCCAACGTGGCAAAAGCATACGGTGAGACGCGTCCCGAGTTCACGGACGTGTCCCATGCGGACTTCCAGGTTTGTTTGCCGATTCTGGCGAGCCTCGCGTCGGCGCGCCAGTTGCCGATCGACTTTCCTGCGCTCGGTGGCATATCGATGGATGGCGGCAAAGCCGTGCACAGCAATGCGCCAGTCCGACCCGATGTGCAGTTGACGGGACGTACGCGTCTGCACGACATCTACACCAAGAGTGGACGCTCTGGGCGCATGATCTTTCTGGTCTCGCGGATGGAGTTGTTCGATGAGGACGGGAATCACCTGGCGAGTACCGACTCACGCCAGGTTGTGAGGGAAAAATCATGACCGTACAGTATCTGGGTGATGTGGAGTTCGGTGAGGATTTGCCGGAGTTGGTACCTGACACGAGTCTGAACGCGGCCCGCAGTTTTGCCGAGGCGGCGGGCTATTCCGGTGGTGGCCGGTTCGAAGATCACGACAAGGCGCGTGCCCAGGGCCTGCCGGGTGCACTCCTGCCAGGCATCATGGGCATGGGATTACTGTCGAAGATGATCCACGAATGGGCGCCGCAGTGCCGCATCATCAATATCGACACGGTGTTTCGTGCGCCTGTGCTCGCAGACCACGCTCATGTGGTGACGGCGGTCGTCACTGACATCGATGAGGACACGTCCCAGGTTGTCCTTGATCTCAACATCAAGAACGCGAAGGACGAGACGCGCGTGTTCGGCACCGCAACCGTTGAGATTCCGGCCGCGTAACGCGGCCAGCTTCGATCCATCCGCATCCTCCTGCTCAGGTTCTGCGGCTCCGGCTTGTATGCACTTGTATGCACTTTGTGCACGAAGGGTTTGCTATCAGGCACACAGGCAAAGGGCTTGATCGGGGCCCTTGTGCGACTTGATAGAGGCGCGCATGCAGGAACGCTCTTGCAACAAGTTTCGTGCAACAAGCTGCTGGCAATGAGGGTCTGGTAAAGGGGGTTGCCCACGTTCGCTGGAGAAGGCTCGGTGGCTGGGGGTGAATTTGACACGCATGCAGGGATGATGCAGCGCTCATGACGACGATGGAAACAGGTGTCTGGCCGACCGTGGTTTTCATGATCTCGGTCGACGTTGTTGTGATTGGCGGGTTGCTGATTGCGGCACTGGTGGCCCACCGAGCCGGCCGGACGGTTGGTACGTAGGGGGCTGGTCGTTCCCTCGCCTGGATCGTGTCCGGCATCACCATCTTGTCGCTCACCTACGTTTACGATCTGATCTTGATGTTGGCTCCCGGTGCGTTTGGCGGCAGAGAGGGCGCGATGGCTGAGATGAGCCGACTACATCTCAACTATAACTGGTACATCAATCTCGCCAGAATTCCTGTTCTCGTGGTCGGTTTTTGACTCTTGATGAGAGAACTGCTTCTGGGGCGAGAGGACCTTCGCCGTTCCCAGGACCGGGCCGCCTCGGCCGAGATGCATCTGATGAAGGCGGTGCAGGGCGGCGCCCAGATTTTTGTGCTGTACGGGCCCGATGACCGTCTCGTTATGTACAACCATGCCTATCGCGAGGCCAACGACAAGGTCATGGCGTCGATCGCGCTCGGCAGCTTGTGGGAGGACAACATTCGTATGGCCGTGGACGCCGGCATGGTTGAGGACGCGATAGGTCGCGAACAAGACTGGTTGCGCGAGCGACTTGCGCGACACCGCAACCCGTCGGGGGCGTTTCAGGAGAATCTCGCCGATGGCCGCAAACTGCTGGTACAGGAAGAGCGCCTGAAGGATGGCTCGACGATAACGACCACCGTCGATATCACTGAGCCGATGGAATCCGAGGAGCATTTCCGTCGCGCATTCGAGCAAATCGCCGTCGGCTGTCTTGTCGCGCCGACCGACGGGACGATCGAGATGTTCAACTCGGCAGCGCAACGGATGTTCGGCTACGCACCAGAAGAGATCCTCGGACGCAGCGTCGCGACACTGTTGCCCGAAGCTGCTGACGAGCAACATTTGGGTGAATTCGAGCGATTTGTCGCCTCCGGTGAGGAGATTCCTGGTGTAGACCGGGAACTGAGTGGTGTGCGCAAAGACGGTCAGGCCTTTCCGGTCAACGTTGGCATGGGGACGATGGACATCGCAGGCCGACGCAGGTTTGTCGCGTCTCTTGTGTCTGTCCGAGATGCAAGCGTTGCAGGTGCAGCTTCAGGTGGCCCAGAGCGTATGGAGTCAATCGGACATCTGACAGGGGGCCTCGCGCACGACTTTAATAACCTCATGACTACGATCGTTGGCAGTGCCGAGATTCTATCCTCACGGCTCGAGGGGGGTGACGCGTCCATGCGGTTTTTGAGTGCGATTACGGACGCGGTCGAACGGGGTTCGTCGCTCACCCGTCGCATGCTGGCGTTTGCGCGCCGCCAGGACCTTAAACCCGAGGCTGTCGACGTTGCGGGGTTGATTAACGGATTGCATGCGCTGTTGCGGCGCACGCTTGGCGAAAACCTGGAGCTTCGTGTCGTGGTCGATATTGATCTCTGGCCAGTGTTGCTCGATCGCGGTGAGTTTGAGAATGCGCTCATCAATATTGCGGTAAATGCCAGGGATGCAATGGCCGGTAGTGGTGTGTTGTCGGTGTGCGCGTTCAATGAGCACCGGGAGGCGAGCCATGGCGACGGGCGGGTCCCGTTGGGGGATTACGTCACCATCACCGCGAAAGACAATGGCAGCGGTATATCGGAGGCGATTGTTGAGTATGTGTTCGAGCCCTTCTTCAGTACCAAGGACACCGGGCGCGGGAGTGGCCTTGGCTTGTCGATGGTGTACGGGTTCGTCAAGCAATCGGGTGGATTTGTCACGATAGACAGTTCTGGAAGAGGGCACCCAGGTTTCGATGTACTTTCCGCGGACCGGGGAAGCGCCAGCCGTGCCCGCGCCTTCTGTCGCCCCGTCAGCTGAACTGCCGTTCGGACATGAGCGCGTCCTGGTTGTTGAGGATGAAGACGAGGTTCGGGAGGTACCCGTCGAGATACTTCGGCAGCAAGGTTATGAAGTCGAGGAAGCCGCGGACAGTCCTGCCGCGATCAACGCGCTCGACGCGAGGCACTTTGATATCCTCTTTACCAACATCGTGCTGCTCGGCGGAATCGATGGACTGGAGATATCGAGGCGCGCGCTGGAACTTCAGCCCAATATCAAAATACTGTATACGACAGGGTCTGCCGATAACGCCCAGCGAGATCAACTGCCCGGTGCGCAGCTGTTGGAAAAACCCTATCGGCGCCGGGCTCTCCTCAATCGGGTCCGCGAGGCCCTCGACGACTGAGGTTGGTTTCCTGCCGTGCTTAAGAGGTGGTCAGGCCTGACGCCACCAGGCAACCCCGTCCTCGTCTTCGTCGACGGTGAGCATACGACGCTCAAGGGCGCAATGTAGATGTGCAATGGCCTCGCCCGTCGCTGGAAAGTAACTCATGTCAGTTATCTTGCTCTTGAAGAGGGCAGGAAAGACGTCAACCGCACGTTTTGGTTCCTTGCACAGCTCGTACAACTTCTCAATGGCAACTTCATGCCAGTCGACGAGCGCGGTAAGGCGTTCGTGCACGCCTTTGTACAGGCTCTCGTGGGCGGGCAGGACGAGCAGATCCGGCGGCAGGTGTTGGCGAAAGCGGTCGCAGGACGACAACCAGTCCTGCAGGGGATTGGCGAACGGCTCTGAGGGCTGCACGCTGACGTTGGGCGTAATCTTGGGCAGTATCTGATCGCCGGCGATGATCACTTTCAGTTCCGGGCAATAGAGGCAGACGTGCTCGGGTGCGTGGCCATGTCCGATGATCGCACGCCACTCCCGGCCCCCGATGTCCAGGTACTGACCGTCGATGATCCGGCGATAGCCGGCTGGCAGTGGCACCATGCTGCGACCGAAGGCGCCAAATCGTTCTCGGTAGCTGTCTAAACGGTCCTCAGTGAAGCCTGCGCGGCGGTAGAATCGAATCGCGTCTTCCGGCACGTCGGCCGGACCGTCCTGTGACATTGCTTTACACATGTAGAAGTCGCTTCGGCTCATCCAGAGCTCGCAATTCCACTTTTCGGTGATCCAGCCCACGTTGCCTGTGTGATCCGTGTGCAGATGAGTCGCGACCACCCGGGTGACCGGGTTGCCGTCCAGATGTTTGTCGAAGATAGTTTGCCAGTGAGCCTTCACGCTGTCGTTTGAAATGCCGGTGTCAACGATGGTCCACCCGTCGTAGTCACGCAGCAACCAGACGTTGATGTGGTTCAGGCGTCCCATCATGGGCATGCGGATCCAGAAGACGCCGTCCGCCACCTCGGTCACCTCGCCTGGCGCGGGAACCTGATCTTCAAACTGATAATTGAGCGGATCGAATCCGCGTTTGGACATGTTATCCAACGACTTCTCCTTCGCGCGCCTGCGTTGAGCGCATTTGTCTCGCTGCTATCCGAGGTGATGATGCTTTAAAACGACTCTGGTTGATTTGGGCCTTTTCGAAATCCAAAATAGCGAACGGGGCGGATACAGCCTGCCGCAGGTCGCAGATTCCGGCAGCTGGAATTGTAACCGCGCGGGACGACCCGGCATAGCAACCGGCGGCGGGCTTGGCGAAAGCTATTCATGGGCTTGATCGTCGGACGATGCTTGCCGCGACTCGCGCGTCAACGTGACGAGTTGTGACTTCGGGGTGTCAACCCAGAGATCAATCCACCAATCCCGCCAGCCATAGCGGCTGCACAGCATGAAACGAATGCGGGCGTGGTCGCAAAGCTGTCGCTGAGGTGAAACTGCCAGTCACCCGCGACGGACGCCTCGCCGGCAACCGTGATGACAGCAGTGGCCGGCAGATCCTGCACCGAGCCGTTGTCCGGATGCCCCGCTTCGAGCTGGAGAGAGTCGCCATCGGCGAAGTATCAGACGGTCGTCTCTCGCGATTCACCGCTGGGAGTCAGTGTTGTGACTGTGATGGTGTCCCCTGACTCGAGGGCAATGCCGGTCACGAACATGCTGAGGCATGCAACGACAATGACTGAAGCAACACTCAGTTGGACCCTGCGCACCGGCGTCATAAGCTTGCCTCCGTATTGCACACAGGGTCCGTCCTGACCGCGCCAGGATCGGAGGCGCCGCGGGCGGACGCTGGGCTTATAGACGAGTGTCCTTGGACCACTTCTTTTTCCCGTCTTTGGCGTTCTTGTAGCGTTTTGAATCACGACGTTTCTCGCGCCGATTTTCGGCCAGGGTCCGGGTGTTTCGCGCCTCTTCCTCCGCCAGCTTCCGATAATTTGAATAGCGCCGAGAATCCAGCGATTCGTCCGCGATCGCCGCCTGTATAGCGCAACCCGGTTCGTGCTGGTGCGCACAGTCCGAAAAGCGGCAGGTCAGCATTAAGGCCTCGATGTCCTCAAACATGTCCCTGATGGAGGGCGCGCTATTGGCCATCCCGAGTTCGCGCATGCCCGGACTGTCGAGGATCAGGGTGCCTCCTGCAAGAAGGTGCAAAGAGCGGTGAGTCGTCGTGTGTCGTCCCGCGTTGTCGTCTTCCCGGATTCCGCCGGTGAGTTGCACCTCGTGACCTGCCAGGCAGTTGAGCAAGGTCGACTTGCCAACGCCGGATGAGCCAACCATCGCGATCGTCTCCTGGGGGCGCAGCCACGCGCGCACGCCTTCTGCGGACGCCGGGTCGAGCGCATTGACGGTTTCGATTGGAAGTTCCGGGTCGATTTTTCGGGCGCGTTCAACAAACGCGTCGGGCTGGTCGCTGAGGTCGCTCTTGGTGAGGATGAGAACGGCGGGAATTCTGGACGCGCGGGCAAGCGCAAGATAGCGTTCTATACGCGACTCATTGAACTCGTCATTGCAGGAGGTGACGAGAAACAGCGTATTGATATTGGCCGCGATCGCCTGTTCCTGGGTCTCCTGGCCGGCGCCGAGACGTGTGAGCAACGTTGAGCGACGCAACAGGGCGTAGATCTTCTCGCGGGTGGGGTCGAGCAGCACCCAGTCGCCGACGGTTGGCCGTTCACGCTGGGCGAGACGGTACCAGTGCCGCCCGAGGACCGCGCGGCACTCCGTTGCCCCATCGTGGGCGATGATCCGGTCGCGGTGGATGGCGATCACCCGTGCCGGTATCGACGCCGGACCGCCCGGATCGTCGGCATCGGTTCGTTCGGCTTCGCGTGCGGGCTGCCAGCCGAGATCGGTCAGTGAGCGGATTGCCACCGCCCCGCTGTCTTGGCCATCTTCGTCGTCTTTGCTATCGTTTTGATCTTTCATCGTCATCACTGGTCTCCATCCGGCGCGCGTGGTGCTTGCGCAGGATCAGAAGGAAAGAAGGTGAAGACGCGGACTGTAGCGACTGGAACCGATGACACTTAACGGGTCACCGAGGTCGGTGTTGACTGCCCGGGTTCGGTCTCAGTAATTCGTAAGTCGGGCGGAGGCCAGGTGTCAATCTGCCGGGGGAGTGACCAGCACGGGGCCAAACTTAACCAACGAGAGAGCTAGTCCGCATCCTGGATTGATTACATTCATGTTCAGTCTCCTCTCGATAAGGGTTGGCTTAGTGGATGATTTGTGCGCTTGAGTCTCTTGCCGGCGGACGATTGCGACAGCGATCTGATGTGATTCGTGCTTCACGCAGGCACCATGTTACCCCGAACGCTCAGTCATTCAATCAGTGTTTCTCGAGGTCTTCTGCCAGCATCGCGTCGACATGATCGATGATCGATGATCGTTGCGTCGTACTCGTCTCTGATCACGCCCCACATCTCGCGGTTGAGCGGTTTGGTGAGCCACGCGCTGAGTGCGGCGCGGGACGATGCGACCACATAGTCCGGAGCGGACTCGATGTTGAGGTGACCGGTGAGCTTCAGCATGCGCTTGCGAAAATAGTCCCGGTAGAGGTACCGGTCCATATCCGATAGCTCGTCGCCCCGCGCGATGTGATCGTCCAGACTGGCGAATGCTGTTTCCTGTCTCAGGGAGTCGATGAGATCGGTGTCGTCCATTAATAGCCGCGTGTCGGACAGGAGGTTCCAGCGGCGCCGCAGATCCGAGAAAGGCGACTTGCTCTCCTGATTCGACGTCGCGGTATGCCCGCGTTGCCGTCTCCGCAACGGATTTTCATCGAGAAGCGTCTCAAGCAGGTCAAACAGCGTGTGGCGGGCGTAGTCCTGGTTACTGAAGCGGTCCAGATGGGTTCCGCTTTGTTCGAACGCGACGCTGGTGCGAAGTTCGCGCACGTTGGAAATGATGTCACGGTGCCTTATGGGTGCCGGCACTCCGCCGTCATACGGCAGCTTTCCGGTCAACATTTCAAACAGCAGGAGTCCGATACTGTAGTAACTGCAGAAGGGGTCTAACGGTGCCCCGGCAAGCTGTTCAGGACTCGCATAGCGGGTGTCGTCGTCCGACGACGCGCGGCCGGTCGCTGACGTGTTCAAGCCTGGAAAGGCCAGGTAGATCTGGCCATTGTCGCGAAAGATCAGGTTCTTTGGTGAGAAGAGATCGAGGCTCACGTTGTGCTCCGCAAGCACCTCAATGATGTGCGCCAATTCATCGGCGATGCGCAGGGCGTGAAAAACCGAGAGGCCGCTCTTGGACGCGCTCAATTCTTCCTCGAGGGTGCGGCGCCCGCCTACTTCTGTTGCGACGTACGTCTGCGTGCGCCATTCGCCGATGCCATGGATGGACTGGAAATGTGGGCTTTCGATGTTCGCGCACAGGCGGGCTTCATCCAGCAAGCGGGTTCGCTGGGCCGAGTGTTGCGACTCGGCTGACGTGAGAATCAGTTGGACTGAACGCGCGAGCGAAAGTTGCTCGGCGGCGACCCGGGTAATCTGACCGGCGTGCCAAAGGATCTCGCGGACACGATAGTCGCCGATTGTCGAGATGCCCTGGGGCATTAGATGGGAAATGCTCTCTGACAACTTACGTTCGTAGTCTTCGCGTGCGTAGGCTGCCTTGGCGAGC
>Ga0302135_10001041_pt1 | contig 16641 bp, 13 predicted proteins | sample CBN3_surface_MG_FD_203119 | JGI IMG/M metagenome (GOLD analysis project Ga0302135, IMG submission 203119) | Marine microbial communities from Western Arctic Ocean, Canada - CBN3_32.1 | ecosystem: Environmental > Aquatic > Marine > Oceanic | place: Canada: Western Arctic Ocean | collected...
TCCCCCCCCCCTGTGTATCAACGTTGATACGCCGGGTACACACCCGTACACTCCGTCCGACATGACTCCATCAACAGATCCAATCCCAACCACACAGCGAAAACCCAGAATCGGCATCATCGGAACCGGCAACATGGCAATGGCCCTGGGCAAAGCACTTTTCGCCGCAGGGCACTTCGTTGCGTTCGGATCACGCCGTCCCGAAGATCGTAAAGAATTTCATAAAGAGGTCGGAACCGACACCCGCCTCTACGGCATCCGCGCCGCAATGGACGCCGGTGAAATCGTCATCATCACCCTCCCCTATATAGAGGTAGTCGCCACAGTACGTAAACACGCCGAATCGCTGCGAGGAAAAGTGGTGATCGACATCACAAATCCGTTCGCAGCACAGCCGAACAACGGCGACTCAGGAGCGCAGGTAACAGCAACCGCAATCGGAGAGGGTGCACGTGTAATCGCAGCATTCAAGACCAACTTCGCCGATACCTTCGCCGACCCAAGCGACTCCACGGGCGAACCACGAGAAGTCCACTACGCAGGTGATGACGAAGAAGCAATGGAAGTGGTCTCAGGGCTAATCAAAGAGATCGGATTCAGGCCAGTCGATTGCGGAAACCTCGCACAGGCAGTAGTTCTCGATCACATGGTCCCACTAATGATCCGCCTCGACACCACCGAACACGCATCAAGCCGAAAAAGCTCCTGGCGAATCACCGCACCGTAATCCAGGCGGCATTGCGGAAATTGTCATCCTGAATTCATTTTCAAGATCTTTCTAATCCCTGCACTGCCACGCCCAGTTCCATACACATGTCAAGCCTGGACCCCAAGTGACGACCGAAGTCGTCCTTGAGCCACCCTGTCTACTCGCATCGCACTTACGTCTTCGCACCGGAAACGTAACAACCACCAACGTGTGCAATCCCGCCGCACACCTTTGTCTCAGAAAGCTATCCGGCAATTCACAGGTAACTCCCAGCTATTCACCTCAACCCCGGGAATAGTGTGGAAAACGTACTGCACGGCAATAACTACGAAATGATCCGACCACCGGGGTAACTTGTGATGAATCTCAAACGAATACACTTCTTCCCAGATACGAAAATCGCTGGGATGCTTATCGGTCTAACAGCTCTCGCAGCAGCCGTCGGCTGTTCCGATCTGCAAAGCACCGACCTGCCCGGTGCAAATCTGCCCGGCACAATTCCGCAAGCCGCCGACACCACATTGGTAACCGGAATTCTCCAGAACGTCGATTCTGTTTCCGGTGAAGTCACCGTCCAACTGAATAACGGCGCCACAACTACTTTCAACCTCGAAGATGTAAACATCGAAGAACTTGCAGCGGTCGCCGGTTCGGGCATTCTTCAGGCGGGTGACCAGATTGAGCTAACGCCCGGTAACGACAACCTCGTTGCTTCACTAGCTCCCTCTGCAGCGAAGGCCGAGGGAACAATCTTCAACATCGATACCGACGAATCTTCATTGACTGTCGATACCGAAAATGGAGTCCAACTCACCGTAAATATCGACGCCCAAACCGAGATCAAGGCCAAAGGAACAGGAACTTCCTCCACCAACATCTTCGAACTCGTCGCTGGTATGGAAGTAAAAGTCATCTACGATGCTGAAACCTCCCAGAGTTCAATGATTCAGTTCACTCGCCCAGGAGAGCGTGGCATTAGCACTGAGCAAGACAGGATCGGCACTGTGTCCTCAGTCGACCCGATTGCGCACACGATCACTCTGAGCAACAGCGATGGCACTCTGTCCACCTTCGCTATCGCAAGTTCAACTCAAATCGATGACAACGGCCCCGTGACCTTCGCTGCTATCCAGCCGGGGACTGCAGTCGAAATCGAATTCAATCCCATCACGATGGAAGCATCCGAAGTCGAAATCGAAGACTCCCCAGATGTGGATGAAGCAGATGAGCCGGACGTTGAAGAACTCGAAGTCGAAGAACTCGACCTTCATGAAGACGCCGACGACGAGCAGGATATTGACGAAGTCGAAGACGATGAACTCGCCTCGACGAAGACGACACGGACGAGCCGGATGTTGACGAAGTCGAAGGCGAAGACGATGAACTCGACCTCGACGAAGACTACACTGAGGAACTTGATGCCGACGATTCTGACGACTTAGATGACGATGGAACTGATAACTCCGGTCCCAACGATCACGAGGGTGAAGTAGACAATTCCGGTCCCGGCAACCACGAAGACCGTATCGATGACTCGGACGTAGTTGCTGTCGATGAACTCGACATTGACGAGCCCGATGTCGACGACGAGGTCTAACGGACCACGGACCGTGATGGATCAATCGTCAAACTAAAAATCAAAAGCCCTCGACCAGCGAAACCTGGTCGAGGGCTTCTCGCGTCCTAGAACTGATTCTCCGCCTTCGGCACATCCACCCTCACGCGCCGAATCCGTCCGTCACCCTGAATTCGATCCCTGCCCAACACCGTCGATTCGCACAGGTACAGATCACGTCCATCGGCCCCGCCAAGCATGCAGGCATAGGCGCTCTTATCGGCATCTTCTAAAGCAATAACCTGTTTAATCTCACCCCCATCGGCCACCCGCACCCAACCACCAGAATCACCGTATGTAAAGTAAGGGCACGCAACCCAGATACAGCCCTCGGCGTCAAGACTTATCCCGTCAGTAGGCGCAGCCAGATTCGCCCACGGCCGACGGTTCGAAAGCGTCCCATCGTCGTTGATGTCCCACGCGGTCAAAGTAAATGCGAACGTCTCCGCGACAATCAGAGTTTTGCCGTCAGACGTAATCGCCCCGCCGTTCGGGAAGCAAACCCGATCAGCGACAACCTGCGAAGAACCGTCAGGTCGAGCCATAACAATATTGCCGAACCGAGGCGGATTCGCCGGCCCGGGCGGCACCTCTTCGCGCAGTCCCGGCAGGTACACACCCGCGTAGCCAGTCCCGTTCGGAGCCACCACCATGTCGTTATTACCCGTTCCGTACGGAGTCGAAAGATCGGCATGATGCGTCGAGTCAGATCGTGATGCACCGCCAGCCGCCACAACATCAGCCGAAAGCCTCACTATCTCCCGGCTATCAGTCGCTACCACCAGCATGTCGCCGTTCGCCAGAAATCCAAGACCGCTCGGAAACTCACCCGGCTCGAACACTGTTTCAACAGTTCCAGCCTCATCAACCCGAGAAACTCTGCTCGCCATCACATCACTGAAATACAGCTTGTTCTCGTCAGCCCGCCACCGTGGACCCTCAGGAAAGAACAGACCGTCAGCAACCATTTCAATCGAGTTCGAAACCAATTTAATCTCCTCTGCAATGATCAACCCGCAGTCTACCCAGTCAATTCAGCGATCACCAATCGATCCCTTGTCAACTGTCATCCTGAATTCATTTCAGGATCTCTCCCCCCTTGCAGCTAATCAAGCCAACGAACCGCAACCACCCCACGAAGCCCAACGCACCTCCCGCCCCAGATCCCTCGCGTGCACTCGGGAAATCATCTGTTGCGATTAACACCACCGCAATCACTCAGCACGCGCACCAGATCACCTCGCAAATAATCCCCACAGAGAAACAACCACTTCGCGTGTACCATTACGCGGCGAAAAACACCGTGAATCTAGTTCGAACCACCAGCACCAGCCAAACAACCAAAATGACCACAACAAGCGACCCACAAGAAAAACTACACTCCTCACGCGCCGCCAAACGAGCACCCGGAAAGTGGCGATCATGGGAGACCACCGAAGGCGCCATCCGAGCACCCCACCGCTCGATGATGAAGGCCATGGGACTCAGCGACAAAGACATCGCAGCCCCCTTCGTCGGAGTCGCTTCTACCCACAACGAAGTAACCCCATGTAACTCAGGAATCGCACCGCTCGTTGAAGAAGTAAAACGAGGCGTATTTGCAGCCAACGGCACGCCTTTCACGTTCGGAACAATCACCGTTTCCGACGCTATTTCAATGGGAACCGAAGGCATGCGAGGCTCGCTGGTCTCCCGCGAAGTTATCGCCGACTCCATCGAAACAGTGATATTCGCCGAACGTTACGACGGGCTGGTCGTCGTTGCTGGCTGCGACAAATCACTCCCCGGTGGAATGATGGCGATGGCGCGCCTCGATGTGCCTTCTATCTTCATCTACGGAGGATCGATCCTACCCGGTTCACTGCACGGTGAAGATATCCAGATACAGAACGTGTTCGAGGCTGTCGGGCAGTACCAAACCGGCAAGATCGACGCCGACGAACTCGTCGCAATCGAAAACCACGCCTGCCCCGGCTCCGGCTCATGCGGAGGCATGTTCACCGCCAACACCATGTCGTCCATCGGTGAGGCACTCGGCCTCTCGCTGCCTGGCTCCGCCTCAGAACCAAACGTCGACCAGCGCAAAGCTGCGTCCTCACGTGAAGCCGGGCATGCCGTGATGAACCTCCTCGAAAAGAACATCCGCCCGTCCGATATCCTCACCCGAAAAGCCTTCGAGAACGCAGTGACCGTAGTTGTTGCGATGGGTGGTTCAACCAACACCACGCTTCACCTCCCGGCAATCGCTCACGAAATGGGCGTCGAACTGACCCTCAAAGATATCCACGACATCTCACTACGCACCCCGCTCATCGCGAACATGAAGCCCGGTGGCGACTACGTGATGCTCGATATCGACCGTGTGGGCGGCATCCCCGTCGTGATGAAACGACTGCTCGATGCTGGTCTCCTTCACGGCGATTGCATGACGGTTACCGGCAAGACCATCGCCGAGAACCTCGCAGATGTAAAAGTTCCCGAGCCATCCAGTGTTCTCCACTCGGTCGAAGACCCGATCTCGCCCACCGGCGGACTCGTCACGCTCTTTGGAAACCTTGCACCAGACGGCTGTGTACTCAAGGTCGCTGGGCACCAGTTCGGCCAGACCTTTGGCGGACCCGCAAAAGTCTTCGACGGTGAAGAAGGCGTTATGGAAGCCCTCCAGAAGCGCGAAATAAACGAAGGCGACGCAATCGTTATCCGCTACGAAGGACCCAAGGGTGGACCCGGCATGCGAGAAATGCTGTCGGTAACGGCCGCCCTTGTTGGACAAGGACTCGGCGAAAAAGTGCTTCTCATGACCGACGGTCGATTCTCGGGTGCGTCCCATGGATCGATGATCGGTCACATCGGACCCGAAGCCGCCGTTGGCGGGCCTATCGCTGCCGTGCAGGATGGCGATCAGATCGAGGTTAACCTCGACGACTTCGAACTCAACGTCAAAATCAGCGACGAAGAAATGGCCAGCCGACTCGACAAGTGGCAGCCAAAGCCCCCGCCCTACACAAAAGGCGTCCTCAGCAAATACATCAAACTGGTAAACCCCGCCTCAACCGGCGCCGTCACCGGCTGATCTCAGCAGTTATCCCCTCTCCCTGCGAGGGAGAGGGATAGGGTGTGGGTCGAAAGCGTTCACTGCGCACTACTGAGAAACCCAGTCTCTTGTCATTGCGAGGAGTTCGACGACGTGGCACTCGCTGGCATTATGAGCAACTTGACCGCGCAGCAAATACGCCACTGGCTGGCCACACACTCAGCCCCACTCATAACCCTCGCGATCATCACCGCACTCCTGATCGTCACCGCTTGCTCAACAAGTGAAGATCCCCCCAGTCCCTCACCCTCGGCAACCGCCACAGCACCACCCGAGCAGACCAGCACCCAACCTCCCACTCCGAAGACCACACCGTCAGTCGCTCCTCTCTCCACCGTAGTTGTCGCTCCAGCCACAGCCCTGACCATTCCGACACAGAAATTCCAATAAATATCCCGCCACCTAAAAGAAGGCAGCGGGATATTTATTTCTCATCACAAGATTATTGCGCCTACTCCGTCGGCTGTGGCCACGCACCCGCCCACTTGTCGTGGTACTCGTACTCAAGCGCGGCACTCCCGGCAATGCTATTCCACATCTTCGTACGCAAGTAGTTCCGCTTGCTGACCAGCGACCGCTGGATCAACGCCGCCTCATCGTGTTCAAGACGCTCGATAATCCGATCATCGTTGCTCGAATCGTGATTCCAACTCGGTTCAGCCGACTCGCTGGCGCGCTCGAACAAATACTTCACCATGTAGCGAATCTGATCGCTCGTGTTCGCAGTTCCTGCGTGCCATATGTCGTAATGAAGAATCAGCACCGACCCAGCCGGAACAACCGCCACAATCTGATCCCTAAAATTCCCATGCGATGCGTTTCGATCAGCAGCAGCCGAGAATAAATGCGACCCGGGAATCAACGCCGTCGGACCCATGTTCGAAGCCACGTCCTGCGGGTAGTACATAATCAGCACGCTCTGCACGTGATCAGGCACCCGACCATGACCTTGTGTCAGCGTCGGGATCATCAGGCTGTCCTGATGCCACTGCTGACTCCGTGTTCCCGGGTGATTCTTGTGACAGTGCCTGTGAGCCGCCCGCGTGTAGCCACTACCCAATAAGCTCGACAGAGCCCCTGCAACCGACGGGTGCTCATACACCTGGTCGATCTTTGGAACCGCCTTGTTTATATCGTCACCGGGATTGGTCGGCAACGTCTCAAGCTCGTTGTAAACCTCAGCGTGAAACTCGGGCGGGAACGCCGGTTCAACTATGTGATAGCCGTTGATGATGAAATCGGCGACCTGATCGTCGCTCAAAAGATTCTCGACAGAAATACTCGTGCTATTGGTCATCAAACTGCTCCATCTTCTCCAAAATGAACTGGAATCCAAGCACATCGACACCCGAATCAGCAAGCGTCCCACGCTGATCTGGAAAGTGCACTACCCGCCACCCGTCGATCACCGCATCGTGAATCGACTCGTAATCGATGCCGGTGCTAGTCGGGTCAATCTCAACAATCGTGCCCTTCACAGGCTCGTGTAACGCCTGAGAAATCGCCGGTGACCGCGGATCGGTCGACTGCGCGCTCAGGTAGAGAAGTCGCTGTTTTAATGCCATCGATATTGCTGCCTCAGCCCCCAGAGAAAAAACGAATCGCTTCAAACTCCTAGATATTTAGGAACTCGACACTGTATCGAATTTTTATCAGACGTGCGCACCGATGTTTCTGTCATTGCGAGGAGTACGAAGCCTGCCCTGAGCGAAGTCGAATGGGTGGCAATCACGCAGAGTCGGACGAAGAGTTCGTGGCTCTGGCGATTCGCTTTCTGATGACATCAGATATGAGTAGCCCTGGCAAGATCGATTGACAATGCCGGACGTTGATTGCCACGTCGTCGTACTCCTCGCAATGACAGCTACATCGTTGAATCAACACAATGTCGACCCGTCCTCATAACGAAAAAGCACACAGGCTGGCGTAGCGGTGGTAAATTTCTCGACCTAACTCAATCACTACCAGCCAACAACGGATCACTAAACCAATGCTCACCGCTGGCGCCGGACGATCAGACATCACCCCACCCGTTGGAATTGCTCACGCCGGATGGGGAGCCGCCACCCACCAGCGCGCCGAGGGCGTCGACATGCCCTTCTACGCCACCGCGCTATACGTGACCGACGGTGAACTCGAACTCGCAATCGTCGATATCGACACCGGTGGCATCACAAACGAAGACGACGCAGCGATCAGGGACGAAGTAGCAGCCGTCGCAAATATCAAACCCGAAAACCTTCGCCTGTCCGCAACCCACACCCACTCCGGCCCGGTGAACCGCGGATCATGGCTAAATGAAGGCATGGAACTCATCGCCCCCTACTGGGACTCGCTCCCATCGCGTGTCGCCGAAGCCGTAAGCACCGCTAAATGGGCGGCGAAACCAGCCCACGTCGGAGTCGGCAAGGGCTCCAGTTCAATCAACGTTAACCGTCGACCAGCCCTTGATAACGGCACCCTCTTTACCGGCCGAAACTGGGAAGGAACCGTCGATCGAGAAGTCGGCGTTGTTGCGATCAACGACACCGACGGAAACGCGATCGCAACGATACTCAACTACGCCTGCCACCCAACAATTCTCGGCCCAGCAAACAAGCTCCTGTCACCCGACTACCCCGGATCTGCACGAAAAGTGGTCGAACAGTACGCCGGAGGACTCTGCCTTTTCCTCCAGGGTGCAGCAGGAAACTGCGGACCCACCCACGGATTCATTGGCGAAGTGGCAGTCGCCGAATGGCTCGGAAACCGACTAGGGCTCGAAGCCGCGAAAGTCCGACTCGAAATCGACCCTGTCCCACGAAAAGAGCGACTCGTCGAAGTCGTCCAGTCTGGTGCCGACCTTGGCATGTACGAAGACGACACAGCCGGTGAACCCGACGACACTCTACGCGTCATAAACACCACAGCCACTCTCCCCGTTGGAGACTTCCCGTCCATCAAAGATGCGCAGGCTCAGTTCGATCAGGTCGTCGAAACTCTCAACGTTACCCGCCAGACCGGAACCGAAGATGAAATCAAGCTGACGGTCTCAAACGCAAAGCGTGCGAATTTTGTTCTCGGCAACGCCGAACGAACCGTCGATGGACCAATAGCAATGCGAGTTCAGGCGATGCGTATCGGACCCGCCGCGCTGGTTGGAATCCCTGTCGAGGCGTTCTGCGAAATCGGACTCGCCGTAAAAGCCGCATCTCCCGCAGCCCAAACCCTATTCAGCGGCTACACCAACGGCACTCTCGGCTACATGCCAATGGCCGACAACTTCGAAGAGGGCGGCTACGAAGTAACCACAACCCCGATGGCGGCAGGCGCAGCTGAAGAAACTATCGCTGCCTGCACCGACGCAATTCAAGCCCTCTGGCGATAACCTTTAATCCACGACAAAAATAGAACTTGCGTCACTTAATCTGGTGATTGATCATGGGCAGCAGTTGTTGCATCATATGGGTACGTGTCTTGGCTTAATCCCGGTGAATAACATGAAAACAATCGCAAATCGGTGATTCTTGCCGATCGGTGTTGTCGCGCTGTTCGCACTCACTGCCTGCGGCTCAACCCCCGCTGCTGAGGAACCAACTCCGTCAGCCACACCCAAACCTGTCGCAACTTTCCAGACGATCAAAGTTACAGTCGTTCCCGAAGGTACTTCGACCCCGGTACCCACGGTCGGAGTCTCAACAGGCTCTGGAATGTCCGCCTGGCAAGGCTATCTCGACAACGCTGTCATGTCGTTTGGAAACGATGTCTGGGATCTGTGTGAAGGGGGTCGATGATTCGTCGGCAAAGGAGAACTCAAAGGCAACATTCTCTGGTCTCTCGCGCCCCCGACAGTCGAGCTAAAACCGAATGAAATGCTCCTCTATGCCTTTTCTTTCGAAAAAGAGGCCGGAAGAGGTTTCGTTACCGGATATGAAAACGATATCCCGGTACTAAAGCCCATCGAATGGAGGAGCCTGTACGAAACCGACCCCGTTAAGTTTGTCGGCGACCACATACCTTTCGAAGTGTACGAACTCAAAGAATGCCTGAACGTCCAGACCCTCAGGACACCTTGAGTTACGCCCACCGGGATTCACCGGTTAAAACAGCCGCAAACGAGTAGCATTCTCCCTACAGAATCATCAACCAGTGACCGAACGCGTCTCCCGCCCCCCGAACTCCGACTCGTGAACCCCACTTGCAACCCTCCGGCACGTCGACCAACGTGAACCAATCGACGTCTCAACCTCCAAATAAAAAACTGCTTCGCAACGGTCAATTCCTCAGGCTGTGGTCGGTCGGGTGGATGACCGGCACGATGATGTGGCTCGAAATGCTCGTCGTCGCACTGCTGGCGCTTGAACTGACCGACTCGCCATTCCTCGTATCTGTCACCTTCTTCCTGCGATTCCTCCCGATGCTTTTCGGCATGTGGCTCGGTGCCGTGGCAGAACGACTCAACAGGAAATACATAATGATCGGGGGGCTGATCATTCAGGCCACCGTCTCAGCAATTCTCGCCGCTCTCGTAATATCCGAAATGATCGAGTACTGGCACCTCGCTCTCGGCAGCTTCCTGATCGGTGCCGTTCTGTCAAGCGAGTTCCCCGTTCGTCGAACAATGATCGGTGAAGTCGTCCCAAGAGCATCGGTCGGCCGAGCAATATCGCTCGAACAAACCACAAACTCGCTTTTCAGAATCATCGGTCCATTTGTTGGCGGCGTGTTCCTCGCCACGATCGGCGCCCAGGGCGGATTCATGCTCGGATTCGTTCTCTACTCGATCGGTGCCGTAATTGCGCTCACCATGAAGTACAGCCGACCCCGATCAAACGAAGTTCTCGGCGGCACCATGACCCAGATTTTTGAAGGAATTCGGTACATCCGACGCAGCCAGGTGATGATCGGAACCCTCGGAGTAACCCTGATACTCAACGTGTTCGGATTTACTTACATGAGCCAACAGCCGGTGGTGGCGCGCCAGGTGCTGGGCGTAAGTGACGTGCTAATCGGGCTCCTGCAATCCGTCGAAGGCGCAGGGGCACTTCTCGGCGCTTCGCTGGTGGTGATATTCGCCCGCCCACGCCACTACACACGCATCTACATGTGGGGATCGCTCCTGTTCCTGATCTGTATCGTGCTGTTCTCTCAATCAGAAACGTACTGGGTAACGCTGATAATCCTGTTCTTCGGCGGAATCGGAATGTCAGGTTTCGCCACCATGCAAAGCGCAATCATGATCTACGTCTCCTCTCCAAAAATGAGAGGACGTACCCTCGGTTCAATCGCAGTTTTCATCGGAATAGGACCCTTCGGCCAGCTCGGAATAGGAGCCCTCGCCAGCATCCTTGACCCCGCAACCGCAGTGCTCATCACAGCATCCACCGGCATCGTCTTAATGTTCATAGCCTTCGTAATCTACCCAGCAATGAACAAATCCGAATCCCTGGAGCGAGACGCAGCCCTCACTTAATAAAAGTGAACGCCGTTAACCGCAGCCCACAGTCAACTACCGTCTACTGTCATCCTGAATTCATTTTCAGGATCTATCTCCCCTCAACAGCGTAATGCCACCGCCGAATCTATCTTCACTCGGTTAAACTTCCCCCCCAGAAGCTCAACCACCACAAACCAACATCTCAGAAAAAGTGCCAATGGCACAGAAAAAGTCGCACGCGACCATTGCAACTCGGAATCTTTGATAAATATCTCACTCTCTGGGTCGCCCTCTGCATCGTCGCAGGCGTCGGCCTCGGTGAACTATGGCCCGACTTCCCCGACACGCTCAGCAAATTCACCGTAAGCCAGGTATCGATCCCCGTCGCCATCCTCATCTGGTTTATGATCTACCCGATGATGGTGCGCATCGATTTCTCCAGCGTATTAGAAGTTCGCAAACGACCACGCGGACTCGCACTCACCCTCATCATCAACTGGCTGGTCAAGCCGTTCACCATGTTCGCCGTAGCGTGGTTCTTCCTGAAGATCGTCTTCGCACCATGGATAGCCGGCGACCTCGGATCCGAATACGTCGCGGGTGCAATCCTTCTAGGTGCCGCACCATGCACCGCAATGGTCTTTGTATGGAGCTACCTCACCAAAGGCAACGCCGCCTACACCCTCGTACAAGTAACCGTGAACGACCTCGTACTGCTCTTCGCATACGCGCCAATCGTCATTCTGCTACTCGGAATCGGCGACATCACCGTTCCGTACGACACCGTCTTCCTCTCAGTCGTTCTCTACGTGGTCATCCCGCTCGCAGCCGGATACGCAACGCGAAAATGGGCTCTCAAAACAAAAGGAAACGAGTGGCTTGAAGAAACATTCCTGCCGAAGCTCGGGCCAGTAACGATCATCGGTCTACTGCTCACACTCGTTCTGCTCTTCTCATTCCAGGGCGGGACGATCCTCGACAATCCGGGGCACATCGGCCTAATCGCAATACCCCTCATTTTGCAAACATTTATAGTCTTCGGCATCGCATACGCGGTCGCTAAAATGTGGGGACTCAGCCACGACATCGCAGCCCCAGCCGCACTTATTGGCGCTTCGAATTTCTTCGAACTGGCCGTAGCAGCTGCCATTTCACTGTTCGGACTCAACTCCGGCGCAGCACTCGCAACAGTTGTCGGTGTACTGGTCGAAGTGCCAGTAATGCTTCTGCTAGTCCGATTCGTAAACGCCACCTCAAACTCGTTCTCGCACAGCCACGACGGCACCTGCTGCCCGGCCGGTGCGGCGTTGGCTAACGCTATGGACATAGAATCTGGCGACTAGCCTCTAACTTCAAATCACTGCCCCGTCAGGCCCAACAAACGTAGGAACCCAGCATGACCACCGAACAAATGCTCGAAGTCCGAACCCAACTGCTGTCGGTAGTACGTGACTTCGTGAAACGAGACGCCATGCCTCAGGCAGCCGAACACGACGAAAACGACACGTATCCGACAGAGCTATTCGACCAGATGGCCGAGATGGGCCTGTTCGGCATGACCGTGCCCGAAAAATACGGCGGACTCGGTGTCGACGTGCTGACGTTCTCGATGGTTTTCGAAGAACTCGCAAAGGGCTGGATGTCGCTGACCGGTCCCATCGGCTCTCACTCAATGCTCACGTTCGCACTCGCAAAGTTCGGGTCTGATGCTCAAAAGCAACGCTGGCTACCCGATCTGGCGTCTGGCAAAAAGCGAGGTGGACTCGCCTTGACAGAACCCGGCGGTGGAACCGATGTCGCAGGCATGCAAACACGGGCAGTTCGAGACGGCGAAGAGTACGTCATCAACGGCACCAAGCAGTTCATAACAAACGGTCGAAACGGCGATGTGTTCCTGCTGCTCGCCAAGACCGATGTGAACACCGATCCGCCCCACAAAGACATCTCGGGCTTCATCGCCGAAAAAGGACCCGGGTTCACCGCTGGCAAAGATTTCAACAAGCTCGGCTACCGCGGCGTCGATACCTCAGAACTCATCTTCGACGACTACCGTATTTCAGCGGACGAGGTTCTCGGAGAAGAAGAAGGACAGGGCTTCTATCAGGCGATGGACGCTCTCGAAACCGGCCGCATAAACGTGGCGTCGAGAGCCGTCGGTGTCGCGGACGCAGCATTCGAGGCTGCCATCAAGTACGCCCAGCAACGAGAGACTTTCGGCAGACCAATCTCAAGCCGACAGTCGATCCAGAACATACTCGCCAACATGGCAACCAAAATCCACGCAGCCCGCCTCATGACCCGCGACGCCGCCGAACGAAAACAACGCGGAGAACGCGTCGATGAACAGGCAGGAATGGCGAAGCTCTACGCAAGCGAAATCTGTGCCGAAGTAACCCTCGACGCCATGCGCATTCATGGCGGAGCCGGCTTCATGAAAGACTCCCCCATAGAACGCTACTACCGTGACGCCCCGCTGATGATCATCGGCGAAGGCACAAACGAAATCCAACGCCTCATAATCGCCAAAAACCTGCTAAAACGTTACGAGATCTAAAGCGTGTCGACCACTACATCATCCTGAGCACCGCCTGCCCTGAGTTTTATCGAATGGGTTGAAGGGTCCGCTCAGGAACATTCTCACCTCGGAGCCCACACACTTGCGCCCAAATATCGTTTTTGCCTTCGCCGATGACTGGGGACGCTACGCCAGCGCCTACCGCAACCAACCCGGCGAAGCCACGATCCACGAACTCATCGAAACGCCAAACTTCGATCGAATCGCAGACGAAGGAACGATATTCCTCAACGCCCACGTCCCAGCACCGAGCTGCACACCCTGCCGAAGCTCAATCCTCACCGGACGCTACTTCTGGCAAACCGGAATGGGCGCAATTCTGCAAGGCGCACGCTGGGACGAAACGATTCCGACCTACCCGCTCGTCCTCGAAGAAGCCGGCTACCACATCGGCTACACCTACAAGGTCTGGGCACCCGGTGTCAGCCGCAACGCACCGTACGGAGGCGACCGCACGGCATTCGAGTCTGCTGGAGTGCGATTCAACCAATTCTCAGAAGAGGTCACCACACGACCCGAAGGCCAGTCGATCGAAGATGCCAAGCAGGAGCTACTCGACGAAACAGGCGACAACTTCGACAGCTTCCTAGCCGCCCGACCCGACGACGACACGCCGTTCTGCTACTGGTGGGGTCCAACCAACACCCACCGCACCTGGCAGCAAGGTTCTGGCAAAGAACTCTGGAATCTCGATCCCGACGATATGAAAGGTCGCATGCCGGAGTTCCTCCCAGACACCCACGAAGTGCGAGAAGACTTCGTCGACTATCTGGGCGAATGTCAGGCCTTAGATTCCGGGCTCGGTGTCATCATCGAAAAACTCGAAGCTGCTCGCGAGCTCGACAACACCCTGATCGTCGTCTCCGGCGACCACGGAATACCCGGCTTCCCACGCGCGAAGTGCAACCTCTACGGGCTCGGTACTGAGGTTTCGATGGCTGTCAGGTGGCCCGAAAAAATTACGTCTGGGCGCACCGTCGACGATTTCGTGAACCTGATGGACCTCGCTCCAACTTTCCTCGACGCAGCCGGTGTCGACTTCCCTGACGGAATTACAGGCAACAGCCTGCTTCCCCTGCTCGAATCGGAAGCCAGCGGACAGATCGAGCCTGAACGATCGTTTGTCGTGACCGGACGCGAAAAGCACAACGGAGTCGCCATCACTGCGCTCGACCCAACGGTCGACGAAGGTCTCCCATATCCAACACGCGCCATACGGACGAAAGACTTCCTCTACATCCACAATTTCGAACCCGACAGATGGCCTGCTGGCGACCCCGGTGGCCTCGATGATCCGACCACCGCGCTCCCTGACGCCGACCATCTCCTCACCGATTACCACGCCGTCTACCCCGATATCGACAAAGGACCGACAAAATCCTGGATGATTTCCAATCGCGCCGACGAGGAAGTCGCACCGCTGTACGATCTCGCCTTCGGCAAACGCCCGCAGGAGGAGCTTTACGACCTGCGGTCTGACCCCGACTACATGACCAATATCGCAGCCGATCCCACATATCAAAAAACCCGACAGGAACTGCACGACCAGCTCATGCAGATTCTCCGGGATCAAAACGATCCCCGAGTAGTCGAATCACCACCACGCTTCGAGCTCCCACCATTCGCCGGGCCCGTCCCCGAACAATGGAAAAAAGAAAGCGCCGCTGAAGCCCGCTAATACTGACGAATACTGATGTATCCGGCTCCTCTCCCCATATTCCCTCTCCCCGAGGGAGAGGAGGAAAAGTGCCGACAGTCAAACATCCCTGCTACAGTCTCCCCAACTCACCGGAAACCTCCGAGAAAGACCGTCCAATGCAACGCGTATACATAACCCTCCAGAACGACGACAAAATCGCCATCTACAACCTCGATTCCGCCAGCGGAAGTCTCACCCACCAGGAAGACATCGCCGTTCCCGGTGGCCCCGCCCCTTTCGCCGTTTCACCCGACAACCAGCGCGCCTACACCGGACTACGTGTCGATCTGAAAATGGTCAGCTTCGATGTCAATTCATCGACCGGTAGCCTCACACCCACAGGCACGGTCGGTCTCGAATCCGACCCCTGCTACGTCTCTGTCGACGCAACCGGAAACAACCTGCTCTCCGCCTACTACGCAGCAGGTCACCTCGCTGTTCACCCAATCAATTCTGAAGGCGCGCTAGGCAAGCCCGCCACAGAGTGGATTGGCACCCGCCACAAAGCTCACTGCCTACACACCGATCGCTCAAACAACTTCGCATTCCTGCCGCATGTCGGCGAGTCGAACGCTATTTACCAGTACAAGTTCGATGCTTCAACTGGGTCAATGACACCCAACAGCCCGGCCGTTATCGAAGCCCCCGAAGGCGATGGACCTCGTCATTACGACTATCACCCAAGTGGAAAATTCGTCTACTTCGATAACGAACAAGGCAGCAGTGTGACCGCCTACAAATTCGACTCAGCAAACGGCACTCTCGAAGCGTTCCAGACCCTCTCGACCCTCCCTGATGATTGGACTGGCGACAACTCTTGCGCCCAACTCCACATCAGTCCATCGGGTGAATTCCTCTTCGCGTCCAATCGAGGACACCACAGCATCGCAATGTACTCAGTCGATCCTGATTCAGGCGAACTCACATCACTGGGGCAGCAAAAAACGGTCGGCACGCCACGCGCATTCAACATCGATCCCACCGGCAACTTCATGCTCGTAAGCGGACTCGACAACGGCGATCTCGCCACCTACAAGATCGAATCCTCAGGCCACCTAACCCACCTAGCAACCCAACCAATAGGTAACGAACCAATGTGGATCCACATCACCGATCCCATCAACTAACGAAGCGCCGTAGTGCCTCTGGCCCTCTCCGAGGGAGGGCCAGAGTGTGGATAAACACGCCAACCCACTGTCATGCTGAATTTATTTCAGTATCTCTCTCACGACTGCAACGACCGCCAGCCACTATCACTTACGCTCCTCCAACCCAGCCAACCCAAACCAACCTCTAAGAAAACAAGGCCAAGCCTTTGAAAATCACGTCTATCAATCCATGGCTCGTCAAAGTCGAAGGCACATACTGGGGCGAATACTTCTTCATCGAAATTCAAACCGACGAAGGCATCACCGGCTGGGGTGAAATCACCACCACCACGCTGATCGCAAACCGCTCCGTCGCCGGAATCATCGAACAGCTGAACGACCTCCTCATAGGCGAAGATCCCTCCCATATCGAACACATCTGGCA
>Ga0302135_10001042_pt1 | contig 16625 bp, 16 predicted proteins | sample CBN3_surface_MG_FD_203119 | JGI IMG/M metagenome (GOLD analysis project Ga0302135, IMG submission 203119) | Marine microbial communities from Western Arctic Ocean, Canada - CBN3_32.1 | ecosystem: Environmental > Aquatic > Marine > Oceanic | place: Canada: Western Arctic Ocean | collected...
GACATGTGAAGCTGCATCCCGGCCTGACCCATCTGCCGCAGTCCCAAGGCTGCCATGAGTATCCAAAAGGATTTTGTTCTCCTGGCTTGCCCAATGGAGAAGTTGAAGCTAGGTAGAACGATTCTGCGTTGGGAAGCCTTTTGAGACGATTCATCTTCTACGGCAGATGGTTGAATGGTAATTGGCTCAGGTTGATCGCCGTCAGGAAGAAGTCCCATGTCTTGAGGGCGAGTTTTAATCATCTGTGCAATTGGGAGCACAAGAAGGAAAATCGCTATACCAGTGACAATCGCCCCTGTCTCCCATCCCCAGTGGGCGATGATAAACGCCAGAAGTGGGGATAAAACAACGCCACCCATGGCCTGGGATGCCATGCCGATGCCCATTGCTCTGCCTTTTTTACGGACAAACCAATTGTTGATGGTGGCCCAATTGGGAGCGAAACCACCGATGTTCGCCCCTAGGGAGACCATGAATGTCCAGGTGACAATGAACATCAATAAATTGTTGGCAAAGAGCCCGAACATGATGAGCCCCAAACCCATCATGGTCATGCCTGCAAAGATAGGGCCACGAGGGCCATACTTGTCTATGAAGTAGCCTATGAGGGGGGCGAGGACGGTATTCTCTGCCCGGGCCATTGAAATGGCCACTGAGGTTAGGAATGCGCTTAACCCCAATGCCTGTGAAACAGGATTGAAGAAGGCGGTTGCGCCATAGTTTGTGACGCCTGAGGAAAATCCCATGACGGTACAGCTAGCAGCAAGAACAAACCAGCCGTGATATATCCGCCCGGGGGCTTTGGTCCCTATCGGAGTTGGCTCAGTGGGATCCTGGATAGCCATAAGTGTTTGCTTCACCTAGTAATGTTGTATAGGGCAACTGCATGAGGATACCTTGTAGGTACAACTAGAGCAAGATACGCCTACCATCGCACGAGCATCAGTACTTCTAGAATCAGGGCCTTGTATCTAGGATGCAGTCGTCGGAGTTCTGTAGCACAATATAGCTACCAAGAAATGCTAATGGCGAATTGGGGAGGACACTGTGACTGAACCTGAGCAGAGCGTGGTACATGCTCCGGAGTTCCCGGAAAGTCTTGAATGGCTAAATACCGAGTCACCGGTGCAAATGAGCGACTTGAAGGGCAAACTGGTTCTCCTGGATTTCTGGACGTTCTGCTGAGTTAACTGCATGCACATTCTTCCGCAGTTGCGGAAGCTGGAAGAGCGTTACCCTGAAGAGGTGGTGGTGATTGGCGTTCACTCGGCAAAGTTCACAGCCGAAAAAAACACTGAGGCACTTAAACAAGCGGTGCTACGCTATGACATCCGCCACCCGGTAGTGAATGACCGTGACTTCGCTGTATGGCAGCAGTACGCAGCTAGGGCTTGGCCATCGCTGTTCTTCGTTGATCCTGAAGGCATGTTGATAGGGAAACACGAGGGCGAGTATCGGTTTGAGGATTTGGATAACTTTGTTGGCCCTCTGATTGCATCGTATAAAGCACAGGGCATCCTCCAACGTAGTCCAAGTGCTTGGTCGTTGGAGCGTGACCGCGAGGCAGCTGGACGCGACATAGCATTCCCGGGGAAGGTGCTGGCAGACACTGGCTCCGGCACTCTGTTTATTGCTGACTCCGGCCATCACAGGGTTCTGGTGGCATCGTTGGACGGTGAGGTTCAAGAGGTTATCGGTCGTGGAGGGCCGGGGCTGCTGGATGGTGGATACGAATCGGCGCAGTTCAACAACCCACAGGGCTTGGCCCTAGATAACGGCATCCTTTACGTGGCAGACAAAGAGAACCACGCCATTCGGATCATTGACCTTGCCACCAAGAAGGTTGTGACGCTGGCAGGCACGGGCAGCCTGGCAATATCACGCTTTGAGGAGGGCGATGCCAATAAAACGCCTCTGCGGTCCCCGTGGGACGTTGAGGTGGTGGACGGCATTCTGTACATTGCCATGGCAGGTACGCATCAACTCTGGGCACTGGATATAGACGCAGGCATCTTGTCACCCTTTGCAGGCAATGGGCGGGAATCTTTGAGCGACGGCCCTCTGGCAGAGGCGGAACTTGCCCAACCAACGGGCCTTGCTTCTGATGGCGATGGCAAGCTGTTCTTTGTGGACAGCGAGACGAGTTCCGTACGCTCCGCGAGCACAGCTCTGACTGGCAACGTGGAAACATTAGTCGGCACAGGCCTCTTTGATTTTGGCGACAGAGATGGCGTTGGAAGTCGAGTGCTCCTACAACATCCCCAAGGACTCTGCTATGCCAATGGCATGATTTATCTAACTGACAGCTATAACAACAAGATAAAGCGATTAGACCCTGCAACCAAAGAAGTGACAACCATCTTCGGAGGTAGTGAGGGTGGGCTGGTGGACGGCGTTGGCGAAGACGTGCAGTTGTTTGAGCCGTCAGGCCTATCCGTGGTGGGGAACCAGATGTATATTGCGGACACCAACAATCACGTCATTCGAATCGCGGATATGGAGTCTGGTGTAGTGAAAACTCTGGAACTGCGGGGCCTGTAGAGGCACATCCTCACGTCGCTGACGGCTGCGTGAGTTGATAGTGCTATTCCGAGATTGACGGCAGTAACCCCGCTCAACTACACTACATCCACAATCGAATATAGCCCCGGGGGGAGCTTGGGAAGCCAGGCTGAGAGGTTCCGATTTAGAGGGACGACCCCGAAACCTGATCTGGGTAATGCCAGCGTAGGAACGAGGTCTTTCCATACGTTTTGAGCCACCTAGATAGGGTGGCTTTTCTGTTGTTTAGGCCCCTAATCAGCAGGGATTATGGAAGGAATGGGAAATGACAACCAAATTCACAGCAATTGCGATAGTTTTTCTCATGCTGGTGGCCCTTGCCGCCTGCAGCAGCAAGGAAGAGGACAGAGAACTCGTCATCATGAGCCACGACAGCTTTGATATTAGCGAGGATGTAATACACGAGTTTGAGGCGGCGAACAACGCCACAGTTGTCATACAGAAAACTGGTGACGCCGGGGAGGCGTTGGTACGGGCCATCCTGGAGAAGGGCAACCCGTCAGCTGACCTACTCTACGGAATTGATAACACTTTCCTTGGCCGAGCCCTGGATGAGGGTATTTTCGATACCTACAAGCCAGATCTGCTGAGCAAAGTGCCCGATCAGTTCATTTTGGACGACACAAACCATGTCACTTCTATTGATTACGGCTACGTCAACCTCAACTACGATAAAGCGTTCTTGGCCTCCGCAGGCATGGCACCCCCTACAACCTTGGAGGAGCTGACTGGGCCGGACTGGAAGGGCAAGCTTGTCGTGGAGAATGCAGCGACATCCTCGCCAGGGTTGGCGTTCTTAATCTCCACGGTGGCATACTTCGGCGAGGACGACGATTACGATTACCTCGATTTCTGGGCTGACCTGAAGGCCAACGATGTGCTGGTGAAGGACGGCTGGAGTGATGCTTATTACTCTGATTTTACAAAGTACGGTGGTGATAGGCCCCTGGTGGTGAGTTACTCCACCAGCCCCGCCGCTGAATTCCTGTTCTCTGAAAGCCCGGTCACAGAGCCTCCCACAGGGAACATCTTGATTGACCGGGCCACGTTTCTCCAGATTGAGGGCATAGGTATCCTGAAAGGTTCCAATAGCAAGGAACTGGCCAAGAAATTCATAGACTTTGCGCTTAGCACAAAGTTCCAGGAGGACTTCCCCGACAAGATGTTCGTCTATCCCGTCAACCAGGACGCCCAAACGCCTGACTTCTTCAAATTTGCGGTAGTCCCTGAACAACCCGCCGGCCTCACCGCCGCCGAGATTAGCGAAAAGCGCGAAGGCTGGATTGAAGCATGGATGTCGGTGGTACTCAGGTGACCTCTACCGTTACGGGTGCCCAGCGTTTGCCGCAAAGGTTGACCAAGTACTCAGACACTCTCACAGGGGCGTGGCGGCGTAATCTTGGTTGCAACTGGAGCCTTGAATAATGGCCGCCCGCCGCCTGCTGATTCTGGGGCCGTTGGTCTATCTGGCTGTCTTTTTTCTGTACCCTCTGGGGGCCATCCTGGCGCGAAGTCTTGATGCAGACCCCTTCATTGGCTTTGGGCCGTTCACTTCGTTGCTAGGAGACTCCTACTACCTGGGGCGTATCTGGTTCACAATCTGGCAGGCCACAGTCTCCACTATGTTGACGGTGGCTGTGGGACTGCCTGTGGCCTACCTGTTCGCTCGACATGAATTCCCCGGCAAGACGCTGCTGAAAGCCATTAGCACTGTTCCGTTCATCATGCCCACCATTGTGGTGGCAATGGGCTTCCTTGCCCTCTTTGGCTCTCAGGGGATTGTGAACACAACGTTGATGGATTTGTTTGGTCTGGATAAGCCCCCCGTCCGTATAACCAACACCCTGTTAATCATTTTCCTGGCGCACGCTTTCTATAACTACTCAATCGTCGTCAGGATAGTCTCGACTTTTTGGGCCAACTTAAATCCACGCCTGGAGGAATCGGCGGCGATGTTGGGTGCCGGACGATTCGAGACCTTTAGGAACGTCACCCTACCCCTTCTCCTTCCCGCCATCGTCTCGTCAGCAGTGTTGGCCTTCGCTTTCGCCTTCACGTCCTTTGGGGTCGTCTTAGTTTTGGGAGGGCCACAGTTTGCTACCCTGGAAGTGGCAACATACGAACTTACAGCCAAACTGTTTCGACTAGAACTCGCGGGTGCGCTGGCTATCATCCAACTTGTATTCACCTACGCGTTTCTTCTGGTCTACACCAGGTTCCAGGCAAACGCCGCAGTCCGGGTGGACCTGGTGCCTCGTGAGGCAACTAGCCGTAGCAAGAGGCGCGCTAGCCAGACCGTGTACCTTGTGGTCATTGTCCTTGGGCTGGTGATTGTCCTATCACCCCTGTTGGCACTGTTCGAGCGGGCGTTCACATCAGGCGGGCACTACTCACTTGACCACTTCAAGAACCTTTTCTCCAACGATACGGGTTCGTATTTCTACCTCTCACCCATTGCCATAATCTGGAATTCAATGCGGTTCGCTTTCGCAACCATGGTTATTTCGTTGGTACTGGGAACTATCGTTGCGTACTTCTTGGCGAGACCAAGAAGTCGTGGCTCAGGAGTGCTAGATGCTCTGTTCATGATGCCTCTGGGGGTCTCTGCCGTCATCATGGGTTTCGGCTTCCTGATGGCCTTTAACCGCCCTCCACTGGACCTACGGGCTTCGTGGATTATCCTGATCATTGCCCACTCATTGATTGCATACCCCTTTGTGATACGAAGCGTGCTGCCTGCACTGCGGGGAATGCCTGTGCAACTACGAGAGGCGGCCGCGGTCCTGGGGGCGTCTCCGTTTAAGACGTTCCTGCACATAGACCTGCCCATCTTGGCCCGTGCGCTGTTGGTGGGAGCGACCTTTGCGTTTGCAGTGTCCATGGGGGAGTTTGGTGCGTCGCTGTTGTTAGTACGACCGGAGTTCACTACTATGCCGGTGGCGATATTCCGCCTACTGGGGCAGCCAGGAGAGGCGAACCTCGGCCAGGCTCTGGCCATGAGTAGCATTCTGATGGTTATTGTGGCAATGGGGTTCCTTGCCATTGAGCGGTTCCGCTATAAAGACATGGGTGGCTTTTAATGCCGATACTTGAGGTTTCTGAAATTTCCAAATCGTTCAGCGACGGGTACGCCGTTGAAAGCGTGTCCCTGACTGCCGAGCGAGGTGAAATTGTCTGCCTGCTGGGGCCTAGCGGCTGCGGCAAAACGACACTTCTGCGACTCATTGCCGGGCTTGAGGAGCCAGATCGTGGCTCGATCACCTTTGACGGCCGGGCTCTCAACGGATTACTTCCAAGAGAGCGGGGGTTCGGCCTGATGTTCCAAGATCTAGCCCTATTCCCCCACATGGATGTAACTGGCAACGTGTCTTTCGGCCTCCGTATGCAACACATTGAAAAGGCGGGCATCCGTAAACGTGTGGACGAACTCCTTGAGATGGTCGACCTCGCTGGATACGGCCATAGAAAGGTTCATGAGCTCTCAGGTGGCGAACGACAACGGGTTGCCCTGGCACGGTCATTAGCGCCTGAGCCGAAACTTCTTATGTTTGATGAACCCTTCGGCTCTTTGGACAGAGGACTGAGGGAATCTCTCCAGACAGAGGTTCGCGCTATCCTCAAAACGATTGGCATGACCTCTATCTACGTGACCCACGATAGGGATGAGGCATTCGCAATTGCGGACTCGCTGGTAGTCATGGATGAAGGTTCCGTTGTTCAGGCAGGAACAGCCCGGAAACTCTTTGCTGCGCCCGTGAGTGAACTTGTTGCAAGGTCGCTCGGCCTGAAAAACGTGATGCCCGGCACCGTGACCATAACGGGCGCAGAGACAACAGTTACATCGCGTATCGGTACGCTGGTAGCTGGCGATGCGGGGCCTCGCCCTGCTGTGACAGGTAGCAACGTGTTGGTGCTGGTGGATGAACGCCAGATTGTTGTCCGCCATTCCTCTAGCAGCGATTTGGCCGCTGGGCTCGACGTTGGGGTAGCCCTTAACGGCGTGGTTGAAGGTCTCCAGTTCCACGGTGGAGAGTCCGACCTCATAATCCGGATTGGCGAAGGGCGACTTACCTGCCTTGTCCGACCAGGTGACTTCACTACCGCCATCAGCGCAGGCGACAGTGTTGACGTGGTTGTTCCATCCCACGCTGTACGTTTGGTGCCTCGTGAAGGCTAAATTGTTGCGTGCAGATGATGGGTCATTCCGTAGAGGTAGATTTGGGGTTGAAAACCCCTGGCCGTGGCCGTTGACAGGCTGATGGGCTCTAGCTACCATGGTTCTACGGTTATTCGCGCTTGCGAAGCATGAATCAGGGGAGGCTAAACGATGCCAGAAACAATTACTCCACTGTCGATTCACATCACAGAAAAAGCAGCCAAGAAGGTTGCTCAATTTGCCGTCAAAGACGCCAAGGGTGAAGAGTTCGGCCTTCGGGTTGGCGTGAAGGGCGGAGGCTGCTCTGGCCTGACGTACACTCTCTCGGTTGAATCAGGCCCACAAACTGACGATAAGGTTATTGAAGATCAGGGCGTCAGGTTGTTCATCCCCAAGAAGAGTTTTGTGTTCCTTGCAGGAACCGAACTGGATTTCTCCGATGGCCTGAACGGCAAGGGGTTCACCTTCAACAACCCCAACGCCAAGAGCACCTGCGGTTGTGGAACCAGTTTCTCTGTCTAACCTCATACACGAGTAAATAAGGAGTTAAAGAAGGCCGCTGGCCCGCACATTGCAGGTTTGGCGGCCTTTGTTTAGCAAGGACTAGCAAATGAAACCCACACCACTCTATGAAGCCCAAAAGCGATTAGGCGCTGTTTACGGTGACGTAGCTGGTTGGGCCGTCGCCTCCTCCTTTGGAAACCCTGACACCGAGCATGCGGTTGTCCGAGAAGGAGTGGGAATTGCTGATCGCTCGCACCTTGGGCGTATCCTCGCCCACGGGTCAGACACTCTGGACTTGATGAACCGCCTCTCAACCAACCTGGTTGACCCTCTGCCAATCGGCAAAGGGGAATCCACAGTGATTACCACAGGCAAGGGCCGCATTCTGGACTGGATTACCATGCTCCACCACAGCGACGATGTTTTGCTAATAACATCGCCTGAACGTACGGACAGGGTGGCTGAGTGGATTGACGCCTACACGTTTGAAGAGAACACCACGTTAGAAGACATAACTCCATCGACGGTAATGGTATCCCTCCTTGGGCCTTCAGCGGAGCCACTCTTAGAGACGTTGATGGGCATATCTACCACTCATCTGGCTCGATTGGATTGTATGACGGTGGCGTGGCACAGCCACGAAATTATTGTTGCCCGTACGAACCCCGCAGGGCAGCGAGGCTTTGATCTTTTTGCTCCATCAGGAGCGGGCGAATCGTTGTGGTCGGCAGCACTGGAGCTAGGGGCTTCACCCGTCGGGCAAGAAGCCCTAGATGCATTGCGCATTGGCGCTAAGCTTCCCAAATGGGGCCATGAACTGACGGAAGACCACAACCCACTTGAAGCAGGACTTGAGGGTGAGGTCTCCTGGACCAAGGGATGCTACACCGGGCAAGAAGTAGTTGCCCGTCTGTTCAATTACCAGCGAATCCAACGGCACCTTGTGGCTCTGGAGCTTCCAAGCACCAAAACGATTCAGCCTGGTATGTCCCTACTGGTTGAAGGTGAGACCGCAGGGTACATCACCAGCGTTTCTACTATTCCAAGCAACGGCACTGCTATTGGACTCGCATCCCTACGAACGGCGTATGTTGAGCTTGGCCGAGCATTATCCTTAGGCGAACCCGGCGGCCCAAGCGCCCACGTAACCTGGGTTCCCGAGTTTGTGAGCGAGGCCGCAGCCTCTTAATTACTTGATAACGAACATTCATAAAACCTACGGAGGTCTCTGATGGCAACCAGCACCAGCAACGGCAAAGCAAACGGTGGATTTACAGTGGTAGGCACACGGCCCATTCGCCACGATGGCGTGGACAAAGTCACAGGCAACGCTAAATTCAGCAATGACGTCACCCTGCCTGGTTTGCTCTACGGCAAGGTTCTCCGAAGCCCCCATAGCCATGCGATTATCAAGTCAATTGACACAAGCAAAGCCGAGGCACTGGAGGGAGTGAAGTCGGTAGCCACAGCTGCAGATCTGCCGCAGCTTTCCGGGCTAGTGGAAGACCTGGTTGAGGGATCGCTTCACAACTTTGGTTTTATGAGCAACAACATCCTTGCACATGACAAGGTGCTGTACAAAGGCCACGCCATTGCTGCTGTTGCAGCTACCAGTGCACAGATTGCAGAGACGGCCTTGGAGTTGATACACGTTGAATACGAGGTGCTGCCGACGGTAACGGATGCGCGAGAGGCGATGAAGCCCGGTTCTCCTATCCTCCACCCTCGCTTGGTAAGCATGTCGAACGCCGCGCTCCGACCTGGCGGATATCGCAAAGAAGATGAGGCCGGTGAAGAAACGAACATCGCCAATCACTTTGAGTTCCAACTAGGGGACATCGAACAGGGCTTCAAGGACGCGGACGAGATTGTTGAGCGAGAGTTCCATACATCACCGGTGCATCAGGGCTACATCGAGCCCCATGCAGCCACGGCCCAGTGGAACGCCGATGGCAAGTTGACCGTGTGGTCGAGCAGCCAGGGCCAATTCATGGTACGTGAACAGACAGCGCGGATATTGAACATCCCCATATCCCAGGTGAAGGCCGTACCAATGGAGATTGGTGGAGGATTTGGCGGCAAGCTGTTGGTCTATCTTGAGCCTGTTGTTGCAATCCTCTCTAAGAAGTCAGGCCGGCCGGTGAAGATAGCCATGAGCCGAGCAGACGTGCTTGAAGCCACCGGCCCAACCGCAGGAGCTCACATCAAGGTGAAAATGGGGGCAACAAAGGACGGTAAGATTACCGCCGCTGAAGCCCAACTGATCTATGAAGCCGGTGCATACCCCGGTTCACCAGTTTCCGGCGGATGCCAGTGCATGTTTGGCCCGTATGTTGTCCCCAATGGCTACCTGGAGGGATTTGACGTGGTGGTCAATCGACCCAAGAGCGCAGCCTATCGCGCGCCGGGTGTTCCCGTAGCGGCATTTGCCGTGGAATCCGTTGTGGACGAACTTTGCGAGAAGTTGGGCGTAGACCCGCTCACCTTCCGTGACTTGAATGCAGCCCGTGAAGGCGAACGCCGGGTGACCGGGCCTCTCTACGGCAATGTTGGTATGGCAGAGACCGTACAGGCAGTCCAGGCCCACTCCCACTACAACGCACCGATCGATGGGAAGTATCAAGGCAGGGGTGTAGCTGCAGGGTTCTGGGGCAACGGCACCGGCCCCGCCAGTGCTACCGCCAGCGTCAACCCAGACGGAACGATAAGCCTGGTTGAGGGATCGCCGGACGTCGGAGGCTCCAGGGCATCCGCGGCAATGCATGTTGCTGAAGTCCTCGGCATTAGGGCAGAGGACATCAAGCCATCGATAGGGGACACGGACTCCATCGGGTTCACATCCAACACCGGCGGAAGCTCTGTGACCTTCAAGACTGGCTGGGCAGCATACACAGCGGCCCAAGACATCAAACAACAGATGATAGAACGGTTTGCCAAGGTTTGGGACGTGTCACCCGACGACGTGGAGTATGAAGGTGGCGTTCTAAAGCACAAATCTGACAACGCTCTAACCAAGACCTTCCAGGAGATGGCGGCCCAACTGAATGCCACAGGTGGCCCAATTGTTGGGAACGCCACAGTGAACCCACGTGGTCAGGGCGCATCCTTCGCCGTTCATGTAGTGGATGTTGAGGTGGATTCGGAGACGGGCAAGGTCACCATCTTGCGTTATACAGCCGCTCAGGACGTTGGTCAGCCTATCCATCCCAGCTACGTTGAAGGACAGATACAGGGTGCAGTAGTGCAGGGTATTGGCTGGGCATTGAACGAAGAGTACGTGCTTGATGGCGATGGCAAGATGCTGAACGCCAGCTTCCTTGACTACCGAATGCCCATTTCCCTTGATGTGCCAGAGATTGAGACGTTGCTGGTGAAAGTTCCCAGTCCCGGCCACCCCTACGGAGCACGTGGCGTGGGCGAGGTGCCAGTGGTGCCGCCAATGGCCGCAATTGCCAATGCAATCTATGCTGCGACGGGCGTGAGGATGAACGAGTTGCCGATGTCTCCGGGGCGATTGCAGAAGGCCATGTCTGAGCTGGGTGTAGCCGCGCGTTAGAGCGTTAGGGACATCCCGCCGTCAACAACGATGACTTGGCCCCGTATCATGCCAGCGTCTTCGCTACAGAGGAAGGCTACGGTCTTGGCCAGGTCTTCCGGGGTGAGGAGTTGATTACCTGGGGTCTTTGACCGGGCGATATCAAGCATATCGTCTCGGTTGGGGAAATGCTCAAGCGCCTCGGTAGCCACGTAGCCACCGGAGACTGCGTTGACGGTAATACCCAGTGGCGCTAGCTCCACTGCAAGATACCTGGTCACTGCTTCTAATCCTGCCTTTGATACACCCACTGACAAGTAATAGGGCAGCACACGGCCAGCACCCAAGCTACTGATGTTCACTACTCTGCCGCCCTCTGACATCAGGGGAACGGCTTCTTTTGTGCAGAGCCACGGGGCCTTGGTGTTGATGTTCATGGTCCAATCCCAGTGCTTCTCCTCAAGCTCCATCGCTGAACGCTGGACTCCTGATGCGGCGTTGTTAATCAGGATATCCAAGTGTCCAAACTCATCTTTGACTGCTTTGAAGAGTTTCTGCACTTGGACTGCCTCTGCAAGGTGGGCGGTAACGCGTATACAGCGGACGCCTATAGCTTCAATCTCTGCCTGAGCGTTACGCGCTTCCTTGTGGTTGCGGAAATAGTTAATGATGATGTCCGCGCCCCGGGACGCAAGCTCACAGGCTATGGCTCGACCAATTCCTCTAGAGCCTCCGGTAACCAGCGCGACTTTACCAGCAAGGGGTTTTTTGCTTTGAGAAGTAGTCATGAGAATGTTAGGAAATCACCAGGCCACCATCAACGGCGATGGCTTGGCCCGTGACATAACTTGCAGCGTCTGATGCAATGAAACCTACCATTGCAGCAATCTCTTCAGGAAAACCAAATCGGCCGATAGGAACCCTGTCCATGATGGATTGTTTAACTCCAGGAAGCAGGTCTTCAACAATGTCCGTCTCTACATAGCCGGGAGCTACACAATTCACGGTAATGTTGCGGGATCCAACCTCTTTGGCGATGCTCTGCGTAAACCCGACCATTCCCGCCTTTGCTGCGGCATAGTTTGCCTGGCCGGAATTGCCGCGGAGTCCAACAACGGAACCAATGTTGATGACTCGTCCCCACCGGCTCCTGAGCATGGTGCGGATTGCTTCTCTAGTGCAGAGGAAGATGCTACGAAGGTCAAGGTCAATCACAGAGTCCCAATCTTCATCAGACATGCGCATGAGAAGGGAATCACTGATGATTCCGGCGTTGTTTACCAATATTTCAACTGCCCCAAGGGCTTCCGTCGTCTCAGCAAAGATGCGTTCAACATCGACGAGTTGCGTCACATCACCTTGTACAGCCACGGCAGAGCTGCCAGCGGCCTCAATGAGATTCACCACTTCGTCGGCAGCGGCCTTGTTGCTAATGTAGTTCACTGCGACCCTGATACTTTGGTTAGCAAACTGCAATGCTATTGCCTTGCCGATGCCTCGCGAGCCACCGGTGACTAGGGCTACTCGTCCGTCTGATGCCAAGATGGTATCTCCAAAACATATTTGGAACACATTACAAAGAGACTATACCGTAACACTGGCGCGAATGGCCGCTAATTCTTCTGCCATCTTGGCATTGAGAGAAAGCTCACCAAGTCGTTTAGCTGTGGCAATTGCCCCTGAAATCCCCGGTGCGCGTGCACGCCCGTGTCCCACAATGACATTACCCTTGATGCCGAATAAGGGGCCTCCGCCGGTATGTTCAGTCCTGTTTAGCAGGGCATAAACGTCCTGACTGACCGCAGTGGCGTCAGCTTCTGAGATCAGCCCACTCAGGCGCTCCTTTATATATGCTGCCATGGTGACGCCTACCCCTTCCAGGGTCTTTAGCAGGATGTTGCCAACAAAGCCATCGCAGATCACAACGTCCGCAGTGTTCACCGATAGGTCATGGCCCTCTACGTTGCCAATAAAATTAAGGTCGCTCTGTTGGAACACTGGGAACGCCTCTTTGGTCTGCTTGTTTCCCTTTGTATCCTCTGAGCCAACGCTTAGCAATGCAACCCGAGGGTTGGGGACTTCCAGGTAGGTTCTAGCGAACGCTACGCCAAGGGCCGCAAAGTTAATAAGCTGTGACGGGCGGCAATCTATGCTACTCCCCATTTCTATCAGGACAGTTTTGGGGGCTAATCCATACATTGGGCCACCAAGGCCGGGCCGTTCAATGCCTGGCATCATACCAAGCCCAAACGCACTGGCAGCCATCGCCGCGCCGGTAGAACCCATAGTGACAAAGGCGTCAGCTAATTCTTGCTTCACAAGCCCAACACCAACTATCGCTGAAGCCTTGGGTTTTGCACGAAGAGCTTGGAGCGGGGATTCGCCGTCTCTGATGACGTCCTCTGAGGCGACGATTGTGAGGGGTAGATTCTGGGCGGACTGCCGGTCAATCTCCGCTTGTATCTCCGCCGGGTCACCTACCAGCAAAACGTGTATACCGCCAGCGGCAACCGCTATGACAGCTCCGGCTACCGTTTCTGAGGGGCCAAAATCTCCACCCATAGCATCCAGGGCGACGCGAAAGGGTGGCGTGGATGCGCTGGTCATAAAATCCCTCCCCGTGGCTAGTAGGCCTACGCCTACGGCAGACATATGTGATTATACGGATTTACATACGGGGAAATCAAGGAAATCAGCCACAATACTGGCGTGGTTTTATACAGCTTCCATTGCTTCCTGCGTAACGACACCCATAGTCCGTACACGATGGCTGGTCAGAGCCACTACCAAGGCGAACATGGCAACGGCGACGCCACCCAGGGCGATAGCAAACTGAGGACTTACCCAGTCAGCAATAAGACCTGCCTGAAGAGCCCCTAATGGAAGGAGGCTCCAGGTTAGGCTGTAGATACTGAACACCCGTCCTCTCAAGTGGTCCGGCACCAACGCTTGCAGTGTGGTTTGTACCATCACCATGTAGAAGGTGGCGGCAGCTCCGCCCATAAATAGCATGGTAAGGGACCAGTAATAATGAGTGGAGTAGGCGAACAGAATAAGCGAGAGGCCAAAAACCACTGCTCCAGCAATGAGGAACAGCCCTTTGCGACGAGATTTGCTGAGAATCGCAGCGGCCACGGCCATGATGACGGCACCCACTCCACTGGCAGCGTGCATTTGTCCTAACCCCTCAGATCCCACGTTGAGGATGTCTGTGGCGTAAATGGGCAGCAAGAAGATGTAGGACATTCCGAAAAAACTGTTGAGGAAAGTCATACCTATAAGGAAGGTGAAGATGCGGTTGTGCGCAACAAATCCAATTCCTTCTCCCATGCTCTGTAAGACACTGCCTGCCTTGGCCCTTGTTATGGGAGGAACGTTTATCGCAATCATGGCCACTACCATGCACGCGAAGCCGGTGGCTGCAACGTAGAGGGCAATCCCCGCACCCACGGTGGCTATGAGTGCGCCCGCAACCAGGGGGCCAATGATGCGTGTCCCCTGCCAAACAATGGCGTTTAAGGCTACAGCGTTCATCAAGTCCTTACGGTCTATGAGGTGAGGGTAGAGGGCTTGGCGGGCCGGGTTGTCAAAGGACTGAACCCCGGCTATCAGGAATGAGAGCACCAAGATGTGCCACAGGCCCGCAATGTCAAAATAAACCAGGGTGGCAAGTATAGCCAGGAGAACGCCAATAGTGCCCTGAACAATCATGATGAGGTATCGCTGGTCAAAGCGGTCAGCAACCACGCCACCGAACAAGTTGAGGATAACAGTGGGCGTGGCCATGACGCCGCCAAGGAACGCCAGGGATGACGCATTGCCGGTGATGTCCCAGACCAGCCAACCCTGGATAACCATGAGCATCTGGAAGCCGGTAACGGAGATGAGGAGTCCAAAGAAATATAGACGGTAGTTACGGTGTTTTAGGGCAGAAGCGGCAGTAGAGAAACGGTGTTTTACGCCTAACAAAATTGCAAATATGCGTTGGCGCAATGTGAGCTTGGTATCTATAGGAGTTTGTGTGTCCATATACGCCCCGTTACGCCTTAAGGCTACTGAGGGTCAGACGATATCTCTTCCGGCTCCGATGTATCGGCATCAGTAGGTTGGTAGACACCATGATATTCCTTGGGCATAAGGTCGGCAATGCGACCCATGACCGTTCCCATCATCGCCTTGAGTTGCTCCGCACCCATTTTTCCCTTCACATCTGGGAGGATAAAGGGCTTTCCAATGTTGACGCTGAGGTTTCCTGTGGGGAACATCACTCGCCAAAGCGGCCCTAAGCCTTCCGTACCGGTGAGGCCTACCGGCAATATGGGGGTCTGGGTCTTGGCAGCAAGCAACGCTACGCCGGAGACTGCTTCTTGCATTCCAACGTATGGATTGCGATGGGATTCTGGGAAGATAACAACCGCTCTGTTCTGGCGCAGAAGTTGGCGCATCCAAAGCATGGCCTGGATGTCCTTCCCTTCCTCATCTGCATTCAAAGCAAATGCTCCGTAGGCTTTAAGGAACCATCGTATTCCGGGTTTAAATATCCCGCGTTTAGCAATGAAATTAACCCTTCTGGGTATGCTAGCGGCTATTATCGGCGGATCAATGTTACTCATGTGATTAGATACAATCAGGAGGGGGCCATCAAGGGGTACATTCTCTTGCCCTGTTACCTTCCAGTTGCTGAAGGCCCGTAGGGCTCCGCGCATCGCAGTATTGCAAATTCCGTATGTTATATCTGACATGCTAACTCCGTGCCGTTACTAGCTTAAGAATTTCTGCAACTACCTGCTCTATGGACAGACCATCTGTCATGATGATGTGGGCGTCTTCAGCGGGCCGCAAGGGTGACGCTGCACGCTGGGAATCCTGGAGGTCACGAGCTTCCAGGTTTGTTTGGACTGCCCCCACTGATGGCTTGTCATCGGCACCTGGCTGCTCTCGTTGTCGCCGTTTCGCACGTTCTCCCGCACTGGCTTGCAGGTATACCTTAACGTCCGCATCGGCCAAGACAACGGTCCCGATGTCTCTGCCTGCCATAATTATGGCGCCATCCTCAGCGATGGCACGTTGTTTGGCCACCAGCACTGCTCTCACCCCGGCGATAGCTGAAACAAGAGAGACCGCAGCTTCCACTTCAGGGTCACGCAGGGAATCTGTCACGTCTTGATTGTTAAGGAACACGCGTGTTCCCTGTGGGGTGTCGGTCACGGTAATCTGTGTTGTAGACGCAAGCGCAGTTAATGCAACGTCGTTAGAGAGTGGAGTGGAGTGCTGAATTGCAGCTAGGGTAATAGCCCGATACATCAAACCTGTATCTAGAAACTGGAACCCTAGTTGGAGTGCAAGTTGACGGCCAACTACGGTTTTACCAGACGCAGCGGGACCATCTATTGCAATTGTGGAGACCTTTGGCACCGCTCCCCTTCTCTATGAGCACGGGGTCTACTGGCAGATGTGCTTCCTATAAGCTAGTTGGCCGCATCTTCAAATTGCGCTTTGACTTCGTCATAATCGAGGGCAAGCAAGCGCACAACCACGTTGAACACGGCTACTCCGCTAGCGCCCATGACGAAAGCGAACCAAACAGTGAGGCCACCGCGCATCTCATCGGCGCCAATTGTAGCGTCTACAACACCAGGGATGAATCCCAGGGCGACCAAAATGGACAGGTTTACTACCGTCCATCGAAGTGGAGATCCTGGGCTGTCATGCAGCCAACGATGGAATCTGTAGCGCCAGCTCACAGGGCCTCCTTTATGGTTACGGCAAGGTGTGTCCAGTGTTCTCTAAACCGGGCCTTCTTCGGTATAGTAGCATACCTGAGCAGATGTAATTGGGCAAGCGAGAAAAACATCTTTTGCAGGGGTT
>Ga0302135_10001044_pt1 | contig 16622 bp, 13 predicted proteins | sample CBN3_surface_MG_FD_203119 | JGI IMG/M metagenome (GOLD analysis project Ga0302135, IMG submission 203119) | Marine microbial communities from Western Arctic Ocean, Canada - CBN3_32.1 | ecosystem: Environmental > Aquatic > Marine > Oceanic | place: Canada: Western Arctic Ocean | collected...
TCTGGCCACTCAACAAATCCAACCCAAAAATTCAATCAGCGAACTCTAACATTTCGTTATGGCTCCGGGCGTCGTAGAGCGACTTGGTAGTACGTCGCAATCTCGTCTAGCTCCAGGCGTCCTAGCGCAACAACGCCAAAGCCGAACACCCCAAAAAAACCAACCCGAAGCCCAAGCCCCCCCCCCCCGACTCAACCAACCCATTCCCAACATCTCAGAAAAAGTCGCACGCAACCCCTAGACCAGCCGCACCGCACGGAAACCAGCGTAAACCGCAATCAAACCACCAACATTAGTCAGCACCATATTCGCCCCGAACCAACCCCACTCCGAAGCCCTCGCCATCTGCACATTATCGAAAGCAAACGTCGAAAACGTCGTAAACGCCCCCATAAACCCAACCAGAGCGACAACACGCATATTCTCGCCAATCCAACCGCGCTCCTCACTCGCAGCCCACACAACCCCGAATAAAAGCGCACCAATCATATTTGCAGCAAAAATGCCCCACGGCATCCCGCTCAAACCATCTCGCTGAAAAAACGTACCGATCCCATAGCGAGTCAACGTCCCCGCCGCCCCCGCAAGGGCTATGTACAAAACCTTCTCCAAAGCCTCAAACCTCGTTCGTCAGTTCGCATTAGCGGAGCTTCCAAGAACAAATACACGCTTCCCGAAGCCTCAACCCCTCACCCAAGCCAACACCGTCCAACTTCTCAAAAAAAGTCGCTCGAGAATCTGAGTGTCAGCCTTTCCCGGTTATTAACAGCGCGGGGTCATGTCGTACCAACACCCACACCCATCGGCTCGCACCCATGCGTCAGATGGAACTGAGTTCAACCGCACACGCACATGACAATGGTAAAAGCGACAACGAATACTGACCTTCCCCGCAACGGCCCCCCTTTTTTTTTGCCTATGTGATCCGATTCGGTCAGGTTTCAAAAACCATTCATCCCGAGGAGTACTGAGATCGAATCAGCAAACGCAGCCAAAAATTCGACAGCAGCATCTACACCGAAAATTCTTGTTGCAGAAGATGCCGACGACCTGCGTGAAGCAATGGTTCTAGTACTGCTCGAAAAGGGCTACATGGTCCAGGCTGCATCCGACGGGTACGAGGCAACACAGGTTTTCCCTGAGTTCGATCCCGATCTCGTCGTCTTCGATATGCGCATGCCAAAAATGAGCGGACCCACCACCTGCGCAGTAATTCGCCAGATATCTCAGGTCCCGATCATCATGTTCACGTCGACCAACGACGCCAACGAGGTCAAAGACGCAATCCTCAAAGGCGCAACAGACTTCATACTCAAATCGACCGACGTCAACGAACTCACCGACCGCATCGCATTTCATCTCGGCAAGGCTCCTGCAAGTAAAAAACCTGTGACAGTCAATCCTGTACAAAAAACTGTTTCAGTAGCACCTTCTCCTTCGGGGAAGAAACCAACTTCCACAACTCTGATCATTGATCCCGATGTAAATAGCCGAACGACAATCAAGGCAGTCTTAACCCGCCTGAATCAAAACGTTATTAAAGTATCAACAGCAGCCGAAGCCATCCGTGAATTCAAGTTGCAGACACCCGAAATTATTATCTCCGAATGGCCCCTCCCCGATATGGACGGCTTCAGCATGCTGAACGAGATCACAAGCCTTGCAAAATCTCGCAAACTATCGAAACTGATAATGTCGAGCCGACTCACCCCCTAAGCAGAACGCAAAGCCCAGTTCGTCGGAATATCCGAGGCGGTGTCTCTTATGCCTTGAAAGGTGGATGCTGTTGAACACCGATTGCCACCCACCCACATAACTCCGACTCAGCCACACCTAGTTAGCCACCTCTAGTTTTAGCTACCACTGGCAGCCTGGACGCGCGCTCTGTAGGCGTAAGCGGTCTCAGGAGATGGGTTAGGCTATGGTGCGACCTTTCTACGGGCAACTCAAGCACGTTGCGAATGTCGCTGAATAATCCGGGGGTTGGAATTGGGTGCATTAGGCAGCAAGATTGCCGTTCCGACTGGATGCACTTCCCAAAGCACAATCGAAACCTGCCCGCCAGCTGCCCGGTACCCGACCGCAGATATTCGCTCCGAAGCCAACAGGGAACAATTACTAACTAACAGCGTCCGCTACCCTCATACGCGACTCCGCTGAAGTAACATGCCGCTAGTAAATCCCCAATAAATCCAAACGAGGTAGTGAGATGGCAGACGACAGAGTTGCGATAGTTACAGGCGCAGGCAGCGGCATTGGCAGAAGCGCAGCACTGGCCCTTCTGGGCGACGGCTACAAAGTGACACTCGTAGGCAGAAGAACCGAAGCGCTCGAAGAAACCGCAAGCTTAGCCGGAGACAACTCAGCGAACGCCCTATCCGTTTCAGCCGACGCCGGAAAGGCCGACGCCGTTGCGAACGTATTCAAGAAAACCATCGAAGCGTTCGGAAGACTCGACGTGCTCTTCAACAACGCTGGAATCGGCGTAAGCGCCCCGTCACTCGAGCAACTCACACCCGAACAATGGCAGTCGGTCGTCGACATAAACCTCACAGGCACGTTCCTCTGCACCCGAGAAGCCATGCTCATCATGAAAGATCAGAATCCCATGGGCGGGCGCATCATCAACAACGGATCCATCTCAGCCTTCGTCCCCCGACCAGGCTCCGCACCGTACACAGCAACCAAACACGGCGTCACCGGCCTCACTCGTGCTACCTCACTCGACGGACGCAAATACGACATCGCCTGCTCACAGATCGACATCGGAAACGCTGCCACCCCCATGACCGCAAAATCAACCGATGGCCAACTGCAGCCAAGCGGAGTAACGACCAAAGAACCCAGATTCGACGTCAAATACGTCGGCGAACAAGTCCTCTTCATCGCAAACCTACCCCTCGACACCAACATCCAATTCATGACAATAATGGCAACAAAAATGCCCTACATAGGCCGAGGCTAATCACCTCGCGCCAGCACCACCCATCAACAACTTGTCAATGTGGCTGCCATACGCGGAGAGGCCCCAGATTTCTCAGGGACTTCTTTCAGTTTGGTTGCAATATGGAGGCGACGGGAGGATTCCAATCGATGAGGGGCGGTTTTAATACGTTTGTGACAAAGACGCGAAAAGACCCCGGATTTAACCGAGGTCTCTTGCAGTTCAGTTTCAATATGGCTCCCGAGGCAGGATTCGAACCTACGACCCGCTGATTAACAGTCAGCTGCTCTACCACTGAGCTACTCGGGATTGAGTTTTTGAGTTCAATTGAACCTGGTGGTTCTTGAACTCGGTTGAGTTTGGCGTTGCTCTGGTTGTCGATTGCGCAAATCAATTTGCGTATTCAACGAACGTCAGCCTCGCCGTGGCTTAGATTCATTCTACCCAGACATCTGGAGTTGTCGCTATAAACATCACCAGAATTAATCGGCATCTCGTGGCGATGAACTGGGACATCTGGATGATCAGGAACTATCTAAGAGGGTGAAGTTAATCGCTGTTTTAGAGTGCCCCTTCGAGGTATGACCGGAACGCTTCAGGGGTGTGCAGCAGTGCCTGGATTTCCATTGAGGGGAGACGATATGGGTCGGAATCCTCGGTGATGTACCGTGTTTCCTCGGGTGGGCCGCCATCGTCTTCGTCGGGTTTTGTGGATCCAACAAGGTCGGCGTAACGCGTTTCGCTGCCATCGACCATGTACTGGGAACTGATGATCCAGAGCCTGCCAAATCGATATCGCTTCTTGACTTCTTTTTCTGCCAGGCTGCTCCAACTGGTGCCTGTGAACGCGAAGTCTTTTGGTACGAATCCAAGATTTTGTCGCATTGTTTCGTTGCAGCGGTCGAGTTCGGTGCGCAGTACTTCTCCAGTGGGATCTTCAACGCTGAGGTCCGAGAGATCGGGGTGGCTGATGGTGTGGGCTGCGATATGCCAGCCAGCTTCGTTCAGTTCTCCAATCTCGTCCCAGGTCATGTGCTCGTATACCCCTTCCCATGGCAGCATGCGAGTGTAGGCATCGTCGTAGGGGCGGGTGTACATGAACAGGTTGCCGTTGTAGCCGTATTTATCGAGTGTTTCTTTGACTTCGTAGCGCATCGACTTTACCGGGTGGTCGAAGTCGAACATGATCGGTCGGTCGGGAAGGGAGAGGGTTCCGGCGCGCCATCCGGCAAGTTCGTCGTAGCCGATCGATTGGAATCCCATCTCGCTGGCGATGCTTATGAGTTGGTCAAAAAGCTCTGCGGAAAGCGGAAATTCGTGTTTGGTTCTGATTCCGTGACACATCGTGATAGGAATTCTCATGTTCTATCCCTTGTAAAGATTTCAGTGCGGGCAGCCAGCGATTCGGACGCGGTTGTGGTGTTGCAGCCAACGTTCGTCGGGGGCAGGTTTGGCAGGCAGCATACTCGAAAAAAGTTCGCAGTTGACCCTTTTAGGTTCGAGTTGTGTGCCTCTTGGTTCTGTCAGAACTCAGCGTCGGGGCAGAATAGCATCATTCCTCATTTGCTGAGGAGATCTATTAATGCCCTGCTCACGCTGCCTATCTACGTCCGTTTCTAAGAGAAAACTTCGAACCTTGCTTGGATATCGAACTTTCTACTGCCGAGATTGCGAAAGGCGTTTCAATAACCTGCCCAACCGCCGTCAGATTCGATCGAACTCCAACGCCCGCCAGAAGTCTCGTTACAACCGGGAACACCCTCAAAGTCGCCAGAGAGCTTGCGAACACGATGAGAATCGGAGTCCCGAGCAAGCTCAAATCCGGTGTGATATCGCCTCCCCTTTGGCTTGTCACCACACTGTTTCGTGCGGCCAGATCCCACCACAGAATCCCACTCAAGCCAATTACCAGGGCATCGACATATAAACGCTGAAACCACGGCGCACCAACCGGACGTGCTTCCGAAGAACGCGAATCAGCATCGGTCGACCGGTCCCAGAATGACGACGCAGCAGTGATAAGTAACATCGTTCCAACAGCAGCACCGAACGACCAGATCCACGCCGATGCACTTAGCTCAACCGGCAGTCGCTCTCCGTTCGAAACCCCGTCGTACACCGGTAGATATCCGAGAAGTCTGATCACGAGATACGACAAAAGTGGAGCAACTATCGCACTTGGAATCGAAACGATCGCCGCTTCAAAAACATGCACCCCCAACTGCTGACTGATGTTCAGACCCCGACTTCGCAGAGTCATGTACCCGCTTACGCGTCGCCGTGAAATAAGTCCCGCCGCCATCGCCAGGTAAAAGCCGACACATGCAAACACCAACAAAGCCGTCAACAACAGCGGAATGCTGCCAAACAGCGCTCGCTCTTTCATCTTCTTGACCCGCGAGGTCAAGCGCGTAACAACGAAAAAATTGCTGCTTGATCGTTCGAGCTCCGTACTGAATTCGTCGAGTGACGCATCAAGCACGTCCAGCGTCATCTCGGCTATAACGGCGTTGCCCGTGTACAGAAACCAGCCATACGTCACCGGCAACCCCTCATCAGCCGCAGCAACCTCTGTGAACATCGATTTAATGCTCGTCATCATGACAAGTGGCTGCTCTCGACCTTCTATCGCAGGTGCAAGAAAAGTTCGCCCAAACCCCATCCAGTAAAGGTGGTCAGGCTCCGCCCGCTCAAACGTCCCGGTGATTCGCGCCCGCACCATCCCCAGACCTCGATCTACAGCCTGCGAATCGATTACATCCCCCACCTCAACCTGCAGCATCACTGCACGATCGTTGAACACCGACACCTCAATGACCATCTCGCCATCGATCTCGGTTACGACGTCTGTTGGGGCCACTCCGGTGACATAGTCAACATGATCATCAAGACGCTCCATGAACAGAAACGAACTCTGCGAGGCCTCGCTCGAAATTCGCAGTCCCTCGCCATGAAAACCCCACCAATGATCCCGACTCTTGATCAGTCGTATCGAATCGACAACCATCTCACCAAAATATTTTTCGACGGCCGAGAACACCTCCTCGTCCTCACGCCTGGAATCTGGAGCACTCAGAGGGGATCGTTGCGATATGACGTAAAGGTTCGTGTCGAACGGCTGAACGTCTTCGACAGATGCGCGCATCAAGATCATCTCGAGGGTCCGTCCGTACTGCGGTATTCCCGCGGCCATTGCTGTAGCAAACAGCGCGGCGACCACCAGTCCTGCGATCATCCTGCGATCAGAATTGGCGCGACTCTTTATTATCCCAAACAGGTTCAGGGTGATACCCGATCTCGTTCTCATGTAGGAGTACGGAAGCTGCTCTTACCCGCCCACTTTTGCGAATCACTTCCTGCGGGATGCGTCTGACCCAGTTCGCTGAGTCGGCGCTCAGTGTTTCACCACTGCCACCAGAACTCAACTGTTCGTACAACCCACGGCAAATACAACGTGCGCAAGCGTACCTAAAAATGCCGGATGAACTATCAGTGAACCGCCGCCGCAGGAGCCGCTGCCCGCTCGTTCACCAGCTTTCCACTCGCAAATCGCCTCAAATTGAACGGCTCGATAAGGTCCGGCGTCCTACCCGTAGCTATCAGCTCAGCCATCGTGTACCCGCCGATCGGGCCCGCCTTGAACCCCCACGTTCCCCAACCGCAAGACAACATAAATCCCGGCAAACCGTCCACAACACCCATGATCGGCGCGTAATCCGGACTCATGTCGCACAACCCTGCCCACTGCCGCATCACGTTCACGCCACGCAGGAACGGGAACATTTCGAGGGTATTGGCTGCCAGATGCTGAAGCGTCTGCAGTGTCGAACGCTGGCTGTAACTCGAATATGGGTCGACCCCGCCACCAACCACAACCTCGCCACGATCCGTCTGGTAAACGTAAGCATGAAGGTTAGCCGACGACACCGAACGATTAATGAACGGCTTCAACGGCTCCGTCACAAACGCCTGCAACGGATGCGTCACCAGCGGCAACGTCATGTCGACCATTCGCGCTATGTTCGAGCTCCATCCAGCCGTCGCACTCATAACAACATCCGCTCGAACAACGTGCCCACCGACATCCACACCCGTTACGCGACCGCCCTCTTGGACAATCCCCGTCACCTCGGTAAACGGATGAATCTCGACGCCTAGCTTGTCGGCACCACGACCGTATCCCCACACAACCGCGTCGTGACGAAGCACACCCGCAGTCGATTGGTGAAGCGCACCGAGAATCGGCAACGGCTTGCCCTTACGAAGATCAATCGCAGGAACGAGTCTCTTGACCTCCTCCGGACCGATCATCTCGCTATCGACACCAAGTAGCCGGTTCATTCCGGTGCGGCTGCGCAAGCCGAACAACGCGGACTCCGTGTGACCCAGATCGAGTCTTCCCGACTGGTCAAACAGCAAATTGAAATTAAGCTCACCCGCCAGTTCCTGATACAGATTCAGGCTCTCCCTGAAGAACGGAATACCCTCTTTCGTCAGGTAATTCGCTCGAATAATCGCCGTGTTTCGCCCACTCGCACCGCCGCCGACATAGCCCTTGTCGATCACAGCAACGTTCGTAACACCCTGCTTCGCAAGGTAGTAAGCGGTCGAAAGACCATGAACCCCAGCACCGATAATCACAACGTCATAACGGTCTTTTAGCGAGTATCGCCGCCACATCGTGTTTTTGGAAAATAGCTGCACGATTACTGACCCCGCTCCAGTTGTCGCAACGTTTCATTGCCGAACGCCGCCACGCCGTCATGACCCAGCGACTCAAGCACAACTTCCCAAACGTAAACCCCAAACTCACGTGCAACGTAAAGTTCGAAAGCTGCGGCTCCGGCGATGTCTTGTCTGAGCAAAGTACCGTGCACCTCGGCGAACCCGGCCTGCGCACACGAACCGTCTGGCATCGAGCGCTCTCGCACATCCAGAGATGTCAGCGAGGCGATCACATCGCGAGCACGCGGCCCCGCTATCCTCAACTCCGTCATACCCGAAGTTACATTTGTGACCTGCCGAGTGGGTACGCCATCAGATTCGACGCCAACAAGCGCCTGCCAACCGTCGATAGCTGTTGGAGCACCCAACACCAGCACCTCTTCCGCCGTCAGACGTGCAATCACAAGATCGCCATCCCGCACAACAGAACCAACCTCCGGAACCCGCGACGACCCAAGCACCGCATCCAGATCCAGCGACTTGACCCGCACCGCCGTCCGACCCGTCATATCACACACGCCAGCCGATCCCATCACAGCCCGTACTTCATCCTCAACCCCGCCATAACACTCCACCATTTGCCAGCCAGCGACCTCGGTGAAAACCGCGCCAAGCTGCTCGTGCAACGAATGCAAAGGGCTCAGTCGAGAGATGGATTCAATAGTCGTCAACTTCTCAACCTCACACCCTCGGGATCGTAGATCGGCTCGGTAGCAACAACCGCTGGCCAGTCTTTATCCCCAATTCGAATAAGAATCTCAACGCCCTCTTCGGCAAGCTTTTCAGGCACCCAGCCCAGCCCGAAACCCTTCTTCAGAGTCGGACTAAGTCGTGAACTCGTTACACGTCCAATCGGAATACCGTTTTCGACAATTGGTTGGCCGTCTTCCGGCACCAGATCACCCCGCATCACGAAGCCAACAAGCTTCTCCTCAGACTCCCGCTTCCGGTTCGCAGCAAGACCAGCCCTGCCAATGAAATCAGGCTTATCGAATCGCACCGCCCAGCGCATCCCAGCATCCAGCGGATCAGTAACCGCATCGGTGTCCTGACTGACGATAATATGACCCTTCTCCAACCGAAGAATCCGCTGCGCCTCCAGCCCGAACGGCCCGATTCCGTACTCAGCACCAGCCTCCATCAAAGCCTTCCACAGATGCTCGGCATACTCCGATGGGAAGTGAAGCTCCCACCCGGTCTCGCCAACAAATCCGATTCGCAAAAATATGCACGGCACCCCAGCCACAGTCCCGCTAAACGATCTCATATAGCCAAACGCATCGCTCGAAAGATCAACATCCGTAAGCTTCGAAAGAGTCTCTCTCGCACGAGGTCCGGCAACGTTGATCGCCCCGTAAGAAGACGTCACATTCGTCACGAAAACGTCCATTCCCGTACCCTCGAGCCACCAGTTGAACCAATCCTCAATAGCGTCTACGTTACCGGTCGTTGTCGAAACGAAATAGTGATCTTCCGAGAGCCTCGTAACGGTGCCGTCATCCATGATCGCCCCGTTCTCACCACACAATAGACCGTAACGAATTCGCCCCTCTCTCAGGTTAGAAAAACGGTGGGTGTAAACCTTGTCCAGCAGCTTTCCGGCATCGGCCCCACGAACGTCTAGCTTGCCAAGCGTGCTCACATCGATGATCCCAACACGCTCCCGAACCGTCAGCGCCTCGTCCTGCGGCGATCCGTAGTCATGAGCCCGCAGCCACGGCCCGAGCTCGACCATCTCAGCGCCCGCAGCTCGATGGATTTCGTCCAGCGGGGTACGTTTCAATGGCATGTGACCCGGACCCGCCAGCGCACCCAACGGAACTCCCTGGGCCGGAGGTCTTGCTGTAGTCGCCCCGGTCGCCGCAATCGTTCCGCCCGTGTGTATCGCCGTCGCCTCAACGAACGCCTTGTGACACATCTTCCCCTGACAAGGACCCATCGTCGAAGTCGTGTACCGCTTCAACGTCTGGATATCGCCAAAACCCTCTCGAATGGCAACACCAATGTCCTTCGTCGAAACGTCCTCGCAGAAGCAAACAAATTCTTTCTTCGCACTGCCGCTCGAATAAGAATCCCGATGACGCAGTCCGTCCCTGTACTCACTTTCGAGCGCACTCAGCTGCGACGAACCGTCATAGGCAACCCCGGCCGCCTTACGACCCGCAGCAACCCCCTGCCCGAGAACAATCCCAAGATCGTGGAACCCGTTGATATCACCTGCCGTGAATACAGTGTCAGGCAGCCGCGCCGGAACCGACTCCCGAAGCTGCTCGTCATATTCAACCACAACGCCCGGCTGTTGCAGCAGCAGTCCGTTCGCCGGTTGCGGCACCCCCGCCATGCAAACAAGATCGCACTTCAACACCCGTGTCGAAGAGTCAGCCGCAACCACCTTGAGCCGCGAAACCCGTTTTGTTCCACTAGCCGAAACCAGCCGGCATCCCGTGAGCACCTCAATGCCCGCGTCACGTACGGCATCGCCAACGTCACTCGCACCAGCGCCAGAACGCAGGTCAACAACAGCCGCTACCTCGATCCCCGCATCAAGCAGGTTCAACGCACTCGAATAACCAGCGTCGTTGTCCGTCACAACAACCGCACGCTCACCCGGCGGAACCCCGTAGAGCCTCGCCATTCGCAAAGCCCCAGAGGCAAGCATCACTCCCGGTCGATCGTTGTTTTCAAATTGAAATGGAACCTCGAACGCACCCGTTGCCATCACCACTCGATCGGCACGTAGCTGTATCGACTCAAACCCCTGCCGAACCCCTACAAGATTGTCCTGGTAGTACCCGAAAGCCGACGCCCCACTCAGCACCCGAATCCCGCTTTGCGCCTCCACCCGACCTCTCAGTGAATCGGCTATCTCCTGTCCCGTGCCATCACCAACACCTTCAATACCCGCATAACGCGCCGTGTCAGAGAGAAGGTGACCGCCGAGCACCTGCTGGTCGTCGATCAACACAACATCCTGCCCTACGTCAGCAGCCTCAATCGCAGCAGCCATCCCCGCCGGTCCGCCACCAATCACCGCCACATCAGCCTGCATATTTCTGTGCGAATATCTTGGCCCGCCATCGCTCAAGATATCGATCCTACCAAGACCAGCTATACGACGCACAATCGGTCGCATGATGTCCCACAAGAACTTCGGCTTGTGAAACGCCTTGTAATAGAAACCAACCGGCAAAACCCGGTCCATCCGGTCCAGCACCGACCCAAAGTCAAAGTCAACCGAAGGCCATGCGTTCTGCCGTTTCACCTTCATCCCCGGCTGCACCTGCATCGTGCAACTGCGAACGTTCGGAATTCCATCAACAGTCATCAGGCAGTTCGGACAGTTGCCGGCAGCGCAGAGCATTCCGCGTGGACGGTGATACTTGAAACTACGACTCAGAATATCGATGCCCACTGCGGTAACAGCAGAGCCAACAGTGTCACCTTGATGCGCCGAGAACCGCCGACCCTCAAACTCAAAATCGATCACAGCGTCGCGGTCGATCAGTTCGTGCTCACTGCGCGGAAGCCGTTCACCGGTGCCTTTATTCCCCATCAGACTTCCCATCGTCGTTTGACTGAATAGCAGATGACTGAATATCAGGCGGCCAGCTCGTCTCGATCACCTCGTTCGTATGAGTATTGCGAACCGCGATGAACCACTTCCTGCACCCCATGTTGTGATTCCACCACTCGCGCTGCGGCCCATCAGCGTTCTCCCTGAAAAACAGATAATCCGTCAGATCCTCGTTCGAAACGTCCGGCTGCGGGCGCGTCAACACCTCTCCACCGAATCGGAAGTCGTAAACGTTTCGTTGTCCACAGTTAGGGCAGTTGAGCAGGAATGCCATGGAAGGTCAGTTGCCGATCGCGCCACCAGTAATACCGGTAATACCGGCTAAAACAGCGTCAGATACCGGTCAATCTCCCACTTTGTTACCTGGCCGTGATACTCCAACCACTCGGCTTCCTTGAGCTTCACAAACTCGTCGTAAATGGGCCCGAGCGCATTCTGCACAACCTCGTCTTTGCGCAACTCGCCTATCGCCTCATTAAGTGTCTGCGGCAATAGACGAATACCGCGCCGTGCGATCTCAGCAAGCCCCAGTTCGTACAGGTTGCCCTTGTTGGCATCTCCCGGATCGAGTTTGCGAGCGATGCCATCCATTCCAGCAGCAACATAAGCAGCAAACGCCAGGTACGGATTATTCGCCGATGAAATCGTCCGATCCTCCAGATTGCCAGGACCCGCAATACGAATCATCTGCGTGCGATTGTTGTCGCCATAAGAGATAAACGCAGGAGTCCAGTTGAACCCAGAAGCCGAACTCGTCAGACCCTCACCAACCTGAAGTCGCTTGTAGCAGTTAACCGTCGGAGAAGTCACCGCAGCAAGCGCCGGAGCATGATCGAGAATGCCAGCGATGAACTGGTAACCAAGCTCCGAAGTCCCCAGCCCCCTCGGATCGTTTTCGTCAGCGAAAAGATTCTCACCAGTCTCAGCATCTGCCAGGTGATAGTGAATATGACCACCGTTCCCTGTGCGATCGCTGAACGGCTTTGCCATGTGCGTCGCAATGGCGCCGTATTTCTGGGCGATCTGGCTCGACATCATCTTGAAGAATGTGTATCGATCAGCCGTGACCAGCGCATCGTCGTAAACGAAATTGATCTCGTACTGCCCGTTAGCGTCCTCATGATCCGCCTGATAAACGCCCCAGCCCAGCTCGCCCATGGCATCCATCATGTCCTTCAGGTAGTCCATAACGTTCGACATACCCTTGAAGTCGTAACACGGCTTCGCCAGCGAATCGATGTCGTTCGGATCCCACACCTTGATCCCATCGTCCGTCTTCGTAACCAGAAAATGTTCGGGCTCTATCCCCACCTGAAACGAATACCCGGCAGAACGAACAGAAGATAAAACTCGCTTGGCGTTTTGGCGGGGGCAAAACGGGTGAGGCTTGTCATCCACGAAAAGATCGCACGCAAATCGAGCCATACCATCGCGCCACGGGAGTGGAGTGTAGGTATCGATATCAGCACGGGCCAGCATGTCGTGCGAATGAGGACCCTGCCCCATTCCCTCAACCGCCGCACCCGCAAACCCGGCACCATCATCGACGATGTCGTCGAAGGTCGATGCGGGCACCATCTTCACTTTGGGCGAGCCGTTGATATCCACGAACTGGGCAAGCAAGTACTCGATGCCGTCGTCCTTGATCTTCTTTTGCACTTCACTTCTGGTATCCAAAGAATCCGCTCCCCCGAGTATTAGTAGCCGCTATCTATCTACATTCCAAACACTTTCTCCGTGCCCACAAGCGGAATTTGGGCCATCGCCGACGCCTCAATCGTGAGTGCCGCCAGATCTTCCGGCTCAAGACTCTTCACATCACCCTTGCCCAACGAACGAGTCAAAAGTGCAAGCTCCATCGTCATCGAGTTGAGGAAGTTGGCGACCCGCTCCGCACCCTCGTCAGGATCAAGCCTCTTAACCAACTCAGGGTCCTGCGTGGCGATCCCCACCGGGCACTTGCCCGTGTGACATCGGTTGCACGCACCAGCAGGCAACCCGATCTCTTTCTCAAAATCCGCTTCCGGAATATCCCGGTTGCAGTTCAGCGCTATCAGCGCAGCAATACCTATCGCACAGGCATCTGCCCCAAGAGCCAGCGCCTTCGCAACATCCGCACCACTTCGAATACCACCCGAAGCGATAAGACTGACCTTCCGGTAAAGCCCAATCTCCTTAAGCGCTTCACGCGCCAAAACAATCGCTGGCACCGTCGGGATTCCGCTGTGATCCAGCAATATCTCTGCCGACGCACCAGTTCCCGCAACCATGCTGTCGATCACGATAGCGTCTGCCCCGGCCTTCGCAGCCAGCTTTACATCATTCTTAACCCGGCATGCGCCAAGTTTTACATGAATCGGGACTTTCCAGTCGGTCGCCTCACGCAACTGCTCGATCTTGATCGCAAGGTCGTCAGGTCCGAGCCAGTCCGGGTGTCGCGCCGGGCTGCGCTGGTCAACTCCCGGCGGCAAATCTCTCGAAATAGCGACCTCGTCCTTAACCTTCACACCCATCAGCAGACCGCCGGTACCGGGCTTCGCACCCTGCCCGACTACGATCTCGATAGCCTGCGCGGTCGCCATGTGATTCGGGTTCGAGCCGTAACGACTCGGCAACACCTGGTAGATCAACTTGTCAGAAACTTCACGCTCTGCCGGAAGCATCCCGCCGTCACCTGTACAGCTCGCCGTCCCGACCATGCTTGCACCCTTGCCAAGCGCCGTCTTTGCATTCGCCGAAAGCGCACCCCAGCTCATGCCCGTTATGTAAATCGGAGTGTCAATAACAAGGGGGTTCGAGGCGTTTAATCCGCCGAGCTCCACCTGCGTATTGCACTGCTCCTTGTAGCCCTCAAGCGGGAAGCGGGTCAAACCCGTCGAAAGAAATGTCAGATCATCGAAATGAGTCACCTTCTGGTGCGTGCTCATTCCCCTGATTCGGTATCGACCAAGGTCCGCCTTCGAATGGATATCGTCCACTGTCCACGGAGCCCAGATCTGATTACTGCCCGTTACCATGTGTCTAATTCCCTAAGAATATGGGCGCTAAATCAGCGTCCGCTCCAGCCGTTCCAGTGTGTCGTAGTGATACAGCTTCTTTTCCGAAATGATCTTGCGGAACTTCGGTTTTTCGGTAATGCCCTTCTGTTCCAGCTCGTTCCAGAGACCGATCAACTCATCCTCGGTAATCTCGTCGAACATCGCATCAGCCCCGAGTGAACCAACCTCGCCCCCGACGTAGATCGTCCCCTCGTACATCGAATCACCCGCTGCATCTCCAAGATCACCACACACAATGATCCGGCCCTTTTGCATCATGAATCCGGTCAAAAAACCGGAATCGCCCCCGACGATAAGAGTGCCACCCTTCATGCCAATCCCGGCACGGGCACCACTGCTTCCACCAATGAATATCTCGCCCCCACGCATGCTCGCCGCCACCGACGCGCCAGCACTCCTGCTCAGCGATATCTTGCCGCTCATCAGGTTCTCGCCCAGAGCCCACCCGGCGTTTCCGTCTATCGTAATTTCAGGACCATCAAGCTGCGATGCAGCGTAGTAGCCAACACTGCCTTCTATGGAGATAGAGCACTTGTTTCGAACTCCAACCGCCACGTTGTGCTTGGCTGCCGGATTCGTGATGACAATCTCGGCATCGCCTTTTTCGGCAAGGTCCTTGATCTTCCGATTCAACTCACGAGTCGTCAGTTCACCCGCATCTAGGCTGACCAAGTCATCACCTCGTGCTCCTGCGGCTCCGTGCGAACAAGCTCCTCAGTAAATACGCTGCGCAGCGCCACTTCCTCAGAAGCAAGTGCCACCACCGAATCAGTCTCCATCAGAACCAGCGGCTTCGCAGCCCACCGGTCCTTTGCATAACCCATACCGTCCTTGGTCGAGACGAGGTACGTAAACGTGCCATCAAGATCGTCCATAGACTCACGCAGCGCTTCTTCGAGTTCCGCACCTTCAGATAACTTGTCCGCAAGATAAACAGCGATCAGTTCCGAATCATTTTGTGTCTGGAAATGATGTCCACGGCTCTCGTACTCACGCTTCATGCCGTGATAGTTCGTCAACTGGCCGTTGTGAACCACGGTGACATCGGTAAACGGGTACGCCCAAAAAGGATGCGCGTGGCTGATATCGACAGCACTCTCGGTCGCCATTCGGACGTGGCCCACACCATGAGTTCCAGAGAGCTTCTTGATTTCATGACGCTCGTCTATCACCATCGGAGTTCCGACATCCTTGACGACCTCGGAGTTCTCACCAATGCTATGCAACACCACGCCCGGTGTGTTCAGCAGTGCATGGGCAAGTCGAGGCACATCACCCTCGTAGTTCGCAGTCAATCTCAGGAAAGAGTCACGAACCTCGGCAGAAACAATCGCACCACCGTTGATCGCCAGCGTCTCTTTCGCTCGCTCGATCGTATCGGCGGCAGGCGCAGACTCATCTGCCCAGATGCGAATCAAGAGGTCAGAATCAAACGATTCGCCCGAGACGGTCACCCCTGCTGAATCATGACCACGGTGAACCATCGTTTCCAGCATCTTGACCAACTCGTCGCCGATGGGGGCAAGGCCGGTGAACCGGCTTTCCTTGTACATAATTCCGGCGATGCCACACATTATTTTTCACCAACTCCTTCTAGAGCCTCAAACCAAAAAATAGTGCCCCTGAAAAATCGAAAATAGACGAAATAACGGGACCGAGATCGTTGCAAATCCCACCCAAAACTAACGAGGCGACAAGCGGGGCTAGTCTACACGCGAACTCGAAGAAACGGACACGAATCAATCGGGATTCAATAGCGATTTGCAGTCGGGGCGTGCATCATGCAATCTGCCCGTTGCCCGTTCACTATGATCGCAACACCCCTGATTGTGCATACGTTCTGATATTGTTGGCGCTCTGTCGGCTGGTCTGGATACGGAATATGAGTGACGAAAACATCAAATTAATGGCTCATCTGATGCGACGAGCCGGGTTCGGCGCATCACGAGACGAACTCGAACGACGAGTAGCCGTCGGCTACGAAGCGACAGTCGAAGAGCTCCTCAACCTCGAGTCTCAAGAACCCGTCGACTACTACGAATTTCTCCGCTATTACCCCAACTGGTGGAAGCCCGGAACCATGGGCGGTCGTGGGCACGCCGGGTGGGTCTGGCGAATGATCAAAACGCAGGCACCGCTCCAAGAAAAGCTCACCCTCTTCTACCACCAGCTATTTGCCACCGGCGTCTCGAAAGTCGATCACTACGACGAAATCGAAGACATGCTCGATATGTTCCGCGAAAAAGGAATGGGCAGCTACAAGACCATCCTCATGGAAGTGGCGCGAAACCCCGCCATGCTGTTCTGGCTCGACAACCAC
>Ga0302135_10001045_pt1 | contig 16608 bp, 16 predicted proteins | sample CBN3_surface_MG_FD_203119 | JGI IMG/M metagenome (GOLD analysis project Ga0302135, IMG submission 203119) | Marine microbial communities from Western Arctic Ocean, Canada - CBN3_32.1 | ecosystem: Environmental > Aquatic > Marine > Oceanic | place: Canada: Western Arctic Ocean | collected...
AATGCAAGAATATTTCCCAGAGCTATCACCGTACGAGGCTCATTGTGCAATTACCACAAACTAACAACCACTCCTCCACCGAGGTTAAGAGCAGCTGCAGCTGGCCAACGGGTTAAGTCTTCAGGTGTCTTCATCATCTCGTCCCACACCTGCTTCTTCGCGTCACCTTTCAGGAAAAAGATCTTCCGGTCAGCACTCCCAATAATCACCATCGTTGTTGTAATGCGGTCGTGTACTGCAAAGTTCTCCGTCGTTGTATGAAGAACAAGGCGGTCGCCGTATCCCTCGTCTGGTACTGGTGGAAACAATGACGCAATGTGTCCATCATCACCCATACCAAGTGTAACAATATGTGGAATACCTGCAGACAGCATGCCCGCAAGCGTTAAGTCGTAGTGATGAATACACTGTTCAATCGGAAGTGATGTGTCGGGGAACAAAATTTGCTCCTCTGGAATACCTGCATTCTTTAAAAGAGTTTCACGTACCAGCTTCTGGTTACTATCCGCATGCTCAGCTGGAACATATCGATCATCAACAAGAAAGATAGATACCTTGTCCCACGGGATCGCGCATTTCCCGAGTGCTGTATAAATCGGCTTCGGTGTACCGCCACCAGACAGTCCGACTATGGCACGTCCATACTCATCAATACTCTGGTGAATACGCTCAGACAAAACACGCACACTGCTATCGACGAAATCTTGCTCCGAAGATGTCTGAAAATGCTCAATATCCATAGAGTAATAATACCTCAACCCTAGCCCTAATCCTACCCCCTACCCCCTATCTCATATCCACTCTATTCCATCTTTATCTATCCATTAATCGGCAACCTCAAAACCTGTGTATTCGTGGATACAGGTGTATAGTACCGTCATGTTTTTATGGAAGAGATATCTACATTCTCCGGCATATTCTCTTGCGAAAACACTCTCTGTAAACGACGAAAAACGTCTGGAAGTATTGGCAAAATATGCGCATCGACAAGCAAAAAAATTCCCTGGTGACTTTATAGAAATGGGTGTGTTTAAAGGAGGAAGTGCATTAGTCATGGTAGATGCGCTCGCCCACCATAGATCAGAACACTCTTTACATCTCCTCGATAGCTGGGAAGGATTACCTGCTCCAGGCGTGGAAGATGAAGGTGCAATCGCGTATAAAGGCGTGTTTTCGGAAGCCTCTGCACAGGATGTAGTACGGGTATTAGATCAATTGCAACTTGCAAAACACTGCCTTGTGCATAAGGGGTGGTTTTCAAATACATTAAAAAATATCCAAGGACCATTTGCATTGGCGCATATTGATTGTGATTTTTACGATCCTGTAAAAGAATGTCTTTTGCATCTCTTTTCACGCATGTCGATAGGCGGAATCATTATTGTTGATGATGTAGGCACTGAGTCTGAACGTCGGTTTCCAGGGGTATGGAAAGCAGTGCAGGATTGTATTGCAGGTTCTGGGTGGAGAGTACAATCCATTGCTGGAGAACGGGATCAGTCTGCAGTTCTGCAACGGTATTAAAACCACTCCAAACCATCCTTTTCTATCCATTTCTCTGCAGCATCCGGTCCTTTACTACCTGCTTTGTACGTGTGGAGCGGAGTATCAGAGGCATCGAGATATTTCTGTACAGGGTCTGTGAGTCTCCAGGATGTTTTGACTTCATCAAAATTAAGAAACCAGTGACGCCTCCCGTGTATCGCTTCTAAAATCATCAAGCTGTGTTCTGGTAAGCAGTCACCAACACACACAAGAGGATCTTCGAGAAGTAGTGACCGAAATGCCGGTTCTGTTCCACCCATTTTGGTCTGCAAGTGCATGCGCATACCCGCTTCGCCTTGCAGGATAATATCTAAACGGTTCGGGGAAGATCCTTCGCCTACAGGGCGTGGTTCTTGGAACTGAATACTGATACGTGTCTCTTTCTTTGCAAGTTTTTTACCACTGTGCAAATAAAAAGGCACACCATCCCACTTGGAGATGCGAGTCATCAGCTTAAGACAGGCGAATGTATTCGTGCGAGACCCTTTCTCTACGCCGTCTTCATCTTGGTAGCCGCTGTATTGTGCTTGGAGAGCAATGTCCCCCATATCTGTAGCTGCTGGTAGGTAAAACTGCGAGAGAGCGTCTTCTCGTCCTGCAGCCAAGTCTTCGTCGCTTTGAATACGCATAGTCAGAAGCGAAGCCATCATCAGAAGATGCGACTGGAACATATCGCGGAATGTTCCTGCAGCCTCAAAGTATCCCGCCCTCCCCTCTATTCCCTTATTCTCCATTGCGGTAATTTCGACATGATCAATTAACGTATTTTTTAAGATGCGTTCAAAAATAGGATTTGCATGGCGCAGATAATAAATATTTCGCACCGCTTCTTTGCCGAGATAGTGGTCGAGCAAATAAATCTCATCTTCGGCAAAACATCCAACGAGTTGTTTCTTAATTGTTTCAAAACTTTCGAGATTATGCCCGACAGGCTTTTCAACAATGCAACGAAATGGCGTTTTTCCATCGTGCACATTCCCCTCGCACAGATTATGCGATATATCAGCAAATACTGTTGGAGGAACTGAGTAATATGCAAGGCGTACGAGTTTGTAGTGTGTAGTGTGTAGTGTGTAGTGTGATTCGATTTCTTCTATTCGAGATGTAAGTTTTTTAAAATCTTCTACATCATCGTATTGACCTTTGTGGTAATACACATGCTTCATAAATTCTTCGAGTGCGCTTTCTGTAACCTCGATCATTTCTTTGCGAATAGCATCCCCTACAAGCTTCTTAAAGCTTGCATCATCCATGTCACTGCGAGCAAAACCAACAATGGCGTAATCTTTTGGTAGCCGTTTTTTAAGCGCTAACACGTAGAGTGCTGGATACAATTTTATTTGCGCCAAGTGTCCAGACCCTCCAAAGAGGATAAAGGTAAACGGATTTGAAGTTGAGATGGTGCTCACAAACATGATTCTAGAGGATCATAGACAATCCTCAATGGCATTTATCCGATCTTTGTAGTCATGGAAACAATTGGGTCACGAACCAGTGCAGGCGTATCATGACCCTGTAATGCATATCTCTGTGCAATATGTTGCAATTCAGTGGTATCAATAGGACGCGAGTCTTGGCAACGATCATATAAATCTTTCCAATGAAAGTTTTGCCCCGGGCGCTTGCGAGGATTGCGAGAATGCGATTCCCATCCCTGTAGAATTTTCTTGCGTAATTGTACTTCAGATCGCACGGGAACATGTGCTAAGAATAAAGCAGGATGCACTACGGTTTCCATCGCGATGCCATCATGATCTAACAGTTGGTGACTCCCCATAGGTAACGTACTGTTATTGGACTTATTTCCAGGAATAAGGACTTTGTAAAATGGAAATGGCTCTTGTGCTCTACGATGTGTAATACGATGTATCACATCACCTGCTATACCGTCTTGCGCAGTGGGAACATAGGTGCGCCACGGTAAATGATAGACGGTGTTCGTATCGAGTATTTCCAGTTGGTTCCGTACAGGCCCCATAGATGAAGAGAGAAATTCATCCGCATCAAGAGGAATAATCCAATCAGCATCTTTACAAAGAGAAAGTGCGTCTGTTAATGCTTCTCCTTGTGCATGGTACAGATCATCACGCTCGTATATCTCTATAGGGAGCCCTTCTTCTTTTAGTGCACGCACTATCTCCAGAGATCTATCGGTACAGCAGTGCAAAATAATAATCATGCGGTCAACAATAGCGACATGATGACGCACAAAACTTTCGATAATATCTTCTTCATTGCGCGCCCACGTAATCGACGTAATAGTTGGTATTGGATTTTCTCCTTCTACTCTAAGAAAATGTTCCAATGTTAATTGATGTAATTCTGGTTTTTGTGATGACCATTGATAGACACCATCGCGTTTTTCGAGGTCTGCACACGGGTCAAAATCATGTTCTTTCAGAAGATCCCAAGTGTGGAGGTAGTTTCTATCATCTCCATGCCACAAATGTAGCACGTCTACAGGGAGGTACGTTGTTTTTTTTGGCAATTGACTCTGGTTCCACAATAAGACATCTTCTTGATGTGCTGGAGTAAGCATTTCCATATGCATACTCTTATCAAGAGTACCGAGCATACAATCTGCAAAGATGCGATCAATTATCCCAAATGGAGCCCTGTCGTAGAGAGGGTTATTACGGAAATGCGGTGCTTTGAAAGCCCAACTCCCACCAGGGAACATTCCTAATGACAATTCTTTCTCGGGATGTTTGGCTTGATGATAGACAATACTATCAAACGAATGTATTGAGGAATCATTTTTCGATACATGCCCTTCTGGTAAAAGGTGGCACGTTTGGAAACATTGAATAACATCAAACTGCTTCATGCGTTCCTGTAGCCTTTCTACCCAACTTGTATCTTCAAAAATCAGATCACAGTCCATGAACATTGCGATGTCACAGGATTCCGGCAACAGTGAGAAGCCGTGATTGATCATGGCTTCCTTGTGCCAAAGAACATCAGCTGCTTCGAGTGTTACTATTTGCCCAAGGCGTGGAAGCCTGCGAGTCGTCCAAGGATAGAGGAGTTCTACTGTAAGAAGATTCACACCTGCGTCTAACATGCTTTGCGCAAAAATGGCAAAATTTCGGTACCGAAGCTCCGATTCGAAGGGGGCAAAAAATGCAGTGACACACCAGAGTTCCATAGGCTATAGAGTAGCATGGATGGCTTTAGACACAGCACGTTCCTGGGCATCAAGATCTTCTTCATGTAGCGAATGAGATTTGAGATCGGTTTTGGTATTGATGTGCAAATTCTTGTTGCGATGATACCGAATAGTACCAAAAATGGTTGGCTCAGGCAGTTCAAGTTCAGTGCGTAAACGCTGAAAACCAGTGGTCTGCGTCAGTTCTTGCAGAGAGATATCCACCACGCGTGATCCTGTAGTTCGGAATAGATCTCGATACTGTGCCGCACGTCTCTCTATTTCTAGGCAGTACCAATAACAGAGTTGGTAATCGCTGAATGATTTCCAGTCTGGAAGAGGTGGCACTGCAGGGTCGTTAGGGTTGAGGATAAATTGTTGAGCAAGAGGAGTGCGGCCAGGAATGCAGTTGAGATGGTAATGACTTAAGGCAACAGCGCGATGGGGTCTTGAAAGGATAATAATATCTGGTGTAACACCGAGTTCCATCAGGGGCTCCAAGAACCCCTTGCAACAAAGATGGCTTGTTTCGATGTATATCGAATGTGGAGTAGAAATAATTGCTGGTAATTTCTCCTCAATCCAAAAAGCATAAGCGTGATCTGGATTATTCTGCACTGCACGTAGTACACTAGAGAAGCGTGGAGCTGGCTCGTGGAGACTTGTAACCCCTGGAAGACATTTGAGAATATGTGCGAGGTATCCTGTTCCACTGCGCCCAGTAGTTACTGTAAAGATCAGACGCTTTTGCTGAAGAGCATCTTTCATAGATGATGTCAGGCTGAATGTTCCCATATAAATACATGTGATTGTAATATCATCTTGTATACTATCACTAGTATAAACTATCTAATATCTTACCTTTTTCTTCTTATGAAACTTGATGCAAAAGCACTTGGTCTCAGTTGTGGAATTATTTGGGCTCTTGCTCTTCTAATTCTCGGAATTACTGCAATGAATGGATTCGGATCAGAATTCGTTTCTCTTCTTGGCTCTATGTACGTTGGATACGAGGCAACACTCCTCGGAGCAGTCGTCGGTGGAATATGGGGCTTTGCAGACGCCTTTGTCGGCGGTTGGGTCCTTGCAGTTCTCTACAACAAGCTTGCAAAGTAGTAACTGGAATGAAGACTTGCCTTACCTCCAAAAAGGGGGTAGGGTATCTTTTAATACTTATGTCTTACCTCTTCACTTCAGAAAGCGTAACCGAAGGCCATCCAGATAAAATCTGTGATCAGATAAGCGATACAGTATTGGATGCAATCTTGCAGCAAGATCCCGATGGAGCGTGTTGCTGTGAATGCTTTACGACAACCAGTCTAGTCGTTGTTGGTGGAGAAATTTCAACATCAGCAGATATAGACCTAGAACATATCGCACGGTCTGTTTTAAAAGATATTGGATACACAGACGCAGCGTATGGAATCGACTCTCAGAATTGCAAGGTGCTAAATGTTGCGCACGAGCAAAGCACAGAAATCGCTCAAGGAGAAAACACAGAAGATGGAACACATAAAGCACAGGGGGCTGGAGACCAGGGAATCATGTTTGGATATGCATGTAACGAAACAGACGAGCTTATGCCACTGCCAATTACGTTGGCGCATGCACTCGCCAGAACACTGACTGATGTACGAAAAAGCGGAACGGTATCGTACCTGCGTCCGGATGGAAAAAGTCAGGTGACAGTAGAGTATGACGAAAATAATAAGCCGCAACGCGTCGATACGGTGGTACTTGCTGCACAGCATGACGAGGGGGTAACGCAAGAGCAGATTAAAAAAGATCTTCTAGAGCATGTCATCCGCCCTGTCTGTGGAGAGTACATGGATGACAATACAAAGATTCTTATTAATGAAACAGGTGCATTCATTATCGGCGGCCCACACGGAGATACCGGTCTCACTGGCCGAAAGATAATTGTTGATACCTACGGAGGAATGGGGCGTCATGGAGGAGGAGCATTCTCTGGCAAGGTGCCAAACAAGCAAGATAGAAGTGGTGCGTACATGGCTCGTTACATTGCAAAAAATGTTGTCGCAGCAGGACTTGCATCTAAATGTGAGTTACAGCTCTCCTACGCTATCGGATACCCAGAACCAGTCTCTGTTCACATCACAACGTTTGGCACTGGTACAGAGGAAGACAGGGTTATAGAAGAGGCTATAAAAACAGTATTCGATATGACTCCAGCAGGAATCATCAAAACACTGGATCTCTTAAAGCCTATCTACAGAGCAACGTCTGCATATGGACACTTCGGACGACGTGAGTTTCCATGGGAGGCTACCGATAAAGTGCAGGAGCTTACTGCAACAATTGCAAAGCGGAAACTCGTTACTGCATCGTAACGGAACGGAGTATTGTCCCTGGATAGTAATACCGCAAAATCTGTTCTGCAGTTTTACCTTCCGCCGCTTGAGCCTTTGCGCCGCATCCACTCATTCCAACCCCATGTCCATGCAAACGCATGCCATCGCACCATGGGTCTGGCTTACTGGAAAACACTTCAGCAAACGGGAAGTTGTGCCAGCCGTTCTCAGCAGGGCTTCTGGTGCGTCCGTCATCAGAAGAGAAGTATGCAGTCTTTACAGTCTGATCATCCTTTGTAACGACTAAGTGGGCAGTATCGAGCACTGCACGAACCCAGTTCGGGTTTTGCTCTTCGAACTTCACACCACTGTAGCTTTGAAAGCTTTTCCCAGTATCACTGCCGTAATACGGCTTGCCGGCAAACTTTGTATGTCCATCCTCCATGTAAAACGCTGCATAACTACGTGCAGCAATAGCAAAGGCTCGTTGTTTCTCGTAGTGCTGCGTATCTGGTTGTTCGGACAGTCCTGCCATGTAGTCTTCGAGTGGTAACTCATTAATCAGAACCAACTCTCCGTCTACAATCCTACATTCAATGACACCTCGGAAACGGTTCCACGCCGTATTCCAACTATCAATGCGGAGTATGTCATCACCAGGATTAATACGAACAATGCCATCGGCAAGCGTCTGCCCTGCACTGACCGCAATACAATTATTCCCTTCGCGTCCTAGTCGAATGTTTTTCACACTCATACCGTTTATTGTTGCAGAACCAATCGTAGAAACCTCTGCGTTACTCCCCTCATATGAAAGGCGAATACGCAAAGCATGCGGGTCAATATCTGTAGGACGTGCAGAGGTAGCTACTGTTGTTCTTGGGGGTGCCGCAGTAGCACGCCGCGCTTCTGAGCCGCGCCGCCGCCGAGCAGTCTCTGCAGCACGCTGTCTCTGCAGATTACTTCCCGTGCTCTTTTGCTTCTCTATCATTTGCAAGCGAGCATCATTGGGGTTCTTTCGTTCTGCAGTACGCACCAGTCTCTTTGCCCTAAAGAACCGCCGAGACATTGCCCCTCCTGCTTTTTCTAGTCTTGTACTCAGTCGAGTTTTCCTACTGTCTGTGCGTGCTCTGGCGATGGTAGGGAACGTCACAATATTCCCAATATTTCCTGCAATAACATTGTTACGCACTTGGGAAATCGCAGCACTCATGTAATGCCCGGGGCACTCGGTAGAAATAAGATCTTTATGACGAACAATAGTTTTCATATTTTTGCCATGGAAGAACACGTTCCTATTAAGGCTGATATCGTACGTGCTCGCGAGGTCTTGAAGGAGCCACTGCAACGCATGTACCTGCACCTGTGTTGGCTGCTCTTCGTCAAAGTTTCCCATCAGGGCAACACCAAGTGTTCCAACATTTCCGCAATACACATGCCCTCCAACAACATTTTCTCCACCACTACGACCTTCGTAGATGGTTCCTTCTTCATCAATCAAATAGTGATATCCAATGTCGCCCCACCCTCTGCTATTTGCATGAAAGGCATAGAGTGCGCGCATGCGCTGCACAGGAGAGCGGAGGTCACCGGTAATCTTCTGTGCAGTATGATGCACTGCAAGAACTTTTATGTCGCTTGAGTACCGTCTTACCCATCGAAGCTTCTGTCCGTTGCCATCATGAGTAACAGTTTTTGCAACGTGAAAGTCACCAGGGTAGTTCGTTTTTGCGGTATTACAGTCCTCGGCTCGCTTGAAAATTGCAGAGCTATTAGATGTAGCAGAGCTGGTGGAAGAGGTTCCAGATGTCGTGCTTTTTGGCGCACTAAAGAGAAAGCTATCGTCAGCCCCCCACTGGTGACGTTTGAGTATACGTGGACGACCAAGTGGGTTCAAAGCTGCAACTTCATACGATACAGGCTCTGCACTGACAGTGATTGGGTTGATCTGAAGACGATGCAAATTTCCCCGTAGAACAATCTGCGTATTAGATTCAGGAAGAATCACTAAATTACTTTCAAGCAGTGTCGGATCTTGTTCATCTTCTACAGCAAGTGGTAACCATCTGTCTCCGATGAGCAGCATGGCAGTGTCTGTTTTTGATGCAAACGTAACACTAACCGCATCAATCGGTTCTGCAAATGCAATCGTCTTCTGCTGCACAGAAGATGCAGACAATAGAAGGAAGAGGAGAAGAAGTTTTTTCACCTCCCTATTCTACACGGAAAAGAGCTCCTCGTATTGGTCTACCATTCTTTCCACAGTAAAGTGTTTCTCTGCAAGCATTCTGCCGTTTTCTGAAAGGAGTTGTCTGGTCTCTGGGTCTTGCATCATTTCAATGGCATCATGCAGTGCAACAGTAGATCCTGCTTTTGCTACGAGTCCACTCACGCCAGATTTCAGATACTTACTAATACCGCATGCAGTAGTACAGATGACCGGAATGCCACGCAACATTGCCTCTGCAACAACCAGTCCAAACGGGTCATTCTCTATAGATGGCAGGACGAGTACATCAATCTTTCTATAGATATCATCGATATCATGAACGCGGTTCACAAGTTGTACCTGTTCACTGTCTTCAATTTTTTGTGATCCTTTACCGTTAATGATCAGTCGTACAGAAGCCATATTTTTAATAGCATCAACCAAAACATGCACACCTTTTTCAGGGCTCAGTCTCGCAATGCAGCCAAGGGTAATACTCGTACTACTTGAAGGGGTAGCCCGGTACGTCGGTGGTGCAACACCATTGGGAATACACTGTACATTCTTATACCCCATAGATCGGTACATTTCCGCACTGAGCTCTGACACACAAACAGTAGTAACGCTACCGCTGAGTTTACAAATAGTAGAAAGCCAGGGGTTTCCACGTAGCCACCTCCCAACAGAATCATGTTCGATCCATAACACTTTTATACCTTTTCGTAGGGCAAAAGGCGTAAGTAAGATTTTTTCACTAAGACTCACCATGCAGATAATATCTGGCATGGAGGACATGTTGTTCATCATTTGCTCTAGTGCTTTTTTCATTGCGCGCTTCCTCCAAACAAAACTGAATGCATCCCATTTTGTGACAGGAGGGTTTCCTATATGAATCTGCGAAGTTTTTACCTGAATCTTTTCACCCTCAACGAGGAGCACAGGACAGCTACCAACAAAAGAGACACTGTGACCACGTACAATAAGGCTTTTCATAAGGCTAAGTGTCTGCACTTCTGCCCCACCGAACAGCGACTCCAATGGAAAACGAGTAAAGAGGATATTCATGCCCTCTACATTACTCAGTTCCCTCTACTTGGTCGAGCCTTTCTATGAGGGCCGTAAGCTTTTGCATCTGTTCTTGCATCTTGTTCATCTCTTCCTCCATGCGGTTTTTTTCTTCAACGGCAGAGTCGACAGTAATACTGTTTCCAATCGCTTTATGGACAGATCCAAACATATTCTGCCAGCTAGAAGCAACGGGCAACATGAGGAGAATTCCAAGTGAAAGGAGAATAGCCTTCTGGGTAGAGTGGTTATGATGCATGGTGTATATTTGTGTGTACAAGTATTATTATAACATAATTAACAATATCTTGCAATATTACCCTTCAAGTTCTATCTTCCACTTCTCGAGGATGCTGAGCACATCATCAACAACAGTATCTTCTGCATAGGATGTACATAAACAGGCCTCAGCACCGGCATCGAGGGCATTTTCTTGGTATGTAGGACTATCACTAGCGCTAACCAGCGCTATGCGTGCCTCTGGTTGAACGCTTTTTAAATGGGCGATAATGGCAGGTCCGTTCTCGGTTGGAATCTCGTAGTCAATAAACGCAGCATCGATAGCATGAGTGTCGATGACACCCTTCGCTTCTTCAGAAGTTCTGGCTTCAAGAATAGTTGTTGCAATGCCCGATTGCTCGACAAACTTTTTAAGCATTTGGAGCTTTCCTTCGGTGTCGTCTGCAATGAAAAAGGTAGCCATGCTTATAGCATAGCATCTTATTCCGACTGTTCATCTACAGGCTCTGTAACAGTAACATCATATCTATATGAATCGAGCACCGTACGAAACTCATTTATACTGCTTGTTGTGACGATATCAAGGGCTGTAGAAGATTGTGGATGATGACCTGTGTTAAGAGGGCTATGAGAATCAATGACTACATCACCAATCTCTTTTTGTAGCAGGTTATATGCATCAGATACTACTGCTTCAGAGTCGCCATCAAGTCGAAAAGTATTTGTCATAATTATATATTGAAGTAAGTAATTATGTGCATCCTACTCGTATTTATTCAACTTTCAACCACCTTCATGTGCATCTTTTATATGGCTATAATTAGCCAAAAAAGCGTAGTCAAACCTCTTCGAATGTCTCCGAGGTTTACGCAGGTTGTGCCTGGATAATCTGGTCGAGCTTCGCACTGATCTCCACCATAGACTTCGATGCACTGTCGATGACATGGTCAAAACCATCAGCGTCACTCTTCTCTCCAAGGAATACGCTCACAATGTCTTCTTCGATTTCACTGTAGATTCCGGGAATCATTTCGCTCTCAGGACAGGTGATCACAACATGATGCCCTGCAGCGTTTTCTTCTTTCGCACATTCGCAAGCAACCATAGTCATGAATGCCATTTGAAATCCAAAAATATCTTCCTCCTCCATGTCTCCTGTATCCATCTCTGCATCAGCAATATCTTCCAGAGCCAAATGACGCCAGTCACTATGCTCACCAAGGAACTCATCAACGATGAGTGCTCGTGCCATTTCGGTGGATCCAGCGAGGAGTAGGAACATAAGAATAAGTTAATGTATCAATACATTATAACATGTAAACAGATTCTATAAAAGAGTCAAGTAATGGCTTAACCAAGCCAAACAGCAGTCTACTGTCCAATAATCTCCTGTCCTCCCATGTATGGACGCAGTACTTCTGGAACAGTAATCGTCCCGTCTGCATTCTGATATTGCTCTATCACAGGGATCAGAATACGAGGACTAGCGACGCATGTATTGTTCAATGTGTGGCAGAATTTCTTTGCTTGCCCTGAGTCAGCCGAAGGGTCGTCATAGCGAATATTTAAACGCCTCGCCTGGAAGTCCCCGAGGTAGCTACAGCTATGCGTCTCTCCGTAACTGTCCCTGCTCGGCATCCATGTTTCAATGTCTTGCATATAGATCTTAGACTTACCCATATCGCCAGTACAAACATCGATAATCCTGTAGGGAAGTTTCAGTGCCTGAAGTACTTCTTCTGCATTCTTTCGGATCTCTTCAAAGATCTTCAAAGATTCTTCTTCGTTCGCTTCACAGAGAACAACCTGTTCTACCTTTTCAAATTGATGTACTCGATACAACCCCTTTGTATCTTTTCCGTACGTTCCTGCTTCACGCCTAAAACATGCGCTGTGTCCTGCGTATCGCTTTGGTAGCTCGTCTTGTTTGAGTATCTCGTCTTTGTGGTAACTACAGACTGTCACTTCAGACGTACCGATCAGGTGCAGGTTATCGCTCTCGAGTGTGCCAGTCTTTTCATCTTTACCACCAACAACGTAGATCTGGTTTTCATCAGCACCTGGGAAGAATCCTGTTCCCATAAAGCACTCGTATGTTGCCATCAGCGGTGGTGAAAACATCGTCCATCCCTTCGCATGCAAATGGTCGATCGTAAAGTTCATGATTGCCTTTTGAAGCCGTGCACCATCTCCTTTAAGGTAATAGTTTCTGGCACCACTTACTTTAGCCCCACGCGGGATATCGATGATGTCTAGTGCTTCACCAAGCTCGACGTGGTCTTTTGGCTCAAAATCAAATGTAGGCTTCTCTCCCCATGTCATTACTTCAACGTTACCAGACTCATCTTTTCCTACAGGAACATTGTCGAGAGGAACACTTGGGAACGTGAACTGCATGTTCTTCCACTCAGTCTCTACAGCTTTCAGTTCTGCTTCAGACTTTTTAAGGTCATCGCTCAGTGTTTTCATTTCCGCAAGAAGCGCTGCTTTTTCTTCTCCTTCCAGTTGGGGGATCTTCTTACTTGCAACGTTCTGCTTTGCGCGTGCCTCTTCAATGCGGGGGATCAATGCCTTTCGTTTCTCATCCAGTACAAAGAAAGCATCGATATCGATAGTCAGGTTCTTATCTTTCGCTGCCTTTTTATAGGCATCTGGACGGGCGCGGAGGTCATTGAGGTCAATCATGATCTAGAGAATATCGGGATTACCGAATTTTCGCCACCGTAAGTGCGTGTTGTTTTTAGCCGACCTCACCCCCAGCCCCTCTCCTCTTCGGAGGAGAGGGGAGCTTCGTGATACAATATCACTCCTATGAGTGAAGAATCACAGCACCAATTCTACAAAAAGCGTAAATGTAAATTTACAAAAAAGTTAAGACGATCAATGACCCCAGCAGAAACAATACTTTGGGAAATGTTGAGAAATAGAAAATTCAAAGGATTGAAGTTTCGCCGCCAAGTAATATTGGTCCATATATTGTTGATTTTCTTTGCAAAGAATACAGGGTAGTACTAGAAGTAGATGGAGGTATACATGAAGAAGCGCATCAGAAAGAGCACGATCAACATCGAACAATATTTCTTAACGAATGTGGATATGCAGTATTTCGAATGAAAAATGAAGATGTTCAAACTAATCTCGAACTCACGTTGAAAAATATAGAGACCTTCATAAAAAAAATAGGAGACCAAACAGTTCCCTCTCCTTCGCAAAGGAGAGGGGTAGGGTGAGGTCGGCTGAGAATTGCGCAGCATATAGACATAAAAAGACCCCTTTTCTACATCTTTCGGTGGATCAAAAGCCATTCTGCGGTACAATAGGCCGACATGTCCAAAGATCAAAAATTCCGGCTCGTATCAGATTTCGAACCAAAAGGTGACCAGCCTGCAGCTATAAAAAGCTTGGTTAAAGGTATTAACGATGGTGTAAAACACCAGACGTTGCTTGGGGCTACTGGAACAGGAAAGACATTTACGATCGCCAATATGGTGCAGCAGCTCCAGCGTCCAACGCTCGTTTTGGCACATAATAAAACACTAGCAGCCCAGCTCTGTAGCGAGTTCCAAGCATTCTTTCCAGACAATGCCATTTCATATTTCGTATCGTATTACGACTACTATCAGCCGGAAGCCTATATGCCAGCATCAGATACGTACATTGAAAAAGATGCATCTATTAATGACGAAATTAACAAGTATCGTCATGCAGCAACGCATAACTTACTCAGTCGAAAAGACGTACTAATCGTTGCATCAGTGAGCTGTATTTATGGTCTTGGTAATGTTGCAGACTACGAAGCGCTTGCGATAAAGCTAGAGCGTGGACAGCCGATGCAGCGCGATAAGTTTCTCCGCCAGCTGACAGATATTCAGTACACCCGTAGTGGGCTAGACTTCAAGCCAAGCCAGTTCCATGTACTTGGTGACACCGTAGAGGTCTACCAGCCAGGAGACGACACAGTTATTCGCTTTGAAATGCCTTTCGATGAAATTGAAACCATTCAAGAAGTCGACAGTTTCACAGGAGAACTTATTGCAGAGCTACAAGAGATTACTATTTTCCCTGCAGCGCATAACGTCACCACGAAAGAAAAGATCGAACAGGCGATTGCCGGAATAAAACGCGACATGGAAATACAGGAAAAAGTACTGTTTGATATGGGACACTTAGCAAAAGCAGAACGCATCCGTACGCGTACGGAGTACGACATGGAAATGCTTCTAGAAACGGGATACTGCAGCGGTATTGAAAACTACATGCGTTACTTAAATAATAATGACAAGTCAGACCTTCCACCAAGTACACTTCTCGACTATTTCCCAGACGACTTCTTGATGTTCATCGACGAGTCGCACATTTCCGTGCCACAAGTAGGAGGAATGTATGAAGGAAACAGGTCACGAAAGAACACACTGATAGAATACGGATTCCGCCTTCCAAGTGCACAGGACAACCGCCCTCTAAAGTTTACCGAGTTCGAAGACCGCCTCGGACAAGTGGTATACGTATCAGCGACACCGAAGAAGTACGAGTATGAACATACAGAAAAGAAGCACATTGTAGAACAGATCATTCGTCCGACCGGACTTCTGGACCCCGTTGTTACGGTGAAGCCGAAGGAGAACCAGATCGACGACATCACAAGAGAGATCAACGAAACTCTTGCAAGAGGAGAGCGTGTGTTGGTGACAACACTAACGAAAAAGTCTGCAGAGCAGCTCGATGAATACCTTCGTGATGAGGGTTTCAATGTTCGTTATTTGCATAGTGATATCGAGACCATGGAGCGAATAGAAATTCTTCGCCTGCTTCGCCTCGGTGAAATAGATATTGTTGTGGGTATCAACCTGCTTCGTGAAGGACTCGACCTTCCAGAGGTAAGTTACATCGCTATTCTGGATGCTGATAAGCAAGGGTTCCTGCGCTCACGTGACGCACTTATCCAAATCATTGGTCGTAGTGCCAGGAACGTCAATGGTCACGTAACAATGTATGCAGACAAAGAGACTGACGCTATGAAGCAAGCGATGGAAGAAACTGCGCGACGTAGGGAGATCCAACATGCCTACAATATAAAGCACGGAATCACTCCAGAGACTATTCGAAAATCAGTGCTCGATATGTCTGAAGATCATAAGAAGTTAGAACTGAGGCGTCCAAAGAGAGACCATCAAAAGATTCCAAAAGACGAAAAGAAGCGCTTGATTGTTGAGATGGAAAAACAGATGGAGATCGCATCGAAGAACTACGAGTTTGAAAAAGCTGCTGACTTGCGTGACGAAATTGAAGTGCTTAAGAGGGAAATCTAAACTACTACTTGTTGTTCTGCTGTTGATACAGACAGAAAGCGTAGCGCCGACCAGTAAGGTTTGTACAACCTTCAACACTATTGCTACCTGCTTCTACGCGGGCACGTTGCTTTGTTCGAGACTGCTGTCTGTACTCCTGTTGCAGTAAGCGCTTTCGTTCGGCTTCATCGGATCTCATTTGACGATAGTTTCTGTACACAGGCTGTCCATGGCGAACGCCCCCATCATCCTCTGCCTCGTTAATACGACGGAGTGTTCTAGAGCTAGAACGGCTTTCTCTATCTGAGTAGCGAAGCTTTGTTCTTTGCGCATTTGAATACGCACGTTTATCAATATCTTCTTGAGTGCGCTTTAGTTGTGCCCTACGTAGTACATCTGATCGACGGTCAAATGTTGACGTTGAACCGGTCGACGTATTGTAGTCATTCTCTGCATTTCTCTGTCGAGAGATAGCTCTCTTATTCCTCTGATACCGAATCATTATTCCTCGTGACCGTCTGAAGTTCTCTGGGGCATCTTCAGATGTTCCGTTTGGATCACCAGCAGAATATGCGTATGCATTTTCAATGGTGCCTACTGCAAAGATGAGAGAAAATGTCAGTATACTTACAGATACAAGGTTCTTTTTCATAAGGTTTAAGAGGAAAGGTTACTTAGCAGTGTAGGGTACGCTTGGCATTTGTCAGAGTTTAGCCTATTGACATTAGGCAAAATTATCTTATAGTACCTCACTATGTTTAAAACTATTGCATCCATCACTGGCCTATTCATCGCTTTTAG
>Ga0302135_10001047_pt1 | contig 16585 bp, 11 predicted proteins | sample CBN3_surface_MG_FD_203119 | JGI IMG/M metagenome (GOLD analysis project Ga0302135, IMG submission 203119) | Marine microbial communities from Western Arctic Ocean, Canada - CBN3_32.1 | ecosystem: Environmental > Aquatic > Marine > Oceanic | place: Canada: Western Arctic Ocean | collected...
TCGAGTTGTGAAAGCGCACTCTCAAAAGCAGCATCAGCCTCACTAGCCTTTGTGGATCTGCGAGCAATAACATCAGCCAGCATTGCTGCTGCATCATCCCCGCCATAGTCATTCTCAGTAGTGGGAACTTGCACAAGGGCATCTATCCGACGGCCATCGGGTAGCTCAATGGCATTGGTTGCCGTTGCTTCTACAACTTTGAGGGTGTTCTCTTCAGGCATTAAACGAATTTACCTCCAACAGTAACTACCGTATTAACTGTTCCGGTAGTAACAGTAAGTTCAACGGCGCCGAACTCTCCGTAGTTAGCTGCAAGTTCTACTACGTCGTCACCTGCTGTGAGTTCTGCATAAGCGGTGGAGCCTGCAAGGGCATGAATAGAATCTAGGGTTACTGCACTATCAAGGGCAGCGCCAACCTCTAGTCGTACCCAGAAAAGATCTTGGTAGCCATATTGCGGGGCAGCGGCAGCGGTGCTGCTACCACCTCCGTCAAGATTTTGCAGAATGTTATTCAGCGACCCTGCTGACCACGCACTTGGAACAGTCCAAGCAATAGTGCCATCTTGACCCATCGTCTTACCTGAAGAGATGGTGCCATCAGTGTCACTGGTGTCTACCCACGCACTACCGTTCCAGTAAGAGGCGGTAAGCACACTTGAGTTGCCATTAGGCCCATCTACGTCTACGTCTAGCCCTCTAAAGGCCGTGGCTGCACCGATGTAGACAGCATCGCCGTTAGCCAGAGTGCTCAGGCCTGATAGATCTACGTGGGTTGCAGCGTCTTCATCTTGGGCGGCACTGGAATAATCTGTCCACGTTGCCCCAGCGTCTGTTGTTTTTAGAACAGCAAGGTACGGGTTGAGTGCGTACTGGAGACCCACCGCTGTGCTAAAAGCACGGCTATGGATCTTGACGTACTGAGTACCGGGCAACAGTCCAAAAGTTACCAAGGCAGTTACAGCAGTACCGCCATTAGCGGCGGTAAGACTGCGGAGTTCTTGAACTCTAACTTGTCGGGCGGGCATGAATGGCCTCTTTCCTAACTAGGCTCCGGGGGCCGAAGCCCCCGGAGTTATATCTCAACTAACTGCTGACGATAGTAAGCACAACTGCGGTTGCGGAAGTCCGCCTCCAGATAAGCGTTGCTGCTTCATTTGTTGCAACTGTATTCGCCACGTTGGTAATGGTCGTGCCAGATGCAACTGCAAAAGTGGCTGTCTGGTTGCCATCATTGACGTAGTAACTGACGATGCACTGACCGTCTTCTGTGAGTGGAACCTTAGCAATAATATTTGCTGCGGTATCCGCAGTAACTGTGCCGCCACCAGTAACGCTGGTATGGACGTTAATGCCGCCTTTAATATCTTCGGCTGCAAGCGTCATGTGACGGGAGTCATCGTCAGTGACGGTCAAGATCTCAGTAATACGATTGAGTTGCTGTGGCTTTGTCGTGCCATCAGTACCACGAGTTCCGACTACTGTAATCGGATCAATCAGGCCATTTATTCGGGGCATCATGCCCTCCTCTGTGGGCCAGATAAGCCCGTTTAATAGCTAAAAGCCGGGGGCCGAAGCCCCCGACCAAAGTTCCACATCTATGCGTGGAGAGTTGTTTCCGGCCCTTGCCAAGTCGTTCCGTCACAGTAAAGCGTTTTCGCTTCCAGCCCTGTTGGACTGCCAACCGTGTTACCCGCTGCATCATTGATAGTGATGATTTCTGCGGCTGACTGGTTGTTTATGATTACAACTTCAAGGCCATCGGCAAGCGCAGGGAGCACCACTGTGCGGCCTGAGCCTCCGGGGTCAAGAAACTGGCGATACGCGTCACCCGCGACCAAGGTCTTGCCTCCGCCAAGGGTTTCGGTATTGCTGTCTCGGTACTGAGGTGCGCCGATAGTCATTTGAAAGCCTCCCAGTGGACTTTTCTTTGGTGGCCGTTAAGCCACCCTTTTGATTTGTAAGTCTTACCGCACATCCGACCATTCTTGTGCTTCATTGTGCATTTTAGAGTAGTCGAAGGTACTTTATTTTCAGTCGATTCCGTCGTAGCCCTCTCACCTTGCGCTGTCGAGTCTTCCGAAACGGCATCGGACTCACCTTCCCCGGCGAAAGGGTTGGCAGGAGCCGGATCGTTTTCGGCGGCATCACTGTCGAGTTGAGCACGTAGCTCAATCTCAGGAGGAGCCAGCCAGAAGTCTCGCTCTAAGATGGTGCCGAGATTTGCTCCACTATAGTCCTGTAATCTATGACGAGTAGAGTCAATCCTTCCACGATGATCTCGATGCCATACGAGAGCATTTTCTGCGTCAACCCATACGGGTGTTGGAAGCTCAGACAGGCCGTGGCGACCAAGATAATCTTTAATTATCTCAGGCTGAGCTACCCATGCCTGCTCAATGCAGGCTTCCCAGATCCCAGAAGGTGGGCCGACAAAGGTTTCTGTGCCAGTAAGCACTTCGTGCTCATAAAGCGTAGTCATCCTTGCCTTCTCCGTCCTCTACTCCCACGATGACGAGTTCTCCGTGGGGCAACTTTACCAGTATGGCTAGGTGCGACCGTCCCCATACCAACGGCCACAGGATTCCCTATAGGAACCTGTGACGGAATCGCTGTAAATGCAGGCTGCCACGGCGTGCCATCGGAATAACCGAAGATCACGCCGCCGCCTTGCGCTCTTGCCATTGAGATTTGTTTCCTTGACCCATTGGCATTTTTGAGTGGTGCAGGTTTTGCCAAGTAGTAATCCCGATCATTGATCGGAACACGAACAGGCCCATCCCCATTAGTTGGATAAAGAGTTATGTATTTGGCATCAGCCTCATACCCGGCGAGTTCTGCTACGCCTTCATTGAGAACTTGTTTAAGTTCACCAGTTTCTCTTAACTGCTGAAGACGATCATAAACCGTCGGGAACTCTTCATTTGTCTGAACAGGAATGACCATAACTACTACCTAGGAAATTGCATCCGTTGCGGAGTAATACTCCACAGCCCACTCGTCAACAAGTTCAAGCTCGCCCCACTCTGCCGTGGTTACAAGGTCTTCACCTCGGAGCCTCGGCACACGCTGGGACTCAGCGGTGATCTCATTGTGCATACCGAGAGCAAATGCTTGCTCGGTGTGGATGCAGCCCTTGGAGTCGTTTGACCCATCACGGGTGATAAGCCCGTTCTCCCAGATCCGAGCGTTCATAAGGCGCTCAGTGCCTCGGAAGTAATTTTCAATTACCTCGTCAGACATTCCTGCTGGGATCGGCTGGGCTGCAAGCCCTGCTGAACCACCCGACTGCATACCAGTCGCTTCTTCTACGAAACGTCGAATCTGCTCAGGGTGGAAGACACCGTTGACTGCGCCATAGGCGGGGCCATGAGTGCCAGAGTTGTTGTCGGTTCGCAGATAGGAAACTGCTCCGGCAATATGCCGGATGTTCCCCTCAACACCTGCTCCGGGGATCGAAAGACCAGTCACTGAGTCATAAAGGGTAATGATGTCTTGCTCACGCAATCGACCAACCCCAAGACCTTGAAAAGTCCCGACTTCAGAAATGATGTTTTCGTTGTTCTGTCGGGTGAGCCTGTCTGACAGGAACGTGAGCAGTCCGTGCTCGGAAGTCGTCAGGCTTTTAACCGTGACGGCTACCTGCTGCGGAGCCTGCATCATCACGCCCTCTGTCAAGGCAGCGGCGGTAAGCCTCTGCCACAACGGGACGTTGACCTGCTTTTCTCCCTGACTCAAATCATAGCGAGCTACAAGCTGAGAGGAAGCGCCAGCCGGTTCAACATTTGCGATTGCCGAAGCGATGGCAATAGCACTCATATCCGACAGGGAAGAAGTGCTAGAAATATTTAGTCCAGTAGCCACTTAAATCACCTGCTTTTTATCGCCATCCGTTTTCCTTCATAATCTCAGCAATCCTATTGCTGTCGATTTCACCTGCAAGTGCAGCCTTTGCCATTTCACCGCGAGATGAATAACTCGCAATCGTGGCAGTTGGTGCGTCTTGAATAGTTGGAGGAACCGTTGGCGGTGTATTTGTTGGTGCTGGAGAATTAGAGGGTGATGCTGAATTAGATTGAACAGCAGGTGATGCAATAGAAACAATGTTTCTTTGCGCCACTTCTTTTAGTTGCTGAAGATTCATGCCATTTTGAGCGCCCGCCCATAGGCGAGCATCATTGCGTGGTGCCTGAATCCCGGCAGCAGCTAGTGCTCCATCAGTAAATGCAGCTAATTCACTTGTCTCTTCTTGTGCCAGCCATTGGTTATTTTGCTGTTGTTGAGGAACATTAGTCGGTGGTGCAGTTTTTAGCTTTTTATTTTCTTCATAAAGAAATTGAGCCTGTTCATCTGTGGTCATGGTTGATAGCTTTTGATCGTAAGAACTATCAGCCATTACCGATACAGCATTTTCAATTCGTTCCATGCGACCGTCCAGCATCTTGCGATCCTGACCGCTCCGGCTTGCTATAGAACCCTGTAGGGAGCCTACCGAAGAACTAACGATGTCACGAACTTCATCTATTGTTACTGTTTTAGGAACATTCTCTGCATCAACTGCCACTGTTGCTTGTTCAACAATGCTTGCCGTAGCTTCCGTAGGTTCTGGAGCCGTAGTTCCTGTTCCGTCTGGAGTTGTCATGGCCGTAGCCTTTCTTCTTTAGGAAGCAGTAGGAGAGAATTGCTCTGCTCCGCTGCCTCTTAACATATAGGGTTCCATAGCGTAGGGGGTTTTGGCAAGTCTTCGTGCATCAGAATAATTATTCTGTGGTGCGTTCAAAGAACTTGTATAACCCCATCGGAACAAGAAAATATCAAGCATAGGATCTAGTTGCCGTACCTTAGAACGGACTTGTGATCGCTTCCGCAAGATAGATCTTAGAACTGAGGAACCTGCTTCCAGTTCAAATTTATCTTCGTCGATAGATTCTTCCCATTGTATAAACAATCGGGTTTCAATTTCGACGTTGTTCCTGCTTTGAATAACCTGCCAAGCTATTGATCCGGGTTCATCTGCTGACCCCCAGTAATAGCTATATTTTTCCATCCCTCCAACAAGTTCTTGCACTAGAGGGTCAAGATCTTTGCCTTCATCTAGTCGTTGAAGCACATAGTTATATGTATCTAGGCCGTAGTCAATCTTAAAATTTTCTTCTGCTATCCGGCGTTCTCTGTAATCAAATCCCTCTGGCTTCATATACTCAGGATTAAGCAGGATGTCTTGAAGATATTTTGCATATGCAAAATCTTCAGGCTTTTCTGGATTTGTATTTGGCCTGTTGTTTGATATCCAGTCGAACCATTCTTGGACATCTGCATAGTTAGGATTCTTGTCAAGCGTTTCATACGCATCACGCTTATAGGCACTGGCACTGGAAAGGTGGCTTTGCCGAAATTCACGTAGATCAATAGCCCCATTACGCACAGCACTAAGACCAAAATCAAGACGGTCATTATAGATTTCGTTTATGCGATCTACTTCTTCATACCATCCAGTTATTTGATTATCAATATCTTGCCCTCGGTGTGTTCTCCACTTACGGCCTTCTTCTTTTAACTGTGTTATCTCAGGACTAGAAGCATCTACTTGATCTTGCTGGAGTTTATTTAATTCTCCCCACCTTGCTCCATCGTACAAAATATAAGCTTGCTTCTCCCGCAACGCATTGCGTTGCTTGGCGTAACTCATCGGTGCATTTCTAAGACCTGCAAATTCCGATACATACCCAGTTGGCAAAAGGGTCATTGGGTTTTTAAGGTCAACCCCCTCAAAGCCGGTAAGGTCTCCGCCCAAGGCGTTGGCAATGGGGCTAAAAATACCTGTGTGGCTTTTCGGTTCTCCGAGAATCGCAGACTCTACCGCAAAGGGAAGCACATTACTTGCAAGATGTTTAGTAATGTCTATTGGCCCCTCAATAGGTGCGCCAATAAAGTCTGACCCTGTTGCTATCTCCCACACATTACCTGTAAGTACCGAAGTCCTACCACGTACCCACCTAATGAGAGGGTTATCTGAAATTCTTTCATCTATTCCATGCTCACCGGGTTCTGCATTTGTAAATAGAAGTGGAGAATTATTTAGTTTTCCTTGGAAGGCAGGGTCAGTAGCCAGACTTGCAACCAGCCTTGTCATTGAAGTCCATACCGTTCCAATACCAATGCGGTCTCCGTTAAGCTCGACGGTCATAAAGTCAGATTTAGTTGGATCCATTTTTGGCTCTTGGCCCATGGATTCAGCAAGCATGACGTAAGTAATCGTTCCGCCAACGGCAAGCTTTGCTAGTGCATCACGAGCAATAGTTCCTTCAATGCCGCTTCTGGGATTTACTAGGGCAGCTACAGCAGCAAGGGCTGCACGGGTATACCTCGGAGCAAAGAACATGAATGTTCGCTCAAAGTGCTCTTGCTTCGGCCCAATAATTTGTGAGCCGGGACTTACCTGTCCGGTCATATTGTTAATTATGTTTTGTGCTTGGCCCAACTCTCGTTGGTTCCTAGCCATAGGAGCGTAGGCTTCCATCAGATTGATTCGGGCATAAGTACCGTAGTAAGTAAATGCTCGTTCAAAGTTAGTAAGACCAACAGGAAGTCTTTTGCCAGTACCCGGAATAGGAACACCTGTCAGGATCATTTCGCCGGGGGCGTAAGTCCTTCCGTCAACGTGGGCAATCCTGTCTGCGGCCCTCAAGGATCGAGATAGAATTCCTCGTTCTGATGCAGCCCTAAACATTTCTTCAGGGGCAGCCAACTGCAATAACTGCCAGTCATCTATTGGCACACCTTCTGATCTTTTCTTTGCGATGAAATTATTTAGAGCGTGAGGATCTGCTAACGCCTTTATGCTTCCATACCAACCTGCTCCCCAAGCAACAGGATCAACTGCTAACAAAATTAGCCCTTGGATAAACGCACCGGATAAGTCACCAGATGCCTGCATTGTCCTTTGGGCATCTGCAAAGTCAGCAGCAGGCTTTAGCCCTGCTGCCACAAGGCTTGGTTCTGCTCCAGTGAATTTTTTTAATGCTCCGGCAGTCCTCTGGTCAAAGAACTGACCTTCAAATATAGGATCTTTGACCGTCCGTAAAATTCCATTCCAGTTAAGAAGCCGGTCTTCCAAATTTGATGCAGCTTCCATCAGGGCTTCACGGACACCCACTTCTTTCAGTGGGTCAGATCCTCCGGTATTACCTGACTGGTGATAAATTCGTTCCGTCAGTTCTGGCGAACCGGCTCTGCCTGCCACAGATCCACGAACAGCCTCCTTGCCCCCTACAACTAAGCGTTGCGGGCGTTCTGTATCTGTAGCATCTGGGATTAGATATTTAGGCCGAGTTTCGTCATAGCCCATCGCTACCCTATAGCCAAGCCCCGTATCGGCAGCATCTACTGGGAATGTTCCACTCTCCGTACCCCATTGTTCAGGGTCTCTTACCGACCGTGGGACTGGCGGTTCATAGTTCGGGTCTGCTTTTCGTATTGCCCGTTCATCAATTACTGCCCACTCATTTGGCATTGGGTCATTACTTTTTATGACCCTGTAACCAGATCTTTTTAGGTCTTCATTGAGTTTAGCGTCTGCCGCTACGTCAGCGTTCCTCTGAATATTTCTAGGATTAAGGGCTACTGGTTTTGCAAAACCTTTCATAGTCAAAGGAGCACGCAGGTCGCCTGATTTGCGTAGTCCTTTTTCAGTTACGCCCGTGGGCAGCGTGGGGCTTTCGTCACTCCCGAGAACTTTACTTCCCATGTAGTGAGTATTAGGAGTTGCTGAATTGCGCTGACCGTCTGCCCTATATTTCCGTTGCAAACGGAAATATACCTCGCCCACACTGTCCACATCACCGGGTTCGATTTCTCCTACCATAAAGAAATCTTTAATTATCCGGTCATTAGCGTAGTTGCCATATTCCCAACTAATAGGTGCGTCCATATCAAGAACACCATTAGTAGTATCAAGTATTAGTTCTTCTACTTCTCCATAGGTTGCAGCTTCTACTCTTGCCTCTGGCCCCGGCCCAGCAACGTACTGTGCTGGCCCTAATTGCAAGTCAGCTTGATCTACGCCGCCACGGGCAACTGATCCGATTCCTCCGGGGCTAGTTCCTCGGTAGACAGTAATTTCTTGGCCTTCGATTGCTGGCCCGCCATGATTAACTTGATGCCGCTCCCGCGCCCTTCTGTCTCTACTAGACTCTTGTGCTGGCCCTCCCCCTGCCGTATCTCCGGGGCGCTTAGAAGGACGATATACAGTGCGAGTTCGCACGGGCCAGCCTTCTATCGGCTTAGTAGAAGGATCACCTATTCTTGCTCCAGCCGCGAGTGCTGATTTAGGGCCGCGACTCCCCTGAACATAAACGCTTCTTTGTGCATCTTGTAAGCGTCGTGCGCTTTCATAAAGTTCTATAACTTCATCGGCAATCTCTTTGCCTTCAGGTGATCCTCCAAGGCCGGACAAATTTTCAAGTTGTTTAGCGGTGAGATTTAGTTCTAGTGGGCCACCTGTTTCCAGTATCGCGTAATCATCTCCGCCTACTTTTACGCCCTGTTGAGTTACAGCAGTTCGGGCTGTCCCTGATTGCTTATCTAGCCTTCTGAGAGTTCTTACCAACCACTTTGCCTGAGTGATCCCAGTCTGAGTTGCGTCCGAAAAACCTCCAGTCGCCATATCTACTCTAAGCTGCTCATTTCGGGCAGCACGCAATGTGGAATTTATAAAGGTGAGCAAGACACTCGGCATATCGTTGTCATACACAACCTTTTGATGCAAGGCTTCGTTTATTTCTTGACCCTTATACCACCGTGCATGATCCCAAGACTGCTTTAGCCCTAGGGGTTTATTCGTTCCCGTATTATCACCATTCTGTACTTGTCTTACGTCATCCATTAACCGCCTAAGCACTGTTCTCGGAGTCCACCGAGCACCCGCCTCTATCTCCATTACTGCTTTCTTAAAGTCTGGCCCAGCAACTCCATCTAGCCACACCCCGGCATCTTCTATAATTTTGTGCATCTGGGCTATTCCGTCTGCTTGACCCTTAGTAAAAATGTATCCTTTTTCAGGATTCATAAATCGGCCATCGGGCAGTTCCCTCAAATACAGCCCTTCTCCAAATTGGACTATAGCTGGATCAACAGCAGGAGCCGGAATAACAGGAGTCCTAGCTGCTTGCCTCCCTCCGTAGAGGCTTTCAGTAACTTCCCTCACAGCAGTATCTTCTGCTTCTAGTCGTCTTGCCTCTACCCTAGAAGCTGGGCCACGATGGGGCGCTTTATCTATCCCGTGCTTCCAATTAAAAGCATCTTCAAAAACTTGAGAGTAGGCTTGTGACTCATCAACTGCTTTATCTAGAGCCGCTGGCCCTCCTCCAAATGCTCGTACTTGAGCCTCCAGAAGTGCCTCACCTCTAGCTACCGCTTCATTCAGTGCTGTTTTTTCAAGTCCAATTACTGTTTCTACATTCCCCGCACGAGCAACATCTGCTGTTTCACGCATGTCGGCCAGCTTAGTGGATAGCCCCAGCCTGCCCGAGCGACCCATGCCAAGCTCTTCAAGAAAATCTGCCATGTCTGGAGACATTTCTCTTATTTCTTGCAGAGACCACTCATCCGTAACTAGATCCTCAGCCTCAAAAATTCTCACTATCAAAGTTTCTGTATCTGAAATTCTTTGGTTTAGTGCCTGTATCTCAGGAGTTGCTGTATACCCACCGCCCATAGCAGCTAGGTCTAGGTCACTCCCCATTAAAGACTGGTCATATCGCGTACTGTAAATTTCTGCTCTGGGAATACTCTCAAGTTCCTCTCGGATACTTGGAAGTTTAAGAACATTGCCATCGACATCTAGGAAATGGTTTTCCCATGCCGCCACAAAGGGAGTAATGGTGTGGTTGGCAAGCCGTGGGGCTTGGTCTTCTCTAATTTTTTGTCCTTGCAGTATCCCAACCATTTTACCCATACGGGTATTCGGGTTGTAGTCACCATTTATACCCACGACCACATTTCTTAAAAAGCCACCAATCCTGAAGGCGGAAGACAGTGGGCCGTGATCTGGCTCTTGTTCAAACTCTCCATTTTTTAAGTCTTCCATGTTCAGGTCTGAATAATCTTTTAGCTGACCATCTGTAGAGTGGCCGTAAAACCTACCGATAATGTTCTCTTCTTTGGCTTGAGCACGCGGATCATTCGCGCGCCCACCGGCCATTGCAATTTCATACTCTGAATAGGCGGCCTTGTATTGATTACCGCTAGTACCTTGAGGTTTATATAGACTTCTCGGCCTACCAACTAATGGCCTGATAGCACCGAGAGTTACGCCACCACCAAGTAGTCCTCCAGCAAGCCCTCCAACAATAGCCCCCGGAGTGCCGCCTATCTCTCTGCCTAGGTGTGCGCCTCCCTTACCTCCGGCTGTAGCCCCAAGCCCAATGCCTGCTTCTACTGCAAGCCTTTTGCCGAAGCCGCCATGTACCGCAGGAGCAAGTGCAAACTTCGCACCCTTTGCTAGTCCTCCTCGGATGCCTCCCCGGAGTGCAGCCTGACCAATGAAAGATCCACCCCCGGTAAAGGGTGCTGCGGCTGCGGCTGCGGCTGTAAGGCCAAGATCAAGAACCGTAGAGTAATCCTGAACAACTCCATAAACAGGATCGGGTAGCCAGCCAAGACCCTTCGGTGCTTCTTCTGGAAGCAGGTGATACCCAAGCCCCTGTCCAATATTGCTAAGGATTCCCGATCCAAAGAAAGATGGCCCCGTGTCGCTGTAATCTACACGGTGGCCTTTTACATCGTAAGGAAGCGGACTTATCTCTTCGGTAAGAGGTGTATCACGCGAAGGCACAGGGGGTGCCGCAGCAATGGTTTGTCGGGCAAGCCCCATCCCTTGGCTTCTCCCACTTGGGCGAAGTTGCGGAGGCATAACACCTGCCCCAAAAGGAGTAGGTGCCACTGGCCGATTTTGTGGTGGAACAGGAGCGAATGGTGATGGCATTAGGCGAAGGTACTAGCCCCGAATGGGCTACCCGGAGATACGGATTGAATCAAGTTCACCAGCGCACTTGGGCTAACCCCGAATGAGCCAAAGAGACCTTCAATATACTGCTGGCGCTCTTCGGTAGTGTTCCTGAGATTAGAAATTGTCGGCACCGTAGGTGGTGCAGTCATCCCAAATCCTTGGAGTGATCCCTGAACACTGGGAGCCAGTGCTCCAAGTAGTGCAGCCAGTCGCTCAGGTTCGTTAGCAGCAGAAATTTCACCTAGTCGTTCTTCTACGGATAGGCCGCCACGGGCTTGGGATCCCTGCATATCTAGGAACTGCTGGCTTGATAGGCCAAAGGGATTAGCTGCGGTGGTAGCCGCTGTGGTCTGAGCGTTAGCCATGATAGTCGCAACGGCTGCTTCATTTAGCCCTGTCTGGGCAGCTATTGCGGATGATGAAGTTGCTTGAATATTTGCAATAACTTCTTGGCTTAACCCAGTTAGCCTTGCCGCTTCTGCCGGAGCAGTTGCATTTATAGTTGCTACGGCTGCTGCTGTCGTATTGTTTGCCGTAGCTATATCTTCTTGAACCGTAGCCATAATAGTTGCAACGGCTGATTCGTTCAGTCCGGCTTGTACGGCTACTGCTTTAGCTGCCTCTTTGTTCGTTGTTGCAACGGCTTTTTGGGCATCCCCCATAGTTGTTGCGGAAGTAGTAGTAGCCCCCGCTTGTGTTGTGGCTGAGGTAGTCTGAGCACCGGCTTGTGTAGCCGCCACAGCTTTGGCGGCTTCGCCAGCGGTAGTTGCGGCTCCTGTTTGACCTCCGGCCTGAGTAGTCGCAACAACTTTAGCGGCTTCGGCTTGAGTGCTGGCAACGGATTGCTGGGCTGCCTTTTGCTGATCTGCTGCATATCTTTGAGCATCGGCCATTGTGGTGGCAACGAAGGTCTCAGTGTGATTCGTCATCTCAGCAACAGCTACGTTCATTTGTTTCTGTATATCAGCTACTTGCTGAGCAGACCAACCATTCTGGATAGCTACTCGTTCTGCGCCTCCCGCGTTTATTTGTGCTACATCAACTGCGGCGATGCCGTTGGTACTAGCTACGGCTTTAGCAGCTTCATTTTGGAAGTATGAGATAGCCTGTGCGGACAGATCTGATGTAGCCGCCATTCTTTCTTGCGCTGCAACGGATGCCATTGAGGTAAAGAACTCGGAGTCATCGGCGTATCTTGCAGTGTTTGCTTGGAGTGTTGCTGCATAATTTGCCACAGTGCCTTGTGTGGTCGCTACAGCTTTGGCTGCTGTGGCAGCAGTTTCTGCAGCCGTAGTTTGGGCGCTAGCGGCCTTTTCTGCTGCGTCCATTTGCCCAAACAAGGCGGCTTCAGAGCCATACCTGTTGGCCTGAATAGCTGCCTCTTCATTGGAAAGCTGGCCCTGACGATACTGTTCATCGAGATTACGTTGCCATGCTGCTTGTTGAGTAGTCATCCCACCGCGAGCAATCATTTCTTGCGTCTGCCGGTCGAGCGACTGTTGGGTCAACGCTTGATTTTGAGTCATCCCGCCGCGGGCAATATTTTCTTGCGATGCCCTATCAAGGACTGCTTCTTGGTCAAACTTCTCTGCGGTGTATCCAAAGGGATTGCTGGTCTGCATCGCGGTATACAAGTTACCGATATTTAGTAAGAGGGCTTCTCTTGCTGCTTCATCATCCGGGTACTGAGCCAGTAGCCCTATCATCCGCTCAATACCATCTTGCGGATTAGGATTTTGCACGGCATTTACTATGCCAGAAATAACCGTTGCGCCAGCTTTCATATTAGTGCCGTCTGCTATTGTCGCAGCAGTACCTCCGGCGTTTGATTGCTCAGCCATCGGGTCATAATTGAAAGGTTGATGTAGTGATCCTTGGCCTGTCGGAAAGAGTCCCACCGTTGATCCAGCAGGCCCCGTTGATCCAGCAGCCCCCGGTGTAGCCCCCGGTGTAGCCCCTTGTGCGTTCGCAGTACCGGGATCGTTGAGACCCTCGATGCCGTGCACAGGCCAATTAAAGGGATTAACAAATGGATTGATCTCCCCGAGCGCCTCTCCAGTATTTGAGTAAGAGTATGCCTCATTACTTATGAGTGGCATTGAACCGCCGACGTTTTCTACATACTGATTAAGGTACGGCCCCAGATTTTCATCATGACGACCGTCACCCCAACTCCAATTGAAAGCGTCGTGTAGTGGAGCGTTCTCTGTTTGGTGAAATCTTTCTGGTAGTGCAGTCCCTTGAAAGTCAGTAACACCACCCCCTACATAGCCCTGCCCGTACTTCTGGGTGTCAGGGACACCGTAACCGGGATAGTTCGGCCCCGGACTCTGTCCAGCGCCCCGCTCGGGATGTGGCCCTCCTACGGGTACATAGTAGTCCCGGTAAACGCCGTTAGCGTCGGGTTGCCCCATATGCTCCTGATGGCCCGGAATGTGAGGCATTAGAATGGCCCTCGCTGTGCATTAAACGGCATTATTGGTTTTCTTTGCTTCGGCGGGTCAGGCTCTGGAATTTCTCCCAGTTCCTGTGCTCGATCTTGTATTTCTTCTAGAAGCATTTTGGCACGCCTGTCAAAGTTTTCAAAGATACCTTCAAAGCGATCTTTCTTAACTGGCATTAGCCCATCCCCGGCGGGAGTGTTCTACCCGGAACTCGTTGAGCGCCGGTTCTTGGCCCGGCTATTTGCCGTCCACGCAATTCAGCTTCACCTAGACCTCCCGGCATTACGGGTCTAGTTGTCTCGGGAATACCTGTTCCGGGATTCTGCGGCCTGTTGCCTGCCTGATTGCCGGGGCCAAACTGACCTCCAGTTGCTGCTCCAAGAACAGCGTTTGCAATCTGGTCATTTTCTCCAGCACTACCAGAACCATTTGCTTCAGCGTCTAGAGCCTGCTGAAGAAGCGGAAGGCGCTGGGCGGCTTGAGCAGTAAATGCCTGACGGACAGTAGGATCTGCAAAGAAGTCTTCTGACAGTCGTGCATTGATAACTTCTAGTGGTCGAGTAATACCAGCGTTTCTCAATGCGGTCAGAATATCCACGAAGCCAGACTTCCACATATTCGCCCACAGGTTTACCTTGCGCTCTTGTTCTTCGGGGCTAGTGGTATTCAGGCGAACAATAGAAACGTAGTGACCCTTGATATCTCGTGGTGAGATATTGGCTTCCAAGTTGCCAGCTTCAGTACGCCCCCAGACAGTGATCTTGCAACGCATGACGTTTTCTACGATGCGGAGCATCAGTTCGTTATCGTGCTGAAGACCCCGCTCCATCGCCTCAACGACAGCGCCGAAGTTAAGGGCAGCGATACCAGCAAGCACTGCGGTGCTATAGCCACTAGCTGAACCAGTAGGGCGCTGACCACGAGAAACTTTTGGAGCGGAGTCTGCTTCGATGGCAGAATCCAAGAAGCTGATAGTCTCACCGAGTGCTCTCGGGGTCTGGCCTACATCTGATGTTGTTCGTTCAACACCCGGTGGAAGATAGTTGTCAGAGCCGGGAAGCTGGTCATAGTCAGCCATTGCCCTTTCGGTAGAGCCGGGAGGCCCAGACCAGTCATTTGAGGGCCATGCCACTGTTCCCGTGATATCAACAAGTTGAGATGCAAGCCGTGACTGGGCTTCTAGCATCTCAAACAGAGAATCCAAAATGCCCCGGTACAGATCTTCCGGCTTGCGACCAATAGTCAGCAAGCCTGTCTGGGGGCGATACATAGTCCACGGCAAGGCTTCATAGCCATGCCTCATAGGTTTAAGCGCCCACTTGTTATTAGCTACATAGCCAACGTGGGTATCTGTCCAGACTTCCCAGAAGTCTACTTCTCCTTGAGCGGGGCCATCCCAAGTGGGGAATCGGGCCTTTACATGAGTAGCATCAAGTCGATAGAAGTGAATAATCCAACGGGGTTCACGAGATGCTGTATCCCAGACAACAGTCTGTGGGTTTACGGCAGTTCCAAGAATGGGCCACTGTTCACCACGACGGTCGATTGTTTCATGTAGGCGCTCTAAAAATTCTTCAGCAGGCTCATCCTCTTCAGGGACATTAGGAAAGCCTTCCCATTGCTGTGGATCGTATTCGATCTTGCGCCACGCTACACCGTAAAGTCCTGCGTGCTTGGCAATCTCTCGACGGCCATACTGGGTGTTCTGCTCCATCATGTGATGTGCGCCCAGAAGGAAGTTCTGCATCTTCTCAGCCCGTGCAGACGCACGAGAACTAGGTGCAGGAACGGAAATATCTAAATGCTGCGGGCTTACGTGAGCAACTAGGGTATTGAGAATTGAGTGGGCCGTCCCGAGCCGGATCATATTGCGGCCATCTGGGACAGAAAATGTAAAGTTGCTCAGAACGTAGTTGTCAGCTTTTCGGCACTTTGCATAAAAGCTACCGAATTTTCCACGAGATCCATTACCCGTGCTCATCTGCTGGCGAACCCAATCAATAGTTAGCGGTATTGAACTACCGGGACGACCTCGCAGAAACTCTGTTTGTTTTTCTGCGGCCTCACCAGTGACGCTTGGGTTAATGCCGTAGGCTTGTAGCGGGGCCATTGTCACTGTGTGTATTCCTTCGACTGGCCGAGAACAACTGGCTCGCCGTTAATAATTAAATCTTCAGGCGGCAAGGATTGGTTGGCAACATCATCTTGTCGCCAGTCCGTTATCTGTCTCATCATAGCGGATTGTTTCTTTTTATTCCCGTTTATACCTGCGGTACCGGCTTTACCATGCACCCTAAACCGTGCTTCTTGTATTTCTCTTGCAGGGTCACAGGCTCTCAAAGCTAAGGCTTCGGCATCTAGCCAGTCATCGTGGCCGTTATCAACCTGACGATATCTAAACATTGTGCCTTGCGACGTAACTTCAAACCCTTCCATTTGTTCGATTAAGTTCTCCCAAGAAGCGGGGAAGCTAGTTGTTCGCTGCTCAAGGGCAACCGCAAGCTCTAGAAATAATTGATGCTTGCTGGGGTTGGTAAATTTGAAAGCCTCGACAGGTAAGCCCATGTCTTGAAACTCGTCGAACAGAACATCGCCGCCCATTCCGGTCGAGTCCATCATTATTCGCTCAACGCCCCAGCGTTCGGTCTCAAATGCAATGGTTGATTTCTGCACAACCCAGTCACGATGCAACATCTCTACTGCGAAAACACTTTCGCGTGTTTCTCGGTCTTTAATTATCAGCACGGTCGGGTCAGTCTGCTTGCCAAGGTCAAGCCCTGCGATATATCTGTGTGCAGGTTCCGGGTAAGTTAGCTCATTGCTGATCTTTGCTGCATCAATGGCACTACCAGAGAAAAATGCGCCGCCGGAATCTGGCTGAATCGCCATATACATGCGATTCCACATGGCTTCCGTGGTCTTGCGCTTCTCATTGCGGATATCGTCCTTCTGGTCGTCTGTCAGGTACACGTTATCGAACGTAGTTGCCGTAATCGCCGTGTCCATCACGCTCGGGCGGCGGATCGCATCGTTATAACCGCGCGAAAACCAGTGTGAGCGGTTGAGTGGCGGTATTCCCTCGATGCACGCGCGCCCCAAACGACCGGGTGAACTTAAAATCGGGCGTACCTTGT
>Ga0302135_10001049_pt1 | contig 16582 bp, 9 predicted proteins | sample CBN3_surface_MG_FD_203119 | JGI IMG/M metagenome (GOLD analysis project Ga0302135, IMG submission 203119) | Marine microbial communities from Western Arctic Ocean, Canada - CBN3_32.1 | ecosystem: Environmental > Aquatic > Marine > Oceanic | place: Canada: Western Arctic Ocean | collected 2017-09-15
GGCGAACGGTGTAGCCACGGCGGTACGCAGGACGGGCATGCGTCGAGAATGAGCCGCGTCCAGTAGCTCCTGCGGGGGTGTTCTGGCTGCGGTAATTAGCACGCAGGGGACGTCCTGGCTGAACACCTCGGCGATCGAAGCGGCACGGGCAGTCCCGTCCAGGCTCTCGAGGTAGCGCACCTCGCTCTCGCCCAACACGAGCACTCGACCCGGACGCAGGTAGGCGTGAAAGCCCGCGAACGCAAGACCGATCTTCTGGACATGCGGGCTGGCGATAGTGCGCTGCAGTCCATCCTGCCCAGCAAGCAGTTCAAGCCCCAGTCCGACGTTGTCGGATCGGTCCTTAAGCAGGCTGGCAACCGTAACCCCAGATGCGGGTGTCATCGCATTCGATCTCAGCGTCGTAGAACGGGGAGTGTCAGTACAGCACCTTGCGCTGGTTAGAGGTTGGAAGCTTCAATTCTTCCCGGTATTTTGCGATCGTTCTGCGCGCTAGTGTTAGGCCTTCTTGACGAAGGATGGCGACGATCTTCGAGTCGCTCAGTGGTCGCTGCCCGTCCTCCTGTTCGATGATCTTTCGGATTCGCTGCTTGATGGTGACCGACGAGACCGCTTCACCATACGAACTGGAGATGCCGCTGTGAAAGAAATACTTCAACTCGAACACGCCCTGCGGTGTGTGCATGTACTTGTTGGTGACCACGCGGCTGACCGTGGACTCGTGCATGCCGATGTCGTCGGCGACGTCCCGGAGCACGAGCGGGCGGAGGTACTCGATACCGTGGTCGAGAAAGGATCGCTGGAAATTGATGATGCTCGTGGCCACCTTGTGGATGGTCTTCTGTCGCTGGTCGACCGACTTTATAAGCCACAGTGCAGAGCGAAACTTATCCTTTACATAGGCACGCGTCTCGTCGCTGTTCTCTGAGTTCTTGTCGAGTAGTCGCCGGTAGACCTGACTGATTCTGAGCTGTGGCAGTCCCTCCTCGTTCAAGACGACTACGTAATCGTCCTCGACCTTCATGATGAACACGTCCGGGATTACGTGCTGGGACTTCGATGGATTGTGCCGGCTGCCAGGTTTGGGATCGAGGTGGCGAATGAGTTCGATGTGCTTCTTCAGATCGTCGATGGACATCCCCATTCGTCGCGACAACTCCGGAATCTGATGATTCTGAAGCAGGCGTAGATGCTCGGCGACGATCCGCTCGGCTGGCGAGCCGGCGAGTCCCAGATGGCGGATCTGCAGCGTCAGGCATTCCTGGAGGTCTCGAGCTGCCACGCCTACCGGATCGAGGGACTGGACGAGCTGCAATGCCCGCGCAACATCGGGCGTTACTGCCCAGGGACCCATGGAGGCAATCTCCTCCACCGTAGCGACCAGCGTGCCGTCCTCATCGAGATTGCCGATGATCGCCTCTCCGATCTGCCGGAGCTGTGGATCGTCGGCCTGCATCGATAGCTGCCAGAGCAAGTGGTCGGCAAGCGAGGAAGAGGTCGACAGCGTATTTTCGATCGGCGGGAGTTCCTTGACTTCAGTAGGCGTTCGCGGCCGGTAGCTCTCTTCAAGATAGTCACCGAAAAAGTAATCGAAGTCCTGGTCGTCCCAGGTGTCGTCCTTCGTGGCTAGCTTGGGTTCTTCAGCCTTCTCGGGGGAAGTGTCAACCGGCTGGAGTTCCTCGGTCGGTACCTCTTCGAGCATGGGATTCTCGACCATCTCCTGATTCAGCACTTCCGAGAGCTCGAGTGTCGACATCGGCAGCAGCTTGATCGCCTGCTGCAACGACGGCGTCAGAATGAGCTTCTGAGAGAGTCTGGCCTGCAGTCTTTGCTGAATAGCCATCGCGGTTTAGATCAGCATCCCCTTGTGATCCACTCAGTCATCTTAATCCAAGCGAAAGTCGGCCCCCAGGTAAATCCGGCGCACGTCCTCGTCCGAGGCGAGTTCTTCGGGCGTGCCGCTCTTGAAGATCGCGCCATCGTGGACGATGTAGGCGCGGTCGGTAATTCGGAGTGTCTCGCGCACGTTGTGGTCGGTCACCAGGACTCCGATGCCTCGCTCCTTGAGGTGCTGAATGATCTTCTGAATTTCGGTGACGGCGATGGGATCGATGCCGGCGAAGGGTTCGTCGAGGAGAATGAACCGCGGAGAGATGACCAGGGCACGAGTGATTTCGGCTCGTCGACGTTCTCCGCCGGACAGCGTATATGCCGGTGCGCGCGCCAGCGGCGTGAGACTGAGCTCAGCAAGCAGGCTCGTTAACCTTTCTTGCCGGGCCGCGCGACTCAGGTCGAGTGTCTCGAGGATGGCTAGGATGTTCTGTTCGACGGTCAGTCCCCGGAAGATCGATGGCTCCTGCGGCAGGTAGCCGATGCCCTTGCGGGCTCGGACGTACATGGGATCATCGGTGACGTCCTCGTCATCGATGAAGACATGTCCGGAGTCCGGCGACACCAGACCGACGGTCAGGTAGAACGTGGTGGTCTTGCCAGCCCCGTTCGGGCCCAGGAGTCCCACCACCTCGCCGGAAGCCACGTTCAGGCTCACGTCTCGGACCACGGTACGGCCGCCGTACGATTTCGTGAGTGTGCGAGTCCGTAGGGTTGACATCAGGGAGAGCGAGGCTCCGGGCAGGGTTCGCCGCCGCTCGTCGTCTGCGTGCGAGTTTCCTCGTTGCCGTCAACGATGAGCCGACCGGCCGTTCTGAAGAAGGTTAACGTGTGACCGGAGACCTCCTCACATGTCTGGGTAACGCGAACGGGGACACCGGGAGTGCCGGTGAGCACGTACTCTTCGTCCGAAGCGTCGTAGATGAGTCGTTCACCGGTTGCACGGCGGCTGTCGACTTGCAGCGTGACAGCCCCGGAGGCCTCGAGGCGAACGACGCGGGCGCCGGACTCCTCAAGTACCACCGTGATTGTCGTTCCGACAAGAGTGCCCATCGGAGATGACAGTTGCGCGGGAGAGACGATTCCGCTGTATTCGATCTGTCGGGTGTCGTCGGTATAGCGAATCTCCTCTCCACTTCCCGTCGCGGTCTCCCCGTCCATGGTCAGCACCGACCGCGCAGCCCCGGTCGCTCGTACGTCCCCGCTGCCTCTGTCGATCACCGCCGCGTCGGCGCGGATGACGTTATTGCCCTGCCATATCTGCACGTCGCCGTTATACCTCACCCGCTCGGCGGCACCGTCATACTCGAGGGTGTCCCCGTTAATGTTAATGACTTGATTGCCATCGAAGAGTTGGGGTGCCTGGTTCGACGTGTCTTGGACACGCGCCAGGAGCACGGTCTTCACGGCGCCGAGCGCCGTGACCCATCGCTCGTCGAGGACTAGGTCGATCGTGTCGGCATCGATCATTACTCGGTCATCGGCGAGACGGGGTCTACCGGTTGGATCGCCTCCGCCCAAGCGCAGCGTGCCCAGGCCAGGATCGTAAACCGCCTTCGATGCGACTGCGGATAATTCCTGCTCGGCGAAGCGGACATCACCGCTGAGGATGACATCAGCAATCGTGTCGTCGGTGAGCCCGACGTGGAGGGTCTGGGACGATGCGACCCGTGGCTGGGACCAGGCCGCCGCCTGCTCTTCGCGGAGTTGGACATTTCCTGAAAAGTCCGCGGCCGTGAGTCCTAGTCCAGCCTCGCCCGTAGCGTCCATGGCCTGGGCGATAATCTCACGCCCCCGATCCGGTGGCGCGGCGGGTAGCACGAGACGCACGCCGCCGCGACCGGCCATCGACTCAATACTCGTATCTGCCCGCAGCATCACCGTCAGAGCATTCCCGAAGAATTCCCGGTCCGTCGAATCGTCGGCGCCGAAGAGGGCGACGGCGCCATTTCCGTTCAGTTCTACCCGTTCGAGTACGACGCCGTCCTCAGAATAATTGAGATCGATGGCGTCCGCGGACATCGCGCGGACCGCGCTTGATCCGCCAGTGACCCTGGCAGCGCCGCGGACCTCAACGTGGGTCACCGCGTCATCCGTCTCCGAGAGGCGTGCCGTGGCCCGTTCGCCCTCGGCCTCCTCTGCTCCTCTGGTCAGCTTTGCGTGCCGCTCGACTATCAGCAGGTGATCGCGCCGGACGTACGTCGCCGCCCCGCCTATGAGCTCCATTGAATCCGCCTCGCCCTCGCCGAGAAATATCACATGCGCGCGATTGAGGATCGTGAGGACGTCAGTGTTCTTGTCGTAGGTCATGCCCACGCCAGTCCCCGAGACGGCTCCCCGACGGAACGTTAGGAGACCCGGCGCGCTCACGATGCCCTCTGCATATGACGCTTTCTCGGTGAGGACTTCGAACCCATCGCTCGACATCAGTCTGACGGCGCCAGAGATCTGGATGCTCTCGTCCTTCTCGACGCCAGTAGCCTCGCGACCTGTGATCACGAATTCCTGTCCGTCCGGACCCGGCACGACGATCTCCACGTCGAACGACTTAAAGGTTCCGTTCTCGTACACCACTTGGCTCTCTGCCTTGGCCGCGAAGGCGTCCTGGCTATCGCCCCGCGCCTGCTGAGTGGTGATACCCGCGCTCTCGAGCACGACGGTGTCCCCCAGGCGAGCCTCAACCGGCGGCCGAATCCTGACCTCGCGAGTGCCGATTGAGAGGTATAGGCCCACGCCGAAGGCGAGCCCACTCAATCCCACCGCGACCCGAAGAGGACGTCGCCATCTCATGATGTGACAATAGGATAGCAGGTGGGCTACTCGGGAGCCCTGAAGTCCTCGAGGGTGAGTTGGAGGTTCCGCTTTCCGTTCCAGGTGTCGTGCTGAACCGAGAACGCTAGATCCACTCCCTGCCGGTGCTCCGAGACGAACGCTTCCCTTTCGATCGCACGCCAGGCGATTCCGCGCAACAGGTGGTTGTCCTGGCGAAGTGCCAATTTCAAATGGCGTTCCTTGATGCGCCTGGGGCCGTCGGCGACTTCGACCCGCTTGGCCGAGAAAATCGGTCGTGGGTTTCCAGCCCCGTAGGGGGCGAGGAGCTCCAGCTCCGAAACCAGCTGGTCGCTGATGTCCCGAAAGCGAATGGCTCCGTCGATTCGGAGGCGAGGCTTGAGATCATCGGGCCCGAGGTGTTCATCCGCGAAGACATTGACCGCCGCCCGAAGACCATCGATTCGCAAGGGATCGATCTCCAATCCCGCCGCGTGCTTATGGCCACCGAATTTCCGCATTAGATCGGCGCACGATTCGAGCGACGCCAGCATGTCAAAGGAGGCGATACTTCGGCACGACCCATGCGCCGTATCGCCGGCCACTGACAGGACGATAGCTGGCCGATGGAATGCATCCACCAGCTTCGAAGCGACGATGCCGATGACGCCGCGATGCCAACCTTCGCCGGCCACGACGATCACGGTTCGTTTGCCGATGTCAGGGTCCGCCTCCACCGCAGCGCGGGCCTGCGTGACCACGCTGGCTTCTTCCTCTCGCCGCCGAAGGTTCTCGGTATTGAGCTGCTCGGCGAGGGCACGGGCCTGGTCCGCCATGCTCTCGTCAACCGCAAGCAGTAGCCGGGCCGCAATGTCAGGCGTACTCATCCGGCCGGCCGCGTTCAGGCGCGGGGCCAGTACGAACCCGATGTGATGGGTGTCGACTGTCTTTCCCGTCAGGCCACATACGTCGAGCAACGTCCGGAGTCCCACCCGGTGCCGTCCGTTCGAGAGCATCTCGAGGCCAACCTTGGCAATCACCCGGTTCTCGCCGACCAGCGGGACCACGTCAGCGAGGGTGCCGATGGCCGCGAGTTTAACGAAGGACGGCAGCCACCCACTCTTCCCGGACCGGGCACAGAGCGCCTGCACAAGCTTGAGGGCCACGCCGGCCCCGGCCAGGTTCTTGTCTGGATAGGAACAGTCGCGTCGCTTCGGGTTGATGACCGCCGTCGCCTCCGGCAATTCCGAATCCGGCTCGTGGTGGTCCGTGATAATGAGATCGATCCCGATCGCCCGTGCGTGCCGTGCGGCCTCGGCGCCGCGGATGCCGCAGTCAACGGAGATGACCAGGCGGACGCCGTCTGCCTTCAGTCGATCGAACGCTGCCGGCTGAAGGCCGTACCCGTCGCGAAGACGTTCCGGGATGAAGTGGATCACGTCGGCGCCAAGCATCTCGAGCGCGCGACGGAGCATGACAGTGGACGTCACTCCGTCGGCGTCATAGTCACCGTGGATGGCAATGCGGTCGCGTTGTTCGATAGCCGTCATGACCCGGTCCACGGCCGTGCTCATGTCAGCCAGAGCAAAGGGATCGTGGAGATGATCGAGTGACGGCGACAGGAAGCGCCGCGCGCGTTCCACGTCGTCGAAGCCGCGCTGGCATAGGAGCCGCGCAGTGATTGGAGATATTTGCAGCGTCGCCGCAAGTCGAAGCGCGGCGTCCTCATCGCACGGAACGCTCTCCCATTGCTTGACCATCACGGGCGAGCGACTCCGGCCGCGTCGTGGCTCACTCGGCGCCTTCAAGAATTCCGACGCTTCCCATTCGCCGGAATTTCTGGTACCTCTGCTCCGTTCGGGTTCGAGGATCGGCGGAGGATGTGTCCCTGAACACGCGTTCGAGCGAGACGTCGAGGAGCGCGGCCGCGGCCGCGATGTCGGTATGGGCCCCACCCACCGGCTCGGGTACGATCTCGTCGATGATCCCGAGTCGGAGGAGATCGGGTGCGGTGATACGCAGTGCCTCGGCCGCGTCCATCTTTCGCTCGGCGCTTCGCCACAAGATAGCCGCGCAGCCTTCGGGCGGTATCACGCTGTAGATCGCGAACTCATGCATCAGGATGTGGTCGCCGACGGCGATCCCAAGGGCGCCGCCGCTGCCGCCTTCGCCGTGAACGACGACGATTACAGGAACCTCGAGGGCCGACATTTCCCTGAGGTTAAAGGCAATAGCTTCGGCGATTCCCCGCTCCTCTGACTCAATGCCAGGGTAGGCGGCCGGAGTGTCGACGAAGGCAATCACGGTTCGCCCGAACTTCTCGGCCAACTTCATGGCCCGCAATGCTTTCCGATAGCCTTCTGGCTTGGCATAGCCAAAATTTCGGAAGATCTTCTGCTTCGTATCTCCGCCGCCCTTGTGGTGGCCGATCACCATGACCGGTTCGTCCTTGTATCGGGCAAGGCCAGTCACCATGGAGTGGTCGTCTCCGAACCGTCGGTCTCCGCTGATTTCCATGAAGTCAGAGAACAGCAGTCTCGTGTAGTCGAGCACCGTCGGCCGTCCAGGGTGTCTTGCGACGAGGACTCGCTGCCACGGGAGGAGGTGCGAGTAGAGATCGAATCGTAGCTTCGCGAGGCGAGCCTGTAACTGATCGATGTGCCGGAGTCGTTCAGGTGTGGCCTCGAGCGCCCTGAGCCCGTCCAGTTCCTGGAGTAACGGAGTGAGAGGTGCCTCGAAGTCGAGTGTGTCGGGCGGCATGGATCACCTACCGAATATGGCCGGCCTCATACCGGCGAGTGACCATTATCGCAGGCTCACCGAGCCTCGGCCACAGATTTTCTCCACCGCGGCCACCAGTTGCTCGGAGGGCCGAACTCGAATCTGCGGATTGACGTCGATGCGGACCACGAGGCGCCGATCGCGCTCCTCGATTCGAAAGGCCACCGGCCGGTCACCCTTATGAAGTGCAAAAAGATCCCAGAGACGTTCGAACGTACCCCGGCCGTGCGGTGGTGTCGACACCCGAATCGCAACCGCCGTCGCAAGTGCCTCCCGAACCGTCTCGATCGGCAGGATTTCGGAAGCCACGATGCGCGCTGTCTCATTGTCGCGTTCGAACTTCCCCTTTACCAGCACCATTCTGCCGTTCTCGGCCAGATGTCCGCCCTGTCGAAACGTTTCCGGAAACACGACCACCTCGAGCCCGCCGTCGCGATCCTCGATCGTGAACACGCACATCCGGTCGCCCTTGCGGGTCCTGAGCGGTCTGAGTCCAGAGATGATTCCTCCGGTCGACACGTTCTCGGCGCGGGCGGGGATTGCGGCCGGCGGCGAATCCTCTGGGCCAGGCTCAGGGCGTTTGAGCCCCAAGCCCTCAATCGACGTCGCCCCGTACTCTTCGAGCTCCGCTGCCCAGCGATCAATCGGATGGCCGGTCAGGAACAAACCGAGCGTGTCGTGTTCGAAGCGCAGCAACTCCACTTCGGTCCACGGTGTCGCCTCAGGGAGGCCGGCCGTGGCCGCAAGGCTCCCCTCTTCCTCATCCTGCCCAAAAAGAGCGGTCTGTCCAAGCGCGCGATCCCGCTGGGAGCGGGCTCCGTGCTCGCAGGCAGGGTCGATCGCGGCAAACAGTCGCGCGCGCCAGCGCGCCACCGTGGCCATTCGATTCTCCCTGGACGTGCCCGGCGCCTCCCGGATCAGGGAATCGCAGGCCCCGGACTTCACCAGAGCCTCGAACACGCGCTTGTTCGCCAGCCGCAGGTCCAGCTGCTCGCAGAGCGCGTGTAGCGACTGGATGCGCCCCCCAAGTGCGGTTCGGACGTCCAGGATCGCCCTAACGGCACCCTCGCCCAGTCCCTTGATCGCCGTCAAGCCGAAGCGAACACCGTGACCCGGATCCACCGAAAATCGCAACTGGCTCGCGTTGATGTCTGGCGGTAGCACGGGAATTCCGCGCTCCCGACACTCACCAAGGTACAAAGCGAGTTTGTCGGCATTTTGCGACTCGATGGTGAGCAACGCGGCCGCAAAGTACCACGGGTAGTTCGCCTTGAGATAGGCCGTCTGGTACGCAAGGTAGGCATAAGCCGTCGAGTGGGACTTGTTGAAGCCGTACCCCGCGAAGTACTCGATGAGATCGAAGATCTTCGTGGCTTTCCGCGCGTTGACGCCGAGCCGCGTGGCCCCCTCCAGGAAGGCCTCGCGCTGTTTCGCCATGACCGCCGGGTCCTTCTTTCCCATCGCCTTCCGGAGAAGATCGGCCTGTCCCAGTGAGAAGCCGGCCAGCGACTGGGCGATCCGCATCACTTGTTCCTGATACGCGATGACGCCGTAGGTGTCTGCAAGAATCGGCTCGAGTTGCGGGAGTTCGTACTTGATCGCCTTCGTCCCCTGCTTTCGCGCGATGAAATCGTCGACCATTCCGGACTTGAGCGGTCCGGGCCGATAGAGCGCATTGAGCGCGATCAGATCGTCCAGACGCTCGGGCTTGGCCTTCCGAAGCAGTTCCCGCATGCCCGAGCTCTCAAACTGAAAGATGCCGAAGGCCGCTCCCTCGCTGAATAACCGATAGGTCTGCGGATCGTCGAGGGGAATCGCATCGATGTCGAGGTCCACTCCCTCGGTTCGCTTTATCTCATCGAGTGCGTCTCGGATTAGCGTAAGAGTACTGAGACCGAGGAAGTCCATCTTCAGAAGGCCAATGCGCTCGACCTCCTTCATGTTCCACTGTGTCGTGATTTCGTCCCTGGCGCCTTTGTAGAGTGGTGCGTAGTCGGTGATCGGGCCTGGCGCGATCACAACGCCCGCCGCATGCACGGACGCGTGCCGTGACATGCCCTCGAGCCGTCGACCGATATCGAGCACTTCCTGGACCTTCGGATCCTTCACCGCGAGGTCCTTCAGGGCCGGATTCTCGGCAAGCGCTTTGTCGAGTGTCATGTCGAGCGCGGCAGGAATCTGCTTGGCGATCCGATCGACGTCAGCGTAGGGCATGTCGAGGGCACGTCCGACATCCCGGACCACCGCCTTCGCCTTCATCGTACCGAACGTAATGATCTGGGCGACGTTTTCTCGGCCGTACTTCCGGGTGACGTAGTCGATGACCTCGCCGCGACGCCGTTCGCAGAAGTCCACGTCGATATCGGGCAGTGAGACTCGCTCCGGATTCAGGAACCGCTCGAAGATTAAGTCGAAATCGATCGGGTCAACGTCCGTGATCCGCATGCTCCACGCAACCAGGGAGCCCGCTGCGGAGCCACGGCCCGGCCCGACGGGGATGCCCTCCTCTCGTGCGTAGCGGATGAAGTCCCAGACGATGAGAAAGTACCCGGTGTACCCCATCTGCTTGATTATCTCGATCTCGTATTCCAGTCGCCGTTCGTACTCCTCCATGGAGTGCCGAGCCCGCCCGCTCTGGGTGACATGGCGGAGCCGCTCCAGACGCTGCTTGAATCCTTCACGTGCGACCTGCTCGAAGTACTGCTCGAGCGTCTGTCCCTCCGGCACCCCGAAGGACGGGAGGTGGTTCTGCCCTTTGGGGATGACGACGTTGCAGCGCTCGGCGATGCGCACGGTGTTCGCGATTGCATCCGGGTGGTCATGGAAGACCGCGGCCATCTGCTCCGCCGTCTTCAGGAAAAACTGATCGCCCGTGTAGCGAAGGCGCTGTGCATCGTTCACCGTCTTGCCGGTGCCGATACAGAGCAGGACATCGTGCGGCTGGAAGTCGCCCTGACGCAGATAGTGGACGTCGTTCGTGCAGACCAGCGGCAGATTTAGTTCCCGGGCTAGAGGGAGGATGCCGCGGTTGACGACCTTCTGGTCCTCAATGCCCTGGTACTGCATCTCCAGGAAGAAATTGTCTGGGCCGAGGATGTCTCGAAGGCGGGCTGCCGCCTCGAGGGCGGGGCGAGACTGCTCCACCCTCAATGCGCTCGCAACCTCGCCCTTGAGGCAGCTACTCAGCCCGATGAGCCCTTCGGCATGTTCGGCGAGCAACTCCTTGTCGATGCGCGGTTTGTAGTAGAAGCCCTCGGTGTAACCTGCGGAAACAAGTTTGATCAGGTTCTTGAAACCCGTGTCGGTCTCGGCCAGCAGGACCAGGTGATTTGTCTCGGTTTGCGACCCGGTCCTGTCGGATCGGTGTCCGCCGGCCATGTACACCTCGCAGCCCAGGATCGGCTTGATTCCCCGTGCGCGGGCGTGGTCATGGAAGACCACGGACGAGAACATGTTGCCGTGCTCGGTGACAGCCAAGGACGGCATCTTGAGCTTGACTGCTTCGTCAAGGAGTTCGTCGATGCGACACGCGCCGTCGAGTAGAGAGAACTCAGTGTGTAGGTGGAGGTGGGCGAACTCAGCCGACATAGTCAGCGCCTGTGTCGAGGGAGCACGCTATTCCCACTCAATCGTCGACGGTGGTTTCGAGGAAATGTCGTAGACGACTCGATTGATACCGCGGACCTCGTTGACGATACGTGAGGAGATCGTGGCGAGCAGGTCGTGCGGCAGTCTGGCCCAGTCAGCCGTCATGCCGTCCAGGCTCTCGACGGCGCGGACGGCGATCGTGTAGTCGTACGTTCGAGCATCGCCCATGACGCCGACACTTCGTATCGGGAGGAGCACCGCGAAGCCTTGCCACAGCCGCTCATACCACCCCGCTCGGCGAATTTCTTCCACCACGATCTGGTCCGATAGCCGGAGCAGATCCAGACGCGCCGTGTTGAGGTCTCCCAGAACACGGACCGCCAGCCCCGGACCGGGGAAAGGCTGCCGTTCCACGAATTCAGGATCCAAGCCAAGATCCCGACCCACACGGCGAACTTCGTCCTTGAACAGATCGCGGAGTGGCTCGACGAGCGTAAATGTCATGTGCTCCGGAAGGCCACCGACATTGTGATGGCTCTTGATGACCACTGCTGGCCCAAGGACGGATGCCGATTCGATGACATCCGGGTATAACGTCCCCTGCGCCAGGAACTCGAAGTGTCCCAGCTCGCCCGCCTTCTGCTCGAAGACGTCGATAAAAGTCGCACCGATGATCTTTCGCTTGCGTTCAGGGTCGACCACGCCAGCCAGCCGATCGAGGAAGAGGTCGCTCGCATCGACGAATTCTAGCGGCAGCTGTAATTTCTCCGCGAATCGCGCGCGCACTTGGCGGGCCTCGTCGAGGCGTAGCAGACCGTTGTCCACGAAGATGCACGTCAGCCGGTCGCCGATGGCCAGGTGGATGAGCATCGCTGCCACGGTTGAATCTACGCCGCCGGAAAGCGCGCACACCACACGACCCTGTCCAACCTGTGCGCGGATCCTGGCCGTCGCCTCCTCGATGAAGGAGGCAATCGTCCAGTCCCCGCTGCATCCACAGACCGTATGAGCAAAGTTCCGCAGTATGTCGAGGCCACCATCGGTGTGGGCGACTTCGGGATGAAACAGCAACGCGTAGAGTCCTCGGTCTGGGGCCTCCATCGCTGCGATGGGGACGCTGGCGCTGGTCGCCGCAACGGTGAACCCTGGCGGTGCTGTTTTCACGCAGTCGCCATGGCTGGCCCAGACACGGAGCGTCGACGACACGCCTGTGAACAGGCGCGGTGCTCCGGTGGCGACGGTCACGTTGGCGTGGCCGAATTCGCGGAGTGACGATGGCGCAACAAGCCCTCCCAAGGCGTCCGCCATGAGCTGCATGCCGTAGCAGATGCCCAGCACGGGTACCCCGAGCTCGAAGACGCCGTCGTCGCAACGGGGGGCACCAGCCTCTTGGACGCTCTGAGGTCCACCAGACAGGATGATGCCGGTGGGCTTCTTGGAGCGAATCTTGTCCAGAGGCGTGCTGAACGGCACCACTTCCGAATAAACGGAGAGTTCCCGCAGTCTGCGCGCAATGAGTTGTGTGTACTGAGAACCGAAGTCGAGAACGAGAATTGTCTGATGCACGGCCACTGTTTTGCGGACCTGGGGAAACGCCGGAGTGTGTTGGTCGAGTTATTATATGGCGTGGTTACGTTTCGTGACACACCAACATATGGTGTCCTTGTCGCCATGTGCGTGGCCGCATCTTTGGGCGCTGGCCAGAAAGTTAGGGGCGAGCAGAAGCCCTTACCAACGCCGTTCTTTCCACTCGAAGTGGCCTGGACGGCCACGCTGGATACGAGACCTGCGGCCGGTGGAGAGATGGACGACTTCTCGGTGTACGTCCCATTACGGTCCGGCGAAGTTATCGCGCTGGCCCGGGCCAGTGGGCGCCTGCTCTGGCGGATTGCCGTCGAGAGCAAGTGGCCGCCGGTGGCAGGACGGGCATCGGTGGTCGTGGCGTCTCGGGACGGGCTTGTCGGGTTGGACCCCACCACCGGTCAGCGCCAGTGGTTCACGCCGGCTCCAGGCATCTCTGCGCCGCTCGCGATCGACGGTGATCTGCTGGTGGCAGTCGGCGAAGGGGGCGAGGCCATCGCCGTCAGTGCCGAGACGGGGATCGTGCGTTGGCGCAGGTCGCTCGGAGGCACGAGCCACCATCCCCCCGCCATCGGTGCCAGCATCGCATTCGCTCTCGAGGGGTCGAGAGTGATTGCGGTAGATCGTGTCACCGGGGCGGTTCTCTGGAGCCGCACGCTCGATGGGATTCTCAGCGCTCCGACCGTGGCGCGAGGCCTAGTCCTCGTAGGCTCCTCGAGCAATCACTTCCACGCGCTGAAGGAAGGCACGGGCTACGACGAGTGGACCTGGCGCGCAGGCGGCGATGTCATCGGCGCCGCCGCAGAGGATGACTTGGTGTACTTCGCTTCGCTCGACAACGTACTCCATGCCGTAAATCGGGGCAACGGCAACCAGCGCTGGAAGGCGGTCGTGCCGTTCCGTCCCGTCGCGCCCCCAGTCTTTCTGAGCGGGGTGGTGATCGTGGCCGGTGTGTCTCCTCGGGTGGACGGATTCCTCAGCGCAACCGGCCAGGTCCAGGGCTCCTATTCCGGGGTGGGCGCCCTCCTTGGAATGCCCCTCATTGACGCGTCTGTAAAACCCTTTCAGGTTGGGATGGTGGCGGTTACGAGGGACGGCCGAGTCATTGGGCTCAGGCCGCAGCAGTTGATGATGCGGGACCCGAAGCCGGTTCCGCTGATCGATCTCCCTGGACGACGCCTCCCGCGCGCGCGGCTGCCGTAGCCGACAAGCCCCCTCGAACCGCGATGGAAGTCTGGGTGCGCCCAGTGAACGAGGCCTACTCACGCGCGGCGCGGTCCCGCACCTAAAGGCGCCCGCGGCCTCAGCTGTCTAACCTCGGCTGCATGAGGCTTCGTCAGTCCCGGTTCGACGCGCAGCGTGCACCACGGGACTGCCACACGTCCGGTACAGCGTTAGGTAGGTGGCGACGCCGGTGAGGGCGAGAAACTGAAACACCACACTCCGGAAAAGCCACGCCAGTAACTGGACCGGCAGGGCCACGAGGCCGAGAAACGGCACGAAGGAGATAAAACTAAGCGCGCCGATTGCAAGCAGCGACACGCCCGTAGCCAATGTCTCAAGCACTAACATTACACCGAAGACCTGTGACACGCGGTGCAGGTCGAGGCGCAGAAACGCCAGCGATCGCCACGCCGCCGCCGTCACGCCGCAGTCGTCCACGACGATAACAATCTGGGTCAGCAAGTAGAGCAGGTTCACTAGGGTGATCCCGACAACGAAGAACGCTGTCAGGAGAGCAGGGTTGCTGAGGAACGAGCTGGTCAAACGATCACTCACGCTCGCCTCGAGGAGTCCGGCGGCCAGAAGCAGGTACACCACCATCAGCATAATGCCGAGCCGAGCGAAGCGGGAAAAGTAGCGCATGGAGTTCTCGATGAACGCGTCGACCGAGAAGGCAGAGGCGCTCGCCAGCGCTGAGATGTAGAGCGGTGAGTGCTCGACAGGCGACACGGCACGCGCACCGTCGGCAAGTGTAGACATCGTGCCAGCCTTGACCAGAAACATGAAGAGGGCCCCACCGACGACGACGGTGGCGAGTGCCAGTAGGAACGCGGCCAGCACGAAAGGCTGCGACAGCAGCGCGGTCACAATCGTCGTGACCATTTCTCGCCACTCGAGCGTCAGTAGCCCCGATGGCTCGGCTCCGATCACGAGTGCGACAAAGAAAGCACCCCCGATGGTGGGGACGGCGATGAGCAGTCTGAACAACGAGTGGGCGACCGATTGGACCAGGGTGGTTTGCCAGTTCGCAGCAGCCAGAAGGACTCCGTGTTTGAACGTGGCCTTCAGGGAAGACATGTTGTCGCGACAATGGTAACGCCGCGAAAGCGGCTGTTATCCTGTTCCCGTGCGGATTCTCTTCCCACGATCTCCGGCACCGTTTCCTGTCGCGCGCCTGGGCCGGATTGCGCTTGTGGCCTGTACGCTGGCTGTCGTGGCGTACGCGGGAGGTACAGCCTGGACGCGCGTTGTCTTCGGCGGTGGGTCCTCGGTCGCGCTGCGTGTCACAGGTGAGCGGATCAAAGAAGACCTCGAGGCTCTGCTCCGAGCGCTGAAGGACGCCACTGAACCACTTGCCGAAAGCGAGGCCACACTCATTTCGGCAGAAAGCGACGTTCACGCCAGTCGCGCACTGTTCGACATTGCGCAGGCGTCGTCAGTGTCAGTCTCGGCCGAGCTCCCGCGTCGCCTGAGTCGTGAACAGTTTTCCCTCACCATGTATGGTGCCCGGGGGGCGCCTGTGGCCTGGAACGGTCAGCCATCGGATCTTCCCGCGGACCGGCTGGTGGGCGATGAGAGATGGTTCTTTACGCGGGGTTCGCTTGGTCCACGGCTCGTCTACGTGAGGCCCATCACCGACGAGTCGGGACGGCGCATCGGTGTACTGGCGGCCGAACGCGCGTTGACGAGCGCGAGCATCTTCGGTAGCGGACCTGGGGCGGTTGTTCGAATCCCTGGGTCGGTGGCACCCGTGTGGCTCTACCCGCCTGATATCGAAGCGCCTGTCCTGCCGGTCGACGGTCGACTGGATATCAAGGACCCTCTCGGTCGACACGTGATGACAGGAGTGGTCCGTCAAGACGATGTGGCGGCGGAGGTCCGTCGTGCAAAGCGACGGACAATGTCCCTGGCACTCGTGGTTCTGGCTCTCGGTGTCCTGCTGCTCGTCGTGCCACTCCTCGATTGGCGCGATGGCGCTGCCGGAGCCGGCAGATACGCCGGCGCCCTGGCACTCATCGCCGCGAGCCTCGCTGGAGGGCGCTTGCTGTTGCGCGTGGCCTCCCCTGCCGACTGGAACTCAGGGCCGCTGTTCTCAGCGGCGGTCTACGCTTCGGCTGCGCCACTCTCGTTACTCGCGTCGCCGTTCGACTTTCTAGCCACTGTGATCGTGTTCGGCACGCTCGTTTCGCTTGGCCTCAGGGCGGTCGAGGCGTGGCGCCTGCTCGTGGCCAGAAATGGCGGCCTGCGGCCAGAATGGATGGCGGCGCTTGCAGGCCACCTTGCGACGGGCGTGCTCCTCGCCTTCTGGCTGTCTGGCTACCAGGCGTTTCTTGCGGGCACGCTCGCGAGCACGACGCTGGACCTTCTACATTTCTCACTCAACCCATGGGATGGCGCACGGGTTGCGCTGCAACTCGGTCTCGTGCTCTTGCACGCCGCGGCCCTCTCGTTCGGAGTTCTGTTGCTCCGGCTCGGCCTTGTGCCTAGGTCGCGGTGGGCATTTCGCGGTGTCATGAGAGTCGGAGCCGTCCTCTGCTGGGTTACCCCCTCCGTCGGCTGGGCGCTCTGGACCGGACGGGTTGATGTTGAGCCGTCGTTGACGCTGCCGGCGGGTGTCGTGGTCGTGGTGGCCGCGACCGTCGCGGCGCCGCTCTGGACGCGTTACCGTCGGGGGTCACAGGGGTTCCGGCTAGTTGGACTGGGCCTTGTCCTCGTGATCTCCGCGCTTGCGGCATACCCGACGGTGTTT
>Ga0302135_10001053_pt1 | contig 16530 bp, 16 predicted proteins | sample CBN3_surface_MG_FD_203119 | JGI IMG/M metagenome (GOLD analysis project Ga0302135, IMG submission 203119) | Marine microbial communities from Western Arctic Ocean, Canada - CBN3_32.1 | ecosystem: Environmental > Aquatic > Marine > Oceanic | place: Canada: Western Arctic Ocean | collected...
AGATCGACTCCGGTGCTCAGCGCCTGTCGGCACGCCTATCCAAGGCCGATTTCCTATCGAAGGCGCCTCCGGAGGTAGTTGAGAAGGAGCGAGCTAGGCTCAGTGCGCTGGAGGACCGCCGAATCAGGGTGGCCGAGACGATCTCGCGTCTGGGGGGCTAGGCTAACACCGCCCTACGGGTTCGCCTCAGCATCCGTTAGCGAGGTTCTGCGAGCTGTAGCGCTCTTCATGCGCTCCAACATCTGAAGTCCCTTTCGCGTGTCGCTGGCGATGCGGGACTTGTCAGATGACTCGAGCCGGTACTTGAACAGCCAGTAGGTAAACTCCCTGGACTCTCCGACGGTAATCGAGTCGGCCTTCGCAGAGCTGCCAATCTCCATCCGGAATCTTGCCAGGAGCGCGCTGCTGGAGTCGCGGTAGAGTCGAGCGTACACCTGCTCAGGGGCATCAGGAACGAACAGGATTCCGTTGCTGGTGTTCCGCTTCAGCACCTCCAGTTCGTTCGCCAGCTGCAGGCCTTCCTCCACGGTCACACCGTAGTAGAAATTGAGATATCCGCGGTACCTGTCCACACCCAATAGGCCCTGAATCCGTTCAGTATCGAATGACTCGGGCAGGCGACCTAAAAACAACAGGTCCTCGATCTCTTGCTGCGGTACCTGACCGCTGATCTCTTCGCAGAGACGTTCGGAGAGCACCAGCCAGTCGAAGGCCTCACCCCCTATCAGGTAGCGGTACGTGCGTCCTTTGTACGTCTCTACTGGCAAGGTCCAGAGTGCCATTGCCTCGAAAAATGCGGTGGGCCAATCGCGATCTTTTTTTAGTGCGTCTTTCAGGTGCGCTACCGCATTGCCTGCGGATTCATGCCATGCGGTGCGACCGCTTTGAGTGGTGCTATGCATAGGCTTGCAGGGTCTCAGGGCGTCGCGATTTTTCAACACTCAGGAAGTCCATGAAGGCGTCGGTTGGCAGCGTGTTGACGATGTGATGAGCCTGGCACCAGGCGCGGCGAACGATCCCTACACAGTATCGCTGATTATCCAGACCCGCTACGGTGTGGGCGTCACTATCGATCGCCATGACAACGCCAAGATCGATGGCCCGCCGAATGTGCGAGTCCCTCAGGTCCAGGCGCTCCGGCGACGCGTTGATTTCCAGCACGGTACCTGTCTCCGCCACGGCGACAAAAAACGCTTCGAAGTCGGCATCGATTCCTTTGCATTCTCCGAGCATACGGGCGCTCAGGTGGCCGATTACTGTTACATGAGGGTTTTGCATTGCCTTGATGATTCGCTCGGTCATTGTGTCACGTGGCTGGCCCAGCCCGGAGTGGATGGATGCGACGACCCAGTCCAGGGTTGCAAGCACATCGTCGGGGTAATCAAGGTTACCGTCGGCGCGTATGTCTAGCTCCGAGCCGGATAGCACCTTGATGCCGCCGACGGCCTTCTTCGCTACCATTCGTGGCAATGACGCGAGGCTGCCGTTGAGAATGGCGCCCTCAAACTGTGCCACGGAGGTAACTCCTAGCTCGTCCCAGAGTCTTTTGGCCGTCTTGAGACCGACGCCGGGCACACGTATCACTTCGAGAATGCCATCGAGGAACTCAGAGCTCAGCTGTTCGAAGAAATCCAACTTCCCCGTGAAGACCAGCTCTGAAATATTCTGGGAGATCGCCTTGCCGATGCCCGGTATGGCCTTGAGGTCCTGGCTGTCGTGCAAAATCTAATCCAGCTCGGTGGGGAGCTTGTCGATGGTTCTGGCGACGCGCTGGTAAGCGACCACCGTGAATCGTTGCCCGCCCTTGATTTCGAGCAGTCCAGCGATGCCCGGAAAGACTTCCGCGACCTGCGGGTTGTTCACGGAGCTTTGCCTCGCGATCGAAAACAGTATATAGGCTATGTTGCCCGGAAAGGCCGGGTGCGTCGCCTATCTACTGCAAACAGGTTTGGGGGAGCGTTTGCAGGCAATCAAAAGCAGATCACGAGGTCCCGTGGCATTTCTTGTACTTCTTGCCACTGCCACAGGGACACGTGTCGTTTCTCCCCACCTTGGTCGAACCGGACGCTTCGGGAGCACTGGGCCTGTTGCCCAGCGCTTTCGCCATGATGCTCTTGGCCTCTGGTCGCTTCTTGGCTTGTCCCTCGCTACCGTTGGTTGCGCTGGGGCCTGCGACGACGCGGTAAATCGTATGGACGATATCGTACTGAATGCGTTCCTTGAGGGTCTCGAACATCTCCATGCCCTCTCTTTTGTACATGACCAACGGGTCTCGCTGGCCATAGGCATGGAGCCCGATACCTTGTCTCAGATTCTCCATCGCCGTCAGGTGCGGAACCCAGTTGGCGTCGATGGTGCGAAGCATGACCTGGCGCTCAGCCACCCTCATTAGGTCGGGGCCAAGGTTGACTTCGTTCTTTTCGTACAGTGCGTTTGCCTGCCCCATGACCAGCTCAAATATCTCCTCCTGATCCATCTCCGCGACCACGTCTGGGTCGTCCAGATCGCCTTCGAGCGGGAAGATGGAGAGGAGCTCTCCCATTAGCGCGTCGACATCCCAGTCCTCTGGCGAAACGCCGTCCAGGTGTCGTGAGATGACATCAGGCAGTTCGGATTCGATCATTTCCTGGATATTTGTCTTGAGATCCGCCCCGCTGAGCACCTTGTTGCGTTCACCATATATGACGGTTCGGTGGGTATTGATTACGTCGTCGTACTCTACGAGCTGCTTGCGGGTGTCGAAATGAAACGCCTCGACCTTGACCTGAGCGCCCTCGATGGACCGGCTGATCATCTTGTTTTCGAGAGGCTCGCTCGAGTCCATGCCCGCCCAGTTCATGACGGCCTGGATCTTGTCGCCACCGAACCGTCGCATGAGACTGTCGTCGAGGGCGACATAGAAGCGAGTGCTGCCCGCGTCCCCCTGGCGTCCTGCGCGGCCACGCAGCTGGTTGTCGATACGCCTCGCTTCGTGGCGCTCGGTTCCGATGATGTGGAGGCCACCGGCCTCGACAACCTTGCGGTGCTCATCGTCCCAGCGCTCACGAGAAATGTCGATGGCATCCGGGTTGCCGCCCAACACGATGTCTGTACCGCGACCGGCCATGTTTGTTGCTACAGTCACCGCCCCGGGTCTTCCGGCTTCCGCGACGATAGCCGCCTCACGTGCATGTTGCTTGGCGTTTAGCACCTGGTGAGGAATGCCGCGCTTCTTCAGGCGCTCGCTGAGCACCTCAGACCTGGAGATGTCCGTTGTACCGACCAGTACCGGCTGCCCCTGCTCATGCCGCTCTGCGATGGCATTGATGACCGCCTCGTACTTGGCCTTCTGATCGCTGAATATCTGGTCGACAGTATCATCTCTGACCATCGCCACATTCGTCGGGATATCTACGACCTCAAGCTTGTATATCTTCCAGAATTCCTCGGCCTCCGTTGCCGCAGTTCCGGTCATTCCAGATAGCTTTGAGTAGACTCGGAAGTAGTTCTGAAGGGTTATCGTGGCGTATGTGATGCTCTCTCTCTGAACGGTGACCGATTCCTTCGCCTCAAGGGCCTGGTGCAGGCCGTCGGAAAAGCGCCGACCCGGCATCTGACGGCCGGTGAACTCATCGACAATGACCACCTCTCCGTCTTTTACGATGTACTCTTTGTCGCGCTCGAAGAGGGCTTGTGCCTTCAGGGCATTTTCCACGAAATGCACCTGTCGTACGTTCTCGGGGTCGTACAGGTTCTCGACGTTGAGAAGCACTTCTAGTTTGCTCATGCCCTCTGGCGTGAGCGTGACAGCGCGGTGCTTTTCGTCTATGGCGTAGTCCTCTTCGAAGGTGAGGGCCGGGACCATTTTTGCAAAGCGGCCGTACTCCTTCGGGGACTCCTCTGCCGGTCCGCTGATGATCAGCGGAGTCCTAGCCTCGTCAATCAAGATGTTGTCGACCTCGTCCACAATAGCGAAAACGCGATCTCTCTGAACTCGCTGCGAAAGGTCTATGACCATGTTGTCGCGCAGGTAGTCAAAGCCGAAGTCGTTGTTGGTTCCGTAGGTGATGTCAGCCGCGTAGGCTTCTCTGCGACTCACGTTGCGGAGCTTCTCTGAGCCGGGCTTTCCATCGGCGTCCGGATCGTACAGGTGAGACGAATCGGCCTGCAAAACGCCGGTTGTGAGGCCGAGCATGTGGTACACCGCGCCCATCCACTGGGCGTCGCGACGGGCCAGGTAGTCGTTTACGGTCACGATGTGAACGCCATTGCCAGCCATGCCGTTCAGGTAGGCGGGTAGTGTGGCGACGAGGGTCTTGCCCTCACCGGTCCGCATCTCGGCGATCTTGCCTTGGTGGAGCACAATACCGCCGATGATCTGCACGTCGAAGTGGCGCATTCCCAGGGTCCGCTTGGACGCTTCGCGTACCAACGCGAAGGCCTCGGGCAGCAGATCGTCCAGGGTTTCTCCGTCTGAGAGGCGGGACCTGAACTCGTCGGTCAGACCTCTCAAGTCCTCTTCCGACAGGTTTTCGAGGCTCGGCTCTACCTCGTTGATCTCGTCAGCGAGGGGCCTGAGCTTTTTGATCGCTTTCTCAGAGGATCCGCCTATTAGTTTGGCGATACTCTTTAGCATATTAGGTCATACCCTTCCGCAGCCGCATATCAGTGTCGGTCGAGATACCATCGGCCAGCGTTCGTAGCCGGTCTTTGTCTCGCCCAAGATTTCTAGTGTTCGAACATCGCTCCCACGGACAGGCCGCTGTGTATCCTGTGGATGGCCTCCCCTAATAGGGACGCTACGGACAATACATTGAGGCGGTCGAACCGCTTCTCGTCCGGCACCGGTAGGGTGTCGGTGACGAAGATTTCTTTGAGATCACTGTTCCGCAGCAGTTCAGATGCAGCTCCAGACAGGAGCGGATGGACGGCGCAGCAGTACACGTCCAGTGCACCCTTTTCCTTTAGTAGCGCCGCAGCGGAGACCATGGTTCCCCCCGTAAGGATCTCGTCATCGACGAGTATGGCATTGCTTCCCTCTACCGATCCGATCAGGCTTATTGCTTCTGCACGGTCGTCATTCCCCATCCTCTGTTTTTCGATGATGGCTATCGGTGCGCCCAGCAGGTCGGCTATGTTTCGGGCCCGCCGTGCAGCGCCCACATCTGGTGCAACGACTACCAGGTTGTCCAGGTTACGCTCTTTGAAGTTGTTGGCCAACAGAGGTATGGCTGACAACTCGTCGAGCGGAATGTTGAAGAACCCTTGGATCTGCCCGGCATGCAGGTTCATCGTGAGCACGCGGTCGGCGCCGGCCATCGAGATGAAGTCGGCGATAAGCCGGGCAGTGATCGCGACCCGAGGCTGGTCCTTCTTGTCTGTCCGTCCGTAGGCGTAGTAAGGGATCACTGTCGTGATACGTCCAGCCGAAGCGCGTCTCATGGCATCGATCATGATTAGTAACTCGATCAGATTGTCGTTGACCGGTACTGCGATTGGCTGGATTAGGAACACGTCCTTCTCGCGGACGTTCTCAAGTATCTTGACGAATGTCTCGTCGTTGCTGAACTTGAAAGCCTCGGAGCGGCCTGGTGTTATCCCTAGGTATGAGCAGATCTGCTGGGCCAGTTCTGGATGGGCGTTGCCGCTGAAAACCCGTAGGTCTTCGAAGATCGCCATGTGGTCGATTCTCCCGGTGGAACGAGTTGGTCTGGGGACAAGCGGAGCGCGCCAATAGTCTAGATTACGGGGCGCACAGGTATGCGAATTATAGCACACGGACCCTCCTGTTCTTCCCGGAATGCGGACCGTTTGTGGACTCGCGAAGCGTGGGCAGTGGGTAGTCGGACACCCATCTCTTGACACGGTCCCGTATTCCACCGACGATGGCTTCCCGAATCATTCTTGGGATTGTTGCACAAATCTTTTCGAGCGGAGCGGAGCCATGGCAGACGAGAAGCTGGATCTGATAGTGAGAGCCGATAGGGTCTTTTGCGCGGACACGGGCATCGACGGCCCCGGTGCCGTTGCGGTGCGCGGTGGTCGTATCGTAGCCGCCGGGCCAGATGTTTCCGGGGACGCTTCTACGGAGCTCGTTTTTGAGGGCTGCGTGTTGTTGCCGGGGCTCGTCGATATGCACTGCCATCCGGCGCCTTCCGACTGGAAGTACGGTATCGACGCGGACGAGTTGGTGCTGCCCCGAGGAACGACGACGGTGCTCTCCCAGGGCGATGCCGGGCCGCGCAACTGGGCTCAGTACAAAGAGCAGATCATCGACGCCTCGGATACTCGGATACTGATGGCCCTCAGCCCGGCATTGGGCGGCGAGCAGGCGCACAAAGCGGTCTTTGAGCGCCTTGATGACGTGGATGTGGACGCTTGTGTTGATGCGATCACCCAGATGGGCGACGCCATCTGGGGAATCGCCGTCAACGTGGCTGGCGGCACGACAGGGCAGAACGACCCGAGAGTGATTATGGAGCGAGTAATTGAGGCTGCGGAGCGGACAGGAAAGCCACTTCTCTCCGGCGTACGGTGGGACCCGTTTGACTGGCCTTTGGCAGAGCAACTGGCTCTCATGCGCCGGGGCGATGTAGTGACTTACTGTTTCCATGAAGGGCGTGGCGGCATTGCGCCTGGGGACAGGGTCGTGGATGCCGCGTTGGAGGCAAGGGAACGTGGCGTGTTGTTTGACATCGGCCACGGGATGTCTTCCTTCGACTTCGGCGTTGCAGAGACGGCCGTTGCGGGCGGATTCCTGCCCGACACCATATCGACCGACTTCTACAAGCGGCATAGTGAATCGGACCCGAGGCACGACTTACCGCGCACGATGTCCAAGCTTATGGCTGCGGGCATGTCTGACACGGAGGTCTTCGCGCGCGCGACATTGTCCCCCGCGCGGGCGCTGGGATTGCAGGGAGAGATCGGAACGCTGGCGGCTGGCGCTTGCGCCGACCTGGCGGTCTTGCGTTGGAATCCGGAGGCTGCGCCCTTAGTGGATGTCGCCGGTGAATCGCGCCCCGGAGGGTGCTGGGAGCCCGTGATGACAGTGCGCGGGGGAGAGGCAATCGCGGCCACTGGGCCTTAATCCAGTGCGGCAGTTACCACTGAAGCGAAAAACGCCTGGTCAATACGACCAGGCGTTTTTCGCTTCGTATTTTGGGTACTTACTAGGTCTAGGCGCCGGCGCTCGGGGCCTTGCTGTGAGTGTCGCCGAGTCCGGGCAACTCAATCTCATTCACTCTCAAGCAGGCGACTGAGCGTCCCCCGCCAATATCCTCAAGCACCGGAGATTCTTCGCGGCACCGGTCAACAGCGTAGCTGCAGCGTGGGTGGAAGTAGCAGCCCGAGGGCGGGTTGGCCGGGTTGGCCACCTCTCCCTGTAGCGCGATTCGGGTGCTTCGCATCCGCGGGTCCGGTACCGGCACAGACGACAGCAGTGCCGACGTGTACGGGTGTTTCGGATTATTGAACAGGTCCTCAGTCGGTCCCATCTCGACGATCTTACCGACGTACATCACCGCCACGCGCTCGCTAATATGCCTTACGACGCTGAGGTCGTGTGCAACGAACAGGTAGGTGAGGTTCAGGGATTCCTGTAGATCCTGTAGCAGGTTGATCACCTGCGCCTGCACGGATACGTCGAGTGCGGACACGGGCTCGTCTGCCACTACTAGGCGGGGGTTTAGCGCCAGGGCGCGGGCGATGCCGATGCGCTGGCGTTCGCCGCCGCTGAAGGCGTGGGGGAATCTTCTCATATACTCAGGTCGTAGGCCAACCAATCGCAGCAGTTCGGCGACTCGGTCGGCCCGGTCAGAACGACTGGACATTCCATGTACCAGCAATGGTTCGCCAACGATGTCGAGAAGCGTCATGCGGGGGTTGAGCGATCCAAACGGATCCTGGAAAATCATCTGCATTTCGCGCCGCAACTCGCGGAGTTGCGGCCTTTTCAAGTCCGTTACTTCGACGATTCCGCGCTCTTCTGAGTTGAAAAGAACCTGTCCACTTGTCGGGTTGACGGCTCTGAGGATGCAGCGAGAGGTCGTGGTCTTGCCACAGCCGCTCTCTCCAACCAGGCCCATAGTTTCGCCAGGCATTACTTTGAAACTTACGTCGTCTACAGCGCGGACATGGCCTACCGTCCGCTTCAGGAAGCCCTTCTGAATTGGGAACCATTTCTTGAGGTTCTTGACCTCAAGAAATGGGGTCTCTGAGGCTGAGGTAGTCGCCTCGGGTTCAGCTACCATTTGTCGTCACCTCTTGCGGTGGATGGTGGAGGAAGCAGCTCACTCCCTGCGATGTCCCGTCAATGTTCTGGAAAGTTGGAACGTGCTGGTCGCAGGTCCCTTCCATGAACGACGGGCAGCGGGGTCGGAATGTGCATCCCGATGGTCGGTTGAACGGGTGCGGGATGGTGCCCTCAATAGATGGCAGCTTCTCCTCGCCCTTGGAATAGATGCTTGGGATTGACCGGAGCAGGCCCTGGGTGTACGGGTGCTGCGGATTATGGAACAGATCGTCGACCGGGCCTGATTCTGCCTCTCGACCCAGGTACATAACCACTACATCGTCCGCCATTTCGGCGATCACTCCCAGGTTGTGCGTGATCAGAATGATGGCCATCCCGTTTTTCTCCTGCAAGTCACGTAGCAGGTCGAGTATCTGAGCCTGGGTCGTGACATCGAGGGCCGTGGTGGGCTCGTCAGCGATAAGCAGCTTCGGGTCGCAGGACAGAGCCATTGCGATCATCGCACGCTGCCTTAGCCCGCCGCTCAACTGGAACGAGTACTCGCTCAGTCTCTGCCTTGGGTTCGGAATACCTACTAGAGCGAGCAATTCTTCGGCACTGTCGTAGGATTCCTTCTTGCTGACGTCCCGATGCAGACGGATTGCCTCTGTCAGCTGGTTGCCGATCGTGTGAACCGGGCTGAAGGAGGTCATCGGCTCCTGGAATATCAGGGAGATGAAGTTGCCCCGGATAGAGCGCATCAACTTGCCGGTTGGCACCTGTTTTGCGAGGTCAATAGCCTCTGACTTTTCGTCGCTTGGGTTCTGTCGCCAGACTATCGAACCAGCCTCTACGTGTCCCGGCTTGTCAATAATCCCGAGGATAGAGCGGCCCACGGTGCTCTTGCCGCACCCACTCTCTCCTACGATACCGAGGGTTTTGCCCTCGAATACGTCGAAACTAAGACCGTCGACTGCCCTCACAAGCCCTTCGTCCGTAGGGAAATACGTCTTTAACCCTTGGACCGATAGCAGGGGCTGAACGCCATTTTCAGTCATGCGTCACCTACATCCCATGAGTGTCGGTTGAGTCGTCTCAGAAATAGTTCGCACAAGACTCCCGGATAACAGCTCCGTCTTGGCGCCAAGATGGTGGAGACTGCGATCACGGAGGTCGAGTAGAAGGCTCTCCATGGCTTGGACAGCATCCTTTTCACGACTGGCGCAAGACTATAATAATAGCGCGTAGGCTGTCAAGTGCGATCTGTGTCAACTCGCTTCCTTTTGCTTCCCGAGTCTCTCAGCGTTGATCTGGAATTTGCGCTCTCCGGGTTTCCGTCTATTCCTATTAATGTGATCGATTCTATATCTAAACCGGCATCGTTCGGCCGTACTTCCGTCGAATGGCGTTGGCCACGTCGGCGTTCTCCACGGGCAAAATCTTGGCGCCTATCTCCTGGGTCAGGTGCACGGCAATTTCCTCTTCGTCCATCGTCTCGTCTCCCCAACTACAGTAGAATGGCAGCCAGCCTTGTCGAAGGCAGAGCTAATTGTGAGACGCGCGTTCTCCATCCGTGGGGTGAGTAGGGACCGGGAGACATGGCCATATCCCGGTCCCTACTCACCCCACGAAATTCCAGGAACGCCGGCTATGCGGTCTGCGTCTGGCAGACAGAAGCGGCCTTCTATCTTCAAGCCGAGGATCAACTCGCCTTTGGGGTTTAATGGCCACGGATCTGCCCGCCTCATAGGTAACCTCAGGCGCGCCCGTGGAGAATACCGGCTGACCCTGTTGCAGAAGCTCGATGACTTTGTTGGTCCTGCCCATTCACTTCTCCTTGTTAATTCCCTGGCTGTCTGTCTAGCTCAATAGCCCTTGTTCCTATGTTGGCGATGGGGTAAATTACTATGCAAGCCCCACTCACTGCTATTTCGTGGCAGGGGGTCTGTACTCCAGTGCGGGAGGGACCCATGGGATCAGGTAACGGCCAGAACGTCGGAGCGAGGGATCGCAATTTTGTCGTGCTGGAGCTCGGTGGCGGGAACGACTATCTCAACACGATTGTTCCCTATGAGAATGGCCTCTACTACGACAACAGGCCTACCATAGCCCACGACCCCGATAAAATACTCAAGATCAACGACGAGATCGGGTTCCGTCCCGATCTTGAGCCGATCAAGCGTCTCTGGGATGAGGGCAAGGTTGCAATCATCCACGGCATAGGCTACCCGGAGCCCAACCGCTCCCATTTCCGCTCCATGGACATCTGGCATACAGCGATGCCTGAAGAGATAGGCACCGAGGGCTGGTTGGGCCGCGTCATTCGCGACATTGACCCCACCGCTGAAAATGTGCTCACAGGAGTCAATTTTGGGCGTGGCCTGCCTCGCTCCATGGGCTTGAAGGGTGTTCCCGTCGCCTCCGTTGGCAACCTGGAGACCTACGGCCTGTTCCCTGATATGGAAGACGAGTATTTGAGGAAATTCGCCATCGACTCATTCGCCAAGATGTATGGCGGCAAGGGAAAGGACGCGGTAATGGATTTTCTGGGCCAGACCGGCGCGTCCGCTCTCAAGGGCGCAGACATGCTGGGTACAGCTCCAGGGAAGTACAAGTCGTCGATAGAGTACGGCGACAACCCCATCGCCAACGACCTCAAGAATGCGGCCACCGTTATGTTTGCCGGGCTCGGTACGCGCATCTTCCATACCTCGTATGGCAGCTTTGACACACACTCCGGCGAGGTATTCAAACACGATTTGCTCTGGCAGGATACCGCCAGGGCGGTGGGTGATTTCTGGGACGATATTGCCGAGCACGGCATGGACGACGACACGGTCATATTCATGTTCTCGGAGTTCGGGCGACGGATCAAGGACAACGGTTCCGGCACCGACCACGGCTCTGGCGGAGTCGCTTTCCTGATCGGTAACTCGGTGAAGGGCGGGATGTACGGCGAGTATCCGTCCCTTGAAGAGATCGATCAGATCGAGGGAGACCTACGCTACAACAACGACTTCCGGATGACCTACAGTTCGATCCTTGAGCAGTGGCTCGAGATCGAGGCGGCGCCCATCGTCAACGGGCGCTTCGAGCAGTTCGACCTGATCAAAAGCTAGCCCCTGCTATTCGGAGGCAAAGATAATGAGCAAATCTGATATCGTACTGATGGCCCATCTTATGCGTCGCGCGGGCTTCACGAGTACCCGCGACGAGTTGGAGACGGACCTTGCCAGTGGGTACGAGGCCAAGGTGGAGCAGCTTCTAAACCCCGGCGACCCCGAGGTTATTCCGGACGACATAATCCGTCGTGTGCACTTCTCTCTGGACGAAGGGCCAGACGGCGCGGCCGCCAAGTGGATGTATCGGATGATTACCACGAAGAACCCGTTGGAGGAGAAGATTACCCTCTTCTGGCACAGCCTCTTTGCTACCGCCTACTCCAAGACCAACAACTCCCGCTCTATCCTCAACCAGATCGAGACCTTCCGCCGCTTCTCCCTGGGCAGCTTCCGAGACCTTCTCGTTGAGCTTTCCAAGGACCCGGCGATGATTTTTTGGCTCGACAACAACGACAATCACAACGGCAAAGTTAACGAGAACTACGGTCGCGAGTTGCTGGAGTTGTTTGCGCTGGGCATTGGGACCTACACCGAGAGCGACGTCAAAGAGGCTGCCAGGGCCTTCACCGGTTGGACCCTGGGCAACGTGGAGTACATGGCCATAAAGGCCAACAAGGACTCCTTCTCTCCCTACGGTCGCATCGCCTGGCACTTTGAGTATCGTCCCGACGACCACGACGACGGTGAGAAGACTTTCATGGGCGAGACGGGGCGGTTCAATGGCGAGGACATTGTTGATATCATCGCCCGCCAGCCCGCTGCCGCACGGTTCGTGTCGACTCGTCTCTTCCAGTTTTTCGCCGCAGACCAGATAGATGAGGAGGGCGAGAAGGTCATCGATCAGATGATCCAGTCCTACTTTGACTCTGGCTATGAGATACGTTCGGTTCTGCGAACCCTGTTTAACTCAGATTTCTTCAAGTCGGAAGCGGCCCGCTTCGCCAGGGTTAAGGCCCCGGTCGAGCTTGTCATAGGCGTTATTCGCCAGGCCGGTAGCTATCGAGAACCGGACCTTGGGATCGAGCAGGTTGCGAGTTTCTCGTACTACATGGGCCAGGGAATAATGCGCCCACCCAGCGTCGAAGGCTGGCACGAGGGTGAAGAGTGGATCGAAAGCGGCGCATTGTTGGAACGCGTCAACTTCGTCGCTCAGGAGCTTGGCAATACATCACTGCCAGGTATCAAACGAATAATCGAGCGTGTTGGCGCTGAGAATGGAGGCACCCTCTCCCCAATCGAGTTCGTGGAACGCTGCTTGGACGTCATTGGGCCGATTGAGGTCGAGGACGAGACTAAGGAAGTCCTCGTCTCCCATGTGGCCCGGCGCGGCGATATCGATCTCCGAGACGAGAGTGTCCACGACGAGTCGACAAAGCGGGCAGGGGAGCTGCTCAGCTTGATTGGCTCCACCCGCGAATTTCAAATGGCCTGAGCCGGGCTCGACGAACCCGACAGCCGGACAACCTGCCACCTCACAGGAGCACTTCTGAGATGTCCACCCAGATCACAACGGCCCGCGAGAATCTGAGCTACACCCAGACCATCGGGATGATCGCCGCCGGAGGGCGTTATCAGGCCGGACGTGGCTTCCTTGGCCCATACACGCTTGCCACCAGCAGCGACGGTCGTATCTTTGTCGTCAACAGAGGAGCCTCCCGAGTCTGCATATGCGATCTGGATGAAAACTTCATCGGCGCCTTTGCCGAGGGTCCAGGTTCCGGTGACGGGCAGCTTAACCAGCCCACGGATTCGGCCTTCGACAGTCGTGACAGGCTCTACGTCACCGACGAGGCCCTGCACCGCATCACGATCTTCGACACCGAAGGTACGTTCCTGGGCAAATGGGGCGAAAAAGGCGACGCTCCCGGTCAGATCAACGGACCTTCAGGCATCGCATTCGATTCCGAGGACAATGCCTACATTGTGGATCAGCACAATCACCGCGTTCAGAAGTTCACGTCCGACGGTGAATTGATTACGCACTGGGGCGGCATGGGCACCGGCCCGGGGCAGTTCAACATGCCTTGGGGGGTCACCGTAGATTCGGATGACAAGGTGTGGGTGGCGGACTGGCGCAATGACCGAATCCAGAAATTCACGAATGATGGCGAGTTCATTTCGGAGTTCGGCGAGAGTGGCGAAGGTGACGGTCAGTTCAACCGACCAGCCGGCGTCGCGGTCGATTCCGAAGGCTACATATATGTGGGTGACTGGGGCAACGAGCGAGTCCAGCTATTCACGCCTGAAGGCAAGTACCTGGACAAGTCCAGGGGTCAAGCGACCCTGACAAAGTGGACCGAACAGTTCATGGATTCCAACCCCGACGAGAGGGACACGCGGGCCATCGCCAACATGTACCCGACACTGCCCGACCACCTCAACGACCCGTACCGCGCCTCATCCCAGACCGAGCCCTATTTCTGGGAGCCGGTAGCCGTCCACATCGACTCCGGTGACCGCCTCTATGTCACCGAGTCCCGTCGCCACCGCTTCCAGATCTTCGAGCGCGCCTAACCGGCACTGCCGGTTAGGTGGAAGAGCGGTCGCTGGAGAGTTACGATCTCCGCGACTGCCTATAGTTGGTCGTCACTGCACTCGGAATATGTCATCGGGTGTTTCGGTCCAGTTTGGCCCGTGGCGATAGGAGTCGAACTCGACGTGTGTTATGCCGAGGATTCGGGCGATCTCCTTGGCGAGAGTGGTCTTGCCTGCGCCAGAGGTGCCGAGAACGATGATGCGCTTAATGCCGATTTGTTGCAAGATCATAGTTCGCATATCAGCAGAAGTGCTGAAAAACAACCAGCGCTTACCGCTCTGAGCGGGCTACCCCCATGGGTCCACGGGGGTCGGAGCCGCCGTCCAGCTCTCCGTCGGGGCCGATGATGACCATCTGCGCCCGTGCGAGGCCTCTGGCGAGGGAGGCGGCGTTCTGCACGACATTGTGACCACGGTTCCGCAGCGCCTCTACGACCTCTGTGCGTGCACGCGCCTCGCACCAGATGATGTCGCCCTCCGCGTGGATGCGAGTGGCTGACACGGCCTCGACTGCCGTCATGCCGAAGTCGACGACGTTGGTGAATGCTTGCGTCAATGCACTCAGGATGGCGTTACCACCGGGTGCGCCAAAAGCCATTGCCAGGTTCCCATCCTTGAATGCCATGCTCGGCATCATCAGGTGGAGTCGGGCCTTGCGCGGCGCAATGGAACTTGCGCGGTCTGGCCTCGGGTCGAACCGGTTCATGCCGTTGTTGTACATGAAGCCGAGTCCAGGTGTTATCACGCCCGAGATGTTGCCGAGACTGTGGGTGATCGACGCAACGTTGCCGTCCGTGTCGACCACGGTCAGGTGCGTCGTGTCTGGCTCTTCGCCCTGAGGCATGCGTCCGCCCGTTGTGCCGTTCTGTACGGCTGCGCGAAGTTCGTCTGCCCGGGACTTCGACAGGAGCAGCTCAAGGGGCTCTTGGCCGATCACCTCCGGGTCGCCGAGGTAGTCGATGCGATCCTGGTTGACCAATTGGAGAGTTGGCGCAAGGGCCGAGAGGTGTTCGATGCTGCCATGGCTCATTGAATCCAGCCCCATGCCTCCGACCACGTTGAGCGCCTCGATCAAGAGTGGCCCGGCACCCGGTGCCGAGGTTGTATAGACCTGGTAGTCCCGGTAGGTGGTGGAGAGAGGTGCGTACTCTGTTGGCCTGTACTCTGCCAGGTCGGCTGCTGTGACGAAGGAGCCGTTGCGCTGCAGGTCGTCGGCGATGGCCCCGGCCAATTCGCCACGGTAGATGTCGTCCGCACCGCTAGCGGCCAATCGCTCCAATGTGGCGGCGTAGTCCGGGTTGCGGATGATGGCCCCCTCCATGTGCGCTTCGCCGTCCGGCGTCAGGAATATCTCCGAGGAGGGGCCGTTGGCGGCGATTCGCGTGAATGAGTCGGGTTCGTGAGGATTGAGGCTTGGAGTGGTCATGGAGATGCTCAGGTCGGGACTCACCCTAAAGCCTCGCTTTGCAACTTCTATGGCGGGTTGTAGCAGATCGTTCCAGGGCATGGTGCAGTAGCGGGCCTGCATTTCGCCCAGGACCGCGACAGCACCGGGGGTGCATATCGACGTGTAGCCCATGGTACTTCTGCGGTCCTCGAACAGGCTGGTGCCGGAGATCGCGGCTTCTCCGAGATAGTCCTCTGCCCACATGTCTTCGGTCGCCAGTGAGCCTGCGCGCATGCAGCCATCGATGACCAGGTGGTCTCCTGTGTGGCCCGTGTACAGATTTGCGGTCATCATTCCAGCGACACCGCAGCTGTAGGGCAGGGTGATCATCTGCACAAAGGCAGTGGCCACCGCAGCGTCGAAGGCGTTGCCTCCCGCTTCCAGTACCCTGGCTCCCGCCTCGGCTGCACTTGGATCGACGCAGACAACGATTCCTCGCATTGATCTTCTCCATAATCCGGGGACTTGAGTTACGGCATGGTGCGCGATTCTACGATCACGGGCAGACTACCTAAAGGGCTCGGCGGAGTCCTGGGGCTCGTATCCGAGTACCTTGCGAGGATGCTCAATGTCGCGGTAGCCCCACCGGTTGTTTGAAGTGGCGAAGAATATGTCGTACGCAAGGTCTTCGGGTGCCTCGACGCATAATTGCAGGAACTGGGCGATGTCCCTGTGGCTCAGGTAGCGCGAGAACTCGCCGGGGCTTTCAGGCCTGTTCGCCTCGTAGACGCGGCCGATACGGACGCACAGCACCGACATGTCGTAGGCGTCAGAGTAGTGGCGTCCCAGCGCCTGGCCCCACACCTTGGTAGTCCCGTAGACCCCGTTGGGCCAGGTCGTGTCGTGGGTGATTCTTTCATAGTTTTCCGGTACCTGGTCATAGATGCCTTCTGCGATGGCGTCGTAGGGGGCGATGCGTTCGAAGCCCCCGGCGGCCGCGCCACTGCTGGCGAACACCACTCGCTTGACCCCGGCGAGATGCGAAGCCTCGTGGACGTTGGACGCGCCAATGAGGTTCCCTGACAGGTGGCCGTCAAAGTCCGCGCCCGCAGGTGGGCGGTGGGTAGCCTGTCGTGCTCCTGGCAGTACATCGATATCTCCTCAGGTGATGTCTGGATCAGCCCCCAGTCGAAGTACACCGCAAGCTCGTGCCAGTTCGCCATGCCGGGGCCGGGACGTATGAACGCCTCCATGAAAGGTGGGGTCGAAATTAA
>Ga0302135_10001054_pt1 | contig 16521 bp, 35 predicted proteins | sample CBN3_surface_MG_FD_203119 | JGI IMG/M metagenome (GOLD analysis project Ga0302135, IMG submission 203119) | Marine microbial communities from Western Arctic Ocean, Canada - CBN3_32.1 | ecosystem: Environmental > Aquatic > Marine > Oceanic | place: Canada: Western Arctic Ocean | collected...
TTCTACGTCACATTATCATAGAGGTAGTTCACCTACAAATGCTGTTGAAATGATTTGCGTAGGTGCATTAGCCGCAGACAATTTCTATGATGAAAAAGTTAATTTTAGCGAGTCAGGGCCACGTGTTGACATTTACGCCCCTGGTGATGGTATTATGGGAGCATATGCAAACAAGTCTTATAATACCCCAGCAGTACAAGATTCGAGAAACTCAACATATTATTTAAACAAGATATCTGGAACAAGTCAAGCAACTCCTCAGGTTGCTGGAGTGATGTGTTTATTTGCACAACTGGATACGACTATTACGAAGACACAGATGGTAGAACAACTATATAAGTATGCATTAGTAGACGTCATGGAAGAAGGAACTAACGGATCTACAGACTATAGTAATACAAAAGGACTTCAAGGAGGTCCAAATTATGTATTACAAAACCCGTATATTAATCCCGACCGTGGCGGCATATCAAGTACATAAAGGAGTTCAGTAATGGGCAAAAGAATTATAGAAGGAACAGATCCTAAGAAGGATAAAGGTAAAAGAAAAATTTACTCTCACAAACCTCAAAGAGCAAATCCAGAAGATGTTCAGTTTAATGAATTAACTCGTAAGTGGGAAATTAGACATAAAGAGAATACATAATGGAAGTACTAGAGCCTGAACATTATATTAGAATAAGAATATCGAGAGAACTTACTGACACAGAAGTAAGCCAGCTTACAAGTATTATTGAAAGTAATATTGGCGATATGTTGATAAATGACGAAGTCATTTATCACTTAAACGTTCACGGTGATATGCATTGTTATGTGTTTGAGATTGACCAAGATTTAACTGTTCTTAACTTTGGTGTCAAGAGCGGAGACGAAATAAGTATGGCAATCGACGAATGGCTTCCTTTAGAAGACTTATGGGAAATAGAAACAAGTCTACCTGAAATGACTATTGAAGTCACTGAGGAAATGACAGAGCAACAAATATTTGAAAGAGCTACAATGACAGCTAAAACGTTGTTGCATTAAATAATTATTGGAAGTAAGAAACATGTTTAAGATAAAACAAGTAGTACAAACACAAGAAGAATCAGAAAAGACATACATTTTACCAAAGCTAATATGGTATCCCTCAGTAATTAGAAATGAAATAGTTCCGTTGTGTCAAGGTAGAGTCTTTGATAGAACAGAGTCAATTGATCTTGGCTTCAAGCAAAAGATCTTATCACCAATCCCAGAATTTAAATATACCTCAAAAACATTTTCAGAGGAATGCGGAATTCGTGCTATTGAAATTGCTCAAATGGCAAAGGACCAAGGAAAGAAAATATTAGTAACTTGTTCAGGCGGCATGGACAGTACTTCAGTTATTGCGGCATTTATGATGTATACTGACGCAGAGATAGAACTAACTTATTCACAGTCAGCTATTGATGAATGGCCAGAATTCCACGCATACTGTCTAAAACATCCACGTATTACAAGATATATTTCATTTGTTAACATGCCATTTTTATTAGAGGCACTTGCTTTAGAAGATGATCATATTATTATTACTGGAGACCCTGGAGACTTAATATTTGGATCCAAGTTATACAGAGAAGATCAAACAGTTTGGCTACCAGATGGAACAACTGGTGACTGGCAAATGGATCATTGGGCTAAGCCTTGGGAAGGAGTTCCTGCACATCACAGAGATTTATTACAACCTATTGTTGATAAATGTCCAGTAGATATTGAAAACAATTATGATTTGACTTGGTGGCTTGGATTCTGTATGAAGTTTCAACTTACTGAAACTCGACTATATATGGCCGCTAGGAAATACGTTAATATTGTTAATTTCTTTACTTCTGATAACATTCAAAACTGGTCAATGTCTAATTCTTATGCAGTTAAATGCCCTAATAATGATTGGGACAATTTGAAATATGAAGCAAAGAAACATTTGCATCTATGGTTTCCAGATGAAACAGTTTGGGCTCAAGTTAAAAGAGATAGTTTAAAAAGTGTATGGACTGGAGCTATGCATAAGATGTTATATGATTGGGTAATAACACTATCTGCTGAAAAGAAACTTGCTATAACTAACTCACACATTGAAAGAGGTCTTTTTGTAGGTGTACGATTTGATGAGGAATGTCAAAAGACAATAGATGGATATGATCATGAAACACAAATGATAACAATTCCACAAGAACTTACCATTCGGGGCGAAGGTGGCATAGAGGTTGAGGGAATGAAAGATGCTGAATCTTTGTTTTTTATAAGAGGACAGATGTTTCCTGTTTCACATATTACTTCAGACTATGAGTTTGAAAATTGGCCTAGACATAAGATAATGCATCGGGTATGGCAACATGTTAAATTAAACGGGGGATACTAATTGCTTAATAAAATAAAATTTAAGCATTTAGAGGAAGTGAATGCAACTTATTTAGAACATATGATCTTTGCATTAAGGGAAGTGTTCTATATGATGTTAGCAAGTTTAGCACTAATAGTACATGCAATAGTTCCGTGCGTATTTAATAACATGTACAGCAACTTTATTAAACAAACTGGAAAACGTATAAATTCCTTTATCCAAAAATAAGAGTAACATTTATAGAACATAAGTCATAAATTAAAATGAGTAGTTAAATGATTAATTATTCAACCTTACAATTTTTTGAGAAGAATTACTGTGGACTGTCAACGAGAATTAATATCCGACCTAGGATATTCACCTAGAGAAGGATGGAATGATTTTATACAAAAAGAATTTGAACTATGGTATAGGTTTGATGAAGACATAACAAGATTTGTTTTTAGAGCAGAACCTAAACACCAAAACTCAGCTGGTATATTACACGGTGGTGTATTAGCCGCTTACCTAGATCACTGTATGGGTGGTGCTTGTTTTAATTTAAGCGGCGGCAAGACGGGTTTTACGCTACAATTTGCAATCCAATATCTAAAAATATGCAAAACTAACCGATGGATATTTGCTAAAGTTGAAAAACAAGCAGGATCGGCTAACACTCATTATCAGTTAAAAGCCGAAGCACGAGTAAATGCAGAAGAAGGTAATTTAATTGCTGAAGCTCAAGGTACATTCATAATTTCAAAAAATGATGCTAAGAAAGGAAATTTTAGATAATGGATTTAATAAATGTAATAATGCTGATAGTCATAGGAGTTAGTGTTGTTATAATAGCTTTATGGGCTAATAAACAGTTAGAACGATCATTAGACTGGCTTGATGCTGAGAAGATGTGGTGTCCAGAAAGTAATAATAAAAAGCGATCAAAAAAAGAGAGTAAGGTTTAACTTACTCTCTTTTAATTTATAAAGTTAGACGGTTATCTCATTTGTTTCCATAGTTTGTGTTCGATTCTCAATAGTTTCTGTAACCCCTTTATTTTGGTTGAATTGGATTCTATTTTCTGCATTGGCTAATAGAGTCGCGTCTTCTAACCATTCCACTTTTGATTCTACTGTATCAAATGTTAGAGTTTTTGTCACGATACTATCTGCTTCCGTTTTCGTTTCGGTCATTTTACCAGTATCTTGGTATGTAGTTTTAATATATTCCTTAATTTCTACAGGAGTAATATATGTGTTCTCTACAGTGGCCGCTGTAAATTTCATAATAATGTCTTTTCTCATAATAATTATTTCCTTTTCACGTGAAAAAGAACAACTTCGTAGTTGAACTTATGTCCATATTTAGTGTTTTATGTAATTTTTCCAGTAATTCAAGGCAATTTGCTTCATCCATGCAAAAAACGCAATACAGCCTATACGCATCGTACGGCTTATAAGGCTAGCTTTTTGTGCATTGCAGTATAAATACAAGTGTTAAACAAAGCGACTTCAGCTTAGAAAAAATGAATGACACAGGGAAAGACTTGGGCATGCTCATGCCATAAAAGTAGATGACGGGGTCCAAAGGACCTTGACACTGGCAAAGACCGGGGTATTGCTTTCCTCAAGCATCAAATTAAAATTAAAGTTTCTGTTAGACAAGAGGTCTGACAAGAGCTATGATATTGACATATTGAAACGGAACTATTACTATGATTAAAAGTATATTAAATTGGCTTGCTACAAGAGCAACTGTCCAAAGTAGAGATGAAGAACTAGAAAGATTTTGTCGTGCAGAGTACGGCAACGAATGGATGTCTGCATATTCAAGTATGCGTGACATTCGAACCCAACCAACCACCAAAATAAGGATTTATTAAAATGAGTACCATGTTATACAGAGGCCATGTTATCGCTTGCGATTTTTGTGATAAAATTGTTAAAGCATTAAAAGTAAGTTATACAGTAGTATCAAACTTCGTAACCGATATGGGTTATGCAAGAGCCGCCGCAGAATTATCTAGGCAAGGTTTTTTTGAAGAAGCAAAATATCTTATGCTTAGTCGTCATAATGTTGATGTAAAGAAGGAAGTAGTATGATTATTAGATTTTTAAAAGCATTCCTTAATTCAGGAATTAAATCACGTGAAATTACTGCGGCTCGTTACATAGATAGAATGAAAGCTGAAAACATTATTGGCTAAATAGAAGTATGAAAATACAAGACTTAGATCCTATATTACAAGAAGCTGGTGGATACGTTGCCCGCAATGCTAAAGAGGCCGCCGATCCTAGATGGTCTATGAGTATTGGTGGTGACGTTACTACCCATACTATGCGTAATATGATGAAAGCATTCTATCCAAGTCCTCCTCAAAAGGGAGAAAAACAAACAGTAGTAAAAGAATCTAAAGTAGATATGTGCCCTGAAGCATGTTGCGGAAAGCCAGTAACAGAGTGCAAGTGTGGTGCTGAATGTGAACATTGTGATTGTTTTGAAGTAAACAATAAAGTAAATGCTAACAATCGTAACTACGGCATGAGAAAAGCATCTGGTCAAGGAGATAACCCAATGATGGCAGAGAAAAGACCTGATCATGAGGTTGAGATGGGCTCAGAGCTAACGGAATCAGACACGCCCGGTTTTGATATGATTAATAGAATATTTGATAGCCTAACTGATGATGAAAAGGTTGATATACAGCGACAACTAACTGTAAAGGTTAGAGGCATTAGTGTTCCTCCAATTGGCGGTGGACTTGGAAAATTAAAAGATAGAAATCCTAATGATAAAGATATTGCTGATATGCCTTTATCTCAATTAAAGAAGTCGTATAGTGGTGTTGTTGAAGTCGCAGGACCAAAAGATTGTTGGGACGGTTATAAGAAAGACGGTACACAAGCAGGTACTGGTAAGAACAAAGGCAAACGTGTTAATAAGTGCGTTAAAGAAGAAGAAATTACTTTAGAAGATGATGAGAACTTCCATGATGTATTTGGGCAAGTAGCATATAGTATCGACGAAAATGATTTATTTGAAGCAGAATATCAAGGACGTACTGTTAAATTAAACAAGCCTATGCAAGGTGATGTTAAGAAATCTAAGGTATATGTAAAGAATGACAAAGGTAATGTAATTAAAGTTAACTTTGGACATGGCGGCACCAGTGCTAAAGCAAAAGGTGAGAAGACCATGAGTATTAAGAAAAACAATCCTGCAAGACGTAAGTCCTTCCGTGCAAGGCACAACTGTTCAAATCCAGGGCCAAAGACAAAAGCCCGATATTGGTCCTGTAGAGCTTGGTAACAAGCAATAACCAGTCTATCTGACAAACCATACCCAAATAATATGCTAAATAACTTGCTTAGGAAAAGTAACTGAACCCTAATGCATAACTAAGGAGACTTTAATATGATTAATCCAATTACATGGGTAAAAGATCGCATTATGGAACGTACATCTTGGGATGGAATGGCTCTAATGGCGGTAGGTATTATTGCTTTAATGTTTGCACCACTCGTCAAATTTGCCGCTTATGGCGCAATTATATATGGTGTTTGGACACTATGGAAAAAAGAGAAGTAAGTTAAAAACTTAGCAACGAAAGTAAAGGAGATTAAAATGACAACAAAAGCCTTAAAAGAAGGAATGGGCAGTATTAATGTTGAGGAAACAGTTAGTATTGATAGGATTCGTAAACTTGCAGGAATTGCAAATGGTATTGAAAATTCCATTGGGCAAGAAGTAACACATACCTCTCTTAATCCAGAGGCTAATGTTGAAGAAGCAGTAGGTTCTCATGCAGATCCAATTTTGGATTTATGTGATGAAGTAGGTTGTGATCCAGATCATCCAGTTTTAGCTGATCTAATTAGATATTTAGATGGTGATACTATTGCAGACTTTGTAAAAGAGTTCCGTAGTAATCATGAATACGATAACGGACTTGAATTTGAATCATCAGAAATAGAATCAGGACAAGAATAGGTTAAATTAAAGATTGACTTTATATTGGGTAGTGTGTATAATAACATTTATAAAATGCACTACCCAATATTTTTACTAAACGAACATTATTAACTAAGATAATACTATCGACAACATGAGAATATTAACAAAGGAGATAGAGTTCGACTTAATAAAGCTAAGAAGCTTGGTCGACATAACGAGGAAGAGGTTACTATAAACTACCATGCATGCTATAACAATTAGAAATCCAATATCACAGGGGGTCCGATTCGGAGCCGTTATTGGTATTTTGTTGGTAATGTCTGGGTGTGCGTCATTCCAGGATAAAATAGATAACTTTTGGTTAGCAAGATGGGACCCAACCGAAGCACGGTATGTCGCCGCGTTGAAAGTACAAGCCCAAGATTTGTTTTATGTTTGCGATACAAAAAGATTTACACAAGATCAACGTGTACAAGCAATAAGCGAAGTTAACACAGAAGCCAACAGATTTCTTGCTTACAGCGAGACTCTACCTGATGACAACAGGCCTGTAATTAGAGTCGCTAAGAATATTCAAGATTCAAGTAAGGAATTTTATAACAGGGCACTAAAGCCCAAAATGAGTAAGCTCTATTGTGAGAATAAAGCGTCATTTATTATTAATATGGCACACCAGGCGCAACGAGTAATACAGAAGAAGAGACTACCTGGGTCAACATTTTAGGAACAGAACATGGTAAGTAGAGATGATTTAATCAAAGTAATACATGAGATTGCAAATGAAAACCCTAAGTGGGGCGAAAACATTGCGGCCTTAGTAACAGGTTTTGAGAATGATGAGATATCGTTTGATGAACTTAAAGAACTTGTAACTGATTACAAAAGACAATTAGAAAACGAAGATGCAATTAATGAAGTTGAATTGCGTGGTAAATGCGAAGTTGCATTAGAAGCATTAATGTCATTAGCAGGAGCGGCACTTTAATTAATGAAAGTATACGACTTAGATAAAGAGTTACAGAAGCTCAAAGAACTTGCAGGCATTGTAGATACATCTGGGCGTAAAGACAGCTCAAACCCTCAGTCAAGTCCATTAACGTATGGCGGCACTGAAAGAGCTGAATACATGCGAAAGCATAATATACTACCAGGTACAGATGAATGGTTTAAATTATGGTTTGCACGAGAGGCTCTAACTGGTGAAGATAGATTCCCACGAGACAACAAATAGAAAGTACCATGCGGTAGTACTAGGCGGCATTTTACGAGACTACGCAGGGCGACCTTTAGGACCTTATAGACTTAGGTCAGCATGCAAAAGAAAAGGTTTTGAAATAAAAGTAATTGACTTTGCATGGCAATTAACTTCAGACAGATTATTAAATATACTATCAGCATACATTACAAAAGAAACGTTAGTACTAGGCATATCTAATGTTTGGCTTTCAACGTCTAAGGAAGTTAATGATAAAGAAAGTTTAGTCAACAGATGGATTGTCCCTTCATTCTGGAAACAATTTAAGATTAGATTCCCTTGGTGTAAGATAGTTATTGGTGGAACTAAACCAACCTTAGTGCAAGGAGCAGAGCTATTAAAACCATATGCTGAATGGTGGCTTACAGGCTTTTCAGATATTGCATTTCCAAAACTGCTACAACACTTACAGGGAAATAACCCAGACTTAGTTTACAGAACTGATGCAGATTCTACTAAAATTATACAAAGTGATACACATTATAAAGTATCAGACATGGATGAACTTGAGACCTTCTATGAAGCAGAGGATAGATTTAAAGATTTTCAGCCATTACCGTTAGAGGTAAGCAGAGGTTGTATTTTTAAATGTGCATTTTGTTCTCATCCGTTCTTAGGAAAGAAATCATACGATTACATACGATCCCCCGAATCACTAGCTAGGGAATTAAAAAGAAATTACAACCTGTTTGGCACAACTAGATACTTTATTACAGATGATACATTCAATGATAGCATTGAGAAATTAGATCGACTAGAACGTGCAATAGACCTAAGCGGAATACCTGACTTTAATTTTGTCTGTTATATTAGAGCAGAATTAATAGCCTCAACTCCTGCAATGATACCTATTCTTAAACGTTTAGGTTGCAAAGGAGGAACAGTTGGCATTGAGAGCATGAACAACTATGCTAGAAGAATTATTGGCAAAGGAATGGATATTGAGAGAGTATTAGATTCACTTGCAAAATTTAAAGCTGAAACTGGAGTAAGACTACACACTGGAATGATTGTAGGATTGCCAGGAGATCAAGCCGAAGACGCTATTAAATGGCACGAAAGATTTATAGCTGATGATATCTTTAGTGATTGGACATTCCAGCAATTAGGATTAATATTTACCGATGAAGGTGAAGGATTAAGTTTATTTGAAAAGAATCCCGGAAAGTTCGGGTATTCTCTAAGCGTACCTAAGAATGATCTTACTAATCAACCTAGAAGTAGAGGCTGGATAAATGATGTTGGTGCAACTGAAAAAGAATGCAAGGTGGCCGCAGAAGAGATCTCAAAGTTATCTGAGTTTACATGTAAGGTAGGTGGATTTGGGGTTGGTGATGCTTGGTATCACGGAGTTACTGATAAAGAAATCCTTACCTTACCAAAAAACCAATTAAGGTTAGGACGCAGAGGAATAGAATCAGGTATTATTAGGGCTAAGGAAAGCGAACTTGAAGCAAGAAAGATAACTACTAGACAAGTTAAGAAGTAGGCTTGTTAACCACAATATAGGAACCAAAACTATGTCAAAGAAATACACATGTTCGGGCGTCGATACTTCTATTATTTCATCATTAAAATTTATCATGCAAGGTTGGAAAGACTGCCATCCTATTGATCCTCACACCAAAGCAACATTTGAATGGATGAGCAATTACATTCAATGTGTTGAGAACGGTCAGACTACGGAAAGTGTTCCAAATATTAAACCACCAACGATTATTCCGTTAGAAAATAGAGATGTTAGATTTTTAGCTAACAATGATGATGCTTTAAAGAAAGTAGCTGTTTCTGGATAAGAATTAAACTGTTATAAGGGGCTTAAACCGCCCCTTATACCACCTGCTAACCATCTACAGTACTAATACAGCTTACCTAGTACATTTGGCTTACTTTACAAAATCCACACTTAAACCACCTTAAAATCGCTTACTACGGCACCGCTAGACGCATGTTTTTTAACATAAAAAATAAATATGCAGAAATAGGTTGACTTTAGCTTCATATCCGTGTATATTATAGAGACAATAAGGAATTAGATAGGAGATTACAAATGGGAATGTCAAGTTATGTTTTAGATCTAGAAACTGAATTCTTTGAAATTGCAAATAACAAGATTGGTGAAAGTGATAGTCTAGGACAGTTTCTAGCAAGCATGGGTCAATATTTTAATATGCTTACTTCAACCCAAGATGAAACAGAAGACATGCTTGGTGAATTTTGGAACGATTTTTGGAGTAGTAAACAGTAAACAACTTATTCACTTTTGGTATGCGGGCGTGGCGGAATAGGTAGACGCAACAGACTTAAAATCTGTTATCTGTATAGGTGTGTGGGTTCGAGTCCCTCCGCCCGCACCAAGAGTAAATGTTTCTTTGATGGTCCTGTAGTTTAACGGTAAAACAGCGGGTTTATACTCCGTAGCAATAGATAATTGGCTAATCTCGGTTCGACTCCGGGCAGGACTACCAAATTTAATGTTTTTAAGTGATAATGAAGCATAATATAACTTGGTTGGTAAATAAAAGTAAGCAAACACAAGCAAGAAATTCGCAAGTTGGGAGAAGGCGCCAACAAGTTCGTCTAATTTATTAGGCGGTTTTTTTTGACCAAATTTCCATATTAGGGGTTGACTTCTATCCAAAAAGGTGTTACTATAATAGTATTCACAATAAGGAGTACGACATGTATTATTATAATGTTTATGCTGGTACCAAACATATTGATTTAGTTCGTGCAATTAGCGAACAAGATGCTATTAATCAGGTGTACATGAAGTTTGGTGGTGCTAGTAGATACACAGGATATAGTGCCGATAATTTTGTTGCAATCCGAGCATAAAAAGGTTGACCCTAAGGACCTTTTAGTGTTATAATAAGTTATAGTTAAACAACTTGAGGTAATTATTAAAATGTCTACATACACCACACAACAACAACTTTTTCTGTTCCTAGGCGAGATTACCATTAACCCTAACGTTCCTGCAAGTGTGCAAGAGGACGCCTTAGCGTTACAAGCAAAAATGGGAGATTATGCTAGTATGCAACTGCCTTACCACCCCAGCGAGGAGGAATTTGTAGCAGTTTATACTAACACAGCAAAAAAGCACCCCTGTGCTACTCTTAATCCCAAGCAATATATGTACACACACAAGGATTAAAATCCACTTGTTGACTAAATTAATTTGATATTTTGGCAAGAAAAAGGTTGACCCTAAGGACCTTTTAGTGTTATAATACATTATAATTAGAATTAACAAACAAAGAGGTAGTTTTATGTTATATCAAATTTTTGCAAAGAGCCGTGAAACAGGAAATTATTTAGAAGAGCCTTTTTACTTAAATGTTCCTGAAGATACTGCTGATGCCGCTTTTGAACTTGCAGATAAATTATTTTCTAACTTTTTACAAATTAAATCAGTTTACGGAGAAGGAGAGTTTATTTTTTCAAAAATTGGAACTCCTCCCCCGTATCAAAGACATGATGCTGTTGCCGATTCAATTGACTGGACGGTAGCATCATAAAGGACGTGGTGTTGATAGCACCTAGTAGGGGATAGCAGACCCTACGACGAGAAGGGAGGTAACACTCTCAAAACCAAGGCTCGATGGCAGTAGCCCGGCTAGGAACAAGTCGTTAGATAGATATGCGATGCTGGTAAACCTGCTCAATACGAAAGCTGAGTTAGACCAGGGGGCATTTATGCTTTTGAAGTTGAGTCTATCAGTTCGTTTAATTTAGTTATAAGTTAGAAAAAGGTTGCTCTTTAGGATAAAAGGCCGTATACTGTATATACAATAAGGAATTAAGGAGAGTTAAATGAGAAATATTCTACTCATCGAAAAGGGCGATAAAACCGTTGTACAATGCACTGACAACGGTAAGGTTATGAAGGCAACGGTAGTGCGTTCAACTGCTGATCAAATTGCAATCACACTTGATGAGAACAAGTCAGTTATGATTACATTGCAAAAGTCAAGTAGGCCTGGTCAGTTTGTTGGTTCTAGTTCTGGTTTAGAATTTGTTGTACAAGTTGATGGAGATAGCTAATGGTAAATGATAAGAACGTAATGAAGCTCTTTATTGTAGTGTTTGTCTTTGCACTTCTAGCAGTTGGATACATTGAAGATCCGTGTACTACAGAAGGTTTAGCAATTGGATGTATGACAAATTGAGGTTGTTTAAAGAATATTGGTTAGTTATTTTAGTTGTTACTGTTGTGGTGTTTGGCGCCCCTATTATAACATTTGTTGCGGAGATGATAACATGAGTATGCATTTAGTTGGTCCGTATATGACGACTACTGTTTACAGTCGTAAGAAATCAAAAGTTAAGAAGAAAACTGCAAAGCAGATTCAGTCTGAACTAAAGCATGAAAAGTATCTTCGTAAAATGGGTGCTCATCCAGATCAACGTTCAATTGTTAAGTCGGTGAAGTGTTACGGTAGCACATCAGATTCCAAACCTGAGGGCCGGGGTTCGACTCCTCGCACCGATGCCAATCCTCCAACGTACGATCCTAGTATGTCTAAGCGAACTCCAAATGTTTACACTGGTACTGAGATAACTGGTATTGCAACTATGCATAAGTCAAACGCAGTACCTGTTCGTGGCAAGAAACAAGCGATTGAAATTGCTAACATGAGGAGAGGTTAGCGTCAAATGAATAATCCTTGGTATGTGTGGATTATGTTAGGCGGAACAGTCATGTTCCTCATATGGGCATTATGGATGAAGATTAATGGATACACTATAGGATGAGTATAGTAGTAATGGCAAGTGGCAAGGGTACTAACTTTGAAGCTATTGTTAAACAAGGGATACCTGTTAGTAAAGTCATCTATAACAAGAAAGATGCCGAAGTTAGACTCCGTGCAGACTGTTTAAAGATTCCTTGTGAGTTTAGCAAAAAGAACTATGAAGATTGTGTTCCGGATGATACTAAATTAGTAGTACTCGCAGGGTTTATGCGACTATTAAGCAAAGAGTTTGTTAATAAATTTAGAGTGATTAATATTCATCCTAGTTTGCTACCAAAGTTTCCTGGATCCAATGCAATAGGACAGGCACTTGATGCTGGCGCCTGTACAACTGGATGTACCGTACATTGGGCAGACGAAGGCATGGATACTGGTAAGATAATATCTCAATTAGGATGTCCTGTTTATACGTCCGATGATTATGAATCGTTAAGCTCTCGTATTCAACAACTAGAACACTATCTATATCCGCAAACAATTAGAAAAATAATGGAATTATGAAAAAGATAATCCATATCAATAAAAATATCATTCAACGTAATGCTAAGAATGGTACACGACTTCCAGTATGTCGTATTGAAATGGATGGAGCAACCTGGTACGGAAGTAAGATTGAAATACTTGGACCAAGTGAAATGATATATAGTCCAGACAAGCCGCGTCCTTGCGGTGCTAAACTTTGGATTGAAACTGAATCTGAAGTTTTTATTCATAACAAAACAACATATAAAGAGATGAAGGAAACAAAATGACATTAGTGTGGCTACTAATTTTAACAGTATGTAGTGCTAACGGTAAGTGCGTTAGTCAAGAGATCGATCAATTTGATGATCATATGGCCTGTACCAATATTAAATTTGAACATGAAAATTTGCCCCAAGATGGTGATTGGAAAACTGTTACATATACATGTAAACTAAAGGATGGAATGCAAACATGAAACCTACTATTGAGTTGGAATGCGAACAAGTTGATGTTATCGTTGTTACGGCACTTAAATCTCAGTTTTCAAGTTTAAAACATGAGCTCAATCTAAGATTGTCAGATGATTATACAGGACCGGGTATCTTTAATAATGATAAAGATGCTGATTGTGCTGAGATTCAAATCCACATGGATGCTGTTGCAAAAGTCCTTTCAGACAATATGACTCTTCAAGATGTTGATGCTTGGAAGTCTGATGAAGACTATTGTATCACCGAGCAAGCCGCAGAAATCGAACGCCTTAGGGCCGCACTACAATTAATCGCGGCTGATGTCACCGGCAACAAACACCACCAAGCACAGTTTCGGCAGGACACGGCATGCGAAGCTTTGGAGACTCCAAATGAATGAAAAGGTAGAGAAATGATTAAACACGAACCCAACAACTGGGTTGTTATTAAAATGGATGGTGATGATCCTCATTACCGAGTCCTTGCAGGATGGAGTGGTGGATATCTTGATGGCGATTCATGGAAAATGAATAGCGGCATCACTTGTGTAGAAGATGATGGCGACTGTTATAACTTCTACGGATCGTCTGGTAGTTGCTATAGTTGTTATAAAGAATCATATTGTATACGAATGAACAATGCTCATATTTGGGCACAATTACAAGAACTACACGGCGACAAAGTTCAGATGCTGGATGAAGAAACGGATTGGCTAAACATGGATTGGATTATTAAATGATTAAACACGAACCACAATTTGATACTGATAAGATTTGCGAACACTATACAGAGATAGAGGGTGTTCCAATTAAGTATGTATGTACCTCTACGTCTATAAAAGAAGGCACAACTGCAAGTGATATCTTTTATCGTGACACGCCACATCCTGAGTTTGGTAACAGGTATTTTGGATTGTTTCGCGATCTTCTGGGTAATATGATGATTACTAACGCTGATATTATTGAAGAATTTAATTTTGGATTAGTTGAAGATGACGATGGTAATTTACAATATAGTTCTCATCGTTGGGATTATAAGCAGTTCGAGAACGGTAATATGATTGACGGTGGACGTTCTTATATCAAATCAAGTATGTGTCCAATTCATATGCATGTAGTTCGTGATGGTGAAATGAAAAATGAAGAAAACATTTAAGATAACTATAATATGAAGACCTGGGAATATTGGTGTAAAGCAATTGGTCGCAAGGCTTACCAAGAGAAAAAGAAAGCAGATAGAGTAGCAATTATTAGAACTATATGGATCCTGCTCAATATAGTAACGTGTCTAGCAATTATAGCAGGTAACGGCCGACTATTCGGCCTTTGGTAAAGGAGAAGAATATGAAGAAAGTATTAATTTTTACAACCACGTTGTTTGTAACTTTTGCAGTGTCAGCTCAAGCGGATGTTAGTGCAAAGATTACGGACCATTATAAGACAGTTGAAAACAGGACACCTCATTATGTAGATGTATGTAATGATGTTAATGTTTCTGGAGATAGATCCGGGGACATGTTAAGAGGAGCTATTATAGGCGGAATTATAGGTAATAATGTTACTAAGAATTTGCCAGATGGCGGAACGGCAGGGGCAATCATTGGAGGACTATTTGGACATTCTAATAGTACTGCAACAGGCGGAACTCAAAGACAATGTCATACCGAAACAAGGTATACAACATCTTCAAGTAGAGTCTACGATTACAGTTTAATGTCGTTTTATTATAATGGTAAGTACCAGAGAGTTAAATTTAGGAAGAACTAAAGACTTAAACAAAGGAAACGATATTATGAATAAGATTATTATTCCAGTAGTGCTAGGTGCGATGCTCGTATCTGGTTGTCAACAAGCAACAATGAGTAAGTCTACAGGCGGCACATTAATTGGTGCTGGTGCAGGTGGGCTACTTGGCTCACAATTTGGAAGCGGTAAAGGAAAACTGATTGGAACCGCTATCGGAGTACTTGGTGGAGCAGTACTTGGCAACAGTGTAGGAACTACACTTGATAAAGCTGATACACATGCCAATACTCCTCACAATCCCGTACCAGTAAGGAGACCTGCTCCAACTGTAATCACTTATAGTGAATGCCTACAATATAAACCAGGTTCAGTTAGGTCTGCATGTGAACGAGGTGTTGCTAAACGTGTAAATGAAGAAACTCAAAAAGCTGAAGATGATGCGTTTAAAAAAGGATATAAAAGAAATTAATTTTTGTTAAATAGTAGTATGGAACAAAAAGGTTTATATACAATACTCAATCAAGACAAGTACACATGTAATTGGCAAAAGATTGACGACATACCTAATATAGAAGAATTACAAAAAACAATACTTGGTATTGCGATTAAAAGAGATATCAATAAAATGACACCTCTAAAACCTTTATTCTTTGATCTTATAAACAATTTTATTCTCTCAAATCCTCACCCAATTTGGAATAACTCAGCATTAAAAAATGGATTACTTTTTATCAGTGAGCCAGAATCAAAACAAGGTTTACATGTTGATGGTTTTGCTGATAGAGTAAACAATATCATAAACTCAAGAACAGGTGCATCTGATATAGCATTAAATATTCCAATTTATAATTGTGGTCAAGGAACTATGCATTGGTACGGAGGTGCCAAATTTTCATTAATAGAAAAAGAAGTAAACCAAGAAAAAATAAAGAAGCACGGAGCTAGGGTCCAAACCCATGACTTCGGGTTAGCCCACAATAAAATGCGAAGCCCGCCACGATCTGGAAGAAAGAAAAAGTTCTTAAAATTAACATGGGAGGGAGAACCAGTAGAAATTGATCATGTGTTAATTGATCAACCTCACCTGGTTAGAATTAATGTTCCTCATCAAACTGCTAATGCATCTACAGATCGAAGAATGATGCTATCTCTGAGATTTGATCCAGAGCTAAAATTTGATATAATATAGAAGGAGTTAATATGATATCATTAAAATTAAGTGATGCTTCAGAAGAGATACCTGTTGCTAATTCGTTGCATAGAAGAGCTCCTTTTATGCAAAGTGGATTACAGCCTAGAGAACCTTATCCAAATTTAATTAAGATAGAACTAACAGAAACCGATACAGACTTATTAATTAAAGACACTTTAGAGGCTTTAGATAATGTAGGTATGTTTGGATATCGACTACGAGGTAAAAGACCAGACGGATCATTAAAAAGTGATACTGGTTATTTAGGAATGGGCTTAACATATAATCCTTTACATATTGATGGAATTGAAACAGATCCACATGAGCAAGTACAAGGAA
>Ga0302135_10001055_pt1 | contig 16498 bp, 11 predicted proteins | sample CBN3_surface_MG_FD_203119 | JGI IMG/M metagenome (GOLD analysis project Ga0302135, IMG submission 203119) | Marine microbial communities from Western Arctic Ocean, Canada - CBN3_32.1 | ecosystem: Environmental > Aquatic > Marine > Oceanic | place: Canada: Western Arctic Ocean | collected...
CCACGTAAACCTCGAAGCCATCCTTGCCGTTCTCTTCCGCGACTATGTCCAGCACGTCCTTGACGCTCTCGCTCGCCTGGTCCAGGTCCCCGGCCATGACCATGGGGATGATCGTCGTGTGCTCGTCTTCAGAAACCAGCGCAGGGTCGCCGATCATGTAGAAATTGACGGCCGACGCCACCGACTTTACCGAATCACGTTCCAGCCCCAGTACGCGCGCCGTTATGTCTTGTACCCTCGCCTTGAAGGCCGCGTCCTCGACCGTCAGCTCGGTGGACTTCACCAGCACGATGTCCTGCACCGGTTTCGGGCCGCGCATTCGCGTCTCAAGCAACTCGTCGGCCCGCATAACGTCGGGGTTATTTGAGAACGAGAACTGGGTCGTCAGGGCGTCGCCTAGAAGCGTGGCGTTCAAAACGAACGCAACAACGATCAACGCAATCCAGATCACGATAGTGACCCAGGGCCGGTTCGCACTGGCGCGGGCGAGTCCCCTGGTCGAGAAATCCATGCTCATCAATTCACCCCTTCAACTGGGCCAAACGTTCGAAGTCGCGTGCAATATCTTATCCTGACGCACGTCTCTGAGCGCACGTCTCTGAGCGCAGGTCTCGCGACGCACGTCCGGGCAACCTGCGTACAGGCTGATAGACTGGTTAAGCTCCCAAAACAGGTGACTCGGGAGTGACTCTGAACGGACATGATGGAGGCCGAAAATGGCTCGTATCGACGGTCGAAGAAACGACCAGCTAAGGCCGATGAAAATGACCACCGGGGCACAGGACTACCCCGAAGGGTCCGTCCTCGTGGAGACCGGGGACACGCGCGTCCTGTGCGCCGTCACCGTCGAAAACGGCGTTCCCGGGTTCCTCCGTGGGCTGGGCAAGGGCTGGGTAACGGCCGAGTACTTCATGCTGCCGCGCTCAACCCTTACTCGCACCCCGCGGTCCAGCATCAACAAGGGCCGCACCAAGGAAATTCAGCGCCTTATTGGCCGGTCGCTCAGGGCCATCATGGACATGGAAGCCCTGGGTGAGCGGACCCTGACCGTGGACTGCGACGTCTTGCAGGCAGACGGGGGCACTCGCACCGCCTCCATTACCGGAGCTTATGTGGCAATGGAGTTGGCTTGCCGCTCGCTCATCGCCAGGGGAGACATCGCGCGCTCCCCCATCACCCAGCCGGTCGCGGCCACAAGCGTTGGCCTGGTAGGAGGCGAAGCGCTACTCGACCTGAACTACCAGGAAGACCACGGGGCGGACGTCGACTTCAACGTCGTGATGACCGAAGACGGACGGTTCGTCGAAGTGCAGGGCTCGGGCGAGGAGGCCGTATTCGACCGTAAGTCGCTGGATGAAGTCCTCGACCTGGCCTCCATAGGGATGGCCCAGCTAATCAAAGAGCAGGCGGCTGTTTTAGAGGCCTAGTCACCGGACACCCTAATTGCCGGGCCCGTAGGGGCCCTACGGGTTTAGAGAGATCCGGCCTGGGTGTCCTGCGGAGGTGCTACAGGGGGCATTACAGGGGGATGAAACAGCGGCGCATCGTCGTTGGTGAGCGGGTGCTCTGCGATCAGCCATGTGTACTCGGCGGCCTCTTTAATGTTGGCTCGTGCCTTTTCGGCTCGCGCCTGACCCCATAGTCGCTGGGCCCTCTCGGTGAGGGCTTCGGTTATCGCATCTTTGCTGTTCATGTCGTGCATCCTACCTCGGCCGGGCCTCGTAGAGCTATGTAGGCCGGTAAACAGGCGCAGACGGCCCGAAAGTCAAATTGACCTGAGCCTACGGCCGCTAATATAATCGTGGGACGGCCTCAGGCCAGCAATTATGTCTAAAAGAACCTACCAGCCAAAGAAACGACGTCGAATGAGAGTGCACGGCTTTCGCTCGAGGATGAGTTCCTCGAGTGGTCGCAACGTACTTCGGCGCCGCATGTTCAAGGGTCGCAAAAAGCTGACCGTCTAGCGGTCGGCGCAGTCTGCGCCCTCGAAATTAATCCTCTTGGACCGCGACCATCGCCTGAAAAAGGCGGCCGATTTCCGCGCTATACGTGAGCGTGGGAAGAATTGGGCCGACCGCCTGCTGGTCGTCGCGGCGAGGCGTCGTGACGGAAATATCGACGCGTTAACGCCCCCCAGTCGCTTCGGCTTCTCGGTGAGCAAGCGCATCGGCAACGCCGTCGTACGAAATCGGACAAAAAGAAGGCTAAGGGCAGCCGTACAGGGCGCGCGGCCCGAAGCGGGATGGGATGTCCTGGTAATTGCCCGCAAAGGGCTTATCGGCTCCGAATACATGGAAATCCAGAGGTCAATGACAGGTCTACTGAAGCGAGCGGGCATCGGCCGATCGCCGAACACACGTACCCCAGCCGGGCCTCAGGCCGGGTCCGGGGCCGAGCCTCACACCGGACAACAGTGAACGGCTCGCAATTCAACAAATGCTACTAACAAAAACAGCCCTGGGCGCGATAAGGCTCTACCAGATACTGCTCTCGCCCTACATTGGCGGCGCATGCAGGCACGACCCGACGTGTTCTAGGTACGCCCACGAGGCCATCACAAAGCACGGCGTCGTCACCGGCATTCGCATCGCGGCCTTTCGCCTGTCCCGCTGCAGGCCGCTGGGAACATCAGGGTACGACCCCGTCCCATGACTAATTTGTCTTTCCCCAAGCTTGGCCTGCTTCCGGCTCTCATGTTGCTCCTCGTTCTAGCGTCGGCTGCATGCGCGGGCGTCGCGAAATCCGAAGGCTGGTCAGGGGGCGTCGTCGTGGACGACATCCTGTACACAGGCTCTATGGACGGCACGTTGCTGGCTGTGGAAATCGCCACCGGCGATCCGGTCTGGGAGTTCTCCAGCCTCCAGGGCGAACAACGTGAGCGTGCGTTCTACGGCGACCCGGTGGTAGTGGACGAAGTAGTCTACGCCGCCGCTTACAACGGTTTCTTGTACGCCATTTCCAACGAAGATGGCTCCAAAATGTGGGAAACCCAGGTCGGACCCGGAGCCGAGCAGCTAGTTGGCGGACCGGGTTACAGCGACGGCGTTCTCGTCGTCGGCTCGTCGGACGGTTCGGTCTACGCCTTCGACTCGGAAAGTGGGACCGAACTTTGGAACTTCCCCACCGACTCAATGGTTTGGACCACACCCCTTGTAAGCGATGGCGTCGTCTACTTCGGGTCCATGGACAAGTACGTGTACGCCGTCTCCCTCAGTGAAGGCCAGGAGATTTGGAAAACGCTCCTTGGCGGGGCCGTCATAGCGCCGCCGGCGAAGTCAGACAACCGGCTATTCGTCGGGGCCTTCGACGGCGTCTTCTACTCCCTCGACGCTTCTACAGGGGCGGAGCTATGGCGGTTCGAAGATGCGGGCGGGTGGTACTGGGCTCGCGCCCTTGTCACCGAAACGGCCGTCTACGCGCCATCTTTGGACGGTCGGATATACGCCCTCACACCTGAACTTGGCGAACTAATCTGGCAGGGGCCAGAAAATCCCGACGGCCCCATAATCGGCTCCCCCGCGGCCGTCAAAAACGTATTGGTCTTCGCCTCGGAAGGCGGTACGTTGTGGACCGCCTCCCTCGCCGACGGCACCAAGCAGCGTCAGTGCGAAATCGATGAAAACCTCAAAACCAACGTGGTGGCGGCCGACGACTCCATATTCCTGGGAGCGTGGGACCATACCGTCCGCGCATTTGAGATGAATCAGTTCGGCGTGCTCAATACGAGATGGGTCTACAAGACCGACCGTGAAATGTCCGAAAACCCTGTAAATGACGTGTCGTCGTGCTAACGGCTAAAGTGACACCGAATACTGGCGCCCGGGGCCACCACTCATCGTGCGCGCGAACAGCGCAGCACCAAATAGCGCGACGGTTAGTAGCGGCCAACCTAATAGCGCAACACTGGGCAAAAGGCTAAATGGAATTTATAGGCGACATTTGGAACGCAGCGATCATCCGCCCGATGATCAACAGCCTCGTGCTGCTGTACTACGTTGCCTTCTCCAACTTCGGGGTGGCGATCATCCTGTTCACCCTCATCATCCGCGCTGCGCTGATCCCCATGACGATCAAGCAGGCCCGCCAGATGAAGGCCATGCAGTCCATCCAGCCCAAGCTAAAGGCACTGCAAGAGCGGTACAAAAACGACAAACAAAAAGCTTCACAGGAAACCATGAAGCTGTACCGGGAGCAGGGGGTAAACCCACTCGGCTGCCTCGGTCCCATGTTCATCCAGTTCCCCATCTGGATCGGCCTTTACCGGGCCATCACCCAGACCCTGCCGTCCACACCCGAGCAACTCGTCGGGTTGTCCGACAAGTTCTACACCTGGTTGCCGCTGGCCCACCAGTCGGTGCCGCTCAACGGCGGCTTCCTCTGGATGGACCTGGCCTTCCCGGACCCTAGCAAGATAATCATGCCTGTCATGGTCGGCGTCTCCATGTTCGTCATGCAGAAAATGACGACCATGCCGTCCGCCTCCGAACAGCAGGCCTCGACCAACAAAATGCTGCTGTGGATGATGCCCGTAATGTTCGGGTTCTTCACACTGAACTTCCCCGCAGGTCTGGCGGTCTACTGGGTAGTTTCCAACGTAATAGGTGTAGTGATACAGGGTTTCGTGACCGGGTGGGACCCGATTAAGAACCTGCTCAAATTCCAGGGAGTAAACCAACCCGCACCGGCGGCCGCGATAGCGGCATCGGGCGACGAGGAGGCCGCAAGTGGAGCAAGTGGAGAGGGAGTCGATAGAGACTTCAGCGAAGACAGTAGAGGAAGCGATAGAGCTAGGCCTAAGGGAGCTAGACGCCGATCGAGACGAGGTAGAAATAGACGTCGTTAGCAAGGGGAAATCCTCCATCCTGGGCATCGGCGGTGAGCCAGCCCGGGTGCGAGTAACCCTCCTCGACTTCGAAGAAGACGAAACCGGCGGCGACGTGGTAAAGGTCGTTTCCAAGGTCCTAAACACCCTCCTCGAACTTATGGACGTGGACGCCGTTGCCAGCCTTAAGGCGGCGCACGGGGGCCACGATAGCGGGCCCGTTTTCGACGTCGACGGCGACGACTCTGGCCTGCTCATTGGGCGCAAGGGCGAGAGCCTCAAGGCCATACAGTTTCTGGTCAACTTCATCTCCACCGTCGAGCTGGGCGAGAGGCCCAACGCGGTGGTAGACGTCTCGGGCTACCAGGAGCGCCGCGACGACGCCCTGTACAACATCGCCCGAAACGCAGCCCAGCGAGTCGCCCGCACGGGCCGGTCGGTGACGTTGGACCCAATGAGCCCGTACGAGCGCAGGCTCATCCACCTGGCCCTGTCAGGAAACGAGCGGGTGGTCACCCAGAGCACGGGCGAAGGCATGGACCGTCAGGTCGTCATCAGCCCGTCCGACGAAGAGCCCTACTAGCGCCTCTCGTCTCTCTAATCTCGCTAACTCCATAGCGCCATAGCGTCGCCGTACTAGGGGCAGCCGCGCGCGACCTTGGTATCCTGTCGCAATGCCTTTCACCCGCATTAGCCTGGACGTCGCCGGTCCTGTAGCTATCGTGACCCTGGTCGGGTCTGAAGCTGGTAACCACGTAGACGAGCTTATGGCCGCCGAACTGCGGGAGGCGCTCACCGAACTGGACGACGACCGTTCGGTACGGGCCATGGTGCTCACAGGTAACGGCCCCGACTTCTGTCGCGGATCCGTCCTGGAAAGTCGGCCTTCTGGCGAACAGATCGCTTCACACGCTGTGGCCTCCGTAGTCGCAGCAGTGGGCAAGGCCACCGTCGCAGCAATCGAAGGCGACGCGCTGGGCCAGGGCCTCGAATTGGCGCTGGCCTGCGACCTGCGCATAGCCGGGGCCACGGCTCGTTTCGGCCTCACCCAGCCCGACGCTGCGGGCATACCGTGGGACGGCGGCACCCAGCGACTGCCCCGGCTTATTGGCCGGTCGCGAGCGTTGGAAATGGCCCTACTAGCCCGAAAAGTCGATGCACAAGAGGCCGTCGCAATAGGCCTGATAGCCGAAGTTACGGAGCCCGGACAGGCGCTGCCACATGCAATCAAAGCCGGTGAGGTCATCGCCACGCACGGACCGGTGGCCGTTCGCTACTTGAAAGAGGCCGTGTACAAGGGCGCAGACCTGGCGCTCGACCAGGCCATGCGACTGGAAGTCGACCTGGCCACGTTGCTGCACTCCACCACCGACCGCGCCGAGGGCCTCAGCGCATTCGCCGAGAAGCGGAAACCGGAGTTTCTCGGTGAGTGACTCGACCATTCTCTACAGCGTGGACGGCCCGGTCGCCCGCCTAACGCTGAATCGGCCTACCCGCATCAACGCCCTGAGCCTGGCCATGCGGGACGACCTGCATGAAGCCCTAAGTTCGTTTCGGGACGACCCTGCATTAAGAGTTGCAGTCATCAGTGGCGCTGGTGAGCGAGGCTTCTGCGCAGGTGCGGACCTCATCGAATTTGGCACCGCCCCCTCCCAGGACGTCGCCCGCCGTACCAGGCAGCGGCGCGACCTGTGGGGTCTGCTGGCCAGCATCCGTAAGCCCCTTGTGGCCGCGCTGCATGGCTACGTCATCGGGGCGGGCGTCGAGATCTCCGGCCTGTGCGATATCCGCGTGGCGTCCCAAGACGCCGTGTTCGCCCTGCCAGAGGTAAGCATCGGGATGATCCCCGGCGCAGGAGGAACCCAGACATTCCCTCGCGCAGTCGGTCTGGGAGCGGGGCTGGCCCGGCTGCTGGCCGAGCGAACGGACCGCATGTCGGCGGGCGAGGCGCTCTCGAGAGGGTTCGTGCACCGGGTTGTGCCGAGGCTCGAACTGGAGGGCGTGGTCAGCGAAATAGCGGCTCACATAGCAAACCGGGACGCCGGGGTGCTGAAAGCCCTCAAGACCGCCGTTCTCGATGGCCTCGACGTTCCCCTGGATGCAGGTCTGAATTTGGAACGACGGCTGGCCCTGAGCCTGTGAACGTCTCCGACTTGCTGTCCATTTCCGGGCAAATCGTTCCCGACCGCGACGCCACCGTGTTGGCAGATCGACGCACCTCCTACGCAGACCTCGACACACGCGCGAGCGCTCTCGCAGCCGGGCTTTCTGGCACCGGGAACGTCAAGCCGGGCGACAGGGCAGCCTGGATAGACGTCAACAGCGACCGCCAGGTAGAGGCATTCTTCGGCATCGCCCGGGCCGACGCCGTTTCGGTGCCATTCAACTACCGGGCACGAGACGACGAGCTCGCCTTCGCCATCGAAGACTCGGGTGCGACCGTACTGTTCGTCGGGCCCAAGTACCTTGGGGCAGTGTGTGAACTGCTCGCATCGCAAGCCGACCGACTGGCCTCTGTGGAAACGCTGGTGGCGATAGACGGCGAGCCGCCCGAGGGCTGGATAGCCTACGAGGCCTTGCTCCAAGACGGAACCGACCCGGTACCGGGCCGAGACGGCGACGACACCGCCATGATCCTCTACACCGCAGGAACGACCGGGCGGCCAAAGGGCGTCATGCTCACCCACGACGCCCTCACGGCGTACCCGTTGGAGAACGTAAACCCAGCCGACCCAGAGTTCGCCCAGCGCACGCTCCTGTCCGTGCCCCTGTACCACGTCGCCGGGGTACAGGTGTTCCTCTCCTCCATCTACGGCGGGCGGACGTTGGTAGTCCAGCCTCAGTTCGACGCAGCCAACTGGCTCAAGCTAGTCGAACAAGAGGGGGTCACCAGGGCGACCGTGGTTCCGACTATGCTCAAAATGGCCATAGAACACCCCGACTTCGCCAGCCGGGACCTTTCGAGCTTGCAGATACTCACCTACGGCGCCGCGCCCATGCCGCACGATGTCATCGAGACGGCCATCGAGCGCTTACCGGGCGTCCGTTTCATCAACGCCTTCGGTCAAACAGAGACCGGCGCGACCATAACGGCTCTTCCCCCGGATGACCACGACCTCACCGGCGACCCCGAAGTGGTGGCGAAACGCAAAATTCGGCTCGGCTCCATCGGCCTGCCGCTCGACGATGTCGAGGTCCGGGTTGTCGACGAAGACGGCGAACAGGTGCCAGTCGGCGAGGTGGGCGAGATCGTCGCCCGTGGCCCCCGGCTCATGAAGGGGTACTGGCGTCGAGACGACGCCACGGCCGAGACCATGCATGGTGGATGGCTGCACACCGGCGACCTGGGCCGGGTGGACGGGGATGGCTACGTCTACCTGGCGGGCAGGGCGAAGGACTTCATTAAGCGAGGCGGCGAAATGGTCTCGCCAGAAGAGGTCGAGTCCGTGTTACGCGAGCACGCCTCGGTCGAAGACGCCGCAATAATCGGCGTGCCCGATGCCCACTGGGGCGAGTCCGTTCGAGCCGTCGTAGTGGCAGTGTCAGGAGAGGTAGTTGATGAAGATGAATTGGTGGAGCACTGCCGGGCGAAGCTGGCCAGCTTCAAAAAACCAGAGTCCATCGTGGTCATCGACGAACTGCCCCGCAACGCCCTGGGCAAAGTGCTAAAGCGCGAGCTACGAGAGCGCTTCGGTCAGGATTAGGGTGAAGCTCGGGGCCTAGTCGATCTTCTCGAACCCCGTGTAGGGGTGCAGTACTTCGGGGATGACGATGGAACCGTCGGCCTGCTGTCCGTTTTCTAAGATAGCGATCATTACACGGGGCAGCGCCAGTCCCGAGCCGTTGAGCGTATGCGGGTGCACGGTCTTGGCACCCTTTTCGGGGCGATAGCGAATGGCTGCGCGTCGCGCCTGGAAGTCGTCGCAGTTCGAACAGCTACTCACCTCCAGCCACTCGCCGCTGCCCGGTGCCCACATCTCCACGTCGTAGGTACGCACCGCCGAGAAGCCCAGGTCGCCGGTCGATAGTTCCAGGATGCGATAGGGCAGCCCCAGCCGCTGAATCAGGTCCTCGGCGTCGCCGACCAGGCTCTCCAATTCGGCATCCGAGTCGCCGGGGTGGACGAACTTGTACATCTCCACCTTGTCGAACTGGTGCACCCGCTTTATGCCCCGGGTATCTCGTCCGGCGGCCGACTTCTCTCGTCTGAAGCACGGTGTGTGCGCGACAAACCTGGCGGGAACCACGCCGGGGTCCAATATCTCCCCGGCGTACATACCCGTTATCGGCACCTCGGCCGTGGGGATGAGCCACAGGTCGTCCTCTTCATCGTGGTACATGGTGTCGGCGAACTTCGGCAGGTGCCCAGAGCCCGTCACAGTGTCGGTGCCAACGAGGTACGGCAGGTACAGTTCGGTGTAGCCATGATCGTCTGTGTGCACGTCCAGCATCCACGAGACCAGCGCCCTCTGTAGCCTCGCACCTTTGCCCCTCAGCGCATAGAACCGGGAGCCCGAAATGCGCGCCCCGGCGGGCAGGTCAATGATGCCCAGCCGCTCCCCCAGGTCCCAGTGCGCCACGGCCTCGTAGTCGCGCTCGACAATGTCGCCCCAATCGCGAACGACTACGTTGTCTGATTCATCGGCCCCATCGGGCACCTGTTGACGGGGCAGGTTGGGGATCGCCAGAAGATGCACACGGATCTGCTCTTCCACCTCCCGCGACTCCGCTTCCAGCGCCTTTATTCGGCCGGAAACGCCGCGCATCTCCTCAATCAGGTCTTGTGGAGGCGGCTTGGCCTGCCCAATCTCCTTGCTCACAGCATTGCGGCGGGCGCGCAGCTCGTCGGCCTCACCCTGGATGGCTCGCCGACGAGCGTCCAATTCGAGCACACGATCGATGGGCGCATCCTCACCTCGCCTGTTAAGTGCGAGCTTGACGCCTTCGGGGTCGGAGCGAATCTGGTCAATGTCGAGCAATTGAGCGGGCCTCCAGCTACAGACAGCCAGTATATCGCCGGTCCTAAATTCCGACGTCAATCCTGACGTCCCCTCAACGCCAAATGGGGACCGGCTTGCGGCTGGTACCCGCTTTACGCCGGTGGTCACCCCGATTACGCAGCGACGAATTGGAGTGAGAATGGCGTGGAGGGATCCGTCCCCAATAGGTGACCAAGTGGTATCCAAAGTCACATCAATGATGTCTCGATTCGTCCCGCAGCGGAAGGACGACCCGGACGCCTCTTCTGAGGAGGCCTCTTCCGGGCAGGAGGCCCCCGTGGAAAAGGTCGGGTTATCCGAACGCATTCGGGGCCTGCAGTACGTTCACGCAGTCGCGGGCGTGCTGTTCGCCCTCACGGTGGTGCTCGCCCTTTTCAGGCCTCATCCCGTAGCACTCGTGCTGTTCATGGTCCCGGCGGTAATGTCTGGTCGGCTAGAACTGCGCAAGTCGCTCATGTTCACCGGCGTTGCCCTGGTCATGGCAATCGCCGTCTACTTCGTTACCGAAGGCAGCCTGACGGGCTCGAACGGCGGAGTCACCCTGGTCGCGTTGCTGACGCTAATCATGCTCAGCGGTGTAGGGTCCCCGTGGCTGTTCAAGTACATGGAAGTGCGCAAGTCCGAGAAGGCCGAGTCCCCACAATCCACTGAAGAGGAAGACCAGGCGAAGCGTGACGCAGAAATGCTCAGCGCAGCAGTGCAAGGGGCCGAAGACGACGTGGACATGAACCCTGGCGGGCTCATCGAAGGCCTGCTCACCACCGTGATGGCATCGGTGAAGCGGCTCATCGAATCGCGTCGATCCCCTGAAGAGCCTGAGGAAGAAGATCCCGGCGACGAGGCCGCCCAGCCACCCGGCGCGGCCCCCGAGGCTGAGACTGGGGGCCAGGACCTCGACGAAGATGCCGACGTCGAAGACGAATCAGAGTCTTTTATGGACCAGGTCATGGCCACAGTGGCCAGTCTGAAAGAGCGGTTCCTTCCCGCACCGTCGGAGCCGGACGATGAGGCCGAAGAAGAGACGCCCTCTCTAGAAGGCCTTGCCGAGGCGCTCAACCAAGACGAGTCCGAACAGGCCGAGCCCGGCCAAAGTTCGATACCCGCCGCTCTACTCAAGTTCGGCCTGTTTCTTAGGTCCTACTTCCTGTCGAGCGAAGCCGATGCAGAGCCCGTAGACCCTGAACAGGCAGCGGCCGACGAGCAGGAACAGGCCGAAGCCAGGGAAGAACTTGAGCGCAGCGTCGAGGCCGAGGCCGTCGCCGCCATCGAAGCCGACCCCGGCTCCCTTAGCTCCCCTGGCATGTACGACGCCGTGGCCAGGGCGTTAGCCAGGCTCATACAGTTCGAGAAAGCCACCATTAACGCCGTCGACTCCGAGGCTCGCACCCTGACCGACGTCTTCCAGGGCGGGCTGGAGATAGACGGCCGCCCAATTGGCGATCCATCACCACTGGGGGGCACTTTCAGTGCTTCGGTTATAAGCGCGGGTTCTGGCCTGCTCGTGCAGCCGAAAAAAGAGAAAGAAATAGCCGCCATCTTCCCCTCGCTGGCACCCAATGTGAAGTTGGGCATCCGGTCGTTCATGGCCGTGCCGCTCTTCGCAGATGGCCGGGCCGTGGGAACTTTCCACCTCAGATCTGAAAAGAAGATGGCCTTCTCTAACCAGGACCTGGGCCTGGTGGAACGTGTGGGAGTAGCGCTGGCCGCCGCCATGGCCGGAGTCCCCATTCCGAAAATGGCCCCATCTCCGACCCCCGTCGAGGCCCCAGTAGCGGCCGAACCCCCAATGGTGGCGAATACGGGGAGCCAGCCCCCGGCTGTCGAGGCTTCCCCTCAGGCTCTTGATACCTTGCCTCCACCAGACTCTGCGCCTCCACCAGACTCTGCGCCAGAAAGCCCTGTGCCGGGGCTCGACTACGGTCCCGGCCCCGCGCCGATAGAGGCCGAGCTACCAGTCGCCACCGAGCCCGAGGAGCCGGTCGGACTGTCGATTCAAGAGGTCGAGAAAATCAAAACCGACGCGGTCACCGAGGTAGAGGACCGTTTCACCGGCAAGATCGCCGAGTTGGAGTCCGGCATCGTCCGAGGCCAGGCCCTGGCTACCCTCAGCGCCGCCCTGGCGGTCTCCGATGGGGTCGATGCCATCTACGCCGCCCTAACCAGGGGCATGGCGAACCTCGCCTCTTTCGACGCGGTCGTCGTGTTCGAACTGGACGAAGCCATCAGCAATGCTCGCGTAGTCTTGGCCACCGGACCGGCCATAGAGGGCTGGGGGGTGGGTAGCGCAATTCTGCCGACGGGCAACCCCTTCGAGACGGTCGCTACGAAGAAATCGATATTCGTTTCCTGCGTCGAGCCCGCCGAGTTCGGTGCGGTCTCGGCAACGCTGCGGCCCGTGGGAGCCGCCCGCATGGCCTCGCTTGCCCTGGTGCCGATGGTCTCGCGCGGCGCTGTGCGAGGCATCATCGCCCTGGCTACAACCTCGCGCAACGCCTATGTGGGAAAGGACCTCAGGGACGTGGAAACGGCAGGGGCGTTGGCCGCGTCCGGGGCAGAGTCGTCTCGCCGAACGGCCGCTGCGAAGGGTGAGGCGGCGCTGGCAGCAGCGCTGGCAGACATATCCCGGCAGGTAAATTCCACGTTGGACGAGGCCGAGGTGTACGGACAGTTGGCGGCCGCTGCCACGAGCATCTTTAAGCAGGACCGCCTGGTCATCTCCACGGTGGACAACTACAGCGGGGAACTGAACCGGGCCCACTTCGTTGGTATCCCGGTCGGGGGCGACGAAGGACCGGGCACTTCCTCGCTCATCGGAACACCCACCGAAGAAGCGCTACGCACCGGCGAGGTAGTCGTCCTGTCCGGCCTGGGGCCGGAAGAAATCGCCACCCGCTACACCAACCTGGAAGTGTCCCTGGAGTCCGGCCTGACAACTTTCGCCATAGCTCCTCTGATAGCCGCTGGTGAGCGTTTTGGCAGCATCGAAATCTCCACGCTCGCCGAAAACGCTTACTCCGTTCGGACTGGCGAAATGCTAAGCAAGATAGCTGCACAGGTCGCACCGGCCATCCGCAACGCCCGACTGCACACCGAATCCCTTGCACCCGATCCGAAGCAAGAGATCGAACACGTCGTATGGACGTTCCCTGACACCACCTCCATGCTCGGCGAGGTGGCCCTACGATTGGGCGCCATCGTCCCGTTTGAGAAGTTCTCGGTCTGGGCGGTCGACGTCACCATGGGGACGCTGGTCAACACATACGTGGCCGTGAGGAGCGGCGATACCTGGATACCTACGGCGCCACAAGATGCCGTGTCGCTGGTCGAATCGACCGACGGCTCCAACGGTGTTGAGAACGGCAAGGTCTCACCGGACAAGCTCGGTGAACTGGTAAACAGCATTGCGGGCGAAATGGCGTCCACCATTCCAGTGCCCCTGGTCTACGCTGACGAGGCCGTGGGCATGGTCAGCGTCGGGGCGAAAGCCGAGTCTGCGTTCACGGCCGAGCAAGAGGTCCTGGTGATGTCGGTCGCAAAAACACTCGGAGTCCGCATCGGCCAGGCCCACGCTGGCATGCAGAGCCAGCTATACGCCCACGCCATGTACGAGCGCCTGACCCACTTCGAGGGAACAGCCACGCGGCAGGCAGCGGAGTTGCACACGGCGACACAAGAGTTGGCCGGTCTCAAGGGCGCGGTATACGGCAACCTGAGGGAGTCCCTGGACGTGCTGGGGACGTCTGCCCGATCTATGGCCCCGTTGGTGGCCGGTGAGAACGGTGGACTTAGCAGCGAAGACAAGCAGCGACTACGGCAGATCGTCGTCTCCGGGCACACCGTCACGCGCACTCTTGAGTCGGTCGCCCAGCTTCGGCACTTCGACGAAGTCGACGCGGTCAAAGAGACGGTCGACATCACCGCCCTTGCCGCCGCCATGACCGAGACCATGCGGGCGAACGACCCCGGCCGAACCGTCGCGGTCACCATCACCGAAAACCTGCAGGCCAACAGCGACTCTGGCATGGTCCAGGCACTGTTGCAGCACCTCGTCGCCAATGCCTGGACTCAGACCGAGGGCAGAGAGAACCCCGCAGTGCAGGTGGGGATGATCCAGCAAAACGGCAAACCTGCGTTCTACGTTAGGGACAATGGGCCCGGCTCCGACCCCGACACCGCCGAGGCCCTGATCGGCCAGACCAACGGCAACGGCACTGCCATTGCCAGCAACACCGGCCTGGCCGTCGCCCGACAGGTGGTGGAAAAGCACGGGGGTTACGTCCAGGTAGTCACCGAACAGGGCGTCGGGACGACAGTCTTCTTTACCCTCTAGACCTCCGGCCCGAAGGGCCGGAGGCTATAAGTTCGCCTCGTGCACGAAAGTGCGGGGCCGACACGATCAGCCTGTGAGAATCTCCCGGATCCTCTCGGCGATAATCACCTCGTCGCCGTCATCGACCGTCTGTATACGGATGATGAAAGAGTCCGGCACCTCGTCCGACCTCACGTGAATACGAGGGCTGCCCTCTGCCAATTCGTGCTCAAGGTCCGTGGCAGTCATGCCCGCGACGGCCGCGTCCACAACTACCCTTAGCCCCTCCAGCATTCCCCGGTCCGGGAAGTCCCTCAGTTCGATACCCGGCAGGTCGGTCAGAGCGGGCCGCACGTTAGCCGTTAGCCGTTCCTCGTAGCCCGTTAGCCGGGCCTCGTGGTCAGTAGTCAGCCACTCGCGCAGGGCCACGTAGGTGGCGACGACAGTCTGGCGGTCCATCTTCATCGACCGCCCGAACATTCGCGCGTGCTCGTACTCGAAGCCAATGAAGCTGTGACGGTACGCCATGTGCACCAACTCCTTGTTCGCCCCCAGCATCAAGCCAGAAGTGTTCAGGCCCTCGAAGTACTTGCCCCCGTAGGCCACTATGTCGGCGCCGCCCCGCGCATACAGGCTCAGCCTGTCGGTGGGGTACACCTGCCCGGCCGCGTCAACTATGAGCGGCAGGTCGTGGCTGTGAGCCAGTTCTACGAGCCTGCGGAACGGCACAATGTCGGTGCGCGTCTCCCGCTCGTCCGGGTCGTCGTACAGCCCCCCCGCGAGGTAGTGAATACCGGCCGTGCGCTCCGTAATGGCCGCCTCGATGTGCGCTTCGGTAGTCCCGTCCTGATCGCCGACCTCTACCAGCACGCCGCCAGGTATCGTCAGCGCCTTGTCATAGATGACCCGCAGTTGCCGCTGGATGATGAACTCGTTGGGCATGCCCGTCGTGTCCGGTATCTGTTCCATGCGGTCGGGGTGATTTCGGGTGATGCAGGCGGCCGCACCAAGAGCCAGAGCGGCGGCTGCGCCCGGCGTCACCATGGCTGCGGGCACGTCCAGCATCTCGGCAATGCGGTCGCCCGTCACCTCGACAAGCTCGCTCATTTTTACGTAGTCCCGTGCGGAATCGTCCATCGCCGCCCGAACCGCCTCCGACGGGTTGTTCCCGCCGATAGTCGTCGGGTGCCCGTGGGCGTTGATGATGGGCGCAATGCCCAGCTCTTTCATTATTTCGCTGCGTCCAGTCATGGCTTGTTACCCCTGTGCGAAAGCTTCAATAACCCGGAGATACGCGCCCTTAACGTCGGAGTCCACCGCGAATGGCGCTACCACCGGCAGCGCCAGTCCCAGGTCCCGTCTGCGTTCTATCTCCGCCCGGCACTCGGCGGCCGTACCCACTACTGCGACCTGGCTCTGCATCTCTGGCGAAATCGCCGCTGCCGCCGCGTCAGTGTCGCCCGCTTCTAGCGCCGACTGTGCCTTGTCCATCTCGGCGCCAAACCCGGTCGAAACGAAGAAATTCCGGTAGTAGGGGTGGGAAGCGTACCCGGCAATCTGCAACTGCAGGCTCTTACGAATGGCGGGCTCTTCGTCGCCCGTAATGACGGCGGTGCGCACATACCCGGCCACGTCCACCGACGCCGGGTCGCGCCCGGCATCTTCGGCCGCGCCGTGCAGCGTGGTGACAGACCCGGCGATGTACTCGGCCGACGTCCAGTTCAGCAGCACGCCGTCGGCCAGTCGGCCCGTTAGCGCGATCATTTTCGGCCCCAGCGCAGCTACGTACACCGGTGTGGACACGTCCTTCGTAGCTCGGCCCAGCCGCGCACCGGTCACCGAGAAGTGCTGTCCGCTTGCGTTGACCGTTTCACCTGCGATCAGGCCCTTGACGATGCCCACCGTCTCTTCCATACGCGCCAACGGTGCTGAGTAGGGGATGCCGTGGATGTTCGTAACGACCGGGCCGTGGCCTGTTCCCAGACCGAGTATGAACCGGTCACCCGAGACCGCCGCCATGCCCGTCGCTGACATAGCCGTGACGGCCGGGGTGCGCGAGTAGATGGGCAGAATGCCTGTAGCCAGTTTGAGCTTGTCGGTCGCGCCGGCAAAAGCTGCCAGTAGCGACAGCGCATCGCGGCCCCCACCCTCCGGCACCCACACCGACTCAATGCCAGCCGCCTCGGCGGCGACTGCGATCTCTATCAGGTCTGCCAGCGACAGCCGTGGGTCATTCTCAATTCTGAATCCGAGTCTATTAATCATGCGATTCAAAATATACACCCGGTCTTGCCAAGGCCCGTCCGGCCGGGCGACCAGACTGGGCGGCCAAGTGGCCACCCAAGTGGCCACCATTGGTATAATCCG
>Ga0302135_10001056_pt1 | contig 16490 bp, 17 predicted proteins | sample CBN3_surface_MG_FD_203119 | JGI IMG/M metagenome (GOLD analysis project Ga0302135, IMG submission 203119) | Marine microbial communities from Western Arctic Ocean, Canada - CBN3_32.1 | ecosystem: Environmental > Aquatic > Marine > Oceanic | place: Canada: Western Arctic Ocean | collected...
GCGGGCCGTAGCCACGAATCCGGAGCGCGCTTATACTGCGGTTCATGCCGATGTCGCCGCCAGATCTCGATGCGCTTGCCCGCCGCTTCCTAGACCTTTGGGAACGTCAGGCCTCGGCGCTTGTCACCGAGCCCGGCCTTGCGGCGGCGCTGGCCCCGTGGATCGCCGGAGTGCGCCAAGGCCATGACGATGACCAATCTGATCCTGCCGCCGCGCACGGGGCCCCGGCCGCTGGCGCTTCACCTCGCCTGCGCGACGATGATCTGGCTGACGTCCTCCGCTGCCTTGCCGGTTGCGAGGCGCGGCTTGATGCACTGGAAGCCGGAACTCGAAAAGGCGGCAAGGGAGCTCGCTCCGGCGCTCGAAAGCGCGGCGCCTGACGCGCTTCACGCCGCGCTCACCGGTGAAGTGAAGAAACGCGTCGAGATCATGTTGGCGGGCGTCGAGGCCTATCGCGCCCACCCTTACCGCCGGGCGCTGGACGAGCCACCCGTGCTCTGGGCCGAGGGCTCGAGCCGGCTCTACGACTACGGCGCCGCCGCGCCCGCCGGCACTTCCGCCCGCCCGGTGCTTTTCGTGCCCTCGCTCGTCAACCGGGGCTATGTGCTCGACCTCTCGGCCCGGCGCAGCCTGCTCCGTCACCTTGCCGCGAACGGCCTGCGCCCGCTGCTGCTCGAATGGGGCGCACCGGGCGAGGCCGAGCGCGACTTTTCCTTTACCGACTACGTCACCCGCCGCCTCGAAGGCGCGCTCGATGCCGCGCTCGCCGCTACGGGCGGTCCCCTCGGGCTGGTCGGCTATTGCATGGGCGGCCAGCTCGCCCTGGCGCTGGCGTTGCGTCGCGCCGACGCGATCGAGCGCATCGCCCTGCTCGCAACGCCGTGGGACTATCATGCCAATCCACCGGCGCAGCTCCAGGCCTTGGCGGCCGTCGCCGGCCCGCTCAGGATGGTCATCGAGGCGGCAGGCGAGCTGCCCGTCGACTGGATCCAGAGCCTGATCGCGGGCCTTGATCCCGCCCTAGTGCCGACCAAGTTCCGCGCCTTTGCCGCACTCGACCCGACCTCGCCCGCGGCCGAGGATTTTGTTGCGCTCGAGGATTGGGTCAACGACGGAATCGCGTTGACCGGGCCGGTTGCGCGCGAATTTCTGTTCGGCTGGTATGTCGAGAACTGGCCCGCACAGGGGCGCTGGTTGATTGACGACGAGCCGGTCGATCCCGCACGGCTCGCAAGCCCCACCCTGCTTATCCTGCCCGAGCATGACCGCATCGTGCCGCCCGCCGGGGCCCGGGCGCTTGCCGATGCGATCCCTGGTGCGCTCGTGCACAGCGTCCCGTTCGGCCATATCGGCATGGTGGTCAGCGCCAAGGCGCAAGGCGCGGTCTGGTCGCTTCTGGCCGACTGGTTCGCGCCCGCCCGCCCGGCCTCGGCCCGGCGGGCAAGAAATTCTCCAACGCAAGCTTAAGTTTCGTCGCCGTCTTGCGCATAACCCGACTCGAATCGCGCCCCACCGCTGCCGACAGTGGTGCGGGTGATCATTATTTCGGCAGACTGAAATGAGGAACGAGATGGCACGAGTGGCGATTGTAACAGGCGGAACCCGCAGTTTCGGGAGCGCTGAAGGAGGCGGACTATAACATCGCGGCGATCTACCCTGCCAACGACAGCGCCGCCAACGCCTTTGCCGCCGAATCCGGTATGGCCGTCTATAAATAGGACGTGGGCGGTTTCGATGCCTGTGCCGGGGGCGTCACGCGTGTCGAGGCCGATCTCGGGCCGGTTGACGTGCTGGTCAACAATGCGGGCATCACTCGTGACGCGACCATCCACAAGATGACCTTCGAGCAGTGGAACACGGTCATCCAGACCGATATCTCGTCCTGCTTCAACATGTGCCGCCAGGTCGTGCCCGGCATGTGCGAACGGGGCTTTGGCCGCGTCGTCAAAGTTGGCTCGACTAACGGCCAGGCGGGCCAGTACGGTCAGGTCAACTACGCAGCGGCGAAGTCGGGCATCCACGGCTTCACCAAGGCGCTGGCCCAGGAGGGCGCCGCCAAGGGCATCACCGCCAACGCCATCGCGCCGGGCTATGTCGATATTGACATGGTGCGCGCCGTGCCCGACGACGTGCTGCAAAAGATCATCGCCAAGATCCCGGGCGGCCGACTGGGCCAGCCCGAGGATGTCGCGCGCGGCGCGTTGTTTTTGGTCGCCGACGATGCGGGCTTCGTCAACGGCTCGACCCTGTCGATCAAAGGCGGCCACCACATGTACTGAGAACCGGGCGGACGGGCCCGACCCGCCGCCCGCGAAAGGAGAGGCTCATGCCTACGGTCAAGATGGTCGAGTACGACGAAGCGAGTGCGCGCCCGTTAAGGCTATCTACGAGGATACCGTAGCGACCAAGGGCATCGACTTAGCGCCCAATTTCTGGAAGAGGCTGGCCAGCCACCCGCCCCAACTCGAGCGTATCTGGACAGCGCTCAAGGCGGCCATGTCGCCGGGTCGGCTCGATTCGCTGACCAGGGAGATGATCGCCGTCGCGGTCAGTGCGACCAACGGCTGCACCTATTGCGCCAACTCGCACACGCTGGCCGCGCGCAAACTCGGCATGGGTAACGAGATGCTGGGCGAACTGCTCTCGGTGTTCGGCCTGTTCAACCAGACCAACCGTCTGGCGGAAGGCTATCAGGTCGAGGTCGATGCGCAGATCCTCGCCGCCCGGCCGGGCTAGCCGAGGGCGCCCAACTCGGTGCGACATCCCGAGGGGGCTAATCTTTCGCGATCCTTCAGGCCCGCAAGCGCGGGCCGCCGCAGGGCCGGGGTTGGCATAGGGCGGCTGGCCCAGACGAAATTCGGGCGGGAGCCTACGTGGCGCTTGAGCGCCGGTTGGCAAGCCAACCGGACTTTTAGTTAGATCGCCTCTACCGGCTCGGTATAGGCCATCAACGGCTGCTTGCCGAAGGTGAAGAACCACATCCCGATGCCCTGGCGCGACAGCCGCCATTTCTCCTCAGGAAAGCGGAGGTCGAGATAACCCAGCGCGCAGGCGATGGTGATCAGCCCGATATTCATGCCCTTACCGAACTTCTTTATCTCGTCCTTTTCTAGCCGATCCAGAATGCGAAATACCCGCTCCTTCTGGCGCGCGTCCCAGTCGGGCGAGCGCTCGCCCTCGGGCCGGCGGCGCTCGTACGTGCGCAGCACCGCGGCGTCGAGGATGCCGTTGCCCATCGCCGCCCAGCGCAAGGCCTGCCAGCGCTCCGGTCCCTTGGGCGGAAACATCTTGGGCCCGTCATGCAGGGTATCGAGATACTCGCAAATCACCCCGCTGTCGTAGAGTGCCTCGCCCTCGTCGGTGATCAGGGTCGGGATCTTGCCGATCGGGTTGAGCTCTCCGATCGGGCTGTCGGGCTCGCCCGGATTGGTCCGGATTAGCGCGATTTTCTCGCGCAGGCCGGTTTCGACGGCCATGGCCAGAACCTTGCGAGCGTAAGGCGAGGTGGGCCAAGCATGTAGTCTCATTGTTTTGGTCTCCCAACGGTGCTGCGGCTCGGCCGCAAGCGCGAGATTAACATCCGGCCCGTGGCGCGGCCAGCGCCTGGCGCAACCACGCTAGACTTGCTCCCATGCTGCCCGACATCGTCGATTGCGAAGCCTTCTACGCGAGCCGTCTCGGTCGTGTGGCGCGCCGTGCGCGAGGCCTGGCCCGACCTGTACGGCCTGACCGTGGCCGAGATTGGCCATGCCACGCCTTATCTGCCGCCCTTCCTGGGCGAGTCCGCGCGGGTCGTGGCCTTTATGCCCGCGTCCCACGGCGTGCGGCTCTGGCCGGCCGACGGGCCGCGCTTAGTTGCACTCGCCGAGGACGCCGGCTTTTGCCCCTGCCCGACGGTGCGCTCGACCGTGTCCTTCTCGTCCATGGCCTCAAACACGGTGCGTCGGTGCGCCCCATGCTGCGCGAGATACGGCGCGTTCTCGCCGATGGCGGCCGCCTGCTTTGTGTAGTGCCCAGCCGGAGGGGGTTGTGGGCGCGGGTCGAGCGCCCGCCGTTCGGTGCCGGCCGGCCGTTTTCGTCCAACCAGCGGCGCGAATTTTTGCGCGATAACCTGTTCGCGCCGGGACCCGCCGGCGCCCCACTTTTTCTGCCCCCGGCGCGCTCGACCATGCTGCTGCGCACCGCGGGGGCGTGAAAGCGGCTGGGCCGGCGCCGGGGAGCGCCCTTCGCTGGAGTGATTTTGCTCGAGGCAACGAAGCAGATCTACGGCGCGCGGCCCGAGGGCGCGAGCAAGGCCGTCCGCCGGCGGACTTATGTCCCGGCTCCGGGCGTCGATGCGTCGCCTAGGATCGACCGAGCAGAAAAACGCCCTGTTCGCCCATAAGGTTGGCGATGCGCCCCACTCCCCTGAAACGGCTTACCTGACCCCGGTTGTTGACCGTAAGCGCCCGCTCGATGGCGATGCCGAGATCGCCGCACAAATTGAGGAAGTCGCGGATCGAGCACAGGTGGATGTTCGACGTCTCCCACCACAAACTGGGCAAGGCCCCGGTCACGGGCATGCAGCCGTACCACAGCAGGTAGAGGCGTGAGCGCCAATAGCCCATGTTGGGAAACGACACGATGACGCAATTGCCGATCCGTAAAAGCTCGAGTAGCAACTCCCGCGGATGGCGTGCCGCGGGCAGGGTCTGGCTGAGAATCACATAGTCGAACGAATTGTCGGGATAGTCGCCCAGATCGAAATCGACGTCGCCCTGGATCACCGAAAGGCCGCGGCTGACACAGGCGTTCACCCCGGCCTGGCTCAGTTCGACGCCGCGCCCGTCGACATCTTTTTCGGTCACCAGGTATTCGAGCAGCGCGCCTTCGCCGCAGCCCAGGTCGAGCACCCGGGCGCCCGGCGCCACCATGTCGGCGATCAGTTGGAGATCGACCCGGATTGTCGCCCCACCGGCTACCGGTGTGCCCGGGGTCATGACAGGCCGCGGTGGCGCGCTGCGCCCTGGAGAAAGCCTGCGAGCGTGCGCAGGAACTTGGGTTCGTCGAGCAAAAACGCATCATGGCCCTTGTCGGTCTCGATTTCTGCGAAGCTCACATTGGCCGCCACACCGTTCAGCGCGCGCACGATCTCGCGGTTCTCGGAGGTCGGATAGAGCCAGTCGCTGGTAAACGAGAATACGCATATCCGCGCACTCACCTTGCGGAAGGCCTCGACCAGCGAGCCGCCATGCTCCGCGGGCAGGTCGAAATAATCCATCGCCCGCGTGATGTAGAGGTAAGAATTAGCGTCGAAGCGATCCGTAAAGGTAGCGCCTTGGTGGCGCAGGTAGCTCTCGACCTGAAAATCCGCGTCGAACCCGAAGGTCGGCGCGCTGCGGTCCTGCAAGGCACGCCCGAACTTGCGGTGCAGCGCCGTCTCCGAGAGATAAGTGATGTGCGCTGCCATGCGCGCGACTGCCAGCCCGCGCACCGGGCGCGTGCCGTGGCGCGCATAGTCGCCGCCGTGCCACTCCGGATCGGCCATGATGGCCTGCCGACCGACTTCGTTGAACGCGATGTTCTGGGCCGAATGGGTCGCCGAGGTCGCGATCGGTACGGCCGAGAACACCCGCTCGGGATAGCACACCATCCATTCGAGCACCTGCATCCCGCCCATCGAGCCGCCGGTCACGCAGAAGAGCTCATCGATGCCCAGTGCGTCGAGCAGCAGCGCTTGCGCGCGCACCATGTCGCGGATCGTGATGACCGGAAAGCTGGGCCCCCAGGCATGGCCCGTAGCGGGGTCGACGTCCGACGGGCCGGTCGTGCCCATGCAGCCGCCTAGCACGTTGCACGAGATGACGAAATAGCGCTCCGTATTGAGCGGCTTGCCGGGGCCGACCATGGTGGTCCACCAGCCCGATCGGCTGCTGATTTCGGCGGGCGGATCGCATAGGAACTGGTCGCCGGTCAGCGCGTGGCAAACCAGTATCGCGTTGCTATTGGCCTCGTTCAGTGTGCCGTAGCTCTCGTACGCCATCCGGAACGGGCCGAACGTGGCGCCGCTGTCGAGACGCATTGGTTCCGCCTCGGCCAGCTCCACGGTGCGGAACGGCAGGCGGTCGCGCTCGGCGCCCGCGGTCAGGTGGGTTTCGGGTCGGGTGGGCGGTGTCATTGCGCGATTCGGGGTCGGGGTTGTCGAATTCTGCCCATAGCTAGGTGTCCGGGCGCTATTCTGTCAATGTTTTCTTTGATTTTAGACCTTTACCGGACTATGACTAGCCAATCGTCGACCTTGGTAGATTGCTTGAAATGGCCGCATCGGACGAGCCCATTGACGCGCTGCGCCGTGATATCGATAGGCTCGACGACGCCCTTCACGATCTTTTGATGCGTCGTGCCGAGCTGGCCGAACAGATTGGTGCCACAAAGCGCCGCGACGGCGCGCCACGTTCGTTCATGCGGGCGGGGCGCGAAGCGCGCATTCTGCGCCATTTGCTCAGTCGCCACGGCGGTGCCTTTCCAAAACAAGCGATGGTCTGCATCTGGCGCGAAATTATCTCCGGCACACTGAGCATCGAAGCGCCGCAATCGCTCGCCATGGCGCCGGCGTGCGACGAGGCCGAGGCCGTACCCTACCGCGACAGGGTGCGAGATCATTTCGGCTCGGCCACGCCCCTTGCGTTACGCCCGGATGCGCAAGCCGTGCTCGACGACCTGGAATCCGGGGTTGCAACACTCGGCGTTCTGCCCGTGCCCCGGCCGGGCACGGGCGCGGATTGGTGGCAGCGCCTCACGGCGCGGCCCGCGCCACGCGTTGTCGTGCGTCTGCCCGTGATGGATGGCGCGATCGCCGGGCCCGCGGCCTACGCGCTCGCGATGATCGAGCCTGAGCCCTCGGGTGGCGACATCTCCCTGCTGGTCGTCTCTTGCTCGAGAGAGCTCACGCCCGAGGCTGTGTGCGAGCGGCTCGTGGCAGCGGGTTTAGAGGCCCGGATGATCGATAGCGCCCAGCTCGCGGTCCTCGTCGAGGTCACGGGGTTCGTCGCGGCAGACGATTCGCGCCTGGCCGCGGCAACCGGCGAGGGCGTCTCGGGGCTCACCGTAATCGGTGGCTTCGCCTCTCCATTGGAGGCCGGATGATGAGCGCTCCGGTTCCCCGCCCCGGTATTCTCGAGATTTCGCCCTATGTCGGCGGCAAATCGACGCTTGCCGGCGTCGAGCGCGTAATCAAGCTCGCGTCGAACGAATCTGCGCTGGGTCCGAGCCCTCGCGCGGTCGAGGCCTACCGGGAGGCCTCCGGGCGCCTTCACCGTTATCCCGACGGCGGTGCCGACGCGCTGCGCGCGGCGCTGGGCGAGGCCCATGGGCTTGATCCCGCGCGTCTGGTCTGTGGCAGCGGCTCCGACGAGCTGCTCGACCTGCTCGCCCGGGCCTATGCCGGGCCCGGTGACGAGGTGCTCTACAGCGCCCACGGGTTTCTTATGTATCCGATCGTGGCGCTCAGCGTCGGCGCGACGCCTGTCGCCGCGCCTGAACGGGAGCGGGTGGCCGACGTCGATGCGCTGCTGGGCGCGCTCACGCCGCGCACCCGGCTGGTCTACCTCGCCAACCCGAACAACCCGACCGGCACGTATCTGGCGGCGGACGAGCTTGCACGCCTCCATCGCGGCCTGCCCGGCGACGTTCTGCTCGTCGTCGACGCGGCTTACGCGGAATTTGTCGAGGCGGCGGACTACTCGGTCGGGTTCGATCTCGTCGAGGCTGGAGAAAATGTCGTGCTGACCCGGACCTTCTCCAAGATCCACGGGCTCGCCGCGTTGCGGCTCGGCTGGGTCTACGGCCCAGCGGCGGTGATCGAAGTCATACACCGCATTCGGGGCCCGTTCAACGTTACCGCTCCCGCCCAGGCGGCGGGGCTGGCGGCGCTGAGCGATACCGATTGGCTCAAAGCCGCGCGCCGCCACAACACGACGTGGCGCGAATGGTTTTCCGAACGTCTGCGAGAGCTCGGCTTCGAGGTCCCGCCCAGCGTCTGCAACTTCGTGCTCGTCGAATTCCCGGACGAGCCGGGGCGCGACGCTGCAACGGCCAACGCCTTCCTCCAGGCGCGCGGGATTATCGCGCGCGACGTTTCGGGTTACGGTCTCGCCAACATCTTGCGCGTCTCCATCGGCACCGAACCGGAGATGCGTGCCGCGGCGGAGGTCTTCGCCGCCTTTAGGGAGCACGCCGATGGCGACTGACCCCCTGTTCGAGCGGCTTGCCCTGATCGGGGTCGGCCTGATCGGCTCGTCCATCGCGCGTCTCGCTCAAAGCGAGGGCCTGGTGCGTGAGATCGTCGTCTGTGCACGGAGCGAACAGACCCGCGCCAAGGCGCTCGAACTGGGTCTCGCCGGGCGTGCCGAGGCGGAACCGGGTACGGCCGTCGAGGGTGCCGATCTGGTCATCTTGTGCGCGCCGGTAGGCGCCAACGCGGCCCTCGCCGAGGCGATGGCGCCCCACCTCGCACCGGGCGCGATCGTCAGCGACGTGGGCTCGGTCAAGGCGGCGGTGATTCGCGATGTCGCGCCCCATTTACCCGAGAACGTCCATTTCGTGCCCGGCCACCCGGTCGCAGGAACCGAGAACTCCGGCCCCGAAGCCGGCTTTGCCGAGCTCTTTGAAGAGCGCTGGTGCATCCTCACCCCGCCCGAGGGTACTGATCCGGCGGCGGTCGAGCGAGTCGCGGAATTCTGGCGTCGTGCCGGCTCCAAGGTCGAGATCATGGATGCGGCCCATCACGACGTGGTGCTCGCCATCACCTCTCACCTGCCGCATCTCATCGCCTACAATATCGTTGATACGGTCGCTGACCTCGAGGCGACGACCAAGGCCGAGGTCTTCAAGTACGCGGCCGGGGGGTTTCGTGACTTTACCCGCATCGCGGCGAGCGATCCGGTGATGTGGCGCGATATCTTTGTCAATAACCGCGAAGCGGTGCTCGAAATGCTGGGCCGTTTCTCCGAGGACCTCACCGCGCTACAGCGCGCAATTCGGCGCGGCGATGCCGAATTGCTTGAAGAGGTCTTCACCCGCACCCGGGCGATCCGCAAGGGCGTGGTCGACGCCGGACAGGCTTAAATAAATTCCTTCGGGGGCTATGATCCCGCTTCGTTCGCCGGGACGGGCGAGGGCACCACGGGCGGTATCTGGTCGATCGTCACCGGGCCTAGCTTAAGTTCGCCGTCCTGCATGGTGATCGGCACGCTGAGCACTGGAGGCCCGCCCTCCACCCTGGGCCGTGCGAGCAGGGCAAAGCCCAGCTTGTAGAGGGTTGCCTCGCCCAGTGATACGAAATCGTTGGCCGCGAGCAGGTCGATAATATCGCCGTGGCCGATGATGTCGGCGGTGAACGCACCCAGCGGGCGCATCGCCTCGTCAAGGGTCAGGGTGCCCGTGGTCTCCACCTCGATCGGCCCCCAGAACAGGCCCATCCGGTCCACCTCGATCACGCCGCCCGCATCGCGCCAGCGGGTGAGCGAGGTAACCGGGGCGTCGCCGTTGGGCAGGGGTCCTGTCACCTGGGCGGTGAGCGCGAAGTCGATGGGGTGCTTGTGCAGCACCCAGCTCGCATCTTCGGGCACCAGCGCCTGGCTGACGCTGAGGCGCATCTCCGCGCTGGGTGTGCGATAATCCGGGTCGGCATCGTCGAAACGCCGGCCGTCGATCGACAGCGCGTCTAGGCTGCCGAAAAAATCGACCCCCGGCCGCGAATAGGCGACGTCGCGGATTTCGCTGTGGAATTCGCGCACCTGCCCGTCGCCGAACACCGACAGCTCGCCCGCCGCTTCCTTAATTAGACAGGTGAAGTCGAACCAGGCATCGCCTGTATAGAGACTGATGTCGTGGCGGCCGGGAAACGAGACGCCGATGTGATGCAGGTTCCAAGGCCGGGCCGACAGGGTCAGGCTCTCCGCCTCCCAGTGCCAGCCCTTGGGCACGTTGGTGACGTTGGGCTTGGTGATCAGGACCTCGAAGCGGAAGGGAAATCCGCCCACGTCGCGCTCGGCAAAGGCGATTTCATAGCCGGCCGCCCGGTGCTCGTCGGCCCACGCGTCGACCCGCTCGCCCACGGTCCCGGCGGCGATCAGCCAGTAGGCCGTATAGCCCCCTAGCAACACGGCGAGGCCGCCGATCCCGGCGATAGACCAAGTTCTATGTTTCATTTCCCCGCCAATTTCATGCCGCGCGGATAGACGCCCGCGCCAAGAGGCCACAAAATGGTAAACACTCCTTCCGCCTTCGGCAAGTTGCCCGAAGGCGCCCTACGATGCGAGGTTTGCGGCCCCTATGCCTTCACCCGCCGACGTCTGGGTCTTTGCCTACGGCTCGATCATGTGGAATCCGGGCTTCGCCCATCGTGAAGTTCATCACGCGCTGTTGCGCGGTTATCACCGCTCGCTTTGCGTCTACTCGATCCACTATCGAGGCACCGCCGAGCGGCCCGGCCTGGTCTTCGGGCTCGACCGCGGCGGGGCCTGCCGGGGCCGGGTCTTTCGCGTCGCCGCCGCCGCCGCCCGGGATGTGCTCGCAACCCTCGACGCCCGCGAAAACGTCTACGACGTCTATCTGCGCCGCACGCTCCGCGTCGTAACGCCCGAAGGGCCGGTGTTTGCCGAGGGTTATGTGGTCGACCGCGAGAGGCCGCAATATGCCGGCAAACTGGCCCCCGAGTGCATGCTTCCGATGCTTCGCGAGGGCCGGGGCGTGGGCGGCACGGGCGTCGAGTATCTTGAAAACACCGTGCGCCACCTCGACGAACTCGGCATTCCCGACGCCCGCCTCCACGAACTGCTGCGCGCGCTCGGCCGCTAGGGACGAGCGCTAGCGCGCCTCGTCGTTCACGCGCATTTCGAATAGGTGCACGAGGTGCACATGTCGCAGCCTTCCTGGTGGATCATGCTGCGCTGGCCGCAGCGCGGGCAGGCGTGCATTCGATTGGCGCCGCTTGCCGTCTCGCTCCCGTTCCCGCCGGTCGCCCCGGCGGGCTCCACCGCCTTGCCCGCCGACGCCGGTAGGAAGCCGATAGCGACCATATGGCGTTCGATCGCTTCGCCGATTGCGGCCAGGATCGAGGGCACGTAGCGCCCGCCGACCCATTGGCCGCCGCGCGGGTCGAACACCGCCTTGAGTTCCTCGACGACGAACGAGACGTCGCCGCCGCGCCGGAACACGGCGCTGATCATGCGGGTCAGCGCCACGGTCCAGGCGTAATGCTCCATGTTTTTCGAATTGATGAAGACCTCGAAGGGCCGCAGCCGGCCGTCCTGGACCACGTCGTTAATCGTGATGTACATGGCGTGGTCAGATTCCGGCCAATGGATCTTGTGGGTCGTACCGGGCAGCTCCTCGGGGCGGCTGAGCGGCTGGGTCATGTAGACCACGCCGCCCGCCTCATAGACATCCCGCGGCTGCGCGGGTGGCGCGTCGAGCGGAAGTTCCGCCTGGCTCTCGGGTGCGCGCAGCGCATCGGCCGGGCCGCCCTCGCCACGCGCCGGCTCGCCCGTACCGGTCTCGAGCACGGCGCCGGTGATCGCGTTAGGTCGGTAAGTGGTGCAGCCCTTGCAGTCCGAATCATAGGCCTCAACATAGATCGTCTTGAAGCTCTCGAAGGAGATATCCTCCGGGCAGTTGATGGTCTTGGAGATCGACGAATCGACGTGCCTTTGCACCGTTGCCTGCATCACCAGATGGTCGTGCGGCTGCAGCGACTGGGCATCGACGAAATAGTCGGGCAGCGGTGTGGCTTCGCCTTTGAGCTGGCGGAACAGGCGGAAGGCGTTGTCCTGGACTTGCTCCGCCTTGTGCGTGCCGTCGGGCATCAGGACGTTGCGCGTGTGCTCGAAGCTAAACACCGGCTCGAGCCCCGACGAGACATTATCCGCGAGCAGTGAGATGGTGCCGGTCGGCGCGATCGAGGTCAGCAGGGCGTTGCGGATGCCGTTTTTGCGGATCGCCGCCTGGACGTCCTCGTCGAGACCCTGGATAGTTTTGCCCGCCAGATAGGATTCCTGGTCATAGAGCGGGAAGCAGCCTTTCTCGGCGGCCAGCTTGGTCGAGGCGAGATAGGCCGCGCGGCTCAGGCGGCACATCCACTGGTCAGCCAGGTGCACCGCGTCGGCGCTGCCGTAGCGCGCCCGGCACTGGATCAGCGCGTCGCCCAGCCCGGTCACCCCGAGCCCGATTCGCCGCTTCGCCAGTGCTTCCTGGCGCTGGGCCTCGAGCGCGAAGTTCGACGCGTCGATCGCGTTGTCGAGCATGCGCACCGCGGTCGTGGTCAGCGCGTCGAGTGCATCGAGGTCGAGCGCCGCGGTCTCCTCGAAGGGACCGCGCACCAGGCGGGCGAGGTTGATCGAGCCCAGTAGACAGGCGCCGTAGGGCGGCAGGGGCTGTTCGCCGCAGGGATTGGTTGCCTGGATGGTCTCGCAATAGGCGAGATTGTTGCGTCGGTTGATGCGGTCGATGAAGATCACGCCTGGCTCGGCATAGGCGTAGGTCGAGCGCATGATCGTCTCCCACAGCTCGCGCGCGGAGACGCTCCTATAGACCGTACCGTCGAACACCAGCTCCCACGAGCGGTCTTCGCGAACCGCTTGCATGAACGGGTCGGTGACCAGCACCGAGAGGTTGAACATGCGCAGCCGTCCCGGCTCGCGCTTGGCCTCGATGAAGGCCTCGATGTCGGGGTGATCACAGCGCAACGTCGCCATCATGGCGCCGCGCCGATGGCCCGCGCTCATGATGGTCAGGCACATGGAGTTCCATACATCCATGAACGAGAGCGGTCCCGAAGCGTCGGCGCCCACGCCCTTGACCGGCGCGCCCTTGGGCCGCAGCGTCGAGAAGTCGTAGCCGATGCCGCCGCCCTGCTGCATGGTCAGCGCGGCTTCCTTAAGGTTGTCGAAGATGCCGCTCATGTCGTCGGAGATTGTGCCCATGACGAAGCAATTGAACAGCGTCACCTGGCGCCCACTCCCCGCGCCGGCGAGGATGCGTCCCGCGGGCAGTAGCTTGAAGCCGTCGAGCGCGTCGTAGAAGGTATCCTCCCAGCGCGCCGGGTTTGCCTCGGGCACGCTGAGTGCGCGCGCAACACGCCGCCAGCTGTCCTCGAGGGTGCGGTCGATCGGCGTGCCGCCTTCGCCCTTCAGGCGGTATTTCATATCCCAGATCTGTAGCGAGATCGGCTGGGCGCTGGTCATCGGGGTCTCCGCCGTCGGGGGTGAAAACATCAATCTCCTGCCCGCTGCGCAGGGCCAAAGACTGTAGGCGGATTGTTTGCGTCCGTCAAGTAATGTTCGTATTATGTTCTATGTTCTCGGGCCCAGCATTCGCCGGAGTCTTTAAGATTTTGTCTTATAATTTCAATATTTTGCCCGCTCTTCTCCGCGTAAAGTCGTTCCCAGGCGGATTCCATGGTGGTTTCGAGCCGGGCCATGAACTCGCGTTTGGGCAGGCCCGGCGGGATAGCGGGCAGGAATTCGATCACGATTGCGCCGGGATATTTGCGGTAGGTCTTTTTCGGCCAGTGCAGGCCCGAATTATGGACCACCGGGACGACCGGAAGATCAAGCTGGGCATAAAGCCCGGCGACACCGGTCTGGTAGGGAATGCGCTCGCCGGCGGCCACCCGCGTGCCCTCGGGAAAGATCACCAGCGGCCGGCCCCGGGCGGCCCGTTCGCGGCCCTGGGCGATGATTTGCTTTATGGTCTTGGCCCGACCCGCCCGGTCGATGAAAATCATTTTCATCTTCCGCGCGTATAGCCCGTAGAGGGGAATCCAGCCGAGTTCCTTCTTGATGACGTAGACCGGGTCGTGGAGGATTTCGTTGAAGACGTTGGCCTCCCACTCCGACTGGTGCTTCGAGGCGACGATGGCGGCGCCCTGCGGCACGTTCTCTCGGCCCCGGATCTCCACACGCACGCCCGCCAGCGCGCGCAGCATCACCGCGATGCCGCGCACCCAGAGCCGCACCCCCGCGCGCAGCACGGCGCGTGGCAGCACCAGGGTCGGGATCAGCGCCAGCCCGAGGAAAATAGACCAGCTATAGAATCCCGTGGTGAACAGGGCCGAGCCGATCCGGCTATCGAACCAGCGCATCATGGCGCGCCGATCCCGACGGCGCGGAGCAGCCGGCCCCAGAGATATTTCGTGAATTCGCTGGCGATCAGCCCCGCCGAGGCGGGTTCGCGCCACCAATCGTCGCGCGCAAAGCCGTCGGGGAATACCGGATGCGCGATGATCTCCACGCCGGGCATTGCAGCGTTAAACGCTGCCAGGCTACGCGGCATATGATAGTTCCCGGTCACTAGCTTCAGGCTCTCGAACTGCTCGTTTTCCATCCATTGGGCCGTTTCCCGGGCGTTTCCCGGAGTGTCCTGTGCGGCGTGCCCAAGATCGACGCAACATGCCACATCCGCCGTTGCGCCGTCCACGCTCTCAAGGATATCGAGCAGGCTCGTTTCGGGGTAAACGCCCGTGAGCAGCAGTCGCTTTGAGGTGCCCGCACGCAACAGCGCGACGCCCGCCGCAACCCGCCCGCTACCGCCGGTCAACACGACGATGGCGTCGGTTGCCGCCGCCGGGCGGTCGATGGAGCGGGCGCTCTCGGAAGGAATTTCGCCGACATACCAGAGAAATCCGCCAATCCAGGCCAACGCGGCCAGGATCAGCGCGATCAGCCCGCGCCGGACCGCCGGACCGCCGTGCCGTGCCGTGGTCTGGCTGTGCCCGTCGTGTCGGGGTCGGTGTCCCATGGTCAGGGCATGCGCGCGAGCGCTCTGAGTACCGTCAGCCGCGCGGTGGCCATCACGACCAGCGCCATGGCCAGCGGCAACGCCCCCAATGCGCCCCAGCCCCATGCCTCGAACGCGAAGGCGGGCAGTAGCGGGGCCTCGATCGCGGCGGCCGCGCCGCCCAGCCCGAACAGCGTCGCAACCGCGAGCCCGAAGCCGAGCGCCGCGCCGCGCAGGCCCAACACCAGCGCGTGGCGTTCGAATTGGCCAGCAACGTAGGAATCCCGCGCGCCGATCAGGTGTAGCACCTCGATCGCCTCGCGGTGCACCGCGAGGCCCATCTGAGTTGTGACCACCACGGTCGCGACCGCGGCACCCACCACCAGAAGGACGATCACCGCCGCCACCGCCTGCACCGTGCGGGCGAGCGAAGCTAGTTCGTCCAGCCAGTCGCGTGGATCGTCAAGCCGGGCGCCGGGCATGGTCTCGGCCACGGCTACGGCCAGCGCGCCCAGATCGAGCGTCTCGTCCGCTGCCGGTTCGACGTCGATCAAGCGAGGCAGCGGCAGACCGGCCGAGATCGAGCCGTCGCCCAGCCAGGGCTCGAGCAAGGCGATCAGCTCGGCCTCGGCCAACGGGCGCGCGGCGGCCACGCCCGCCATCGCTTCGATCCGCACGACCAGCTCGGCCACCGCGTCGTCGGTGCTGATCGCCGTATCCGGCGGCGGCACGTACTGGACCGTCAGATGGTCGAGGCCGCCCTGCTCCCAGCGGCTGGCGGCGCCCTCGATCAGCACGATGCCGGCCAGGCTGAGCACGGCGAGATAGACCATGAAGGCCGTGATCCAGGGCAGGAAGCGGCTCGAAGGATCGCGCCGCAGCGGAACGGTCAGCGACGAGCGGCGCATCTCAGAGCGCCGCTGCTTTACGCGCTGGGCGGACCAGCAGCTCACCGTCCTCGAGGCGCATAATCGGATGGTTGAGCCGCGCCACAAGCGAATCATTGTGGGTCGCGATGACCACTGTGGTGCCGATCTTGTTGAGCTCCTCAAACAGATACATCAATCGCATGCCGAGATCGGCGTCCAGATTGCCCGTGGGTTCGTCGGCGAGCAGCAGGCTGGGCTGGCCGATCACGGCGCGCGCGATGGCGACGCGCTGCTTCTGGCCGCCCGAAAGGGTTTCGGGCCGCGCGTCGAGATGCTCCGAGAGGCCCACCCAGCTCAGCAATTCGGCGACATGGTCGCGGATCTGTTCCGGTTTGGCGCCGGCGACGCGCAGGGGCAGGGCAACGTTCTCGAGCGCGGTCAGATGGTCGAGCAGGCGGTAGTCCTGGAACACGACGCCGATTCGCCGGCGCAGGCCGGGCAATTCGCGACGCGGCACCGTTGCGACGTCACGGTCGAACATGGTGATCAGCCCCCGGGTCGGGCGCTGGGCGAGATACATCAGGCTGAGCAGCGAACTCTTGCCCGCACCGCTCGGCCCGACCAGGAAATGGAACGAGCCCGGCGCCAGCTCGAAACTGATGTCGCGCAGGACCTCCGGCCCGATGCCGTAGCGGAGCCCGATGTTTTCGAAACGAATCACGCTCGATCCCGAAGTGGTTCGAAAAGGGGGCCGAAACGGCCGACGCGAAGGCAGGATAGACAGCGCTCCGCGCTTCGTCTAGCACCGCCGCCGAGCGGGGGGGGGTACGCTTGCCGGGTCTTGTCAAAACGCTTATAAGGGGC
>Ga0302135_10001062_pt1 | contig 16446 bp, 17 predicted proteins | sample CBN3_surface_MG_FD_203119 | JGI IMG/M metagenome (GOLD analysis project Ga0302135, IMG submission 203119) | Marine microbial communities from Western Arctic Ocean, Canada - CBN3_32.1 | ecosystem: Environmental > Aquatic > Marine > Oceanic | place: Canada: Western Arctic Ocean | collected...
TCACGAACAGCTAGCTCGACGCCACGCTGGTTCGGGATACCAAGGAACGCCACATCACCAGAAATGGCGTTCAACGAACGAATCTGGATCTCCTCGCCGGGACCAACCTCGACGGTCCCAAGAGAACCATCACCAAGATGGTCCTCGACCGTCGCCACCTCTTCCTGGGCAGGAGCCGCAGTAGTGGCAGGAGCCGGAGCCGCAGTAGTGGCAGGAGCGGGAGCCGCAGTCGTCGCCGCAGGAGCAGCCTCATCGGCAGCGTCGGAGCCACAGGCTCCGGCGATCAGTGAGAAGCCCAAAAGCAGCGCGAGTGGAACACGCACACATCGGAACATTGTCATTTTCCTCCATTTGGCGGACACCGGTCCATGCCGTTAGTTCGGCGACCGGGTGGTGGCTTCGACCACCAGATGACAAGGATATGCGCGAATGAGACGCCTGTCACACGGATCTTCCTTTCTTTTTCTTGTCCGGGTGACTAGCCACCGTTATTCGCTCATTTGAGTCCACCCTGGGTGATACCTTCAATGACAAATTTCTGGCCGATGAAGAACAATATAGCCACGGGCAGAATGCCGATGACCGCAGCTGCCATGAGCAAGTTGACGAACACGCCGCCCTCGGTCACGAACGACACGAGACCGAGTTGGACCACCCGCATATCGCTGCCAGACGTCACGAAGAGCGGCCACAGGAGCGCATTCCAACTCCATATGAACTGTACGAGGAACACGGTTATCGCGCCGGCCCTGACCAAAGGCAGCCCGATCGACCAGAAAGCACGGAACTCTGAGCTGCCGTCCACGTAGGCCGCGTCGAAGAGATCGTCGGGTAGTCCCATGAACTCTTGACGGAACATGAACACTGCGAACGCTCCGCTCACCCACGGCACGACCAAAGCGGCGTACGTGTTGTACCACCCGAGGTCCGTTATCAGCACGAAGTTGGCAATGAACGTGGCCTCGAACGGGATCATGAAGCTGGCGAGGACCAGCATGAGAAGCACCTGGCGACCCCGGAATTTGATCCGGGCCAGGGCGTACCCCGCCAGCGCGCCGAACAACACGTTTCCACCTGCGGTGAGCAACCCGACGACAAGCGAGTTCACGATCCACCGGGCCATCAGCGTGTCGGCGAAGATATCGATGTAAGTTGAGATCGATACCGAATTCGGGATGATCGTCGGGGGCACCTGCAGTGCCTCGTTGAGTGGCTTGAGAGACGTGGCCACCATCCAGTAGATCGGGCTGAGGGCGAATATGCACAGTAGGACGAGCACTAAATGGGAGAAGAACCGGGTCTGCCGAGCGCTGCTGGCGATAATCATGCTTGACCGCCGGAGTAATGCACCCAGCGGCGGCTCAGTCGGAACTGCACCCACGTGATTACCAGGATGATCAAGAAGAGGACCGTTGCCGTGGTTGCGCCCACGGCGAAAAGGTTGTCTCCCCAGAATTGACGGTACATCAGCATCGCGAGCGTTTCGGTAGTTCTGGCCGGCCCACCCCCGGTGAGGACGAAGATCGTGTTGAACTCGCGCAACGCAAACACGAGCGAAATAACCACCACGAAGAGGATGGTCGGCGACAGCACCGGAACCACAATCTTCCTCAGGATCTGGGGCTCCGTCGCCCCGTCGACCCGCGCCGCATCGAGAAGATCTGGATCTATACGCGTCATACCTGCATACAGAATCAGAACAGTGAAGCCCAGTATCTGCCAGAACCTGACCAGCACAACAAGGCTCATCGCGATGCTCGGCCCTGCGGCCCAACCGGGGACGGTGAGGCCGACCCAACCGCCGAGGCCCTCGAAGATACCGGTCGAGTCGAGAATCAGGCTCTGACGGGAGATTCCCAACGGTTGCAGCCAGGCGTTGACCAGACCGGAGGGGCTCGGAGAGACCACGAGGCTCCAAACGAGGCTCGTCGCCACCGTCGGGACGACGAACGGAAGGAACAGGAACAGTCGGTAGAGATAGCTCTTGGCCACGACGAAGTGCAGTATGTATGCGATCGGAATCGCGATGGCCATGGTTATCGGCACCACAGAGACGAAGAACACCGTTACTTTCAGAGAGTTCCAGAAGTCACCGCTCTGGATGAGATCGATGTAATTGCGGAGGCCGACGAAGTCCGCTCCGGCAAGCGTCCAGTCCGTCAGCGACAGCCAGATGTTCCGGCCCGCCCCGTAGAGATGAAACACGATGATGATGACCATGGCCGGGAGAGCAAAGATGATCGCCGTGCCCAGCGAACTCGTACGGCCCGAGCCTCCGCGTTTACGGGACGTCCACGGAGTACCGAGCCGCTTGCGGATTCGTTCGCTCACGGCGCCGGCCTGGTCCCCGGCGGGAGCGCGCTCCTCGGTATCGACCTGTGCTCGGACGCCGGTTCTCCCCGTCTCACTCTGGACGTGGTCACTATCCGTCCCCTTACTCATGCGGCGGTGGTTGTTGTCGTCAAGGGCGGGGGAAGCTCACCGATCGCGCCCACGGACGAACGCGGGGCTCAGAACAGGGATGTTCCTTCGGCAAGCTCACTCTCTGAAAAGTCTGTCGCGCGCCCACAATGACCTGTTGCAATCGGCTTAGAGTCGTCGCCCTCAGCCGTGGCTGGGCTGTTTCACATTGTAGCATACGGATTCTACATTGCGCAGGCCGGGACAAGAGTCGCGAAATCCCGACTTCCCGGCCAACCTGCGTCTCGGCCGTCCATCGACGACAACCAGAGGATCTCTCGGCGCCCTTGATGCTGTTGTTTTCGGTGGTGGTATCGGCGAGAACGCCCCGGACGTCCGCAGCCGCATTTGCTCGCGCCTGGGTTGTCCTCGGCATCTCCGTCGACGAGACGCGTAATATCGCGACGATCGGTATCGAGGGTGACATCTCTGATAGTGAAGGCCGAGCGAGCCTGCTCGTAGTATCAGTCAACGAGATGCAGATCATTGCCGACGTAGCGTCTCAAGTGATGGAGGTCGCCTGACATGACTGCTCGATCTGAGGTCCAGGGGAATCTGGGTGAGCTGCCGAAGGCGCACCTTCATTTGCATCTGGTGGGCTCGATGCGACCCGAGACGATGGTCGGCCTGCACGCGGAAGCCGGGATAGAGGTCGAGCTTGCAGCCAACTTCGACGATTTCGGACATTTCAACGATACCTATGCGTTGGCCAACTCAGCGATCCGAAGCGCCGACGACCTTGGCCGCCTCGTTCTCGAAGTCCTCGAGGACGCCAAAGCCGACGGAGCCGTGTGGGTGGAGCCGACCCTCTATCTCGATAGCTTCAAAGATGTCATCGGGCCCGGCGAGCTCATCCTCGAAATCGCAACGGACGCGCTCAAGAGTGCGAGGGAGCACCTTGGCATCGGTGCCAAGCTGATCGTGCCTGCGCAACGAAATTTGGGACCGGTTGACGCCGTTCGCCAGGCACAACTCGCCATACGAGGTGATCCCGACGTCATCGCCGGTTTTGGGCTGGTCAATTTCGAGACCGACTACCCGATCGAAGACTTCGGGGAAGCCATTGAAATCGTTTCGGGTGCCGGGCTCGCTTTTATCCCCCACGCCGGCGAGTTTCTCGGCCCCGACCAGGTGGCGCTGGCGCTCGAATTCGGCGCGGCGCGAATCGCGCATGGCATCTCCGCAGCCAGGGACGCGGCCCTGATGGCAAAACTCGCAGACCGCGGGGTGTGCCTCGATGTCTGCCCGACAAGCAACGTTGCAGTAGGACAAGTTGAGTCGCTGGCTGATCATCCGTTACCGATACTGTTAGCTGCCGGCGTGCCGATCAGCCTCGGAGCGGACGATTCCTTGTTGTTTTCGTGCTCTCTGCTGAGCGAGTACGAACTGGCTCGCAGCGCGTTCGCGTTCACCGATGTCCAGCTTGCGACCATTGCGGAGGCATCGATTCGCCACAGTATCGCCCCCGATCACGTCAAGACCTCCGCTGTCGCGGACGTCAGAGCATGGCTTACGGCGTGAGCGAGTCCGCCGACCGGCCCGACGTCGATAACTCCAAACCTGGAAGAGCCGGAGCATCGAAATAGCCCGACACGTTTTCGGGTAAAAAGGCTCCTCTGTCTGTGACGATTCGGTAAATCAGATCCGGCGGTGTGATGTCGAATGCCGGGTATAACCCCGCAACACCTTCGGCGGTCTGCCGCCGACCGTCGAAATGCAGGACCTCCTCACCGTCGCGATACTCCACATCTACGTCGGCGGCAGAAGCACTTCCGGCATCTGGCCCGCTTTGACGAAGTACCACGTACGGAAGCTCATTGGCGGCCGCAGCAACTGCGTATTGGTACGTTCCAATTTTGTTGCAGATGGTGCCGTCGAGGCAAACGCGATCGGCGGCCGTCACCACAGCGCCTACGAGTCCCTGTGTCATGAGAAAGCCTCCCATGCCGTCTGTGATGAGCGTGACCGGGTGACCGATCTGCTGCACAGAAGGTGCCGTCAGGCGCGCCCCCTGCAAATACGGTCGCGTCTCTGATGCGTATACGTGGATCTCACGATCCCGTCGTTTCGCCTCGAGCAGAAAGTACAGGAACGCCCGGTCGGCGAAGCAGTGGGTGAGGATCGAGTCAACGCCGTCAAGAACATCCAGAGCGTGTCTACCCGTCGCCAGTGCCTGTTTGGCGAGGGTCGCAGCAACCCCCGAAACGTAACCCGCTGCAGCCGGGCCGGACGCTCCGTCCGGGCTACCAACGGCCACTGCGTATACGGCATCGAGCATTCGCCGTAGGGCGGCACCCGTCGGGCGAGTCGCCAACAATCGCCGACGAGCATCAGCCAGGCGTCGTCCCACGGTCGTCCCGTTGCGCCGCGACCCTGCCTCCATAGCCATCGCGTACCCGGCCGCTAGCGAGAGCGTGAACGCTCCCTGAATCGCCATCGATTCAATCGCGACGGCAACGTCTTCGACCGTATCGCATTCGAGGTACTCGATGGTGTGCGGCAGGACCCTCCGATCCAGAATCCGAACCGAGCCATCGACCAACTCGGCCATTCCTTCTCGTCGAATCAACAATGGGAGATCTGATTCGAGGTACTCACCATCCAACCCGAGACGCTCGGCCGGCGGTGCGTCGGTCAGCCCCTGATCTGCCATCTCATCGCCTCTGCCAGTTGCCCGGCCACGCCTTTCATGTGCTCGCCGATCTCTGCGACTCGATCATCGGACATGCGCACAAACGGAGCCTGAACCGCGAAAGCAGCCCGCACCGATCCCGCCTCATCCACGATCGGTGCCCCGACACAACGGACTCTTTCAGTCGATTCGGCATCGTCGAACGAGTACCCACGGTCGCGGGTCTTCTCGAGGTCTGCCAGCAGAGCGGCCTTGGACGACAGCGTGTTCGGCGAGTAGCCCGTGAGCGACCCCAGGGCGCCAACGCGGCCTTACCCATCGCAGAGGCATGGATGGGAACACTGGAACCCGGCCCGTGGTCGTAGCGGAGGGCATGAGGCGACTCGACGTGGAGCAAGACAACCATGGTCCGGTAGTCTCGAACGCCAAGATTCACGGACTCGCCGAGGTCACCACCCAACTTCGTCAATATGGGCCAGGCGAGGTCGACACCGAAGTCGTGATGGGCGATCTCGCCGAGAACGAGGATCATCCTCCCCAACACGTACCGCTCGGTCTCCTTGTTCTGCTCGAGAAACCCGCGACTGACCAGGGCGCGGACGATTCTGTGGACCGTGCTCGGCGAAAGCTCGAGAGCACGACTCAACTCCGCTATCCCCCAGTCCTGGTTTCTCGAAGCGAAACATGACATGACGGAAAGGGCTCTATCGACAGACTGGGGTCCCGAGACGGGACCACGTGTCTCGTTTTCCACAGCGTCTGCAATCACAGGTCTGGCTCTGCGGGTGCGGCCGGTCATATCCGTCCCTTCTCCGAGTAGTTGTCTGCAAACCCCAATCTCTCGGGGTCGCCGCTGTTCCCGGCCTCCGCCCGCGACGCTGCCAGCTGCCGCTGCTTGCTCAAGACGATATCCAATTCGTCACTTTCGATAAGGCTGGGCTGGCCCAACAGGCGGGCTCGGTAGAAGACCTCACATATCCATTCGGCAGTGGTTGCCCTCCGCAGCGCATGGTCGGCCCTCGCGGCGAGGGCAATCATGCCGTGGTTCTTCATCAGGGCGACGTTGCGATCACCGAGCGCCTCCACGGTGTGTTTCGCCAGTTGCTGCGAACCGAATGTTGCGTACTCACCCACAACGATGGGCCACCCAAGGTCGGCCATCTGATAATGAATCGGAGGGACCTCGTCGACCAGCGTGGATAGAATCGTCGCAAAAGTGGAGTGGGTGTGAACGATCGCCCTCTCGTCTCGCGCCTCGTAGCAAGCTAGATGGAGCGGAGTCTCGGACGAGGGAGGACGGCTCCCGAAGTGCTGCGCCCCGTCGGTTCCGACAATTGCGATGTCGTCGAGTTCGAGCTGTTCATACGGCACACCGTTTGGTGTGATCGCAATCCGACCATCTTCGAGGCGAACACTGACGTTGCCCGAGGTATGGATCACGAGGCCGGAACGACCCAGCGCCTTGGCCACATCCGCCACGGTCTGGCGGGCGGTGTTCAGATCATCCGACATCGTTGTGAGGTGCCATGGTGGTCGTCGCATCATCATCGAGGGCGCGGATCGCGTTGAGGGCACACGTGATGGCAAACTCGATAGTTGAGTCGCGGGCGACATCGTCCGGCTGGAGGTCTCCGGCAACGATATTCGCCGCGTATCCGTCGATAGCCACGATCGCACCAGCGCGTATACCGCGAAGCTGCGACACCAGCAAGACGGTTGCCGCCTCCATCTCGAAGGCGAGGACACCCGCCTCGCCGTACGTCCGAACTTGCTCAGCGAGGTGCGGGGTGCGGAAACCGCCCGAAGTGTGTATAAGGCCTTCGTGAACCCGGCTGTCGGACCCGGCAGCCTCGACCAGTGCCGTCAAGACTGATCGATCCGCCACCGCCGGGAACGCGGCAGGCACGTAGTTGTCGGTCACACCGTCGTTACGCACAGCTCCCGTTGCAATGACAATGTCGCCGGGGTGCACCGACGGCTGGACAGAGCCCGCCGTCCCTACCCTGATGGCCGTCCTCACCCCGAGTCGGGCCAGGTCTTCGACCACCATCGCCGCCCCGGCGCCCCCGATTCCGGTCGACGTGACGGATACCGGGGTTCCCTCGTACTCACCGGTGAACGTTGTGAATTCCCTATGGCAGACCACCGCCTTGGCACCATCCATGAAATCGCGCGCAATCCGAACGGCGCGAGCCGGATCACCCGGAAGTAGCACGTGCGGCGCAAGCTCACCCGGCAGACAGCGGATCGCCCTGGCCTCCACCCGGGCCGGGTCGTTTACGTCAACCGCTACGGCGGCACTCGAATCTGCGGCCGCGCCGACTTCCCTGAGGATCATATTCCATAGTATTGCATAGTCCCTCCAACAGTTGAGTGGTGCGACCGCATGCCGCCGGCAGCGCAAAACGAGGCTTCAGTGACGTCCCGATTCAGCTGTCGGGATGTACGAGTTGTTGAATCCGCTCGGCTGCCTCCGGATACTCGGCGCTCTCAGCGCGGCGGCATCGCCCATGTCGAAACCGTCTGATCGGAAGCCGGGGACCATCGTGGCTCCGGTCAACGACCATTCCCCTGTACTGCGGCTTCCTTGCCACACACCGACGGGCCGGGATTGCCTGATGGCCGGCGACATAGTCCGGCCCAAGAACGGGTGCCGTCACCCGGCCGTCGGGGTGAAGGAGAAGGAACTCCCGCGCCGCTCCCCCGTAGAAGTGATAGACCTCGGTCTCATGGAGTCGATGCAGCGCCGAAAAGTGATCCCCTCCGCTCAGGGCCACGATTGCGGTCGAACTCCCGTCGTTCAGATTCTGCCGGATCAACGTCCCTTCGCCGTCCTCTTGTGGCCGCATATCGAAAAGACTCCGCAGCTGATCGAAGGTCAACGACTTCTGCTCCGTCATGTTCTGCTTCCTCCTGCGAACAGTAGATCCATAAGATGGATTAGGCCTTCTAACATATGGAATATATGACGGAAGGGTCGCCACCTCTCACACGGCGCACTGCAAGGCCTACCAAACACTCGCCGGGATGCACGCTGACATGAACATCGGAGAGCACGCCTCGAAGCGTTTCATATCCGAGGCCGGGATTCGGGTGCCGACCGGCATGCTCGCGACTACCCCCGAACAGGCTGAGAACGCCGCCGCCGACCTGGGGCGGGTCATGGTGAAGGCACAGGTGCCCGCCGGAAGGCGCGGGAAAGCGGGAGGGATCCTCAGCGCCGACACGTTGGACGAGGCTCACACAGCAGCCGGGTCGCTGCTCGGCTCCGAAATTGGTGGGCAGATGGTCATCGAGGTCCTCGTCGAGCAGCGAGTCGAGATTGACAGGGAGCTCTTTCTCGCAGTTGTCAACGATCCTGAGAGTGGCGGCTACACGGTGATGTTCTCGATCAAAGGCGGCATGGATGTAGAGGAAATCATGCGAGAGCAACCGGAGCTGCTGCGCCAGATCACCATCGATCCCCGTCTGGAGCTCGAACACGAATCCGCGGTGAACCTCGTCGAGGGTGCCGGACTGGGACCCGCAGCCAACGAGGTTGCAGCCGTGTTGGTGCGCCTGCAACGAGTTCACCGCGACCTGGACGCAGAGCTGATCGAGATCAATCCGCTCGCAATCGACAGCCAGGGCGGTGTCGTTGCGCTCGATTGCAAGCTCGTTATCGACGATTCCGCTCTCGGGCGTCAACCTCGCCTTGCAGTCCTGGCCGGGTTCGAGCCACAGACAGACCTCGAGCGGACCGCCTCGCAGGCCGGCCTCAGGTACATCGAGCTCGACGGAGATATCGGGCTCCTCGCCAACGGCGCCGGCCTGACGATGGCCACCATGGACGTGATCGCCCACCTCGGCGGCCGACCCGCCAATTTCCTCGAGATCGGTGGGGACGCGTACACGAAGGGGCACGCTGCTCTCGAGTTGGTACTGTCGAATCCCAGGGTGCGCAGCCTCGTGGTGAGCTTCTGCGGAGCATTTGCGCGCACGGATGTGATGGTCGACGGGCTTACCTCGGCGTGGACGGACCTGCAACCAGACGTCCCCGCTTTCTTCAGCGTTCACGGCACGGGAGCCGTCGCTGCCACGGCGATGCTTCGGGAACGCCTCGGGATCGAGCCCTATCCCACAATGGAAGACGCCATCACCGCAGCTATTGCAGCGCCCAGTTCGGCGCAAAAGGCGGACCGGTGATCGTACGCGGCCACGAGCGGATCCTCGTGCAGGGTATAACCGGCACCCAAGCCACCTTCTGGACAGAGCGCATGCAGGCCTACGGCACCGATGTGGTTGCGGGGGTGAACCCGAAGAAGGCGGGGATCATCCATTGCGGGGTCCCGGTCTACGCGAGTGCGACCAGCGCCGCGGCGGACCTCGAACTCGACGTCTCGGTGATTCTCGTTCCACCTTTCAGCGTCAAGGCCGCCGCCATCGACGCCATCGAGGCGGGCGTGCCCAAACTCGTGATTGTCACCGAACACGTCCCGATCAAAGATGTCATGTACCTCCTCGCGGCCGCCCGCGACGCAGGAACCCGGGTCGTCGGCCCGAATACCGCCGGGCTCGTGACGCCCGGCGAGTGTTTCGTGGGTCTCATGCCCGCCTTCGAGGCCTCGATATTCCAGCCCGGGCCGATCGGAGTCGTTTCGCGCAGCGGCAGCCTCGGCACGCTGATCTGCCTGAATATCGTCGGTGCCGGATTCGGAGAGTCGGCATTCATCGGAGTGGGCGGAGACCCGATAATCGGGACGACTACCCGCGATGCCCTGGAGATGCTGGACGGCGACGACAGAACTCAGGCCATCGTTCTCGTCGGCGAAATCGGGGGCGCCATGGAGGAGCGCGCCGCCGAATCCGCTTATGGTATTGTGAAGCCGATAATCGCGTTCATCGCCGGCCGGGCTTCCCCGAGTGGGACAAGAATGGGACACGCTGGCGCCATCGTTCTGGGCGACAAGGGCTCGTACGCATCCAAACATCGGGCCCTGACCCGTGCCGGGGTGAGCGTGCTCGACACCCCCTCAGAGGTCGGACCGGCATTACAGGAGGTATTGCAGTGAGTTCGCCACCGGACGCGCAGAAACCGGGACTACTCCAGAAGCGGGCCCTGGGACGGACCGGGCTCGAGGTCTTTCCGCTGGGCGTCGGAACCGGGTCCCTGGCAGCTCATCCATCGGTGACCGATGAAGATGCAATCGAAGAGCTCGCAGTTGAGACGTTGCGGACGGCAATAGATGCCGGCTTCAACTACATCGACACCTCCCCCGGCTACCGCGGCGGAGATAGCGATCGCCGGGTCGGTCTGGCACTGCGCGACGGGTGGCGGGAACGAGTGGTTTTGGCAACAAAGGTCGGGACCCACCCCGACCGACCCGGGGACTTTTCGGGCGATACCGCAAGGTGGATTGTTGCCGAGGCCCTCGAGGTCATAGGAACGGAAACTCTCGACGTGGTGCTGGTTCACGATCCGGATGACATGGCCCCGGTCATGGAGCCCGGGGGTGCCGTTGCCGCCCTGGAGAACCTCAAGTCCGAGGGCACGATCCAAGCGATTGGCCTGGGGGTACAGAACCACGATCACCTTCGGCTCGCCATTGAGTCCGACAGATTCGATGTCATCCAGAGCCCGTACGACTACAACCTGATGCGAACCACGGCCAAACCGTTGCTGGCTATGGCAGCCGAGCGCAAGGTCGGGTTCACCAACGCCTCCCCATTCCTAGGCGGCCTGCTGGCCGGGATCGACCCGGACGAGATAGTGAGCATCAGGGCTGCAACCGGTATGTGGGCGCTACCGAACAAAGACGTTGCTCGGGCCCGCGAGCTCTGGAAGTGGGCAACGGCCAGCGGCGTAAATCTGCGGGCGATCGCGTTGCAGTTCTGCCTGCGCGAGGAACGAATCGCGACCACACTGATCGGCCCGCGAACACCGAGCGACGTACTCGAGGCCATCGCCGACGCAACAACCTCTATTCCGAACGAAGTTTGGTCATCGTTGCTCGACGTGCTGCCAACGCTTCCTGCCGGCGCCCCGGGCGGAGAAGCAGCGGTTGGGGCGCACCCTCCACATGATTGAGTTCCGACCTTCGCCCTGAGAGCAGCCTTTGATGGCTTCCGAGTCCGACGACGCTCAGGACCGGCTCGCTCGCGCGAACACACGTCGCCGCCGGTTCAGCCGCGGATCGCTAGCCCCGTATTCGGGTCGAAGAAGTGCATTCTGTCGGTGTCAATGGTGAGTTCCAGAGCGTCTCCCACCCGGAAATCAGCCGACGGGTCAAACCGGCCCGCAATTCGGCTCGTCGCGCCTTCGAGCACTGGAGCATCGTCACCGAGGTCGAGAGCATCCTGAGAGAAGACCTGCCTGGCGTCGATCGTAAAGTAGGCAATCAACTCGAAGCCCAGTGCCTCGATATCGTCGACAGTTGCCGTGATCTGCTGGTCTGTGGGGTGATCGGGGTCTAACGCTGCGCTGGCGAGATGCTCCGGCCGGATGCCAATGGTGACGTCTGTCCCGAGGTACTCGCGAAGAGCCGGTCGTCGCTCGAAAGCCTCTCGCGACAGACCTACGGTTTGGCTGCCGAATGTGATTGAGACTCCTCCCGCCGTCTCCGACAGAGTCGCCTCCATGAGCGACATCGACGGCGACCCGATGAACGCCGCCACAAATAGGTTGGCAGGCTCGTCGTAAATAACCTGAGGCGGGTCAACTTGGCACAGAACTCCTCGATTTATCACGGCGACGCGATCTGCCATCGTCATGGCTTCGACCTGGTCGTGCGTGACATAAAAGGTGGTCACGCCCACGGTCCGCTGCAGCTTGGTGATCTCAGCGCGCATCTGCACCCGTAGCTTGGCGTCGAGGTTCGACAACGGCTCATCGAGCAGGAACAATTGCGGCCGCCGGACTATGGCCCGCCCCATCGCCACACGCTGCCGCTGGCCACCGGAGAGCTGGCCCGGCTTCTTCTCAAGTTGCTCGGTCAACTCCAACAGGCGGGCCGTGTCATCGACCCTCTCGATGATCTCGTCCTTGGGGCGCTTCTGCAGTTTGAGGGCAAACCCGATGTTGTCGCGAACGGTCATGTGCGGGTACAGCGCGTAGTTTTGAAACACCATCGCGATGTCGCGATCCTTGGGATGGACATCATTGACCTCACGGGCGCCGATCTTCACTACACCTTCGGTTATTTCCTCGAGCCCCGCGATCATTCGGAGCGTCGTCGACTTGCCACAGCCTGACGGGCCCACCATGACCAGAAATTCGCCGTCTTGGATCGTGAGATCCAGACCGTGCACGGCTCTAAACCCGTTGGCATAGTCCTTGGTCAAGCCTTCAAGCGTAACGGTAGACATCTCACTCCTCTAGCCATAATCGTTCGTGCGCTTGGCGCTCGCCAAAATGACGATCAACCGAATGATACCTAGAAGAAACCTAGCGTCCCCATATCGGCCCGGCGAGGTTCGCACTTCGAGGTTCGCCCCGGAAAGGTCCACCCCGGTGAGGTTCGCCCCGTCGAGGTTCGCCCGGGTGAGGGCCGCCCCGGTGAGGACTGCCTCGTAGAGGTCCGCCCCTGGTTCGATCGTGTAGCCGTTGACCTCCACGCCGTCCACGCTACGGGCCGGCCAGTAGCCCTGCCAGAACGGCCTAAGGGACGACCTGGCAGTCCCCGCTAGCTCCGGTGATTGTCTAAAGATTGTCTATGGAATCCGCTACCACAGGAATCCTTGAGGTTCCACCGTGTCGACCGGGTGCCCAGCACCCTTGAAACGACACCGTTTTCGACTCCTGCTGGGACCACCAGAAACCCCGAGGTTTGGACCGGTCTGGACTACGGATCAGAAGGTTGGGGGTTCGAGTCCCTCCGAGCGCACCAGACGTTTTCGCAGGTCAGCCGGTGTCGGTATCCCGGCGAGGCCTGTTGTCGTATGGGGTCTAGGGGCTTCGGAGCCTTTGAGTTGCTTCTACCCCTGAAGTGCGCGATTTGGGCCATTTGAGGCCCGAAACGGTACCCAAAACGGACCCCCGCCGTCAGACCTTGGAAAATCCCCATACGCCCTTCATTTCAGGGAAGTTGGCGGGGTATGACCGACCTTCATTGCCAGGGAAAGACACCCTGCCCACCCGTCATGAATGCAACATCACAAACAGGGTGGGACAGTCAACCTGGATCCCAGCGGGGTTGGCCGTCATGCCGGCGCGTCTCCCTTGATGCTGATCCGGTGGATGTCGCGAACCGCGTCGCCGTAGTCGTGAACCGCAAAGTGCATCGTGCACCGGTTGTCCCACATCACGACGTCACCATCGCTCCAGTGATGGCGATGGACGTTGTCGGGCTGGGTAGAGAAGTCGTAGAGGTAGTCGAGCAACGGCCGGCTCTCGGCAGGCGTCATACCCTCGAGCCGAGAGATCGTGGCACCGGGCTTGGTCATGTACAGCGCTTTGCGGCCGGTCTCGGGATGCGTGCGGACAAGCGGGTGGTACGTCGTAGGAACGTCATCACTCCCGCCGAGAGCAGCGAGCACAGTCCCGATGTATTCAGCCCGAACTCCTTCGAGGAGTGACTTCATGCCAGAGGACAGTCGCTCGTAGGCGCGGTACTGGTTCGACCACATTGTGTCGCCCCCGATGGGTACCTTGTGCGCCGACAGCACGTTCAGCGCCGGTGGCTGGGGGAGAAACGCCGAGTCGGTGTGCCAGGCCTCGGTGACAGTGTGCTCTTTACCGCGATTCGTGAGAGCGAGAACGCACGGGTGGGTTTCGAGGTAGGTGACGAACGGGCTGATGCTCCATTCGCCCCACTTACCCGCAAAGGCGACGTGTTCGTCGATCGTGAGGAACTGCCCTGGGAATGCGAGCATGCAGTGCTTGTGGAACGCGTCGCGGATGTTGGCGAATTCGTCGTCAGTCACCTCAGCCAAGCGGATGTCGCTGACCTCGGCCCCGAGTGCTCCACTGACTGCTACGACCTCCATCGACTGCCTCTCTTCAACATCACGTCGTCCGGAAGATCGACGTCGCCGGGTTCAAGTTCGGTCCCGGAACCATTCAACACGAAGCTGATGAATCCGTAGAACCCTGCGGTAGCCACGGTGTCGAGAACCTGACGATGGGTGAGACGGGCTGCAGCTCGCGCCCACGTGTGGTCGCTCAACGCGTTCGTGTCGTGAAGCTGATCGGTGATCTCGACCAGAATCGCCAGAGTCGGGTCATCAAACACAGGGTTCGGGGCAGCGAGTTCGTTCAGGTCCCCGTCCGAGAGTCCTGCCTGTTTGCCGATGCGGACGTGTTGTCGATACGGATACCGGCCGCGGTCGCGCACGCACGATCGGATGATGACGGCCTCACGACCGATATCGGCCAGAGAGTTGTCGACCAACAAATAAGCCATGAACGGCCCGACGGCCTGGAACAGCGCCGGGTGGTTCGCGAGTGTGCCGTAAACGTTTGCTCGCCTGAGTTCTTCGCTGCTACGAAAACGGGGCCAGGTCGCGGTGGTCGCCAACAAGTCGTCAGGCCAGTCCTGAAGGTCGATCGGCCGAATACGAAGGCGCCGGCTCTCCATCCTCGCTTCGACGGCCCCCAAGGTGACGGACTTCAGCTGACTTTCTTGGCCAGGGTCAAGTTGAGTGCCACAGACGTTCAGCATCCAGGAAGCAAGGCGATAGAAAGCTGTCGTCGCAATGACGTCCATGATCTGCACCGTCGAGAACGCAATGGTGAGCGCCTCCCAAACTGGGTCGCTTATCGTTCCTTCGCAGAGAAGATCGTCGACCGCGGAGATCAACGCCGAGTCAGATACATCCCAGAGCTCACTGGTCGAGCCAGCACGAACCGCGATGAGTTCGTCGCCGGTGAGACCAATCGCAGCACCAATTCGAGTGTGCTGTGTGAACGGATAGTCGCCATGCGAGATGGCCGTTGCCCGCAGTATCACCAGCTCGCGCTCGCGCGGTTCGAGCGTCGATCGCCGGAGGCCGTGCCCTCCCCAATGGAGCCAGGCCACAAAGAGGTCCGGCATGTTCGCCAGCGTGCAGTAGACGTTCGCCGCAGCGTTGTAATCAGCCCCCAGGATTGCACGAGTTCGACCGAGCAGCCCTGGCTCCCAGTCCTGGACAGACAGTGGAGCAAGACGGGGCGACATCACGTGACGATCACGATCTTGCCCACCTGCCTGTCGCTGGCCATGTATTCATGGGCGGCCGGCAGATTCTCGAGTGCAAACGTCGTATCCACCACGGGTCGCAGAGATCCGTCATCGAAGCCAGCCAAGAGGTCCTCGGCGAAGCGTTCGCTGCAGGCAAGTGCTTCTTTCGGAGTCCTCGTCCTGAACGTAACGCCGAGGATCGAGAGCCGCTTAAGTGCGACCCGATCGAGATCGATCGTCGCCTCGTTTCCTCCGTTTCGGCCAACGGTGACAAATCGGCCGCCGGTCGCCATCGCCGCAAGGCATGGCCGGGCCAGCTCGCCACCGACCTGATCGATCACGACGTTGACGCCACCTGTGAGGTCTCGAACTGCAGTCGACCAATCGTCCCCGTTGGTGTCGATGACATCACTCGCTCCAAGCTGCAACAACGCCAGAGCTTTCTTCGGCGAGGTCGTCGTCGCGATGACCTTCGAGGCGCCGAGGTAGCGCGCGATCTGGATGGCTGCAGTGCCGACTCCCGAAGAACCGGCCGTGACCAACACCGATTCGCCAGGCTCGAAACGAGCGGCAGTGACGATGGCGTCATGCGCAGTGACGAAGACGTTTGGGATCGCAGCAGCGTCGACGAGGCTGAGCCCGGCGGGCACAGCAATGAGAGCACGTTCGGAAACCACGACGTGGTCGGCGTGGCAGGCCGAGCCCCTACCCATCACCCGGTCACCCACTGACCAACCATCGACGTCTACACCGACCACCGAGACAGTGCCCGCGAACTCGATACCGCTCGGAGCCGGCCGCGCGTTCGGGTTCGTGGAGACGAGGCGTGGGCGCCCGATCAGTTCGCCACGGTTGATCGTGGTGGCCGCAACCGCAACAAGAACCTCACCCGGACCTGGATCGGGGATCGCAACCGATCTGAGTTCGCTGAAGCCACCCAGCTCGCCAGGAACAACCCACCATTGCCGCACCGAACTAGCCGTTTCCTTCGTGGTGCGGCACCATCGCTGGCAGGGTGCCCATCAGCCGGTGGCAGTGCTCGCAGTTACAATGCAACACGCCACGGAAGATCCCCGCGTGATACAGGACGCTTCGGCAAAGGCATCCACCGGCTCGCTCGGCCACGACGTCGCTCACCAACTCACCCTAGAACGACACCCAGCAACTCCGCAGTAAAGGCCCTCAGTGGGTTTGGCTAACCCTCTAAGTTTCTGGTCA
>Ga0302135_10001063_pt1 | contig 16441 bp, 15 predicted proteins | sample CBN3_surface_MG_FD_203119 | JGI IMG/M metagenome (GOLD analysis project Ga0302135, IMG submission 203119) | Marine microbial communities from Western Arctic Ocean, Canada - CBN3_32.1 | ecosystem: Environmental > Aquatic > Marine > Oceanic | place: Canada: Western Arctic Ocean | collected...
GATGTTGATGGGGCCACTCAAGAAAGGAAAACATGTTGGCAAATGGGGCATTGAGTTCAAACCATGCACTCGTTTAGAAATTCGTTCCGTCGATGAAAATGGCCAGCCTTCAGACGCCTCGCACAACCCTCCCTTAATTGTTCAAAGTGATGGGGAACCTTGCCTTCAAACTCCTGCTTTGCTAGAGTATCACACAAAGCAACTCTGGGTTAGAGGTGCGAAACAAGTCCCTTGGGACAACTAATTGTAGTTAGGTTAGATTCTATCCAAATAATTCCAAGCGTTTCAGTCCTGCTCGGTATTCCTTTACAACACAGTTTACAGAAATAGTCGTCCCGGCTTCCCAATCATCAAAATTTGAGTGCTTTAGTGAAGATGTAATAATTGAGACATCAATATCGGTCCCCTCAATTTTTCCCTCAATGGTTTTACCAGTCTTGTATTCTTCTGCAAGTCCAATACCCATTGTCCTAGTTATTCGTTCAATCACCACTGAAACAGGCCATTCTCCATTCATGTCTTGGGATACAATTTTTGTTCTTTGAGTTGAGGTCAGTGCGTCCCTAATTTCCTCTGCTAAGAGAATAAATTCACTTCCCCGGCCATCATTCATTGGTTCAATTACAGGTTCAGCAATTTCCTCGGCCGGTGTATCTTCAACAATCTCTTCAGGTTCTGAGGTTTCTTCTTCAGTTGATTGCATTTCTTCCAAATCGTCATCAAAATCAGGTGTAGGGAGGTCCATCCCCTCAACAAGGTCTCGCACTTGGTCTTGAATTTCATCTAGGTTAACTTCACCATCTTCCATGATGACCTCAGCTCTTTGAGATATTCCAGCAACGGCAGCCAGACCGGACGCAGTCCCAACCGTTCCTGCTGTTACTCCAACACCTGCAGCAACTTTGGCAGCGTCGGGGATTTTACTTCGTGCCTTTTCTTCAATAGAATCCATCTTAGCTGAGAACACAGCGCGAATTTTATTTGCGATAGGTGAAGGCAAATTTTTGATTTGCCCTTCCATCTCTTCCTCTGCTAGTATTCTTAGATTCGAGATTTTCCCCTCAAAATTAGGATCTGCTGATAGGTCTTCCACCACTTCAGCAAGGGCTGTAATTGTATCTTCAATTGGCCACACGTCCTCCTTTGAAACTCCAATATCAATTGGTGCGTTCCCCTCGCTTCCCATGATGCTCCTTCGGGCATATAGGTTGTATGTCTTTCCTACCCAGTTTGATAATGAAAACACCCCTATGGGGTGTATTGGTTAGAATTGAACAATTCTCAAAGTGCAAAGTCTGAGAAGTCTTCGTCATCAGCAATATCAGGACCACTATTGGTTGGTGGTTTAGGCTTCGGCTCAGGTTCCGGCTCTTTCGTGACAGCCTTTGTTTTGCGAACCTTACGTGTCTCGGATTTTGCTTGTGGTGTGTCTGACTTACTCATTGTCATTCCAGTATCAGGTTTGTCAGGTAACCCCTCTGCGATCTCAATTTTACCCCCCATCCTTGCCTTTTGACGTTCTTTGATGGTGTATTGCAATTCGCGGAGAGACTCAGCCTCATCCATTTTTCCCTGCATGTCAACCGATTCTTCAGTTTCAATAACTCCAGAACTACTTGATGAGCGAACTGAATGAGCACTCGGCCTATTACCATCCCTCATAACGCTCTCAACATCAAAGTCATCAAGTTCAATAATCGGTTTTTCACTCAACTTTTCAGCCCTGACAACATCAGCTTTTGTGGCTTTGACTCTCTTCTTTTCTCCGCCCTCTGACTTTATTCTGCGCATATCATCTTTGACTTCTTTCTTGACTGTCTTCGCGGCTAGCATTTGTGCCTCAGTCATCAACTCACGAGCGCTTAATTTTGCTCCTCGTCGAATCAAACCACTTGCCAAGAAAAAGAGTAATGCAGCCCCCGCAATTGACCCAAGAAGAAATAGAGAGTAAATCCAACTACCGATAATTGGAACTGAATATGAGTTGTATGAATTTTCTTCATCAATCAAACCATGTTCACCAAGCGTCATTGATGTGACAACCATTGCGCCCTTAAAACCATCAATATTCGCTCCAGCATAAATCCGACAATCACCATCTTCTGAGACATGTACCTCATCATCACCCAAATATGGATGACTAATTAACCAGCCTTCAAGTAATATTTTTTGGTGCCAATCTAATCCTGCGAACCCATCTAGTATATTCTCATTGGCCGGAATCAATCCAACAATTGCCCAGCCGTCATGAGGAAATTTAGTGGCTGAGGTAAAACCCGGAGGGAGGGCTTTAACTCCTTCAAATGGAGTATTCCATTTCACTCCCTCAACTTTCCCTTTGGTAGGACGAACTACCTCATCATATTCATCTAATTGAATAATTACTGCAGATGTACTTACCATTTCACCTTGAGCACTAGATATGGTACCATCGGGGAAATGCTTGGAGAGATGAAGCCAGCCTTCAATTCTAATTGGTTTGCTTGTTGATGGGGTAATGGCAGAAAAACTTCCATTACTATCACATCCAAGTAGATTAGCGACATCATTTTCAATGTCATAATCTCCAGTATGAGTGGATATTGTGGCAGTACCTGCAGATTCGTTGACAGCGACTTCAATGCCATCTGGGCCCCACGCTTGCATCTCTGGAGAAACACAGCCAGCAAGCACCATACTTGCCATTAGAAGAATTGCAAGACTAGCCTGCCGCCCTCTTGCCATGAGTTGGCGAGGAGTGGCGGAGTTGATGACGGTTGCGAGCCCAAAAGCAGAAGCATTAGCGAATTAAGGAGTTAGATATCAAATCTAAATGAGGGCTTGAATATCCTCAAGGAACTCATCAACATGCCAATCGGAGCCAACCCAAGCAACTCGCTTCTGCCCATTTCTATCAACGATGTAAGTGACAGTGCTATGTCCCACTTCATACACTTCTTCAGCATCTCCATTATCATGCCCATCGTGAGTGCCTTGCCCGTCTCCAGAAATACAGGTTAGGTGGTTTTCACCATCCCATTCGTAGTCATCATCACACATACAATGCGCACTACTTCCTTCACCCATTATCCATCCATGGCCTGCACATTGTGCTGCAGTAGGTGTTGGTAAATTCGAAATGTTTGCATTACTTGCAACCCAAGCAATATGTTGTTGATGATGCGAAATATCTACACTATCCATGCCTACTTGGCTTTGCTCCCATGTTGAGTTTGTATCATTCCATAGGTGGAGACTCCACCACCAGGAATTATCTGATGGTGCTTGACCAGAAATATTTTCCATGAAATGGCCATATCCTGAATCTGGTGCTGTGAAATTAACGTTATTCATGTTGAAAGCCATAGTTGTCAAATTGTAACTAGTTGCATTTTCTGGCAGGTGTGTGCTGTTGACTTGGTATTCAGCAGTGCTATTGTCAGGCATCATTGTGATGACTGAATGCATCGTAGATTCCCCGTCCATGTCATGTTCACTCATGTTCATCTCGCCATTGATGTGCATATCAATCATTGAAGAATTGACTGCAACACCCCAACTACTCCACATGTCTTTGAGTAGGTCAAAATCTGTAGAGGTAAGATGCGGCCAGTCGTAGCCGTTATCTGTTACATACTGGGCTAGAACTTCGGGTGTATCTCTAAGAGGGTCAATAGTGATGGAGAGATAAACGACATCTTGTCCGTAGGAATCTCCTAATTCTCCTGCCATATAATTCATATTTGCTTCAATAATTGGGCACACATCAGTGCAAGATGTATATGTGAAAGCTACAACAACAACTTTCCCGTCAAAATCGGAGAGTGAAACATCATTTCCATCCTGATCGGTTAATGTGAAATCAGGGGCGTCAATAGGAGGGTTGTATTGATGGCCATTGAAAGAAACAGCCTCCTCATTACCTCCCAAGCATCCGGCGAGTAATAACACCCCAACCATCAGTAGAACAAACACTCTGCGCATAGTGTAGCGGCTGATTTTTTTGATATTAATTTATTCCACCAAAGCATTACGCATTATCATCAATTCATTTTGAAAATAATCTTACTTACTGCCCTTTAGGTTCAAGAATGAGAAGCGGGTCGGGCGCTTTGCTGCGAACGTCGCATAGCCTGGTATCGCGCCGGATTTGAAATCCGGTGACCTCGTGTCACGGGAGTTCAAATCTCTCCGTTCGCGCCTTGAGTAAAACGTTAGACGTCTAACCATACCCCGTATGAGTAAAGGGGCGCGCTAACTGAGTCAAAAAAACACTCAGGTTAGCGCTCTTGGGTGTTCATTCGTCTTTCCAAAAGGCATTAGGTCAACACCCCTACGCCCAAGTATGGCGGGCACTACTGTCTATTTGCAACTCCTGTGTTGGGCTGAAAACTCCCTACACGATACAGAAGAGGTTGAAAAGTCAATAGAACAGATACTAGCCAAATTAGATGAAGAAGGTTATGTTTGCATGAGTGCTCAACATGGGCAATCTTGGATGATTACATCAGATAGGTATCTTGATGAGGCTTTCATTCAATCTATTGTTAATGAGTTCAGCGGCCAAGATTGGAAATGGAAAGTTCGTGAAGGTTGATTATTATGTTTCAAATAACAGACCCAAGTACGTGGATTATTTTACTCATCATTATTGGTGGGCAGTGGCTGAGGAGAATGGCGAAGAAGAATGAAGATTGATTATTGCATATCATCTATTTTGCATATCTTCAATTGATAAATTCATCTAAATCGCCATCAAATTCATCTAAATCGTCATCCAGCCATCCATCAAAGTTTTTCCAATTCGTTTCAGAATTAGCAAAAGCAATTGGAATCCAACCCCATTCATCCCCACCAATACATGATGCTAACTTTTCTATTGGTTTCTCATTGTGCGCATGACATTCAACATTGATGTTATCATCTTCTAATTGTTGAATAATGACATTAGGATAACCTTTCTCATGGAATAGTTTTAGCATTCGTTCTATTGATTCATCAATCTCTTCATCGGATGGCCTCACATCATAATCAAGAGTCATTACTGCCCAAGCCATGCTTAGGCGTGGGGGTGCTAACCTAATGCCTTTTGTAAGGACGAATGAACTCCCTATGCTGACCCCCCTCCCTCTTTTTTGAGAGCATCAAAGCCCCCAAGTGTGTGCTTTTGCTATGGAGAGCAGTGAGTCTTTTGGAGCAGGGTTGTCATCCCTCTGTTCGCGCCTAAATACAACCAGCACGAGTCTTCGCGTGGTTACTTTACCAGAATCTGCACCATGCAGGTAATGAATCAGGTGAAGCAGGGCTAGTCAATGCAATCACTGCTATCATAATTCCAATGAAGAAGACAGGGAAAAGCGCAGTCATTGTCAAAATGTTACTGTCCTCTTCCATTCTAAGGTGCATGAAAATGAAAGCGATGCCAAGAAATTTGACAACTCCAATTGATACAAGCACAAAAATAATCATTTGAGATGTTATCATTTCTTGTACAGATGCAGCAACAGCTCCAACTTCAATTACAGTTAGAATCATCAGCATGGCGAAATTCATATTGTAAGCGTCTTTTCCAAATATTGTATGACTCATTTTATTTCCTCCTTAATACAGATAAAATGCTGGGAAAACCAACACCCAAACCAAATCCACGAAATGCCAATACAGACCGAAGTACTCAATCGATACTGCGTTACTTGGTGAGTACCCACCCTTGTGTGCTTTGAAGGTCATGTAACTTAGCCCAACCATCCCACCGAAAACGTGAGCACCGTGGGTACCAGTAGCGACATAGAAGGTACTTGCTGAGAGACGTAAATTGGCAGTAAGGTGTTCTTCACCATGTCCAGAGCCAGCAAATGGGTAGGCAGTGTTGTGGATAGTATATCCATCTTCCATTAGGCTAGGTGCATGGAATGGTCCTATATTGAATCCAATGAACCACTCAACCATCTTCAATGTTAGGAACAAGGTTGCAAGCACTAGAGTTGCTGCAAGATAGTTGCGGACTTTTCGACTGCGTTCGTCAGCATCCATATCTTCTCTCTTAGCGGTCTGGAGGGCCATTACCACAGTGAAGGAAGAAATGATCAGGGCGAAGGTGTTGATTGCTCCTGGGACTAGTGTATCTGGAAGTCCAAATCCACCGAGTGAAAGGGTCCACGATTCTGAGTGGCTTCCAGCGATGAAGTAAGATGCTGGAATCCAGCAAGCATCACCAGGGGTGAATGGCACACCGTTTGAGAAGGTAGAATGGTTGTCAAGAATTGCTTGGCATGATTCTGTACCAAGTCTATACCGTATGTAGGTTGAGAACAAGGATGAGAAAACCATCATCTCAGACATTAAGAATACCCAAATACCAACCTTGCGAATGTCAATATTTTTGAATGGCACTCCAGCGGATTTCGGTTCATAGTGTCCATCAAACGAAAGGTCCTGGCGCCACCATACTAGGAACCCTGAGAGTATTATTGCAAACCCAACAAGAACTATTGGTAGTGAGCCAGCACTGTAGATGGTATTGTCCATCGTGTTATTCATTGCGAATGTAGACGCAAATCCGAATAGGAAAACTCCTATCCCAAGTGATACGATGATTGGCGCCCAACTATTGTGAGGTGCTCCATGACTCCAGTCATGAGGTCCCCACGCACTTCCGTGATGTTCGTCATCCTCGCCGTAACTCAATTGTTCACCTCCCCTTGGTCATCAGGCACCATCATTCGCATCAACCAGTTTGGTTCCTTTTCCTCGTAAACATTGACATCAATTAGAGTTGGAATCTCGTCAAATGATGGCGTTGGTGGTGGGGAAGTGGTGAGCCACTCAAACGACCAACCACCCCATGGGTCAGCTGGTGCTTTTTGACCCTTGATTAGAGATACTATCATGTTAATTATCATTAATACAGAAGAAAGTCCGAAGATGAAAGCATTGATTGTAATGAACATATTCCACCCTGCTGCTTCAGGAGGTAGAGTTCCAATCACATCACTGTATTCATTTGCCTGTAAGAAGTATGTGTGGTGCCTGCGAGTCATTCCCCAAAGTCCTAACTTGTGCATAGGCCAGAAAATTCCATTGTAGGAGATGAAGGCAATAAGGAAATGGATGACTCCAAGTCGTTCATCTAACATCCGTCCTGTCATCTTTGGATACCAGTAGTAAATCGCTGCAAATAGGCCGAATACAACTCCTCCAACCAGCACATAGTGGAAGTGAGCAACTACGAAGTATGTCTCGTGCAAATGAGTATTCATTGAAATTGCTGGGAAGAACATTCCAGAGATTCCACCTAATGTGAAGGTGATCAAAAATCCTAGAGCCCACAAAGTGTGAGTACGGTAAACTAGTGAGCCGCGATGCATGGTTTTCAGCCAATTGAAAATTTTAATCCCTGTCGGAACTGCAACAGCCATTGTCGTAAGCATCATCACGAATCGCAGAGCGGGAGACATTCCACTGGTCAACATATGATGGCCATATACAATGAATGATACAAATCCAATTCCCGCGAGCGCGTAAACCATTGAGCGGTAGCCAAAGATGGCTCTTCTTGCACTCGTAGCCAATACTTCTGACACGATGCCGAAAGCAGGTAAAATAACCACATAAACTTCAGGATGACCAAAGTACCAGAACAAGTGACTCCAAAGAACCGGGTCGCCTCCTGCTGAGACATTGAAGAACGCCGTCGCTACCGTACGATCGAGAAGGGCTTCAATCAAACCAATTCCAAAGGCTGGAATTGATATGAACAAACACATGATAGACACTAGAATTGACCAAGTGAAAAGAGGCATTTGCATCCAACCCATACCAGGTGCACGCATTCCTGCAATTGTGGTAATGAAGTTAATCCCAGCGAGGGTTGATGACGCGACCAGCATAATTTGACCAGCAAGCCACATGGTCGCTCCCGGATGAGTTCCAACCCATGACGTGAGGGGTTGATATCCAGTCCAGCCAACATCAGCGGCGTTACTTGAGAAAATCCCACTCATGATTAGGACAGATGCAACCGGGTTAAGCCAAAATGCCATTGCGTTGATTCTTGGGAACGCCAAATCTTTGGCGCCAATTTGCAGGGGGACAATCCAGTTAGCAAATCCATTAATCATGGGCATTGCCGCTAAGAAAATCATTATTGTTCCATGCAATGTGAAGAATTGATTGTATTCATCTTTGGTTAAGAAATCGTTACCAGGAACTGCTAACTGAGTTCGCATCAAAAGCGCAAGAACTCCGCCAACTACGAAGTAAAAGAGACCAGCCACGAAGTAGAGAGTCCCAATCTTTTTGTGGTCTGTACTGGTCAACCATTCGGCAAGCCATGGAGCAAAAGCAGACCAACTAAATCCTTCAGGATTAGTTCTGTAGAAAACATAGGCTATAGCGACAAACAGTAACAACATTACCAAAATAATCGCAGAGAAAAGAACTGTGAGTCCATTAGCATCTTCGAGAGGTTCAGCTCCTCCACCCATTGGACTCATAGTGAAGGTTGACTGAGCCCATGCATCACCAGATGTCCCTCCTCCGCCACCGTCTGCATTACCATTAACTGAATTGACAGTCAAGGTAAAACTTGAGGCCCCACTCGCAGGAGAAGTCCATTCAACCGTCCAAGAGGTTTGGTCATTACCATAATCAGTGTGGGTTAACTGTCCCGCCATTATTTGGGTTGAGTTATCGGCTGATGCGAGGGTTCCTTTTGATGCAACAAGATTGAACCCACCCATGTTCTCTTGAGTTTCGGCAGCCACATCTCCAGGGCCACCAGTAAAACCAACTAGGAATGAATAAGTCTCACCGGCGTTGTATGTGTCAGGCAGTGCACTACCATTTCCGAGTGCCATAAATACTGATACATCACTACTAGGGCTTCCGGAGTGACAAGAACACCCGGTTTCAACATTAGAGATACCAATTGGCCTTGCTTGCAAACTAGGGGCCAACAACATTGCAACCATTAGTACTGAGACGATAGCGATAATTTTCTTATTTACTTGCATCATCATCACCTCACTCATGGACTTCTAGAATTGCAGTCATGTATGCGTGGTCATCGCCACAAAATTCAGCGCAATCAATGAAGAATTTGCCAGTCAAATCTATTGGTAGCCAAACTGCAGTCTGAAGTCCTGGCACAGCATCTTCTTTAGCGCCCCACTGAACAAAGTATGGGGAATGGGTAACATCTGAAGAAGTAAGAGCCATTCGATACATGGTATCATTTTTCAGAATTAGCGTGGTTAAACCAGTAGCAGTATCAACTCCGACATCGCAAAGGTCGGTACTTAATTCTCGGCAATCAAATTCCCAGTACCATTGATGGCCTATAACTCCAACTTCAAAGTAGTCAACACCCTCAACTCCAATTGCAGCGGGATCTTCCCAAACATCCGATGTTGGTCCAATGATGATAATCGTGAGATAAATAATCAGAATAGATGGGGCTATAATCCACGCGGCTTCCAATTTTCCATTGTGATAATGTAGTGGGAATTCCCCGACTTTGAGATTATCAATATTTGGTACTTCTCCGTCCTTTGAACGATAGAAAAATGAATGATGTATTTGCCAACCAAATACTATGATTCCTACAAAGATAGACCAGTTCCAAAATATTTCAAACAACTCATTGTATGAAGCACCACCTACAGCCATGGAAAGCCCTCTTAGTTCGGCCGTAAAGTGGTCCGTAGTTAAGCATTGGCAACACCTCACATATACTGTTAACAAAGTTTGAGTATTTTTTCCTACCGAACAGACCCCCGTAATGTCCTTTTGATATATCCGCTAATGGTCAAGGAAGTCGTATTTCACGACTATTGTGGTATACTTTTACCAGAAGAGAAGGTATCGCAAAGGTTGAATTGGTAAGTCTGTATGCCTTGTGCTATGAGTGTACGGGCGCTGGTGGTTGAGGACAACCAAGTTAACGTGCGTTTACTGCTTGCTTTGCTCAAAGGAAAGGGCATTACAGATATTGAAATTGCGGAAGATGCTAACCAAGCATTCACCGCTCTTCAGACCGGTGAGTTTGATTTGATATTCATGGATATTCAGTTACCTTGGACTGATGGATTACAGTTGACAAAAGCAATTCGCGACCATCCACTGGTACGTAAAAGTAGGATAATTGCGGTGACAGCATTCTCTACTCCAGAAGACCGACGTAAAGCGACAGCAGTTGGCTGTGACGCGTTTGTTCCAAAACCAGTTCGTCGTGCAGAGTTGTATCGGGTGATTGATGAGCAGTTAGCAGAGCGTGGCAACTGATTATTTTCTTTCAGATTGCCCTTTTAATAGTTAATTAACCGCTTTATTTTCATGCTTAACACCAATTCGAGGTTCAAGAAGTGATAATCATGATGGACATAAATGATGTTGTTACGCTAGCATCATCAGGAGAAGTTTCAGTTGTCATTGAACTTCAACCTTCATCCTCATGTACAGAAATTTCAGGATTTAATGAGTGGCGCAAGCGATTACAAGTAAAAGTCACTTCACCAGCTTTGAAGGGGGCAGCAAACCAAGATCTCATCAATTTGATGTCAGACTTTTTTGGCTTGCCTAATTCATCAGTGAAACTAGATTCTGGAGCCAAAGATAGACGTAAACGAATATTACTTTCAGACATTTCGCTAGAATTAGTTAGAGATAAACTTGACCAATATTTGGGGAATTAATATGGCGGCAGGAAAGGAATGGATGAGTAGTAAAAGCACCAACGGCGCTCCAACTCGAGATGTGCGTTTTGAGAGCGCTGGCCGTGCATTGGCCTTAGCCCGTGAAAGAAACCGAGACATTGAGCAAGGAGGTTCCTCTTGTCCGGTCTTAATTGAGGGCATTAAAGATGTCAAGGCATTAAGGAAATTAGGTTTCACTGGTATCATTGAACAACTCAATAGAGGTTGGGGCCGTAGTCGTTTAGTGGCATATTTATTTGAAAAATATGGCTGTAATAATCCAAATGATGGTGGTCCAGCGCTTATCTTATTGATGGATTGGGATCGTACTGGTGGCCGTATTCAAAATGATATGAGTATGCGCCTTAGAGCGATGGATGTATCTCTAGATGAAGAGACACGGATGGGGTTGGTAAGGGCTATGAAACCAGAAGGAAAAACCGTTGAATCATTAGCCCCTTTTGCTAGAGATTTACGTGAAAAAATGAGTTTTCATGACCCCGATGGTTCTGATGCCGAGGAGTAATCCTCTAGTTGAATAATAATTCGCGCACTGAGTTCTGCTTGTACTCCCTCGCGAATTTTCTCAAGATGAAGAATTCGTTCATCCAGTTCTTTGGTTAGCCTCGTAATTAATCCGTTTTTCATTCTTCTCCAACGGTCATCAACATCTCTGCCACCTTGTTGTTGGCGATAGACTGCAGAGCGAATTTGTTCTCGCTCTCGTTCAATTCTTTCCATCCATGAGCGCTGAACATTATGGCGTAATTCATCTAATAGAGGCGCTAGCCTTGCTCTTTCATCTTCTAATAGCCAACCATGAATCCTATCTAGAGCACTTTCCATAATTTCTTCATCGCTGTCATTGAACATTACCCGCTCAACTTCATTAAAAGACTTCCACGGGTAGAGTGGTTGGTTAGGAAGTGGCATGCCATGTTTGTCAAGTACGAGCCATCTCCGGACAGCGTGATTCGAGAGTCCAGCAACAATCCAATCAAGGCAGATTAGCGTACTTGCTTCATCCTCCCAATGTTTTGGCCTCATCGCTTTGAGTTGAGTAACTGGTGCAATCCCAGCAACTCTCCATCCACTGATGGTGGCATCTGGATTTGATTCCCCACCGATTGGTTCACGCAACCATTGGATAATTGGATGCCATGGAGCAAGCTGGACAAGGTCAGTTCTGTCCTTTGCCTCTTCTCTATCAATAGCAACTCCAATAATGTGGGGCCCTGCAGACCCTGCTAACATTTCAATACGTTTTTGCCATCCGCTAGTAGACCAATCGGGGAGTGATTTATCAGCACATCTTTGGGCTAATTCATCAACGCTATATTGACCTAGTTTCAAGTGCCAAAACCCATCGACTTTGTATACGCTTGAAGTTCGGTCTCGTTGCTTTAATCTTGCTTTTACCCAAGCAATTAATTGGGCCGGCTCAATACCCAACTCCATATTGATTGCATCTTCTCTCAACTGACGAATACCAGGGTCATTTCCGAGCCATTCACGCTCTTCCGTTGCACGTTCAGTTAACCATCGCTCACGTTTTTCGAGTAGCGTGTCAAGGCCGCCATCAACATTCGCAACTTCATCAGCATTGACAAGACTGTATCCGCTATGACCCAAACGCTTGGCGCGAGGATTGTTTAGTTCTGTTTGGGCGACAAGCCGCATGGCTTTACCAAGTAGTGGGTCAAGCATCCCAATTGAGTCCTCAAACAATCTGATTCGATGGAATAAGCGGCCTAGAATCGCAGCATCTATTGTTCCTTCAACTGCTAAGTTGAGGATTGTAATTACATCTGCTTCTTGACCGAATCTATCAAGCCTGCCAATGCGTTGTTCAATTCTCATTGGATTCCATGGTAAATCATAGTTCACAAGTCGATGACAATGCTGTTGGTCTAATCCTTCACTTCCTACTTCGCTAGATAGTAGCACATCAATTTCTCCATTAGCAAATAAATTGCGTAGAACCTCTCTCTCAAGCATTGGTGTTTGCCCACTCAGAACCCGACAATTGACGCCCTCTTCGGTTAATCGACGGTGTAGGTAGGCAAGGGTCCCGCGGAAGTGACTGAAAAGAAGAATCCCTCCCACTTGGTCCTCTTCAAGGGAGTTTAGCATCCACAATTTCATCGCTTCAAACTTTGAGTCTTCATCTCCTAGTTCTTCAGCAGCATCAATTAATTCGTCAAGGTCACCAAAGCGACTCAGAAGACGATGTTCTGCTTCTCGGATAGTACCATCTTCGGCTTCATCTTGACCTTCGGTTCCAAAATCAAAGGCCGCTCTTGCAGTTTGCCGCAATTGAGTTCGTACATGGGTAGAGAATGCTTGTAGGCAACTACTGGCCATTCTTTCGGGCACGACTAGTGCCCAATCAAACCGATCAGAATCGGGATTTCTCAATTGCATTAATCGCCAAGTCCAGCGTCTAGCAGCCTCATACAGTCTCCACTCAGCAGCACTCAAATTTACATCTAATGTAATAGCTTCTCGTGTTGCGAGGTGAAGGTCTAAATCTCGACGTCTTGTTCTAACAATTAATTCATTGAGCGGCCTTAGTTGGCGAATCAAATCAGCAACTTCCAACCGATTTGTTTGTAGATATTCATCTCGCCAACCAAGAGGGTCTGAGCAGATTTCAATCGCTTGAACCAGACGTGGATCATTGGTGAATCCAGGTGTCATATTCAGAACCTGCAGGGCTCTCAATGCCCCCTCAAGGTCTGGTTTAGTTTTCGCTGTTGCATTAAGTGCTGTATTCAGCATTTGCATAGGTCTCATGGTTGCTTGGAATGAGATAAAATCAGGCCATCTGTCAGGCGCCAAAAGTGAAAGTTGTATCCACAATTCTTCATTTGAGAGGTTGACAGGGGTTGCTGTTAGGAACAGTGTTTGTCGACTATGTAAGGAAAGAATTTGAATTGCGTCGTGTAATCGACTACGAGGATTTCTACAATGATGCGATTCATCAACAATTGTCAGAAGAAGGTCAGGAATCCCCTCCTCCATCAACTCTCTCAACAATTTTGATTGTCTAAAAATCCCATGGCTAGTGACTACAACGAGTGATTCCCCTTCACGAATTCTGTCCAAAGATTGGCGTAGTTTTTTACCAGTATTTGCTTCAAATCCATCAAGGTCACAACGGTGAAACATTTCTTGTAACCATTTCAGTCTTAGCCCACCCGGACAGATGATGAGAACCCCGCCAGTTTCACCCATAGCGTGAAGGCGGCGTAAAACATGTAATGCTGAGATAGTCTTGCCTAATCCCACTTCATCAGCAATTAGTAATCCATCCCAATTACTTGAGGCAAGCCTTGCTGCTGGAAGATGCTGATGTGGCTGGTCCATCCAGCGACCGAATTTTAACAATGGACACAAATCAGATGGTGGGAATCTAATATCCAAATCGTGGCGAATTAGATCCCATTCAGCAGCGCTCAATTTTGCGCCGCTGGCGTCTTCATTCCTGTTATCTAAATCGCTCAACAGTGTCCTACCGCAGAGCGACCGTTCTTGAAGATACGCGAATCAATACCCCGAAACGGCCAAAAAACAACATTTCCCTCAAACCGGCACTTCAGTAATAAATGCTACAAAATTAATTGTTTGTTATCCCTTGGTGGCTTACTTTGGTAATTTCACACCTTGTTCTTTGACTGTGTTTAGTACCACCATCGTAGTAGAACGTTCAACTCCTTCAGTAGATAGAACCGTTTTGGTGAAGTCATCCAAGTCATCCCTGTCACTCACCCGTGCGAATACCAAACTATCCATCTCACCAGTCACATCATACACCGCAAAAACCCGATGGTCGTTTGCAATCAAGCGCTGCACCGGGAGTAGTTCCCCTTTGACAATTCGTAACCCGACAACGACACTCATCTCCCAGCCAACTTTGTCAGCATCAAGAGTGACAGTATAGCCAGTGATGACACCATTTTCTTCTAATTTCCCAAGTCGATTTGACACAGTTCCTAGGGCAACGCCCACCATGTCAGCGAGCGCTCTCATTGAGAGTCTGCCATCTTCTTGAAGTGCTTCAATCAATTTATTGTCTGTTTCATCCAACTCCATTTTTCCACATCCGGAGTTTTCTCGCCCCACCGGAGGTTTTTGAACGTTGTTGACAATTAACTAACTTTTTTTAGTCAGATGACCACCATAACTAGGGTAAAACCAAGATTACCACAACATTTGGTGAGTGTGAAGGGTATTCACTCAATTTTATGAACTGGCAATTTGAGGTCAAGAACCCAACCACCTAGTTCTTCAACTTCAACTTCCCAATGAGTTTCAGCCTCATTGATTTCTTCTGTGCTTCTCAGTTTAACAGAGAAATTGCGACTCGTCCCGGCTGGAACTAATTGCTGCTTAGGCACTCTAGACATCTTCCAGGGCAATGTTGCGGATGCGCCTTTAATCGTCAAGTCATACTTACCTGCAGTTACTTTCACTTCAGCAATCCATTCCTTCTTGATGTAGCGCAGAGTTCCTGTTAGAAGTGGAAGCCCAACTTCTCTCTGGTAATCTTGACGCACAATAATAACAAGGCCAGCAACGATTGCAATTACCAAGATAATGACAGGAACCATTCTTGCAACAGTTGGCATTCTATCAAGGGTTTGAACCTGAGTATGGGCAATTCCAGAAACAGTTGCATTGAGGTCATCAACTAACATCACAGTCACTTCTAATCTCCACAGATCATTGATAGTGAATGGGATTCCATCTTCTGCTAAACGCTCGGAATCAATTACCTGAGTCCAGTTCGTGATATTTCCTTCTTGATGATAAAATGAGGATGACCAGCCATAGTGGAGAACCACATCATCAGCAATTCCATTTCCTACGGGAGTGTGGTCAACAGTAACATACCAGCGCAGATTTAGTGACTCCTCCAAATCTTCTAATGGTTCAATTTCAACCTCTAACAATAGTCCAGCCGTTTGAGTAACATCAGAGGTAGTCGCGTCATCACCTTGCTCAGTAGCGACAACATCAACTGTTAGGGTGAGTTTAGCCAGCGGAGATATCGCGGTAGCATTCTCTAGCGAATATCCATTCCGCCATTGTGAGCAGGCGCCTGCACCGAGTTTTTCTGCTCGCTGCTGCCCTGCTAAACTACCCACCTCACCGTGAATCCAGTTTAGTGATACATCACTATCTAGTCGCTCAACTGAATCAAAATCTCCCTCACAATTGTCACCATCAATAAAGGATTCAAAAACTGAAATTTCAGATTCAACTCCCTCTCCGCTAACATTATCTAAGTATTCGGGTAACACAATAAATGTGAGATTAAGCAATAAAAAAGCGGCAATAATAACTGCTGAAAACCGATTCATGCCCCCACCTCAAGGCCTAGGGCATAGGATACTAGGGTGCGCTCGCAATCGGGGAGCATCAGAGTCAGTTTGCCTCCTAGCCATGCCGGTAGCCACCACGTCACTCCTTGATGATTGAACCGTAGAACTACTCCACCAGAGGATTCGTCGCCAATACTAGAGATAGCCGCAGCGGCATCTTCCTTTTCAGGCCCACCTTTTTGCAAAATTTCTTTGAGGAGAGTAGACTCTATTTCGTGTACACGACGTGATAATATTGCTCCGGTAATGTGCATCCCTTTGGAAGTAGGTCTTTGTAAAATCCCTTTACGTAATTCCCATGTTGGTAGCCCAGCTTGCACCACTTGGAATGGGTGCCAATGGCAGCCAGGGAGCCTACCACCGCGCCTGAGCATTCTTTCA